>ERZ724516.22-NODE-22-length-87919-cov-5.684308_pt1 | contig 87919 bp, 79 predicted proteins | sample MGYA00376049_ERZ724516 | MGnify/ENA primary metagenome ERZ724516 (study PRJEB28724, sample SAMN07190886) | activated sludge metagenome | isolation source: activated sludge of sewage treatment plant in Hong Hong | place: USA: Christiansburg, Virginia | collected... | reverse complement strand
GAACGCTGCCATGAAAGATCGCCGCGTCATTCAGTGGGAAAAGGATGATCTGGAAACCATGGGGCTGATGAAGGTCGATGTGCTGGCCCTGGGCATGCTTAGCGCCATCCGCAAGACCTTAAGCATGATCAGTGACCGGCGCGGCAGGCCGTTTCTCATGCAAGACATTCCCAAGGAAGACCCAGCCACCTACGCCATGATCCGGGCGGCCGACACGATTGGTGTTTTTCAGATCGAAAGCCGGGCCCAGATCTCCATGCTACCGCGCTTGAAGCCCAAGGTGTTTTACGACCTGGTGGTGCAGGTGGCCATCGTGCGCCCTGGGCCAATTCAGGGCGGTATGGTGCATCCCTATCTGCGGCGAAGACAAAAACTGGAGGAGGTTGACTACGTCAACGATGCGCTCAAACCCGCGCTTGAGCGCACCCTGGGTGTGCCGATCTTTCAAGAGCAGGTCATGCAGATTTCCATGATCGCAGCCGGATTTTCTGCCGAAGAGGCGGATCGACTTCGCCGTGCCATGGCAGCCTGGAAGCGCAAGGGAGGGGTAGACGCCTTTCGCCAGCGTTTGATCTCCGGCATGACGGATCGTGGCTATCCCTTGGACTTTGCCGAGCGCATCTTTGAGCAGATTTTGGGTTTTGGTGAATACGGCTTCCCTGAAAGTCACGCCTACAGCTTTGCCCTCTTGGCATATGTCAGCGCCTGGCTCAAATGCCACGAACCCGACTGTTTTCTGGCTGCACTCATTAATTCACAACCCATGGGTTTTTACACCGCATCGCAACTGGTGCAAGACGCCAGGCGGCACGGTGTAGAGGTGCGACCGCCAGATGTGATCAGCAGCGATTGGGACTGCACCCTGGAAGACCGGCCAGAAAAAAGCCATCCTGCAGTGCGTTTGGGTCTGCGTCTGGTCAAGGGACTGAGCCGCGAAGGTGGACAGGCCCTGGTTTCCGCTCGCCAGCAAGCTGTTTTTACCGATACGGAGGACATGGCCCTGCGCGCCAACCTGGGCCGTAAAGACCTGGACGCTCTGGCAGCCGGGGATGCATTAGCCTCTCTCTCGGGCCATCGCAGGCAACAGGTTTGGGATGCCACGGGCCATCACCAGGCCCCCGCCATGCTGAGAGGTGTACCGATCCACGAAGACTCACTGGTCTTGCCCGAAGCGCCAGAGGGAGAGGAAATCACGTTTGACTACGCATCACTCGGGCTGACGCTTCGTCGTCACCCTGTCGCCTTGTTGCGCCAGCGTTTGACCAAGATGAGACTGCAAAGCGCTGCCGAGATGCATCATCTTCCCCATGGTTGCCCCGTGCGAGCATGCGGTTTAGTCACTGTTCGCCAACAACCACAAACCGCTAAAGGCACAGTCTTTGTCACACTCGAAGACGAAACAGGCTCAGTGAATGTGATCGTCTGGAAAAATGTTCGTATGCAACAACGCGATGCCCTGTTGCATTCCAAACTGCTCGCGGTGTGGGGAATCTGGCAGCGCGATGTGGACAGCGGTGGAGAAGTGCGGCATCTGGTTGCGCATCAGTTGCGCGATTTAACCCCGCTTTTGGGTAAGCTGGGTGAGCTGTCCAGCAAGAGCCGGGACTTCCATTGACTGCATTAAATGCAGGTTGACTGGAGAATTTTCCGAGTTACGCCTGCTCATTAGAGTCAAATTTCGACAGCATGGTCGAGAACCGCTAATCGTTTAGGGGCTCCAGCTTGATCATGGCCAAGCTCAGGTTATCGCCACCGCCACGGGCGCGCTCTCTGGCTTTGTTGACCAAGAATTCTGCTGCTTCTCTGGGGGACAAAGACCAAAGTACCATGCCAAGCTCGGCCGTACTGAAGTAATGCCACAGGCCGTCGCTGCAAGCCATGACAATGTCGTCCTCTTGAAGCTCTGGGATGATATGCAGTGTGAGGACCGGGTCTTGCTCAACGCCCAAGCAGCTTGTCAAGATGTTGGACATCGGGTGCGCATCCGCATCTTTTTCAAGCAATTCACCTTTTTCTACTAGCGCTTGAACATGCGAGTGATCGCGGGTGCGGCTAACCAGTTTGTCACGATGAAAGTGGTAAATGCGCGAATCTCCGGCAGTGATCCAGAGGCATTCAGACGTTGGCAGTAGCAAAAATGCGGCAACAGTGCTGTGAGGCTCCTGCTCTGCAGAAATGGCCGTCAGCTTGATGACCAGATGGGCATCCATGGCAATCTGCTTCAGTGTTTCTGCTGCGTCATCGTGTTCAGGCGCATAGCGATCAAAGATCTGTCTGGCCGTCAACATGACCTGATCGGATGCCTTTCGCCCACCGCTGCGCCCGCCCATGCCATCAGCAACAATGCCTAGCACGCAGCCCGTCACCCGGGGGTGTGTGAGAAAAGCAACCTGATCCTGCTGATACTCGCGGTCACCCTTGTGGATGCCGGTGGCAGCTGACAGTCGATACCCTTTGGCCATTCAATATCCTTATAAACTCCCCGTGCAACCTTCGGTTGTCACTCTACTGTTCGCGCTTGCTGATGTACCGACTTTTGAGGCGGACGGCTCATCGCGATCGCAAGCCGCATATTATGAGCACAAGCTGTCAATTTCTGCTTTTTTTTCATATTGAAGTTCTCCTATGAATCTGCTTGCACAGGTTCGAAATGTCTTGGCGTCTGGCGGATGTGCGTCGCTTGCATTGCCGGGTTTTCATCCGCGTGCTGAACAACTTGAGATGGCAGAAGCTGTCGCCACCGTCGTGGCAAGCGGCGGTAACTTGGTTGTGGAAGCTGGCACAGGGGTGGGCAAAACCTATGCGTACCTTATTCCTGCACTGCTGAGTGGCGAACGAGTGCTGGTATCCACCGCCACCAAAGCGCTTCAAGATCAGTTGTTTTCCCGGGATTTGCCACGTTTGCTCAAGGCCTTGGCCATTCCCGTGAAGATTGCCTTGCTCAAAGGGCGGGGCAGCTACCTTTGTGCGCACCGCATGCATTTGGCTCGACAAGAGACGTCCCTGTCTGACAGCAAGTCCACTCACACCTTGGCCAAGTTTGAAGTTTGGGCCAATCAAACCCGAAGTGGTGATCTGGCGGAAATGCCTGGTCTAGATGAGCGCTCGCCAGTCATCCCGTGGGTTACCTCAACCCGAGAAAACTGTCTGGGCTCAGATTGCCCGGAATTCCGAGGCTGTCACGTCAACCTTGCCAGACGTGAAGCCATGGCGGCTGACTTGGTTGTTGTCAATCACCACTTGTTCTTTGCCGACATGGCGGTGCGTGAAAGCGGTGTCGCAGAGCTCTTGCCATCGGTTCGTGTGGTGATTTTTGACGAGGCGCACCAACTTAACGACATCGGCGTGCAGTTTTTGGGGGTGAATTGGGGCACGGGTCAAATCATCGATTTTGCGCGGGACGTGTTGGCCGCTGGTTTGCAGCATGCTCGCGGCTTGGCGGATTGGCATGGTGTGGCATCTGACCTGGAGCAGGCTGCGCGCGAATTACGACTTTGTCTGGCATCCGTTCGATCAGGTAGCAAATTTCAATGGATTGGCGTGGCACCTGATGGGGCACATCCTCAAGACTGGCTCGATGCTTTGGGCAATTTGCGAAAAGCCTGTGAATATGCCGAGGAACAATTGGCCACCGTCAGTGAAATTGCCCCCGACTTTGTTCGGTTGCGTGAGCGTGCTGCTGAACATGCACAACGGGCCACTAAATTCTCTGAGCCCTGTGCTGTGGCGTCGGTTCGATGGATAGAGCTTGGTGGCAAGAATCCGTCCCCTTTGCGATTGATTGAGTCGCCGCTGGATATTGCTAAAGCGTTTCAGGATTCAACAGGGACAAAGGCGCTGGATTCGGCGGAGGGCCAAGAAGTTCATTCTGACGTCACCCTAATTCCAGCGAGCGATCAATCAGAGCGTCCTAAGTCATGGGTTTTCACGTCTGCCACACTTGGTAATGATGACAAGCTGCGTTGGTTTTGTGAGTCTTGCGGACTAAAGGATGCGCAGGTGCTGCGGGTGCAAAGTCCGTTTGACTATGCCAAACAGGCGGCGCTCTATGTCCCCACAGATCTTCCACGGCCGGCAGATGCCGGGCACAGCATTGCGCTGGCGTACCTGGTGGCACGCGCGGTGGCGCGCCTGGGAGGGCGCACGCTGGTGCTGACAACAACATTGAAAGCCCTAAAGCTGATGGGCGACATCTTGCAAGACCAGTTTGCGCCTGGGGACGATATCGAAGTACTGGTTCAAGGCCAACAACCCAAACGGCATTTGATGGATCGTTTCCGCTCAGAAGGCGGCATGCTGCACAGGGGGAGTGTTTTGGTGGCATCGGCCACCTTTTGGGAGGGGTTTGACGTTCCCGGCGACGCTTTGCAGCTTGTTGTTATCGACAAACTGCCTTTTCCGCCCCCCAATGATCCTTTGGTGCAGGCCAGAACCCAGCGACTGGAGGCCGCAAAACGCAGTCCGTTCAATGATTACTTTATCCCCGAAGCCGCAATTTCTCTTAAGCAGGGTGCAGGCAGATTGATCAGGCACGAGAGCGACAGAGGCGTTTTGCTGATTGGCGATTCACGTTTGGTGGATATGCCTTACGGCCGACGCCTATTAAAAGCGCTGCCGGTCATGCGGCGACTGGACTCAGAAGAGGCGTTGATGCAAGAACTGGACGACTTGAACGCCTGCCGAATGACCGAATGACTTAGTGCAAAACGCCACTCTCATGCATACCGAGGCTCGCGCTTTGCGGGCACGGAAGCTAGGGTTTGGCTGTTACCAGAACTTCCACCAAGGGCTGCCGGTGGATTTATAGCCTTGTGACAAGTATTCGCTCTTGGGGTAGGTCTTTTCAAAGATACGCTTGGTGTCATCCCGCAGCTGGGTCATGCCTAAGGCGTCATAGGATCGATACAAAATAAAGAGCGCTTCTTCGGTTGCTGGCACATCGCGGTATTCGGTGAGCGCGGTCTGTGCCCGGTTGATGGCGGCAACATAGGCACCACGGCTGTAGTAGTAGCGTGCCACGTGGACTTCATACAGCCCCAGCGAATTGACGATATAGGTCATGCGCAGTCGCGCATCCGCTGAATAACGTGACTCGGGGAAGCGCGTTGTCAATTCTTTGAAGGACTCAAACGATTCCTTGGCTGCTTTTTGATCACGTTCAGACAGATCCTGGCGGGTCAGGTTTGAAAACAAGCCCAGGTTGTCATTGAAATTGACAATGCCTTTCAGGTAAATCGCATAGTCCAGGGCAGGGCTGGCAGGGTGCAATTTAAGAAAACGGTCTAGGGTGGCAATCGCTTGCGCTTGCTCTCCACCTTTGTAGTGGGCATAAGCTTTATCTAACTGAGCTTGCTGAGCCAGTGGTGTACCGGCGGCGCGGCCTTCAAGTTTCTCAAGCAAAGGCACGGCCTTGTCATAGGCGCCAGAACTCATTTCGTCCTTGGCTTCCGCGTAGATCTTGGCGGGACTCCAGTTGGCAGTCTTGTCCACGGAAGGGCTTGAGCAGGCCGCAAGCAAGCCTAAGCACAGAGAAGCACAGAGAGCACCCAGGTGCGGGGCAGCTAGGGTCGATAATCGGACACTGATCAGCACGGACTACTTTCTTGGAACAAGGCAAAACCATTATATCGACCACACTTTCCCCAGAGCCTCATGGTGCCGACATGGCTGATGACGTTCTGGAAGACTTTAGCGACGCAGCCGCAACCTCTGAGGTTCGGCAACTGCAGGTTCCCGTTGGCATGCACGGCGTGCGGTTGGACCGGGTGCTTGCGGAGCTGGTGCCGGAGTTCTCGCGCAGCTATCTGAGCCAGTTAATCGATTCCGGTGCTGTGCTGCACAGGGGAGTGCTCGCCAAAAAAGCGTCGGTTGCGGCCAAGTCAGGCGATGTGATCTCGATTGAGCTCAGGGCCACACCGCAAAGCCAGGCATTCAAGCCCGAGGCGATGGCGATTGATACTGTGTTTGAAGATGAACACTTGCGCGTCATCTACAAGCCAGCCGGATTGGTTGTGCACCCTGCACCAGGCAATTGGAGCGGTACGCTGCTCAACGGCTTGCTGGCGCTGGACCCGCGAGCCGCTGATCTGCCGCGCGCAGGTATCGTGCATCGATTGGACAAAGACACCAGTGGTCTGATGGTGGTTGCCCGCCAGAGGCAAACCATGGATGCGCTCGTGAAGATGATTGCGGCCAGAGAGGTGTCACGGCAATATTTGGCACTGGCCCATCGCACCTGGAACGGACCAAATCAACGTGAAGTCGACGCAGCCATTGGCCGCGATGCGCGCAATCGCCTGCGCATGGCGGTTGTGGATCTCTTGCGCCACACAGGTAAACCCTCGCAAACGCACTTTGAGTTGCTTCAAAATTCAGAGCAGCATTGCCTGATGCAATGTACCTTGAGGACCGGTAGAACCCATCAAATTCGGGTTCACATGGCGCACATTGGTCATCCGCTGGTGGGTGACGGCGTTTACGGCGGGGCACCGGCTGCTGGCATGACGCGTCAAGCCTTGCATGCGATCAAACTGGCTTTTGTACACCCGGTGACGGGCGAAGCCTTGAAATTTCAGGCTGCTTTACCGGTCGATTTTGATCAAGCCCTCAAAACACTGGCACTCGGATACAATTTGTAGATCGGTTTTGGGCAAAGGCGGGCATCGGTTCCCGCTGTTATTTGCCATTCCGTCACCTTTCCCACGCAGGCCTAGAGTCTTCGGCTCGGGCTGAATCGGCGCCACGGGCGTCGCTACCAAAAGTACACACCATGAATACGGCGGATGCGCAGCGTATCCTAGAAACCGCCCTGATCTGTTCTGCAATGCCGCTGTCCGTTCGTGATATGCGGACCTTGTTTGCGGACGAGTTGAATGCGGAAACCATTAAGACCCTGCTCACTAATTTGCAGCAGGAATGGGCGCAGCGTGGCGTTGAACTTGTACCTGTTGCAACAGGTTGGCGTTTTCAAAGCCGCCCGGAAATGCGCGACTACCTTGACCGCCTGCATCCTGAAAAGCCGCCAAAATACACGCGCGCTGCGCTTGAGACCTTGGCAATCATTGCTTACCGGCAGCCCGTGACGCGAGGCGACATGGAAGACATTCGCGGCGTCACTATCAATTCATTGGTCATCAAGCAACTGGAAGACCGTGGATGGGTTGAGGTGATTGGCCACCGCGAGACGGTTGGGCGGCCCGGCCTCTATGCAACAACCAAGCAGTTTCTGGATGACTTGGGTTTGCAGTCGCTCAACCAGTTGCCCATGCTGGATGATGCCAAGCCTGTGAATGAGATGTTTGAATCTTTGAACTTGGCGCATACCGAAGAAACCCGTTTGGCGGCCTTGGCGCCTGAAACCGGAATCGAACCTATTTTTGAACTGGTGAGTGATGAGCCAAATCCATTGGCTGGCTTGCCCGTTCAAATTGACCCAGATGCCAGCGAGGCTGCAGATCAGCCCATGCCCACCCCACCTGCCGACGAGACAAGCGAACACCATGAACCCGACTCAAGCCAATGATCCCTTGCCCTCTGTAGAGTTGGGCCTAACGGGCGAGGTGGCGCAGGTCGCTGCTTCCGCTCCAGCCCAGAAGCCAATGGCAGCGCCAGAAGGTGATCTGCGTTTTGAAGATGTCGTGTCCGGTGAGTTTGATGCCGTGCAAGAGTCTGAGCTTCTCGCGCCAATCAAGCGTGTTTTGCCACCGCAAATGGAGTCTCCTAAGCTGCACAAGGTGTTGGCGCAGGCGGGGCTTGGCTCACGTCTGGAGATGGAGCAACTCATCACCGAAGGCAGAATTTCGGTCAACAATGAGCCTGCCCACATCGGTCAGCGCATCCAGTTTGGTGACCGTGTCAAAGTCAATGGCAAACCTATCAATGTGCGCATTCAACCGCCTCCTGCCAGGGTAATTGCGTATCACAAGCCAGTAGGCGAGGTCGTGACGCATGACGATCCGCAGAATCGGCCGACCGTTTTCCGTCGCTTGCCGCGCCTGTACCAAGGCAAATGGCAGTCGGTGGGGCGCCTTGATTTGAATACAGAGGGTTTGCTGCTGTTCACCAGTTCGGGCGAGCTGGCCAACAAGTTGATGCACCCCCGCTTTGGCTTGGAGCGCGAATACGCGGTTCGGGTGCTGGGTGCCTTAAACAAAGAAGAAAAGCAAAAGCTGCTAGAGGGCGTGCAGCTCGAAGACGGCTTAGCCAAGTTTGGCAGCATCGAAGATGGTGGCGGTGAGGGTGCCAACTGCTGGTACCGGGTCACCATTTCAGAAGGGCGGAACCGCGAGGTTCGCCGCATGCTGGAATCCGTTGGGCACGCTGTTAGCCGCCTGATCCGGATTCGCTACGGTGCTATGTTGTTGCCGAAGGGCCTCAAGCGGGGTGCGTGGATGGAGCTTGAAGAAAGCGATATCAGCAGCCTGGTCAGAGCAGCAGATGGCCCAGAGGTGCGCGCTCCGCGTGAGAAGCGGGAACCCCGGCTCAGCTCAGATGGCCTCACGCCAGCGCAACGTCCGCCGCGCCGTGGCGACAACATTCGCAAGCCTCGTGTTGACGGCATAAACCGCCAGGCGCAAGGTAAAAGCGCGCAGCCAGACCCGATGAAGACCTCTCTGGGCTATATCGGCGCAGACAGTTTTACCCGTCAGCGCGATACCCGTGGAAACGGTCGTGGCGGCGGTCGAGGACCCAGTCAAGGCGGGTCAGATGGCGCATTTGGTGCGCCTTCGCGTGGAAATGGTCCTAACAATGGGCCACGCCGAGGTGGTCGCAGTCGCTAATGGCCCTGACACCCGCTAAAATGCTGGGTTGTCCAAAAGTTTTCTTTCAATTCTTATTTCAATCTCTTTAGGGAATTAATCATGGCTATCGAACGCACTCTCTCCATCATCAAGCCTGACGCTGTCGCTAAGAACGTCATCGGTCAAATCTACGCACGTTTTGAAGCTGCTGGCCTCAAAGTTGTCGCTTCCAAAATGGCACACCTGTCACGTCGTGAAGCAGAAGCTTTTTACGCGGTTCACGCCGCACGTCCTTTCTTCAAGGACCTGGTTGACTTCATGATCTCTGGCCCCGTGATGATCCAGGCGCTGGAAGGCGAAAACGCGATTCTCAAGAACCGTGACCTGATGGGCGCAACCGATCCTAAGAAGGCTGCTCCTGGCACCATCCGTGCTGACTTCGCTGACAGCATCGATGCCAACGCCGTTCACGGTTCCGACGCACCAGAAACCGCGCAAGTTGAAATTGCTTTCTTCTTCGCTGGCATGAACGTTTACTCGCGCTAAGCTCACGCTAAATATTTCGTTTAAACGGCCAAAGCCCCATGGCGACCAACCTGCTTGATTTCGATCTGGAGGGTCTGGTCGCCTTTTGCGAAGGCTTGGGTGAAAAGCGCTTTCGCGCTACCCAGCTGTTTCGCTGGATCCATCAGCGAGGTATCAGCGATTTTTCGCTGATGAGTGACCTCGCAAAATCATTGCGCGGAAAATTAGGCGCATGTGCCCAGGTTCAGGCGTTGCCTGTCGTGTCGATGCACGAATCTGCTGACGGTACCATCAAGTGGTTGTTTGATGTAGGGCAGGGTGATGCGGTGGAAGCCGTTTTTATTCCTGAGTCTGATCGCGGCACACTTTGTATTTCCTCTCAAGCAGGCTGCGCTGTCGGCTGCCGCTTTTGCTCAACGGGGCACCAAGGCTTCAGCCGCAACCTGTCTACTGCCGAAATTTTGGCCCAACTTTGGTACGCAGAACATTTTCTGCGTCGCCATCTCAACGTTGATGAGCGCGTGATCTCCAACGTCGTCATGATGGGCATGGGTGAGCCGCTACAAAATTACGATGCCCTGGTGCCAGCACTTCGCACCATGCTGGATGACCACGGATATGGCTTGTCGCGGCGTCGGGTCACGGTGTCCACCTCGGGTGTTGTACCGATGATGGATCGTCTGTCAGTCGATTGCCCTGTGGCGCTGGCTGTGTCTTTGCATGCGTCGAACGACGCGTTGCGCGAGTCGCTGGTTCCGTTGAACCGTAAGTACCCCCTGGCCGAACTGCTTGATGCCTGTTTGCGTTACCTGCCCACGGCACCACGTGATTTTGTGACCTTTGAATATTGCATGTTGGACGGGGTGAATGACACCGATGCCCACGCTGACGAGTTGATTCAATTGGTACGCAATCACCCGCATACTGCTGATAAGCGCAAGGGTATTCCTTGTAAGTTCAATCTGATCCCGTTCAACCCGTTTCCAGCCTCAGGCTTGTTGCGATCCCCCGCCGATAGGGTTACACAATTTGCCCAAAAGCTATCAGATGCTGGTATCGTGACCACTGTGCGTAAAACGCGTGGTGATGATATTGACGCCGCGTGTGGTCAACTGGCTGGGGAGGTCAAAGATCGCACCCGAGTTACGCACCGGATTCAAATTCAAAGACAAAAACCGCTCAGTAATGCCTTGGGGACGACGCAGCATGAATAGCTATCAATTTGGTAGCTTAAAAAGCATATCTGGTATGCCAGAATGGCGTATTTTTAAGCTTATTTTGGCGAGTTTGGCTCTGAGCTTTGTGATGGGCTGCGCCAATGGGCCTCGTCAAGAATCGACAGGTGCCGCGCAAACCAAAGACCAGGCCACTGATTCGGATGAGTCAGAGGTGCGTAAGCGCGCCCGCTTGCGGCTGGAATTGGCGCTGGGCTATTTTGACCAAGGCCAAACCCGAGTAGCTTTGGACGAAGTCAAGCAAAGCTTGCAACAGGACCCAAGCTATACCGAAGCCTACAACTTGCGCGGTTTGATTTACATGCGCTTGAATGATTTCCGTTTGGCGGAAGAAAGCTTTCGCCAGTCCTTGGCGATTTCTTCGCGCGATGGCAATACTTTGCATAACTATGGCTGGTTGCTGTGCCAGCAAGGCAAGTATGCCGAAGCCAACAACCAATTTATCCAGGCCTTAGCTGCCAACAATTACCCCAATGCCGCTAAGACGTCCATGACGCAGGGCATTTGCCAGATCAAGGCGGGCCAATTGTCGGATGCTGAAGCCAGTTTGCTGCGCTCCTATGCACTGGACCCTGGTAACCCGATCACAGGCTACAACCTGGCATTCCTGATGTACAAGCGAGGCGAAATGGCGCGCGCTCAGTTCTACATTCGGCGTATTAACAATGGCGACTACGCCAATGCGGAATCGCTGTGGCTGGGAATCAAGGTTGAGCGCAAGCTCGGCAGCACAGATGCCATGCGACAACTGGCAGATCAACTCAACAAGCGGTTTGCGCAGTCGCGTGAATTGCAGTTGTATGAAAAAGGGTCGTTTGATGAGTGAGGAAATTGAATCGGCACCGTCTGTGCCTGCCGGGCAGACTGGCGATGGTGCCAAAGCCGCGGGGGCATTGATCAAGGCGGCCCGAGAACGGATGGGAACGCACATCGGTGCTTTGGCTGTGGCCCTGAAGGTGCCTGTTCGCAAGCTTGAGGCATTGGAAGCCGGTGAACTGGCCGCACTTTCTGGCCCTGTTTTCGTCCGCGCTTTGGCCTCCAGCGTGTGTCGGCACCTCAAAATTGACCCAACCGAAGTCTTGGCATTGTTACCCCAAGCAGTTTCAATTCCTTTCTCGCAGCCACCAGAACTCAAGACCCCATTTCGCGTGCCTGGCGAAAGTACTGGGCCGTCAGCCGCATCCCGCTTGATGACAACGCCAGTCCTGGCTGTCGCGGTATTGTTACTGGGGGCACTCGCCGTGGCGCTATGGCCATCGCAAGAATCTCAGCCAGAAGCCGAGCCTGTTGCGCAAAATCCTGCGCGAGAAATGCAAGTCTTGACGCCCGTTGAGAATGCATCGTCGCCACCTTCACTTTCTGCAACCACAGGTACAAATTCCAGTCCCATTTCTGGTAACAGCGTTGGCAATGGCTCAAATAACGTTGCAGCCATAACGGCTGGCGCGCCTTTGCCTTCCACCAAGCAGTCAGTTTCGGTGACTGCTGTCGTGCTCCCGACGCCCGCTGCATCGGCGCCCGTTCCTGGTGCAACCGCTTCTGCGCCCACACGTCCGGCATCGGCACCCGTTGTCAAAGTGTCCGCTGGTGCGCCCGTGGCGGGTGAATCGGGCGTTTTGCAGTTCAAGGCTAAAGATCAATCCTGGATTGAAGTCGTGGATGCCAAGGGCGATGCTGTTTTACGTCGCACGCTGCAGGCTGGCGAATTGGCCAATGTGAATGGCGTCCTGCCTTTGCGTGTGGTTGTTGGCCGCATTGATGCAACTGAAGTCATGGTGCGCGGTCGCAAACTGGACATGGCGACCATTTCTAAAGACAACGTCGGTCGGTTTGAGGTGGGGCAGTGAGTGATTTGACGTCCCTTCCCACGCCCATTGCGCTGGCAGCACCCCACACACGGCAAACCCTTCAAGCCAAAGTTGTTTGGGGTGACCGCGTCGTCACTGTAGGTGGTGGCGCGCCGGTTCGCGTTCAATCCATGACGAATACCGATACGGTCGATGCAATCGGTACCGCCATTCAGGTCAAAGAATTGGCGATTGCGGGCTCCGAGATGGTCCGCATCACCGTCAACACGCCAGAAGCCGCGCAAGCTGTGCCCTATGTGCGCGAACAGCTTGATCGCATGGGTGTTGATGTCCCACTGATTGGTGATTTTCACTACAACGGGCACCGCTTGCTGACGGATTACCCAGACTGCGCTAAGGCTTTGTCTAAATACCGCATCAACCCCGGCAACGTGGGCAAGGGCGACAAGAAAGACCGCCAGTTTGGTTTGATGATTGACGCCGCCATGCGCTGGAACAAGCCTGTGCGCATTGGCGTCAATTGGGGTAGCCTGGATCAAGATCTTTTGGCTGGCCTGATGGACGAAAACAGCATGCGCCCCGAACCTTGGGATGCGCGCCATGTGATGTACGAAGCGTTGATCCAGTCCGCTATCGGCTCAGCGGAGTTGGCTTGCCAGATGGGCATGCCGGCGTCAAATGTTTTGCTGTCGTGCAAAGTCAGTGGCGTGCAGGACTTGATTGCGGTGTACCGCGAGCTGGCCAAACGCTGCATTTACCCCCTGCACTTAGGTCTGACCGAAGCTGGCATGGGCACCAAGGGCACGGTGGCGTCTACGACGGCACTTGCCATCCTGTTGCAAGAGGGCATCGGTGACACCATTCGTGTGTCATTGACGCCTCAGCCCGGAGAGTCACGTAACCAAGAGGTCGTGATTGCGTCAGAAATTTTGCAGTCTCTTGGCTTGCGTATCTTTGTGCCCAGTGTCACGGCATGCCCAGGCTGTGGCCGCACCACCAGCACCACATTCCAGGAACTCGCCAAGCAGATTGACGACTTCTTGCGCGCGCAGATGCCCGTCTGGCGTGTTCGCTACCCTGGGGTTGAAAACCTCAAAGTGGCCGTCATGGGATGCATTGTGAACGGCCCCGGGGAAAGCAAACATGCCGACATTGGCATCAGCCTGCCTGGAAATGGCGAAGCGCCCGCCGCCCCTGTGTTCATGGACGGCGAAAAAGTCCTGACACTGCGTGGTGACAACATTGCCAACGAGTTTCATGCGCTTGTCGAAAAATACATCGACAAGAAATACGGGCAAGCAACGGCTGCTGTCTGATTCATCTTTTGCTCAGGCGCATAGGTGGCGCTGAGTGGCTAAGCTCTCTGAAGTAAGAAAACATGGTTGAGAAAGTTTCTAAAGCGGACAAATTGTCTGCCGTCAAAGGCATGAACGACATCCTGCCGCCCGAGTCTGCGCACTGGGAGTGGTTTGAGGACACGGTTCGGAGTCTGATGGCAACTTACAGCTACCGCAATATCCGCACGCCCATCGTGGAGCCCACCGCGCTATTTGTGCGCGGCACTGGCGAAACCACTGACATCGTTGAAAAGGAGATGTACTCCTTTGAAGACCGCTTGAATGGCGAGCAACTCACGCTGCGCCCTGAAAATACGCCCGGTGTCGTGCGCGCAGCGATTGAGCACAATCTAACGTACGAAGGTGGCAAGCGGCTCTTTTACATGGGCCCCATGTTCCGCCATGAGCGGCCTCAGCGGGGTCGATACCGTCAGTTTTATCAACTCGGGGCTGAAGCTCTCGGCTTTTCAGGACCCGAAGTTGATGCGGAATTGATGGTATTGGTACACCAGCTGTTTGAAAAGCTGGGTCTCAAGCAAGTGCGTGTCGAAATGAACAGCCTGGGCGTGCCGGCTGAGCGGCTTGCGCATCGTCAGGCGCTGATTGCTTACTTTGAACAGCATCGCGAATTGTTGGATGCCGACGCGCAGCGGAGACTGTTGATTAACCCATTGCGCATCCTGGACACCAAAAATCCTGCCATGCAAGACATGGTGAAGGCGGCACCGCAGTTGCTCAGCTTTTTGGGCGAATCGTCTTTGAAGCACCTGGATACGGTTAAGAGCCTGTTGGATGCCTGTGGCGTGGCCTGGTCGGTCAATCCGCGCTTGGTGCGTGGCCTGGATTACTACAGTCACACGGTCTTTGAGTTCATTACCGATGAATTGGGCGCGCAGGGCACTTTGTGTGGAGGCGGGCGCTATGACGGCCTGTTCGAGATTCTGGGCGGCAAGCCGACCCCGGCCGTCGGTTGGGGCATGGGCATTGAGCGTGTGTTGGAGTTGCTCAAGACACAAAGCCTTCTTCCCACGGAGCCCACACCAGACGCCTTTGCCATCATTACGCAATCTAGCAACCTGCCCATCGTGATGGCGACACTGCAAACGCTGCGTGGCCAAGGCGTGCAAGTTCAAATGCATGCGGCGGGCGCCGCGACAGGTGAGGGCGAGCGCTTGGGCAGCATGAAGTCACAGTTCAAGAAAGCTGACGGCAGCGGGGCTCGCTTCGCACTGGTTTTTGGTGCTGATGAATTAGCGCAAGGTACTGTCGCTATTAAACCGCTGCGCGGCGACCCATCTCAAAATCAGCAACGTTTGGTGCCTCTGGCTGAGGCGGCTCAGTGGGCTCAAAGCTTAAGGCAGCGCTAAAGACTCCCTGATATCTTCCTCGCGGTCGGCGGCACAAGCCGTCTGACAACCTACAATCGACCCTTTTACCTGACCCCCGGTCCATGGCAAACCATCTCGATCTCGAAGAACAAGAACAGCTTGACCAACTCAAGCATTTTTGGAAGCAATACGGCGACCTCATCACCTGGGTGCTGATCGCCATCATGGGCACATACGCGGCCTGGAACGGCTACAACTATTGGCAGCGCAACCAATCTGCCAAGGCTGCCGCCCTCTATGAAGAGGTAGAGCGTGCAGCGCAGGCCAATGATTTGACCAAGACAGAGCGCGCTTTTGGCGACATTCAATCTGGATTTGGCTCTACGGCTTATGCCCAGCGTGCAGGTTTGCTGGCCGCCAAGGTCTTTTATGACGGCAACAAGATCGATGCAGCCAAGTCTGCCTTGACCTGGGTGGCCGACAAGTCCAGCGATGAAGGCTTCAGCGCCGTTGCCAAGTTACGTCTGGCAGGCGTACTGGTGGATGCCAAAAGCTATGACGATGCGATGAAGTTGCTAGGAGGCAGTTTTCCGCACTCGTTTGAGGCGCTGGTCGCTGATCGCAAAGGTGATGTGCTGGCCCTGCAAGGTAAGACGGCCGAAGCCAAGGTGGAATACACCAAGGCCTACGCTGCATTTGATGCAGGCAGTGATTACCGCAAACTGGTTGAGTTCAAGCTGAATTCACTGGGTGTGGATGTCGGTAAGGATGTTAAACAGGCGCCCGCTGGTGCCCGTTCCTAAACTGTGAAACGAGCTGTCTGATATGAACAGGTTGAATTTGCCCCTGCGGCACGCTGTTAGGCCATTGTTTGCTGCAATTTGTGTAGCAATATTGGCCGCTTGCTCGAGTACATCAGAACGGCCCAAACCCGCTGAACTGCCAGCGCTGACGCCTCTTATCAGCGTGCGGCAGGCTTGGTCGTTGCGTATAGGTGAAATTGGTTTTCCGCTGAACATCAATTCAACAGGTGGCAAGCTAAGCTTGGCCGACAGTGCTGGCACGGTGGTGTCGGTTGATAGCCGCACAGGTAAAGAGTTGTGGCGGCGTCAGGTCGGGCAGGGCATTTCGGCTGGCGTGGGCAGTGACGGCAGTATTGCCGCCGTAGTGACCAAGACCAATGAGCTCGTCGCCATTGAGGCGGGTGCTGAAATCTGGCGCAACAAGCTGTCGGCACAAACCTATACGGCCCCCTTGGTTGCTGGGGGGCGCGTTTTTGTCGTCACGGCCGACCGTGCGGTTAGCGCATATGACGGCAAGACAGGACGACGCCTTTGGCTTCAGCAGCGCACGGGCGAGCCGTTGATCCTGAAGCAAAGCGGTGTTTTGTTGGCGGTAGGTGACACCTTGGTCCTGGGACAGGGGGCGCGCTTGGTCGGCTTAAACCCGGGCAACGGCACCACGCGTTGGGAGTCGCCCGTGGCGTCACCACGCGGCACCAATGATGTTGAGCGCCTTGCTGATTTGGTGGGGCGCGTCAGCCGCGAAGGCGATGTGGTGTGTACCCGAGCGTTTCAGGCCAGTGTGGGCTGTGTCAATGCTGCGCGCGGTAACCTATTGTGGAACCAGCCTGCGAATGGCGCAGAAGGCCTGCATGGCGACGGTGAGCGGGTATTTGGCACCGAAGCCGATGGCCGTGTGATCGCCTGGAAGCGCGCTGACGGCCAGAAGCTGTGGACGACTGAGCGCCTGCAATACCGTACGCTGTCGGCGCCATTGCTGCTGGGCAAGTCTCTCGTCGTGGGTGATGGGACTGGCTTGCTGCACTTTTTGTCACGCGAAGACGGCTCGCCGTTGGCGCGCGTTACCACCGATGGTTCGGCCATCAGTGTCGCCCCCGTTTTGTCTGATGGCACCTTGGTGGTAGCCACGCTCAACGGTGGCGTTTACGGCTTTATGCCTGAATAGATTTAAGTCAAGAATGAAACCTGTAGTTGCCCTCGTCGGCCGCGCCAACGTTGGCAAATCCACCCTGTTCAATCGCATGACGCAGTCGCGGGATGCGATCGTCGCTGATTTTGCGGGCCTCACACGGGATCGCCATTACGGCAACGCCAAACAGGGCAAGCATGAATTCATCGTGATTGATACCGGTGGATTCGAGCCCGATGCCGATTCCGGTATTTACCAGGAAATGGCCAAGCAGACACGCCAGGCGGTGGCTGAGGCTGATGTGGTGCTCTTTGTGGTCGATGCCCGTGCGGGCGTTTCATCGCAAGACCATGACATCGCTAAATTCTTGCGCCGCTTGGGCAAGCCAACGGTGCTCACGGCAAATAAAGCCGAAGGCATGACGGATGGCACGCGTGTGGCCGAGTTTTTTGAGCTCGGGCTTGGGGAAGTTCATGCGGTTTCGGCTGCGCATGGGCAGGGTATTCGCAGTCTGATAGACGTTTCGTTGGGGCTGCTGAATCTGCCAGAGGTCAATGACGAAGACGTCGTTGATGAACCCGGCGTCATCAAACTTGCCGTGGCAGGGCGCCCCAATGTGGGTAAATCTACGCTGATCAACACCTGGCTAGGTGAGGAGCGCTTGGTGGCATTTGACATGCCTGGCACTACCCGAGACGCCATTACCGTGCCTTTTGAGCGCGATGGACAGAAATTTGAGTTGATCGATACGGCGGGTTTACGCCGTCGAGGCCAGGTTTTTGAAGCGATTGAGAAGTTTTCGGTCGTCAAAACACTTCAAGCGATTGAGTCAGCAAATGTCGTGCTATTGCTGTTGGACGCGACGCAAGGGGTGACTGACCAAGATGCACACATCGCGGGCTATGCGCTTGAGAGCGGTCGCGCTATGGTCGTTGCCATCAATAAATGGGATGCCATTGACTCCTATCAGCGCGAGCAATTGCAACGCTCTATCGAGATCCGTTTGTCGTTCTTGAAGTTCGCCAATGTTCACATGATCTCGGCAAAACGGCGTCAAGGCTTAGGGCCTGTCTGGGCGTCCATTGTTCAGGCTTACAAGGCAGCCAACTGCAAAATGAGCACGCCGGTGCTGACGCGTTTACTGCTGGAAGCTGTGCAGTTCCAGGCGCCTCAACGTGCGGGCATGTACCGTCCCAAGCCACGATACGCGCATCAGGGGGGCATGAATCCGCCCATCATAATTGTTCACGGGAACTCGCTGGAGCACGTGACCGATTCCTATCGTCGCTTCCTGGAAGGGCGCTTTCGAAAAGAGTTCAATTTGGTCGGAACTCCCATGCGAATCGAGATGAAGAGCTCACACAACCCTTTTTCTGACAAGGCTAAAGACTAATGGTTTGCACAGTTGCAAGAATCTGTGTGTTATCGTAAGCGCTTCATAATAACTCTTGAACACGGAACTATATCGTGAGCAATAAAGGCCAACTTCTTCAAGACCCGTTTCTGAATATCTTGCGCAGGGAGCATGTACCCGTGTCCATTTATTTGGTCAATGGCATCAAACTGCAAGGTCAGATCGAGTCTTTCGACCAATACGTCGTATTGCTGCGCAATACAGTGACGCAAATGGTCTACAAGCACGCCATCTCCACCATCGTCCCCGGACGCGCGGTGAATTTTTCGGCGGCAGATTCCGCTGACATTCCCCCTGCACCTTGATTCAACTTCGGTTGAGTGGTCGCGGCCAGTCGCGGGGTTGACCTGTGGCTGATCACGACACGCAGGCGGCTCCATTTGCCAATGCCATCCTGGTTGGGGTGGATTTCGGTTTGCCTCATTTTGATGGCAAGTTGGAAGAGCTCGGACTTTTGGCAGAAACCGCAGGCTTGATACCTGTTGGGCGAATCACAGCTAAGCGCAAGGCCCCCGATGCAGCGCTTTTTGTGGGCAGCGGCAAGGCCGATGAGATCAAGCTCATGGCGCAAATGCTTTCTGCTCAAGAAATCCTCTTTGATCAGGCGCTCAGTCCTGCTCAGCAGCGAAACCTTGAGCGGCACATGGGCTTGCCTGTCAACGACCGCACACTTTTGATCCTGCAAATCTTTGCCCAGCGTGCGCGCAGCCACGAGGGCAAATTGCAGGTTGAATTGGCACGCTTGCAGTACCTCAGCACTCGGCTTGTGCGTCGTTGGTCGCACCTCGAGCGCCAAAGCGGCGGTATCGGCATGCGCGGCGGGCCAGGTGAATCGCAAATTGAGTTGGATCGCCGCATGATTGGTGAATCCATCAAGCGTACAAAAGAGCGATTGGTCAAGGTGAAGAAGCAGCGCCAAACACAACGGCGTCAGCGGGATCGGCAGGGCACCTTCAATATCTCGCTGGTGGGCTACACCAATGCGGGCAAATCAACGTTGTTTAACGCGTTGACCAAGGCCAAGTCCTATGCTGCCGACCAACTGTTTGCGACATTAGACACCACAACGCGTCAGCTTTATTTGGGCGAGGCGGGCAAAAGCGTTTCCTTGTCGGACACGGTCGGCTTCATCCGCGATTTGCCACATGGTTTGGTCGATGCGTTCTCCGCAACCTTGCAAGAAGCTGTTGACGCCGATTTGCTGTTGCACGTGGTGGATGCAGCTAACCCCAGCTTTCCAGAGCAAATTGCCGAGGTTCAACGCGTACTGGCTGAAATTCACGCCGACGGTATCCCTCAAATACTGGTATTCAATAAGCTTGATGCCCTTGAAAACGAGCAACTACCGCTGCACATGATGGATAAGTATGAGGTGGATGGCGAATCTGTGACCCGTTTGTATGTCAGTGCGCAAAGCGGGCAGGGCCTGTCAGCACTGCGTATGCAATTGGCCGAGGAATTGCTCGCGGCCAAACCACCCTCCAATTTTCAGGAAGACCTGGCGAGTTAGGCACAATGCGGGTTTGGCGTGCTGTGAATAGCAGCCAAACAAGATCAACGTCGAAAAGTAAAACGAATGAATTTTCACCTGTTGTCCCTGAGCCGGATGAGCGAAGGCTTCCGTCATTTGGGCCGCGTCTTTAACTTGAATGACCCGCGTTGGGGCCGAGACGATGCCCAATCAAACCCAGGCGCGCAGGGTGAGCAGCCGCCCGTTCCTCCGCCACCGCCTTCTCCACCGCCGCCACCACCTCCCCAGGGGCGTAGGCCTGAGCAAGGTCCGCCAGATTTGGATGAGCTGTGGCGAGATTTCAATCGCAAGTTAGGCAAGCTCTTCGGCGGCCCTGGCAATGGGGGCTCTGGCAATGGTGCTGGCGGTCCGGGCAACTTCCAGCCCAATATGAAGAGCGCTGGAATTGGTATTGGCTTGATCGCCGCTGTGGCTGGCTTGATCTGGCTGGGCACTGGCTTTTTCATTGTGCAAGAAGGCCAAAAGGCTGTCATCACGCGCTTTGGTAAGTACAACTCCACTGTGGGGGCTGGTTTTAACTGGCGTCTGCCTTATCCCATTGAGCGCCACGAATTGGTCTTTGTGACGCAGATTCGCTCTGTTGATGTTGGTCGTGACAGTGTGATCAAGTCAACAGGCTTGAAAGACTCGGCCATGCTGACGGAAGACGAAAACATCGTCGAAATCAAGTTTGCCGTTCAATACCGCCTGCATGATGCCCGCGCTTTCCTGTTTGAAAGCAAGAGCCCCAGCGAAGCCGTGGTAAACGTGGCTGAGACGGCGGTACGCGAAGTGATTGGCAAGATGCGAATGGACTCGGCCCTGGCAGATGAGCGCGACCAAATTGGCCCGCGTGTGCGCACTTTGATGCAGTCTATCTTGGATAAATACAAAGTTGGCATTGAAGTCGTGGGCATTAATTTGCAACAAGGTGGTGTTCGCCCTCCTGAGCAAGTACAGGCCGCGTTTGACGACGTCCTCAAGGCTGGCCAAGAGCGCGAGCGCGCCAAAAACGAGGCGCAAGCCTATGCAAACGACGTTATTCCGCGTGCCGTGGGTTCTGCTTCGCGCCTGAAAGAAGAAGCAGAAGGCTACAAAGCCCGAATCATTGCGCAAGCCTCGGGCGATGCACAACGGTTTCGCTCGGTTTTGGCTGAATACCAGAAGGCCCCCCAGGTTACGCGTGACCGCATGTACATCGACACCATGCAGCAGATCTACAGCAGCGTGAACAAGGTGTTGGTTGATTCACGGCAAGGTTCCAATTTGCTGTATTTGCCGCTGGACAAGCTGATGCAACAGGTGTCATCTGGCAATGCAGAGCCAACCACGTCACCCGGCGCGGCCGCTACGACAAGCACCAGCGGACCGGCTTCAATGCCTGTACCCAGTCTTGCAGATGCCCGCAATCGCGATGGGCAACGCAGCCGCGACCGCGACGGTCGTTGATCCACAGCACCTAACAAGAATACGAAGATGAACAGAATTGGTTTTATCGCTTCAAGTGTGCTGCTTGCACTGGCCCTGGCCAGTTCCACCCTATTTGTGGTGGATCAGCGTCAGTTTGGTGTGGTCTACGCTTTGGGTCAAATCAATGAAGTGATCACAGAGCCCGGCATCAATTTCAAGTTGCCCCCACCATTTCAGAATGTGTCCTACATCGACAAACGTCTGTTAACGCTAGACAGTGCCGATGCCGAGCCTATGCTCACTGCTGAAAAGCAGCGTGTCGTGGTGGACTGGTATGTTCGCTGGCGCATCAGCGACCCCACAGAATACATCCGCAACGTGGGTCTTGACGAAGGTGCCGGAGCCAACCAACTTGCCAGGGTGGTGCGCAATGCCTTCCAGGAAGAAATCAACAAGCGAACCGTCAAAGAGTTGATCGCCACCAAGCGCGAAGCGCTGATGGAAGACGTCAAGCGCGAAGTGGTTGCCGCTGTTGCGGGTGCCAAGCCCTGGGGTGTGGAAGTGGTCGACGTGCGCATCACGCGAGCCGACTATGTTGAGGCCATCACCGAATCCGTCTATCGCCGAATGGAAGCGGAGCGCAAGCGCGTCGCCAACGAGTTGCGCTCCACTGGCGCAGCAGAAGGTGAAAAAATCCGTGCTGATGCGGACCGCCAACGTGAAGTGACCGTGGCCAACGCATACCGCGACGCCCAAAAGATCAAAGGTGAAGGCGACGCTGAAGCAGCACGCATTTATGCTGAAGCCTTTGGCAAAGATCCGCAGTTTGCCCAGTTCTACCGCAGCCTGGAGGCCTACAAGGCCAGCTTTAACAAGAAGAGCGACGTGATGGTTCTTGATCCCGCATCGTCGGATTTCTTCAAGACCATGCGTGGCGGTGGCCCATCGGCCCCCGCAGCTGGCAAAAAATAAGCTGATTGCGCGGAGTGGAAAGCGACACCCTTTGGTTTGCGCTCGCCCTGGTGTTGGTGATAGAAGGGCTTTTCCCTTTTTTGTCGCCTGCCGGCTGGCGGCGCATGTTTACCCAAATTCTGCAAATGCATGACGGTCAGATCCGGTTTTTCGGGCTGGTCAGCATCATGCTGGGCCTGCTTTTAATTTGGTTTTTGTAATTCAATCGGCAGCTTGGTGCGGGATCATCGGGCCAGCCCTGTAAAATCCCCGCTTTAACTGCAACCCAAATTCTGATGTCGTTTAGGCAACCCACCTGGCACGCACCTTGGCAGCCCACCTGGCAGTTGCCCGATCATCTGGCCGATGTTCTCCCGTCACAAGCCCGTCAACTGGAAGAGTTGCGCCGTCTGGCACTTGATACCGCACGCAGCTACGGCTATGAACTGGTCATGCCGCCTCTGCTGGAGCACCTGGAGTCGCTGCTGACCGGCACGGGTCAGGCGCTTGATCTGCAAACCTTCAAGCTGGTCGATCAACTCTCGGGCCGCATGATGGGTCTGCGCGCAGACACGACACCACAAGTTGCCCGCATTGACGCCCACTTACTCAACCGCCAAGGCGTTGCGCGCCTGTGCTACTGCGGCCCCGTGTTGCATACGCAACCTGCTAAGCCCCATGCCACGCGCGAGCCCATGCAGTTTGGTGCTGAAATATTTGGCCATGCGGGTTTAGAGGCAGACCAAGAAATTCTGCAGTTGGCGCTAGATTGCGTTCACGCCTTTGGCATTGCCCATGTGCAGCTCGACCTAGCCGATGCCCGCATCGTTCGCGCCTTGATGGCCGGTGTCGATGTGGATGCGGCAACGCTCACTCAAGTCCACGCCGCACTGGCGGCTAAGGATGCCACTGAGTTGCGTAACCTGACGAAGCACTTTCCATCGGCGTCACGTGAAGGCCTGCTTGCCTTGTTGCAACTCTTTGGCGGTGTTGAGGTTCTGGATGAGGCTGAAAAATGCCTTTCTGGCATAACAGGTATAGCTAAGCCGCTATCGGAATTGAAGCAATTAACTGCGCAATTGCGAGCCGAAGCGCCTGCAGGTTTGTCGCTAAGCGTTGATTTGGCTGACTTGCGCGGCTATGCGTATTACAGCGGTGCCCGATTTGGCCTGTACACGCCCGGTGCCAGCGATGCCCTGCTGCGTGGCGGCCGCTATGACGAGGTGGGGGCCGTGTTTGGCCGCAACCGTCCGGCGGTGGGCTTTAGCCTCGACATGAAATCCTTGCTGGATGTCCTGCCTTTGCCAACGCCATCAAGTGCCGTGCGCGCGCCCTGGGGTCAATCAACCGCCTTGCGCGCCGCCGTGGCCCGCTTGCGGGGCCTGGGCGAAACGGTGGTCTGCACCTTGCCAGGCCACGAGCACGAAGTCAATGAATTCCATTGCGACCGCGAACTCATCGAAGTCAGCGGCCAGTGGGTGGTCCAATCTGTTTAACCTGAGATTTTGATGAACAAGCAAAGCACGCCCGTTGCGGGCCGTAACGTGGTCGTCGTGGGCACCCAGTGGGGCGATGAAGGCAAAGGCAAGCTGGTCGATTGGCTGACAGAGTCCGCCCAAGGTGTGGTCCGCTTTCAAGGCGGCCACAACGCAGGCCACACCCTGGTCATCAATGGCAAGAAGACTGCGCTGCACCTGATCCCTAGCGGCATCATGCGCCCTGGCGTCAAGTGCTACATCGGCAACGGTGTGGTGCTGTCGGTCACCAAACTGCTGGAAGAAATCGAAGGTCTGGAAAAAGCTGGCGTTGAAGTGCGCTCGCGCCTGCGCATCAGCGAAGCCTGCCCTCTGATCCTGCCGTTCCACGCTGCGCTGGACATTGCCCGTGAAGCCGCTAAGGAAAAGGCCGGTATTGAAAAAATTGGCACGACAGGTCGTGGCATTGGTCCTGCGTATGAAGACAAAATTGCCCGCCGCGCCTTACGCGTGCAGGATTTGAAGTACCCCGAACGTTTTGCCAACAAGCTGCGTGAACTGCTGGCTCTGCACAACCATGTGCTGACCACTTATCTGAACGCACCTGCAGTTGACTTCGACACCGTGTATGCCGAGGCCATGAAGCAAGCCGAGCAAATCTTGCCCATGATGGCCGACGTGTCACGCGAGCTGAACGATGCTCACCGCGCTGGCGCCAATCTTCTGTTTGAAGGCGCGCAAGGCACCTTGCTGGACGTGGACCACGGCACTTACCCGTTTGTGACCTCGAGCAACTGCGTGGCAGGTAACGCCGCTGCCGGATCGGGCGTGGGCCCTGGCATGCTGCATTACGTGTTGGGCATCACCAAAGCCTATTGCACCCGAGTCGGCGGTGGCCCATTCCCCACTGAGCTGGACTGGGAAACCCCTGGCACAGTGGGTTACCACCTGTCTACCGTTGGAGCAGAGAAGGGCGTGACAACAGGCCGTAGCCGCCGTTGCGGTTGGTTCGATGCCGCTTTGCTCAAGCGCAGTGCGCAAGTCAATGGCTTGTCTGGCTTGTGCATCACCAAGCTGGACGTGCTGGATGGCATTGCTGAGTTGCAACTGTGCACTGGGTATGAGTTGGACGGCGAAACGATTGATATCCTGCCCATGGGCGCGGACGAGATTGAGCGCTGCAAACCTATTTACGAAACCATGGACGGCTGGACAGACAGCACCGTGGGCGTGACTGACTACGACAAGCTCCCCGTCAATGCCCGCTTGTACCTGCAGCGCATTGCACAGGTCACCGGTGTGCCGGTGGACATCGTGTCAACCAGCCCTGACCGCGATCACACCATCATGCGCCGCCATCCCTACTTGGCCAAGTAAGTTTTTTCAAGAATTTTTATCCCTTTCGGCAAGCCCAGTCTGCATAAGCAGCTATATTTTCAGGAGCAAACCCATGTTGACAGAAGACGGCAAACACCTGTACGTGAGCTACGACGAGTATCACAACCTGATCGAAAAGCTGGCCATCAAAGTGCACCAGTCCGGCTGGCAGTTTGACACCATCCTGTGCCTGGCCCGTGGCGGCATGCGTCCCGGCGACATCCTCAGCCGAGTGTTTGACAAGCCTCTGGCCATCATGTCCACCAGCTCTTATCGCGCGGAAGCTGGCACGCAGCAAGGGCATCTGGACATCGCCAAATTCATCACCACACCCAAAGGCGAAATCGCAGGTAAGGTGCTCTTGGTGGACGATTTGGCCGATTCCGGTCACACGCTCAAGGCGGTGATGGACATGCTGAAGAACAACTATTCCCCCATCACAGAGTTGCGCAGTGCCGTGATCTGGACCAAGGCTTTGTCTAAGTTCGATGCCGACTATTCGGTTGAATTCCTCCCGACCAACCCTTGGATTCATCAACCGTTTGAAGGCTACGACTCGCTGCGCCCTGAGCAGTTGATGGAGAAGTGGAAGGTTTAATTTCGTTTTTGGGAGGCTGGCATGGCAGACATATCGACACAACTGATTCATCACCCCTATTTGCCGCCAGCTGACTTTGCCGCGCCGCAGCCCGGCGTGTTCAAAGCTTCCACGGTGATTTTTCCCAATGTGGCGGCTATGCGCTCCACGGAATGGAAAGACAAATCCGGCTACACCTACGGTCTGCACGGCACACCCACCACCTTTACGCTGGAAGAACGCCTTTGCACGTTGGAAGGCGGTAAGCAGTGCGTGCTGGTGCCGAGCGGCTTGGCGGCGGTGGCCAATGTGGCGCTGGCACTGCTCAAGACGGGCGACGAGGTGCTGATCCCCGATAACGCCTATGGCCCGAATCTGGCACTGTGCCAAGGCGAGTTGGCCGCTTGGGGCATCACGCATCAGCGCTATGACGCCATGAACCCGGCGGATCTGGCAGCACGTATCTCTGGCAAAACCAAACTGGTCTGGCTGGAAGCTGCAGGCTCGTGCACCTTGGAGTTTCCTGATCTGCCTGCCCTGGTGGCCATTTGCCGCGCACGTGGTGTGACCACCGCATTGGACAACACCTGGGGCGCGGGCTTGGCGTTCAATCCGTTCGCTTTGCCAGGCATGGAAGGCGGTGTCGATATTTCCGCCCATGCACTGACCAAATACCCCAGCGGCGGCGGCGATGTGCTGATGGGCAGCGTGATCACTCGCTACAACGCACTGCATTTGCGGATCAAGAACACCCACATGCGGCTGGGCTTTGGCGTGGCAGGTAATGATGCGGAGGCGGTACTCCGCTCGCTGCCCAGCATCGGTTTGCGCTACAAGGCGTCAGATGACAACGCTCGCCAGATGGCTGCGTGGGCTTGTACGCGCAGTGAATTTGCTCAGGTGCTGCACCCAAGTCTGCCCACATCGCCGGGCCACGCGCATTGGAAAGCGCTCTGCGATCCGCAGGCCACTGGCGCTTTGGGTAAAGGGGCAGGCCTCTTTAGCGTGATGGTCGACAGCCGGTTTGACCAGGCCAAGGTGGATGCGTTTTGCGATGCGCTCAAGTTGTTCAAGCTGGGGTACAGCTGGGGCGGCCCGATGAGTCTGGTTGTGCCGTATGACTTGGCGCAAATGCGCAGCACTTGGCCATCGCATATCAAGCGCGGAACGTTGGTGCGGTTCTCTGCGGGACTGGAGTCTGCGGCAGACTTGATTGCTGACTTGCGCCAAGCGACTGAATTGGCCCTGCGCTGAATTTGGCAGGCGCCGGGTACTTTGCGGTTACAGTGTGTGCATTATCTGAAAGAAAACATTGGCAACTCCGAACTACGGCTACGAAAAGCGCCAGAAAGAACTGGCAAAAAAGCGCAAGAAAGAGGACAAGCTCAAGGCTAAGGCCGAGCGCAAGCCCGGCGACCCGGATACGGGTGCTGATGACTCTGCGCCTGCACCGCTGGATGCGGGCACGCCGCCTAGCAATCCGGCGGGCTAATTTCGTCGCTTTTGCTCCCGCGAGCCAGAATGCACCCCTAACCGGGTGCATTTTTTTTGGATTTTGTGTTTGCTTTGACTGACCGCTAAGTGATTTGGCGTGCAAACTTTGGATGCCAAGCCTTTTTGGCTACTTGAGCAGTTTGGCCAGCGTCGGCCAGACGTTATCCAAAAGGCGAGGATGGGCGGAAGCCAGTGGGTGAATGCGGTCAGACTGGAACCAGCGCAGCGGATCCGCATCGTCGGCCACACCTTTCAAAAGGAAGGGCACCAAGGCTGCCTTATGCGAAGTGGCCACTTTGGCATACATGTCAGCAAAGCGTTTCCCATAGTCGGCACCGTAATTGGGGGGCATTTGCATGCCCAATAGCAGCACCTTGGCACCTACCGCCTGCGAAGCTTTAGTCATGGCCGCCAGGTTGTCCTCGGACATGCCCAAGGGCAGACCGCGCAGGGCATCGTTTGCCCCAAGCTCAATGACCACAACGGCAGGCTGGTGTTGCTTGAGCAAGGCCGCCAGGCGTGACCTGCCACCCGAAGTGGTGTCGCCACTGATGCTGGCATTGACCACGGCATAGGGCGACTTGCTGTCCGCGAGCCGCGCTACAAGCAGCGCAACCCAACCCGTTCCGCGTGCCAGGCCGTATTCGGCGCTGAGGGAATCACCAACCACCAGGATAGTTTTGGCAGCGGTTTGCGCGTGCAAGGGCAGGGCACAAACCGTGCTTAACCCAGACAGGATAAAGTCACGTCTCCTAAGCCCAAACATTGCCATGCCCCCAAGTGCCGAAACTGCCATCATTTCTGTTCAACATGTTTTTAAATCGGTGAGTGATTCCACAGGTACGCTGGACATTTTGCGCGATATCCATTTTGATATTCCTCATGGCCAAACCACGTCTATTGTTGGCGCCTCAGGCTCAGGAAAAAGTACCTTGCTCAGCATCATCGCAGGTCTGGATGTGCCCACGCGCGGCACAGTGATGTTGGCGGGACACAACCTGTTTGCGCTGGACGAAGACGCCCGCGCCGCCTTGCGTGCCCGCCAGGTGGGCTTTGTGTTTCAGAACTTTCAGCTGATGGGTAATTTGACGGCGTTAGAGAACGTTATGTTGCCGCTGGAGTTGGCCGGCCGCAAAGACGCCCGTACTGCTGCAAAGGACATGCTGGGCCGAGTAGGCCTGGGCCAGCGGCTGGGTCACTACCCCAAAGTGTTGAGTGGTGGTGAGCAGCAGCGCGTGGCCCTGGCACGCGCGTTTGTCGTGCAACCCGCTGTGCTGTTGGCCGATGAGCCCACCGGTAGCCTGGACTTCGCCACGGGCGAAACGGTGATGAAGCTGATGTTTGACCTGAACCAGGAACGCGGCACCGCGCTGGTGCTGGTCACGCACGACAAGGCAATAGCCGCGCGTTGTCAAACTTGCATCACGATCGATGCAGGACAGGTCAGTGCAACCCTCAGGACATGAACAGCAAACGGCGCTTTGTTCAATCTGTCGGCCTGTTTGCCGGCGGGGCATGCTTGGCTGCAACCGGCGTGGGCGCGGTTGGCGCATCTTCCCGAAGCGGCTGGACCATGCCCGACGAGGCAGATGCCCATATGCGCACCTGGATGGCATTTGGTGCCCACCAAGATGTTTGGGGCAAGAAGCTGCTGCCTGAGGTGCAGCGCAACCTGGCCTTGATTGCAAATAGCATTGCCAAGTTTGAGCCGGTCAGCATGCTGGTCAGAGACGACGACTTTGGGCTGGCCCAATCTTTGGTGAGCCCAGCGGTCAGCCTCGTACGCTTCGCTTTGGATGATCTCTGGATTCGCGACACAGGCGCCGTGTTTGTGGTCGATAGCACAGGCCGCAAGGCCGCCGTCGATTTCAACTTCAATGGTTGGGGCGAGAAGCAGGACTTTGCGAGGGATGCCAACGTGGCCGGCTGGATGGCTCAGCAAGCCGGTGTGCAGCGAATCCAAAGCGCGCTGGTGCTGGAGGGCGGTGGTATCGAGGTGGATGGGCAGGGAACCGCCATCGTGACCGAAAGCTGCGTGCTGAATGACAACCGCAACCCGGGCGTCAGCAAGCGGGCTTGCGAAGCAGAACTCAAGCAACTGCTGGGCTTGAACAAGATCATCTGGCTGCCTGGTATCAAAGGCAAAGACATCACGGATGGGCACACCGATTTTTATGCCCGGTTTGCCCGCCCTGGCGTTGTGCTGGCCGGGTACGACCCTGATCCTCAATCTTTCGATCATGCCGTGACTAAGCGGCATCTGGAGATATTGCGTTCTGCCACCGACGCCAAGGGGAACAAGCTCGATGTGCTGGTGCTGGAAGCGCCGTCACGCGTGCGGCCAGCTTTTGATAGCAAAGACTTTGCCGCCGGTTACGTCAATTTCTATGTCTGCAAGGGGGCGGTGATTGCGCCCGAATTTGGCGACGCTAAGGCCGACGCTGCAGCCCGGCAAACTTTGCAGCAGGTGTTTGCCGGACGCCAAGTCATTCAAATCAATGTGGATGGGATTGCTGCTGGGGGTGGTGGAATCCATTGCACCACCCAGCAGGAACCCGTTTAGGCGCTTGCCTTGCGGGCTCGCTTGACCGCAGTTTTGGCCGTTGCCACTTTGGCCACCACGGGTTTCACCAGTTTCAATGAAGGTGGCTTGGTCGCGGCCGATTTACGTGCTAACTTGGGCTTGACCCCGGGCTGATGCGTGATGGCCTCGAGCGGTGCCGGCTCTGGCAGCGCCTCGATTGCCATGGCGGCCTCATACAGTCTCTTATGTTCCGCCAGCAGGTTGTCACCAATCTCCAGAATATCCGGCACCGCCCGGCTGCAGCCGATCAAGCCGTAGTCCAGGCGCCCGTTGTAGCTTTGCACAGTCACGTTCAGCGCCATGCCGTGGGCGGGAATGGACACGGGGTAGTAGCTGGCCAGTTGCGCGCCTGCAAAGAACAGGGGCATGTTCGGGCCTGGCACGTTAGAGATAACAACATGAGCCACGGGCGGCAGCATGTTGGCGATGCGTGAGCGGCCAAAGAAGGCTGCCAAGCCTGAGATCAGCCAAGGCGCGCCCAGCAAGGGGAAATCCGTCGGAATGGCTGTCTTCATGCGGCCAGCCATGGCTTTACTGACGGTGGACGCCTCATTGATGGCTTTCAAACGCTCCAGCGGGTCGGCAATGTCCGTGGCCAGCGTCATGCGCATCATGCTGACCTGGTTGTTAGCCGATGTGTCTCCCGCTTCGCGCAAACTGATGGGCACGGCTGCCATCAAGGTTTCTGCTGGCAACTCGTTAGTTTCTTTCAAATAGCGGCGCAAGGCACCCGCTGTAGTGGCCATGACCACATCATTGAGCGAAACCCCCATGCGCTTGGCAATGGCCTTGGCCTCGGCTAGAGGAATCGTGCGGCCGGCAAACACTCGCTGGTTGGTGATGGCCACATTCAGCGGCGTGCGCGGCCCAAAGAGCTTCACGCCCTTGGGCAGACGCCAGTTGCGTTTGCCGTTTTCATCTTTGTCGGGCACCACCAAATCGCGCACCGCGCGGCCCATGGCTGGTGTCATGCGCAGCAATTGGCTAATCTGGTGACCCGTGTTGCGCAAAGCGGCCACGGCCAGTTCGGCCATACCCAAGTGATATTCGCCCCTGCGGGCGCGGTGGCGAGGTGGACGAACGGTGCGGCCTTCTGCCGTAACGTCAAAAATAGCCTGCGCAACCGCGACACCAGCCTGGCCATCAATGCCCGCGTGGTGGGCCTTGGTGTACAGGGCCACTTGGCCGCTCTTCAGTCCATCAATGATGAAGAATTCCCACAGTGGGCGGCTGCGATCCAGCAGGCTGGAATGCAAGCGTGCCACGTACGCCTGCAACTGGCGGTTGGTGCCGGGCTTGGGCAGGGTGACGTGGCGTACGTGATAGTCCAGGTCGATGTTTTCGTCATCTACCCAAACAGGGTTTGACAAGTCGAATGGCATCAACACCAACTTGCGCGTGAAGGCTTCCGCCAGATGCATGCGTTTGGCAATATGCGCTTTGGCATCCTCGTAAAAGTCGCCTTCATAGCCTGCAGGAAGGTCCAGCACATTGAGAGAACCCACGTGCATGGGCATTTCGGGTGATTCGATGTGCAAAAAGGTGGCGTCAAGGCCGCTCAGGTGTTTCATGGTGTCTCCTCGGTTTGGATAGGCGCTGATCGTCGCACGGGTCGCGCAAGCAGACAGGCATTTTCGCGACTTGATTTGCCTTTGGATAGGCTTTAGGCGCAGTCTTTTTAAGGCGCCCTGTCTACACAGGGTCGATAATCCAGGGCATGTCATCTCCCAAAGTTCTGTTCGGCTTTCACGCCGTAGGTGTGCGCATCAAAACTGCGCCGCAATCCGTTGTCGAAGTCTATTTCGAGTCCACCCGCCGCGACGCCCGCATGCGCCAGTTTCTGGAACGTGCCAAAGAGTCAGGTGTGCGGCTGATTGAGGCCGACGGCATGCGCCTGGCCAAGCTCGCGGGCAGCCACGGCCACCAGGGCGTTGTTGCCAAGGTAGAAGCCATTCCTCAGGTGCATTCGCTGGACGATTTGCTGGACAGCGTAGAAGGCCCGCCCTTGCTGCTGGTGCTGGACGGCATCACCGATCCACACAACCTCGGCGCGTGCCTGCGCGTGGCAGACGGCGCGGGTGCCCACGCCGTGATTGCACCCAAAGACCATGCCGCCGGCATCAACGCCACCGTGGCAAAGGTGGCCAGCGGCGCAGCCGAAACCATGCCGTACTTCATGGTGACCAACTTGGCCCGTACCTTGGGTGAGTTGAAAGAGCGCAGCATCTGGTGCATCGGCACCAGCGATGACGCCCCGCGCACGTTGTATCAGGCCGACCTGAAAGCCCCAACAGCCTTGATTTTGGGTGCAGAAGGACAGGGCATGCGGCAACTGACGCGCAAGAACTGTGACGAGCTGATCAGTATTCCCATGCGCGGCGGTGTCGAAAGCCTGAATGTCTCTGTGGCCAGCGGCGTGTGCCTGTACGAAGCCTTGCGCCAGCGCGGTGGTTGAGATTAACTTGATTTGAATTGTGAGGGGAGGTGCTATGAAAATAGAAGCTGAAAATCTATATGGAATATGCCAAAAGCAAGGTTTTAGAGCAGTATTTTCACTGGCCAGTTTATTGCTGGCGCTTGCGGGCTGCGGCGGCGGAGGTGGTTACAGCTCAGCAGCAGACCGGGCATCTGATCCGCGGATTGATGCCAGCGCGACGGTGATCGCGTCTTCAAATGGTTCTAGCTCCAGCACATCTACAAGCTCTAGCTCAACCACTAGCGGCGGAAGTTCAGGTGGTTCCGAAAGCTCCGGTACAGCAACAAGTTCAACTACTTCAACTACTTCAACTACTTCAACTACTTCAACTACTTCAACTACTTCAACTACAGCGAGCGAATCGCAGTTGTATTCGATTTCGATTGACGTCAGAAACATCCCATCCAATTCATCTGTTGCATTAGAACTAAATGGCGCTGAGACACTTGCCATCAATAGGTCAAGTACAACTTCGTTCTCGCTTCGTCTTGCAACGGGAGCTCCTTATCAAATAATCGCAAAGAGTCAGCCGAACGGCTATATATGTACCGTTGGATCTGGTTCCGGAATAGTTGGTAAGGCAAACATCACCACGCAAGTCCTTTGCAAGAGCAATGACCAGCACTTATTCGAGAACTTTGCACTTGCAAATGGAGGGGGCTTTTCGGAAATTCAATGGTCGCTATCTGGTAGCGGATTACCTGCAGTCGGATCCGCCCGTTACTTTCAGGCTTTTTCAACATCGCTTTCAGAGTCGCTGGCGATTTCTAATGGCAGCAGTCTTGGGAATGTCTCCACAGTCAATTTGGCACATACTTTGAGCGCGTCAGCGGAATTGACGGGATCAACTGGCTACTTGAAAAGTGGGGCAATTGCATATAGCCCGTCGAATCCGCAATTTGTGAAGCTTAGTTACCTTGGTACAGGTATTCGACGGGATGCGCTCGGGATGGATAAATCGACCGTATTGAAAAGTGAATTTCTGTATGCGTTCTCGTATCAACCATTGATTAACTCCATCGCACAGAGTCCTGCTGAACTGATCCAATATTTCGAGACCCTATATAGCAACCCACTGCTCTTGAACAAAAGCACGACTTGGCAAAGCGGTGCCGGTTATTTGAAGTTTTCGGGCCGACCTATCGGCGACTTTCTTGCTGTACGTGACTGCAGCACCGGTTCGCTTTACAAATATCCTCCATCGCAACCGAACTTTGCATCATGTGCAAATGGTAAAACGTTGAGTGACTTTATTGTTGCCAAGTATCCAGCGAATGGTGTGCCAGTTATTACAACTTTTGAAGGTGTGCAAGTCTGGATTGCACCACCAAGTGCGAGCAATGTTTCACTTGCCTACTTCGAACTGGCTGGAAATATCTACTTGGGTTCATTTTTGAAGGACGGGCAAACGTACCTGACCCCGAGATATGACTATTTGACAACAACCTATGTGGATTGGCTGCCAGCGTTTAATAAAGCTGCACTTGATTCTTATAAAGCTGCAGCGCAGTTTTGATTTTGTACTGCGCCGCTGCAGTTCCCTAAAACGGAATGGTGCATTGAAATGTCAGCTCGACACCAGTAATCGGATGACTCAATTTCAAACTGAAGGCATGCAGCATCAGCCTGTCCGCTGAGTCTTCCTGTTCTGAGCGGCCATACAACCTATCGCCCACAATCGGATGGCCAATGGCCTGCAAGTGAACGCGGAGTTGATGTGTGCGGCCGGTGTGCGGCTCCAGAATGATTCTGCTTTCATTTGACTTTTGACTGCTTCCGCTTTGCTCAGCCAAGCGCCAGTGCGTGAGCGATGCTTTCCCCAAAATGGGATCTATCACCCGCAATGGGCGTCGTGCCCAATCTGCAGCGATGGGTAAATCAATAGTGTTCCACTCCTGACCAGTGGCATTGGGCTTCCCATGGACTATGGCGACATAGGTCTTGGAGACTTGGCGGGTTGCAAAGGCGTGGCTAAGTGCTCGTTGCACCTCGATCGATCGCGCCATGACGATCAAGCCGGAAGTCGCCTGGTCGAGGCGGTGAACCACCAACGCACCAGGCCATTCTGATTGGGCGCGCGCTGAGAGGCAGTCTTGCTTTTCGGGCCCCTTGCCGGGGACGGACAGCAGACCCGCGGGCTTATTCAATACCAGCAGATCGTTATCAAGGTAGACCAGTTCTACGCTGTGCATCGTGACCGCTTATGACAGCCAAAGCGCATTGCGCTTTCGGCCATCTCCATTAAGCGATAGTGCCTGGCAACTGAGCAGTGCAATGGGTGATCAAGGTGGCGGAGGATTCACCGTCTTTAGGATAAAACGACAGTGCTGCGTTCAAGTTCAGGGGGGCCTTGATGTCAACTTTCGACAGTTTTCGCAGCAACAGATCCGAGCCAATGGCGTCGTCCAGGTGCGTCAGCACCACAGCAAAGTGATGCTCGTCAAATCGGCAAAGGGTGTCAGATCGCCGGAAAACGGCAACAAGTTGTTCTGCCAAATGCTTGAGGTGGTCATCTGTGGCGGCTTGACCATAAAGCAAGCGGGCTTCTGCCAAGCCTTGCAAACGAATCAGCATCAAGGCACTGCGGCGGCCATGGCGTTCGCTCAAAGCAAGGGCTTGGGCTAAGCGCTCGTCAAAGACAGCGCGCAGCACCAAGCCCGTCAAGGCATCATGTCCCGCTTGGTGGGTTAGGCTGGCCAGCACAGCCGTTTGCTGTTCAACATCCCGCAAAACCATCAAGGCCTCAATCGGCATGCCCTCACTGTCACGAATGACTTTTGTACAGAATTTGATGGCTTGGCGGCTTCCGTCCGGGCGGGCGAGGGCGATGCCTTCTGTCCAGCCTGCATCGATGCCCACCAAAATGGCTGTCACCATCGGGCTGTTGAAGTTCCCACCTGTTTGCGCGTCAACCAGGGTTAACACATCACTGACGTGTCTGCCAACCACCTCAGCAACGCTCACACCCATCATGCGCGCGGCAGCTTCGTTGATCTGGCTGACCAGCATGGCACTGTCTACCACCAATACACCTTCTTCCAATTCAGCGGTTAAGGCCAGCAAACGTTGGCGTTCCTGGCTCAAATTTTGGGCGGCTTGATGGGTGTCGGTACAGTCCTGCAAGGTGATCAGGGCAAATTGATCGCCGTTCGCCGACTCATGTTCCATGGGCACCAAATGGACTTCAGCCTGAAATGATTCCGTGTTACCTGATTGATCTGCACTTTTTCGATAGGCTTTCAGTCGGCAACTGCTGGGCTTGCCCAGCACCAATACGGTATCAATGGCCCGGAGCCATTCCGCTGCCTGGGGGTCAGCGTTCAGAATTTCATGCAACGGTCCTGGAACTGCCTGTGCGCCAACCAACGCTTTGAAGCTCTCATTGGTCAGGACTAACGACGCTGGGTCTGTGGGATTGCTAGACGCCAAACGCAACAACCCAGCTGCGAACGGGCTGTGGTCAAGGGTCCATTGTGCAGATTGGATAGCGGTTTGGGTCATCACAGGATGTCCAGGTTATGAATGCCAAATGCGCCCGCACGCCTGTCAGAAAAGTACTTCTCCAATGTGAGCTTGACGGTACGGAATGCGATGTCATCCCAAGGGATTTCGTTCTCGTGGAACAGACGCGCTTCCATCGTTTCATGGCCTGGGTCAAACTCAGCACTGGTCAGGCTTGCCAGGTAAAAAAGGTGAACTTGGCCGACTCTAGGAACACTTAGCACCGAAAAAAGCGGGCCAATTTCAAATTTGGCACCAGCTTCTTCGTCTGTTTCGCGAGCAGCGCCTTGGGCCGTGGTTTCGTTCAGTTCCATAAACCCAGCAGGCAGCGTCCAGAAGCCTTTGCGGGGCTCAATGTTGCGCTTGCACAATAGGATTTGTTCTCCCAGGTAGGGAACGGTACCCACGACGTTGAGTGGGTTCTCGTAGTGAACGGTGACACATTCAGGACAAACGGCGCGCACATTGTGGTCACCGTCGTCTGGAACGCGAAAAACCACGGCTGTGCCGCAGTTTCTGCAATGCTTGATGGGGCTGCGAAAACTCATGTTCAACAGTGTAAAGCCGCAGGAAGCCCCGTGCTACGGCCAGACCGAATTAGCCCTTTGCTGTCTTGGTGTGTTTTTCGATCAGCGTGCGGGCGGTCTCCAGCAACTTCTTGCCGTCAAAACCCTTCTTGTTCATGTCTTCAACCCACTCGGCCTCCAACGCGCGCGATTTGCGACGGAAGTCTTGTGCTTCAGCGGCACTCACGGTAAAGATCGTGTTGCCATGGTCCACAGCCGCTTTGCGGCCTGCGGCGTCACCGGCTTGCTGGGTTTTACCAAGCCAACCCGATGTGTTGATGCCAGAATTGTTGTCGATGATCTTTTTCAGATCTGGCGGCAAGCTGGCGTACTTGGCTTTGTTCATGCCCATCACAAACGTGGTGGTGTAAAGCGCGCCGCCTGCAGGGTCAAATTCCGCATGGAACTTGGTCAATTCTTGCACTTTTACTGACGGAGCAACTTCCCACGGAATTACGCAGCCTTGAATCGTGCCTTTGCTGAGCGCGTCTGGGATGCTGGGCAGCGGCATGCCAACAGGTGTTGCGCCAAGTGAAGCCATCAGCTTGGTGACCTGACGAGTTGGTGCGCGCATTTTCACGCCCTTCATGTCGGCAACCGATTTAATGGGTTTTTCAGCCGTGTGGATCACTCCTGGGCCGTGGACTTGCAAGGCCAAAACCTGCACGTCCTTGAATTCATCCGGTGCCATGGTCTGCACATATTCCCAATAGGCGCGCGATGTGGCTTCGGCATTGGTCATCATGAAGGGCAGCTCAAACACTTCAACACGTGGGAAACGGCCTGCGGTGTTGCCAGGCAGTGTCCAGCTGATGTCTACCACGCCGTCTTTGGCTTGGTCATACAGTTGAACGGGCGTGCCGCCCAGTTGCATGGCGGGATAGGCTTCAAACTTGATACGGCCGCCGGATTCCTTCTCGACCTTGTCCATCCAGGCTTTGTGCATGTTCAGCCACACATTGGACTGAGGTGCCATGAAGGTGTGAAACTTCAAGGTGACCGCAGACTGGGCAAAGCCCGTCAGGGCAGGGGCAGCCAGTGCTGCAACAGCACCAGATTTGAGAAGCGTACGACGTTGAACCATTGTTGACTCCAAAAAATTGAATGACACGAACTTAACGCAATGAATAGCGAAAGGACTACAGAGGATGCCCTAAGTGATGTACTTGACTAAGAAAAGGGAGATTCCTGGGAACAGCAGCAGCACAACGGTACGGATGGTGTCGCTGATCAGAAACGGCATCACGCCTTTGTAACTCTCTGCCATGGGCACGTCGCGCGCCATGCCGTTTACCACGTACACGTTCAGCCCCACGGGAGGCGCCAACATGCCAAAGCCCACCGTCATCAAAACCATGATGCCGAACCAGATGGCCGTGTATTCCTTGGACATGCCAAAGTCCATGCCCATGATCATGGGGAAGAAGATGGGAATGGTCAGCAAGATCATAGACAACTCGTCCATCACCGCGCCAAGCACGACATAGAAGAGCATGATGGCGGATACCACCACCAAGGGTGCCAGGCCCCAACTGTTGATCACAGCGGCCAGTTGTGCGGGAACTTGCGTGAGTGTCAAAGCCGAATTCATCACATCCGCACCCAGAAAGATCATGAAGATCATGGCGGAGCTTTCTGCTGTCGCATAAAAGCACTGCTTAAATTTGGACCAGGTGATTTCACGCTTAAGCATGGCGGCCATAAAAGTAGCGGCTGCGCCGACTGCAGCGCCTTCTGTCGGTGTAAACAAACCACCGTAGATGCCGCCGAACACCAGGATAAAAATCAGCGCAATGGGCAAAATACCCATCATGGCCTTCAGTGTCATCTTCTCGGCTTCGTCAACTTCAGGGGCTTGCCCAGGCACCACGCGAACATAGATGGCAATGGCAATCATGTAGCCACACATCGCGATCAAGCCGGGCACCATGGCGGCGGCAAACAGCTTGGCAATGTTTTGCTCGGTCAAAATGGCGTAAATCACCAAGGGCACGGAAGGTGGAATCAAAATCCCCAAGGTGCCGCCAGCAGCCAAAGTGCCTGTCGACAGGCGACCTGAATAGCCGTGGCGCTTCATTTCAGGCAGGGCGACGCCGGTAATCGTTGCAGCAGTTGCCACAGAAGACCCGCAGATCGCACCAAATGCCGCACAAGCCAGTACCGCTGCCATGGCCAAGCCACCCTTGAAGCGGCCCATCACGCTAGCGGCAAACTGGAATAGCGCTTTACTGATCCCGCCTTGCGTCGCGAATTGCCCCATCAGAATGAACAGGGGAATCACTGACAGGTCGTAATTCGCAAAGCGGGCAAAAGCTTGGGTATTCAGAAAGCTTGAAAACGGGCCCCAGCCGGCTTGCATTAAGTAACCCACCGTTCCCGCGCCGAACATGGCCACAGAAATAGGGATGCGGACGGCCATCAGCACCAGCATGATGCCGAAAATCAGCAGCGACGATTCAATGGCGGTCATGCGGATTCCTCAATGTCGGTCGCGAAATTCGTGGCGGCCTGATGAAGGCAAATCAGTGCGGTCAAAACAAAGGGGGGAACCATGGCCGCGTACACCACCCATTCCGGAAAACCTAGCATCATGGTGCCCGAATGGGTGTCATAGGCGTTCAAGCCGCCGACTGTCGTTCGCCAGGACAACAGCACGAACACGGCTGACATCACAAAAGCCCCCATGCGGTCCAGCCAGCCATTGATATGGTCACTGACTTTGGCTGTGAAAAAATCCACAATGATGTTGCCGCGCTTGAGTTGGCACCAGGGCATGAAAAGTGCCACAGCGGCGCCGGCCACCACGCCCGTCAATTCAAAGTCGCCTGCCAGGGTGTCGCCTGTCGTGTTACGGCCAATGAGGCTCGCACAGGTCATGAGCGTGATGAATGTCATCAATACCCCAGCCAAGATGGCACAAAATTTGGCCAGTTTTTCAAGCATTTGTAATAGTCTCCGTCTGAACACGTGGGTTCGTTTTGACACGCATTTTAGTGCATGTCAATGCCCGACATGAAAGCTGATGCTTGCACTTTTGTGCTAGATCACTTGTACTTTTAAGCTTTCCAGTCCGTCCACGCCGCCCACCATGGTGTCGCCAGCCACAACCGCCGCAACGCCTTCGGGTGTGCCCGAATAAATCAGGTCACCGGGGGCCAGTTCCCAGGCGGCACTCATGTACTCGATGAATTCAGCAATGCTCCAGATCAGCTTGCTGACATTGCTGCGCTGCTTGTCGGTGCCGTTGACCTGAATCCAGATCTCAGCGTTCTCAACATCGCCCGCCTGTGCTTTTGGCGTGATGGGGCCAATCGGTGCACTTTGTTCAAAAGACTTGCCGATTTCCCAGGGGCGACCCAGCTTCTTTTGCTCGTTTTGCAGATCGCGGCGGGTCATGTCCAGGCCGACGGCGTACCCAAACACGTGGTCAAACGCGTCCGCTGCCTTGATGTTTTTGCCACCCTTGCCAATGGCCACCACCAGTTCAATCTCATGGTGCAGGTTTTTGGTGAGTGTGGGGTAGGCGATTTGGCCCGTCGTGCCAGCGGGCACCACGACCACAGCATCTGCGGGCTTGAAGAAGAAGAAAGGTGGTTCACGGCCAGTGAAACCCATTTCTTTGGCGTGTTCCTCGTAATTGCGGCCCACGCAATAAACGCGGCGCACCGGAAAGGTTTTGTCGCTGCCCACAATTGGCAAAGCGATGGTGGGGGAGGGGTTAAATACAAAGTTTGTCATGGGTTTGCTCCTATTCTGTTTTGATGCCACGGCTCTGGATGATGCCACCCAGCAAGGCCGCTTCTTTTTGCACACGCAAGGTCAAGCCTTCGGGCGATGTGCCCACGGCTTGCCAGCCTTGATTGAACAAGCGCTGGCGCACCTCTGGGGTACGCAGCACCGTAACCACCGCTTGGCTGAGTTTGTCCACCACGGGTTTGGGCAAGCTGACTGGGCCAATCAAGGCGTTCCACACCTCCAGATCCATGCCCTGCAAGCCTGCGTCGCTTAAGGGCGGCACATCGGTTACCAAAGTGCTGCGCCCTCCGGTTAGGCCAATCGCATGCAGTTTGCCCGCACGCACCTGTGGCATGGCCACATTGGGTGCCACCAGGGCCATCTGCACCTGTCCGCCCAGCATCGCCGTCAAAATTTGCGGTGTGCCAGCAAACGGCACATGCACGGCATTCAAACCGGGCGCTTTGCCTTTGATCACTTCAATGCCCAGGTGCGCCACGGTGCCATTGCCCGGCGAGCCGTAGTTCCACTGGGTGCCTGAGGCTGCTGCCGCTTTGAAGAATTCAGCACCTTGGGGCAAATTCGCGGGGGCAACCAACACCAGTGGCGCAGTGGTCAGCAGTGATATGAAGGCGAAGTCTTTGGCGGGGTCATAGGGCAACTTGGAATTGAGTTGCTTGGCGGTTGTCAAATTGCCATTGATCACCACCCCCAGCGTGTGACCGTCCGTTGCCTTGGCCACCATGTCTGCCGCAATATTGCCGGCAGCACCTGGTTTGTTCTCGACCATCACCGTTTGATTCAGGACTTTGCTCAGCGCCTCCGCCAACGTGCGGGCCGTGGCGTCTGGACTGGAGCCTGGCGGAAAGCCCACCAGCAGCCGAACAGGCTTGCTTGGCCACGTCTGCACAGTGGAGTTAGCAGTATTTTTGACCGTTTCGGCAGTAGCTACGCCATAGTTCGCTATCAATGTTGAAGCAAATGCAATGGCTAGAACTTGGTGAACACGCCGCCGAGGCAGGGCTTTTTGTGAAAGGTGGCTCATGCTGATTTGCTCACCAGTTCAAAATGTTCCACCACGGGCGGCGTTGCAAAAAAGGGCCCCACAATGGCGCGCCACTCGGTAAACAGCGGGCCTTGACGAAAAGCTACGGTGTGGTCTTCCAGCGTTTCCCAAAAAATTTGCAGCACGAAGCGCTCAGGGCTTTCAATGCCACGGTTGACCTTGGCCCCCTTAAATCCCTTGGCCCTGCTGGCCACGGTATCCAGCCCACGCTGAATGGCTTCTTCAAAAGCGGCCTGCTGGCCGGGGTGAATGCGGATGTCTGCAAGTTCTAGGATCATGGCGTTAGGCCTCAAGTGCGAAAAGTGCACTGGAGTCTATCGCCTATGGGCGGCTGACGTATGAGGGCTAAGCCGAGGCCAGTTTTTGCAATGGCAACCACGCGGACCGGCGCTGGTACAACTTGCGGTCCGCAACCGGGCACCCCAATGCAAATGTGGCCTGCGGCTCGGCGCTTAGGTGCAGTCGTGTGGCGTCAGTTGCCTCCCACTGATCGCCCGCGCAGAGCCAGATGTCCTCGGATTTTCCCTGAGCCGTCAACCATAAGCGACCACTTTGCACGCGCACGATGGTCTTTGCTGACACGACCAAGCTGATGGCGTCGGTGCCCGTGAATTCAAAGTGTTCATACCTGTACATAGCGGGTCCTCTTTCAATAGGGCGGTGATCTGATGGTCTGGGCTTGACTGTAGTTTCAATACCTGTACAGTACCGATACAGTTGGCTGGATAATTTTTCAAACTGGCCTGGAGTTTTCACCATGACAGTTAGCAATACACCCGACAGTAGCGACCTGGGCAAAGCAAAAGGCAAGGCCACCATCCCCAGCATCAGCACGGCTCAACTGAGCCTGGTTGACCAGCTTGTCCAGTGGGCTGAGCAACGCATTCAAATGCAGGTGTTTCGCCCAGGCATGCGCATGCCGTCCGTGCGGCAACTGGCCCTTGACCGTGGGGTCTCGCGGTTTACCGTGGTCGAAGGCTACGAACGCTTGGTGGCACGGGGTCATTTGCAGGCGCGCCGTGGCGCTGGATTTTTTGTGCGCGACACTGCACCCGCGCCCAGCGCGCGGCGTAAAGCGCCACCTAGGACCGACAAGCCCATGGACATGGGCTGGTTGGTGCGCAACATGCAGTTCGGCATGGCGCCCGCCAAGTCTCCGGGCAATGGCTATTTGCCGCCCGAACTGTGTGGCGGGGATTTGCTGAAAGTCGGCATGCGCGCTCTGGCCGCCAGCCCGGCGGCGCAGTTTTCGCGGGCCGCATTGGCGCAAGGCTATTTGCCGCTGCGCGAACAACTGGTGCGCAAACTGGCCGAACTCGAAATCGCCAGCAGCCCCGGCAACATCATGACGACATCCGGTGCCACCCAAGGTGTGGACTTGATCGCTAGAAAGTATTTGCGCCCAGGAGACACCGTGCTGGTGGGCGACCCCGCCTGGTCCGCTCAACTGGGTGCTCTGGCGCTTACAGGTGCAAAGATGGTGGGCGTGCCCTATACCTCGCAAGGACCGGATGTGAATGCACTGGGCAGGCTGGCAGAGCAACATCGCCCCAAGATGCTGTTGATCAATTCCGCCCTGCATAACCCGACAGGTACCTTGCTGAGTGCGGCAGTGGCCCATCAAATCCTGCGCATAGCCGATGCGCACGACATCATGGTGGTGGAGGACGATATCTACGCCGACTTGGTGCCCAGCGGCTTGCCCACTGCCCGTTTGGCTTGCCTGGACCAATTGCGTCGCGTGATTTATCTGGGGAGTTTTTCAAAGGTACTGGTGCCTGGCATCCGTGTGGGTTACCTGGCCGCACGCGCCGAAGTGGTCGAGGCCTTGGCAGAACTGAAGCTGCTCACCGCACTGGCTACGCCCGAGTTAAACGAACGCATGGTGTACCGGGCACTGACCGAAGGCAGCTTTCGCAAGCATTGCCAGCGCGTGCAACTGGCATTGGAGGCCACGCGTGAGCCTTGGCTCAAGCGCATGGAAGGTCTAGGGCTGACGTCTTTTTGCCGCCCACAAGCAGGCTTTTTGGGCTGGTTTGATGCGGGCGTAGACACCAACTTGCTGGCGGCCTTGGGGCTGGAAGCGGGCTACCGGTTTGCGCCAGGGGCACTGTTTTCGCCAGATCAAACCCCTAACTCCATGTTGCGCATGAACGCCGTGACCAGCAACGATGCGGGCATGCTCAGTTGGTTGGCACAAACGCTGGAGACGCTTCGCGCTGGCAAGTGATACCGGGTGGCGACAGGTTTTAAGCTGCGGTCAATGCTCGCAGTTCACCATCCAGGGCACGCCAAACTTGTCCACCAGCATGCCAAAGCCTTTGGCCCAAAACGTGGGCGCAAAGGGCATGGTGACTTGGCCGCCAGCGCCGAGCGCTGCGAACAAGCGCTGGCCGTCTTCAATGGATTTGCCTTGAACCGAGAGCGAGAAACCTTTGAAACCTTCGTTTGCCATGCCTGGCATAGCGTCCGAACCCATGATGGTCAGCCCGTGCGCTTCGAGCGTGGCATGCATGATGCGGCCATGCAGATCTTTCGGGGTATCGGCCGCCATAGGCGAATCGCCAAAGGTCATTGAAAACCCGATCTTTCCGTCCAGCGCTTTGGCATAAAACGCAAAGGCTTCGGCGCAGTTGCCGTTGAAGGTTAGGTAGGCTTGCACAGTGATCTCCTCAAATTCAAATATCTTACTGTGCTGCCTTGGGCGTCAAATCCGGCTGAAATACTCCCTGCGCTGAAAGTCGTCCTTGTCTTCTGCAGCGTTGTAGCGGTCTAGCTCCGACTGTTTGCAGCGGCACAGGTAGCTGACAAAGCTTTTGCCCAGCGCGGCACAGAGTTCGCTGTCGGCCCTGAGTGCGGCCAATGCCTGCCCCAGGTCGCCCGGTATCTGCTCAGCCGCGGTATTGCCATAGGGCGTGTCGGTGGCAACAGGGGGCAGTAACTCGCGCGCTACGCCGTCCAAACCGGCATAGATTTGCGTTGCCATGTACAGGTACGGGTTGGCAGCGGGCTCTCCCAGGCGATTTTCAATACGGGTGGCTTTGTCGCCCGCTTGGCCCACCACGCGCAGCATGGCTCCCCGGTTGTCTTTACCCCACAGCACGGCTTGTGGTGCCAGCGCATTCGGGCGAAAGCGGCCAAAACCATTGACGGTGGGCGTACACAGCACAGCCATGCCTTGGGCGTGAGCTAGCAGGCCTGCCAAGTAGTGGGTGCCTAGGTCTGTCAGGGTATGCCTAGCGTCTTGTGCTGTTGTGCCGGGGTGGGGCGCGTCGCGCATGAAGGCATTTTTTCCGTTGTCCAAGCGCACCAGGCTTTGGTGCAAATGCCAGCCGCTGGACATGATGTGAGGAAAGGGCGGTCGACACATGAAGGTGGCGTGATAGCCTTTTTGGCGCAGCGCTTGGCGCACGCCATTGCGAAACAGCACCATGTTGTCGGCCGCCGTCAGAGCGTCGGTCGCGTCGAATACAGCTTCTATTTGGCTTGGGCCAAGTTCAATTTCAAGCGATTGCAAGGGCAGCCCTAAAGCTTGCGCCGTATCCCGAACAATGCTCAAGGCCTCTTCAGACATGTCCAGGCAGGTCTCGCTGTGCAGGTTGTAGCCCGGGTGGATCATGTCCACCGCAGGCGGCAATCCCGGCCAGCCCGCCTGCGTTGGGTCGAGTTGCGGCGATGTGTCCTTGATGCGGTAGATGTGAAATTCCACCTCCAGCCCGCAGACCATGCCCAAACCTGCATCTGCCAAGTGTGACAAGGCTTTTTGCAGCACACGTCGGGTGTCCAGCTCCACAGGCAGGCCTGTGTCAAACCAGGGCTGGCACTGTAACCAGCCCGTATCTGGCAGCCACGGCAACACCTTCAGGCTGGCGGGGTCGGCCATCAACAGCAGGTTGCTGGCGCAGGCAAAGCCGGGCAGCTCATCCGCTCCACCGGGCTCAAACACCTTGTAGACGGTGCGGTCGGATGTGTCTTTGAGCATCAGCGTGCTGACCATGCCCACGCCGTTTTGCAAGGCGGCGGGCACGGCATGGGCCATCAGGGTCTTGCCGCGTGTGGTGCCATGCAAATCGCACCAGACAAAGCGCACTTGCTTGAGGCCACGCTCGCGGATGCTGGCTACGCACTGCGCCGTGGCGGCCAGGCGCTCGGGTGTGTTCAGGCCACACAGGTCTGCAAAGCTGTTTTTTGATTCGGCCATGTCAATGTCAGTTGTTCAAGTGCCGAAAGACGCGTTCCACGGGGCATCGGTGCGCTTCTTGGTGACAGCGCTTTGCCACCAGTTAGCGGTGTCGTTTGACGGCGCAATGCCGTCTACAGTGTCGGGCCCGTGGCGTTCACCGGCAATTGCCGCGTCAGCCAGACCGGGTGCTGGGCCACCGGCCTGAACGGATTCAATGGCTTTGATCAGCATGCGGCGATTGGCCATGATGACCTTGTCGCTGGTGCCCAGGTGTTCCTGAGTTCGGTCTTGAATCGCGCCCATGCTCTCGCAGGCCCACTGGTCGTGCACATTGATGTCGCTTTCGCCCATGCCCAGAAAAGTGGTGGTGCGCTGCTCTTCGGCGCTAAAGCCCCAGTTGTTGTGTTGGCCCGATTTGGGGATGTAGTCTGGCAGGCTGACAGCCTCAAGGCGTTGATTGCGCATGGCTTCTTTGTCCAGCGGGTCGGCAAAGCTTGTAAAGAAGGCGTACCAGTAGTTGTGCGTGTCGTCCACCGCCATGTGCATCTGTGTGATGGTGATGGTTTCTGACAGCGGGATCACAAAGGAATTGGGGAAGACAGCTTGCGTCACCCGCACATGGGTCAAGTCTTCATTCAACTTGCGCTGTGTGTTCAGTCGCCAGCCAATGGGGGTTGATTCAAACTGAATGTCGGGTTGGCAAAACTCGCGCATCACCTTGGTCATGGGGACGCGTTCGCCGTTCAATACGCCCAAACTGGCCCCTCGGAACTGCCTGCCATAGGCGGCGTCCAAAGTTTCGTCATGAAAGAAACGGTGCAAAAAGGATGCATGTACGGGGTCAATGCCCACCTCAAAGGCTTGCAGCCAGTTGCAGTTCCACAAGCCTTTAAAAGCAAAAGTGTGTGTGCTAGGTGCCGTCAGGCAGTCCAGCGCGGGCAAGGGCGGCGGCACTGAGCCTTCGTCGCCCAGCCAGGCAAACACCACGCCGCTGCGCTCTTGTACAGGGTAGCTGCGGGCGCGCACATGCTTGCACAAGTGGCTGCCTGCGCGCTCGCCTGGGGTGTCTGTGCACTCCCCGGTGGTAGAGAACTTCCAGCCGTGGAAAGGGCAGCGCAGGCCGTCGCCTTCAAAGCGCGCAAATCCCATGTCAGCGCCGCGGTGCGGGCATCCACGGTCGATCAGGCCCCAGGTGCCCTGGTCGTCGCGGAACAGCACCATGTCTTGCCCAAGCGAGCGCACCGCCTTGACCGGACGTTTTTCCATGGCGGGATCAAAACGAGGATCGAACTCATCTACCAAGGCCACAGGCTGCCAGTATTTGCGCATGAGTTGGCCACAAGGCGTGCCAGGGCCCACGCGGGTGATGAGTTCATTGTGTTCGGCCTTCATGCTGTTCCTTACGTGGCTGTTGGCAAGATGTACACCAAAATATAGAAACGGTATACCAAAATATATTTTCAGTGTACAGTTTGGCGCATGAACCTGCAAGAGACTGTTTTGATGCAACTGCGCGACTTGGTGTTGCGAGGCGAATTTGAGCCTGGCCAGCGCTTGGCCGAGCAGCAACTGGCTGAGCGCCTGAGCGCTTCGCGCACCCCCGTGCGGGCAGCACTGGTCACACTCGAGCAAGAAGGCCTGGTGGAGGCCAATGACACGGGCGGCTTTGTGGTGCGCCCTTACACGCCACGCGAAGTGATGGACGCCATTGCGGTGCGCGGGCATCTAGAAGGCATGGCGGCGAGATTGGTGGCTGAGCACGGCGTGTCGCGCCAATTGCAGGGAGACTTGCAATTCAGCTTGGAGGAGGGCGATAGGCTGTTGGCGGCCAACCCGCTGACCATGGAAAGCTACGCCGCCTATGCCTTGATGAATGACCGCTTTCACGCCTTGATCATCGAAGCCAGTGGTAATAGGGCCTTGCAGCGCGCGATTCGCCTCAACGACAAGCAGCCGTTTGCCCCTGCATCGGCCATGTTGCCCATGCAAGGCAGCGTGGCGCTGGACCGCGACTGGATGCTCTACGCCCATCGCCAACACCACATGCTCTTTGACGCCATGCGCAACGGGGAGGGCGCGCGTGCCCAGGCGCTAGCTGTGGAACACACCCAGGTGGCGCAAATCAACATGAAACTGGCGCTGGAGCGGCGCAGCGAATCAGTCCAGGTGATGCCGGGCATACGGTTGGTGGTGGGCTGATCAGGAAAACGGCGCTGGCGCGGTATCAAAACTCAAACCCAGTAAATCAGGCGTGAAGTAGAAAAACTGATTGCGCCCCTTTGTTTTTGACGCATACATGGCGCGGTCAGCCCGCTTGAGCAGCTCTTCAGCGTCTTGGGCATCTCCAGGGTAGAGCGCAATCCCCATGCTGACCGACACGTCGTACAGGTCGTGTCTCAGCACGATGGGCTTAGCCAGCGAATCCAGCATGTTTTGAGCCGCCTTACCTGCATCCGCTTTGTCGTGAATTTCATGCAGGATCACCACAAACTCGTCACCGCCTAGGCGAGCGACCGTGTCGGCTTTTCGCATGCAATGCAGCAAGCGCGCTGCAACTTCTTTCAGAACCAAGTCCCCCGATTCGTGACCGTACTTGTCGTTCACATGTTTGAAATTGTCCAGGTCCAGAAAAATCAAAGCAAATTGTTGTTCGGTACGCTGAGCCTGCAACAGCGTGTGCGACAGACGCGCATGAAACATGGCACGGTTGGGAAGACCGGTGAGCGAATCGAAATTGGCCAGCTGAAAATAGTGCTGCTCTGAATGCTGAATCATCCGCACCCGGGTGGTAATGCTGAGCGTCAACGCCCCCAGCAGCAAGCTGATCAAGCTACCGCACACCAACACGAATAGTGTGGCGCTGTTCTCTACCGTCGGGCTGATGGCGGGTGCCGTATAGGTGGATGTCCAAATCCGGTTGTGCAGGCTCAGCTTGACGGTTTTGGTCAGTTGGACGGAAGAGCCGCCAAGGCTTGGTAATGGTGGTGACGAATACAGCAAGTTGTCGGGGCTCGGCTTGTCGCTGTCGTAGATGTGCAGTTGCATGCGGTCATCATTGCTGCCCAGAATTCCGTTCATCAAATCGATCATGCGAAACGGGCTGTTCACAAAACCTTTCAAGGTTCGGCCGCTCGGCAGCGTTTGGTAAACCGGCACATATGCCAAAAAACCATACACCGGTGATTCGTTGGGCTCAGAGGCCAGTTTCAGCCGGGCGGTGATGGCTGTTTGCCCGCTGTCGCGCGCGGCGACCATGGCAGCGTGGCGGGTGGGCTCCCACCACATGTCAAAGCCATGCGCGCGCAAATTGCGCTCGGTGCGTGGCTCCAGATAGGTCACTGGCGAATAGGCTTCGCGGACGCCTGCAGGTCTGATCTGATACTGAGGCATGCCCTCGGCGGCCATGCGGCGCAAGTACGCGTCCAGACCAGCATGAGGCACATATTCTGCGTAACCTACCCCGTGAACTGCCGGATAATTTTTTTGCATCGACGCGTTGGACACGTATGTTGCCCACTGGTCACGCCGCACCGATCCCAAGGTATTGATCAGGCCCACGCCACCGAGCAAGATTTGCTCATAGGTCTGCATGCGCGCCAGAATGGCCTCTTGCACCGTCTGAACCTGGGCATCAAACCTTGACTGGCGGCGCTTGGCCACCTCGCCGCTGGCCAATTGCCACGTGGCCAAGGTCAGCACCATGCCCAACACAAAGACCAGCAGTGCGGGCCCAAGCTTGCGTTGACTTTGGCTACGGCTCAAATCGGCAGAAGAGGTTTCGACCACAGGATTTTTCGCCACAGACTGTTTTCAGATGGAAAAGACGAGAGGTGTTTAGGCGGGTTTCGCGCCAGTGTAATGAGATGTATCTGGCGCTAAACTCTGCGGCAACATTGCCCCGTCGCGCACACGGGTCTTTGCTCTCTGCCTTGCATTGCCGAATGTTCTGACCACGAAAGCCCTTTCCTATGAAGCTTTACAACTACTTCCGCTCCTCTGCTTCGTTCCGCGTTCGCATTGCACTGGAATTAAAGGGTTTACCCTTTGAATATCTTCCTGTGCACTTGGTGAAGGGCGAGAACAAAAGCGATGCCTACAAAGCGATCTCGGCTGACAACTTGGTGCCTGCCTTGGTGACTGATGCGGGCGACATCCTGTCGCAGTCGATGGCCATCATGGAATACCTGAATGACACCCACCCCCAGCCCCCACTTTTGCCTGCCGACGCGTTGGGCCGCGCGCAGGTGCGGGCCTTGGCCCAGTCCATCGCGTGCGAGATTCATCCGCTGAACAATCTGCGCGTACTCAAGTACCTGGTGAAAGAATTAAAGGTCAGCGAAGAAGCCAAGGGCGACTGGTACCGCCACTGGTGCCGTGATGGCCTGGAAAGTTTTGAGCGTCAACTGGCACGCCTGCCCGCCAGCACCTATTGCTTTGGTAGCACGCCCACTTTGGCCGACTGCTGCTTGGTGCCGCAAATTTTCAACGCCCGCCGTTTTGACACCCCACTGGACGGCTTGCCCCGCACCATGGCAGCGTTTGATGCGTGCATGCAGTTGCCCGCCTTTCAAAAGGCGCAGCCCAGCAGCTGCCCGGATAACGAAGCTTGATCCCGGTGGCGGGCCTGCACCCCGACTGGCTGGTACCTGACTGGCCCGCACCTTCCCATGTGCGAGCCGTGTTCACCACCCGCAGCGGTGGGGTGTCGCGAGGGCCATTTGCCTCGTTAAACCTTGGCGATCATGTACAAGATCAGGCAGATCATGTCGCCACTAACCGCCTGCGGCTGGCGGAAGCCTTGCAAGCGCAGCCCGTGTTCATGCAACAAGTGCACGGCACCGATGTGCTGGTACTGGACCCCGCTGTCAAACGGTCGATAACCCCTGTGGCCGATGCCTGCCTGACGTCACACCCGGCACAGGTTTGCACCGTGATGGTGGCCGATTGCCTGCCCGTCCTGTTCACCACCCAAGACGGCAGTGTGGTGGCGGCAGCCCATGCGGGTTGGCGCGGCTTGTGCCAAGGTGTTTTGGAATCGGTTTTGCAGGAAATTAAGCTGTTTCGGCAATACAGTATTGATAAGTTTGCTATAAATAATGGAGCAAACGATGTTTATGCTTGGCTCGGTCCTGCCATTGGCCCAGACGCTTTTGAGGTGGGGGCGGAGGTGCGACAAGCCTTTATGCAGGCCAGCGCAGACCCCGAACAAACCGCCGCGCTGTTCCGGCCCCACACGCCTGGCAAGTTCTTGGCGAACCTTGCAGCCCTAGCCCGGCAAAGGCTTTTCAATGCGGGCATCATCCATGTTTTTGGCAACGATGGCAGCCCGTCCTGGTGTACCGTCAACCACCCAGATCGCTACTTTTCGCATCGACGCGATGCGGCAAGCTTAGGCGGCAGTGGGCGGATGGCGGCCTGTATTTGGCGGGAGCCCTAGCGCCAAGTCCTTGATTTGCAAGACTCTCGTTCCGTATGGCTCAGCGCTCAGATAACCCAGAAAATCCAGACACCATCGCTCAGACCATCCCAGCAGCCCAAAGCGCTCAATCAGCCTGGCACCAGCGCGAAGTGCACGAGCTGGTCAGCAGCCACCAAGTAGACCCCGCCCAAGGCCTGCACGACGACGATGCGCAGCAAAGAGCCCTTCAACATGGCTCGAACGAGCTTCAAAGCCACAGCCGACGTGGCCCGGTTGCGCTGCTGCTGGAGCAGTTCCAAGACTTCATGGTCATGGTGCTGCTGGTTGCTGCCGTCATTTCTGGCTTGATTGGCGATTTGACGGACACCGTGGCTATTTTGGTCATCGTTATCTTGAATGCGGTGATTGGCTTTGTGCAGTCCTGGCGGGCCGACAGCGCCATGGCGGCCTTGCGCCAACTGGCCGCAGCCCAGGCAAATGTGCTGCGCAACGGTCAGGTTAAGGTGCTGCCAGCGCGCTTACTGGTGCCAGGTGACATCGTTTTGCTGGAGGCCGGCAACCAAGTGCCCGCCGATTTGCGTTTGATCGAGATTGCGCAATTTCAGGTGGATGAATCCGCTTTGACGGGCGAGTCCGTCACGGTGGCAAAACATGCAGCGGCTTTGCCCGACATGGCCGATGCCGCGCTGGGCGACCGGCTCAACATGGCGTTCAAAGGCACTACCGCCACCCACGGCCGGGCCAGGGGTCTGGTAGTGGCGACCGGCATGGCGACCGAGCTGGGCAAAGTGGCGCAGTTACTGGACACAGAAGACCGGGGAACCCCGCTGCAAAGACGACTGGCCGCGTTTGGCAAACGATTGGCCTTGGCGGTCATAGGCATTTGCATCGTGATTTTTGTTGTGGGTGTGATGCGCGGCGAAGATGTTTTGCTGATGTTGCTGACTGCCATCAGCTTGGCGGTGGCCGCCATCCCCGAGGCTTTGCCCGCCGTGGTGACCGTGCTGCTGGCCCTGGGTGCGCGCCGCATGGTGGCGGTGAACGCGCTGGTGCGCAGGCTGCCGTCGGTGGAGACTCTGGGCTCGGTGACCACCATTTGCTCGGACAAAACCGGCACCTTGACCCAAAACCACATGCATGCCGAGCTGCTGCTGGCCGCTGGGCAGCGCTGGACGCCTGGCAGCGCGCTGCCCAGCGAGGTACACGCCGAAGCCTTGCGGGCAGCGGTGCTGTGCAACGATTCACGGCTGGACGAAAGTGCAGGCAAATCAGCCTGGCAGGGCGATCCGACAGAGACCGCCCTGGTACTGGCGGCCAAAAGCGCTGACCTTGACAAGGCGGCGCTGGACTTGGCGTTTGTGCGTGTGCAAGAGCAACCCTTTGACTCGGAGCGCAAACGCATGACCACGTTTCATTCGGGTGGGGAGCAAGCGACTTATCTGGCCTATACCAAAGGCGCGCCTGAATCCGTTTTGCCTCGCTGTACTGTGCAATGGTCGCCCCAAGGTACTACGCCATTGGACCGGGACGCATGGGCAAATGAAGCGACTGAACTGGCGGCTCAAGGCTTACGGGTGTTGGCACTGGCACGGCGTGATCACACCACGCTGCCAGACACCAACGCCCTAGATGCTGTTGAGGGGCAGCTGCAGTTTTTAGGTTTGATTGCACTGATCGATCCCCCTCGTATGGAGGCCGCTGCCGCCGTGCGCGACTGCATTGCGGCGGGCATCACCCCTGTGATGATCACTGGAGACCACCCGGCCGCCGCGCGCGCCATTGCCCTGCGCCTGGGGATTGTGGCCGACCCCCAGGCCCCAGTGCTGACAGGACAAGATCTGACCCTGCTGGATGACAGCAGCTTGCGGCAACAGGTCGAGGGCGTCAGGGTGTATGCGCGGGTAGACCCCGCCCAGAAAATCCGCATCGTCGAAGCGTTGCAAGCCCAGGGCCAAATCGTTGCCATGACGGGCGACGGCGTTAACGACGCACCTGCGCTCAAGCGTGCAGACATTGGTGTGGCTATGGGTAAGGGGGGCACTGATGTGGCCCGTGAGGCATCCAGCATGGTGCTGCTGGACGACAACTTTTCGACCATCGTCGCGGCAGTGGCCGAGGGCCGCCGGATTTACGACAACATCCGCAAATTTGTCCGCTACGCCATGACGGGCAATTCCGGCGAGATCTGGACGCTGTTTCTGGCCCCCATGCTGTTGTTGCCGATTCCGCTGCTGCCGATTCATATTTTGTGGGTCAATTTGGTCACCGATGGCCTGCCGGGCTTGGCGCTGGCCGCCGAGCCGGCCGAAAAGGGCGTGATGCGTCGCGCACCCCGCGCACCCAACGAGAGCCTGTTTGCCGAAGGCATGTGGCAGCATATTTTGCTGATTGGCTTGTTGATTGGCGGGCTGTGCCTGGGGGTGCAGGCCTGGGCATTGGCAGCAGGTAATTCGCACTGGCAAACCATGGTATTCACGGTGCTCACGCTGTCCCAAATGGCGCACGTGATGGCGATTCGGTCTGAGCGGGAGTCGCTGTGGACGCTGGGGCTGGGCAGCAATTTGCCTTTGCTCGGGGCAGTGGCGCTGACCTTTTTGCTTCAAATGGCAACCATTTATGTGCCCTTGCTGAACCCGATTTTTAAGACTGAACCACTCACGTTGGCTGAATTGGCCATCTGCCTGGGCGCTGCGGCAGTGGTGGGTGTTGCCGTGGAGTTGGAGAAGCTGTGGCGTAGGCGCCGCAGGCCGCTGACCTCAATTTAGACCGCGACGGCCCGCGAATTCGGGCAGGGATCTTTGTATGATTGGCGGAGCGGGCGTCAGCTGGACGCCGAAAACCATAACAACAAGACAAACCATGATCACTGCCCTTGTCGTCGTATTTGTACTGGCCTATCTTGCCATTGCACTTGAGCACCCCTTACAAGTCAATAAATCAGCCTCAGCGCTCATCGGTGCCGGGCTGTTGTGGACCGTTTATGCCCTGGCCGGGCCGGGCTCTGAGCAAGTCGCCAAGGAGCTGAGTGAAGCGCTGGGTTCCACGGCCCAAATCGTGTTCTTTTTGATGGGCGCCATGACCATTGTGGAAGTGGTGGACTCTCACAACGGATTTGACGTCATTACCTCGCGCATCAAAACCAAACGTCTGTCCACCCTGATGTGGCTGGTGGGCTTTGTGACCTTCTTTTTAAGTGCGATTTTGGACAACCTGACCACCACGATTGTGATGGTGTCGCTCATGAAGAAGCTGCTGGATAAGCGCGACGACCGCCTGTTTTTTGCCGGGATCATCATTATTGCGGCCAATGCGGGCGGTGCCTGGACACCGATTGGCGATGTGACCACGACCATGCTGTGGATTGGTGGGCAAGTGACCACGGTGGCCATCATGACGGGCTTGTTTTTGCCATCCATGGTGAATTTGCTGGTACCTCTGGCCATAACCAGTCGAATTTTGGGTGACAAGCCTGTCGTGGCACCAGCGGACCAGGGCTCGTCTGGCCAGACGCCAACCACGGCTTTTGAGCGCAACACCATGTTTTGTCTGGGTCTAGGTATTCTCGTGGCCGTGCCTGTTTTCAAGACGTGGACACACTTGCCTCCATTCATGGGTGTACTGTTTGGCCTGGGCATTCTGTGGCTGGTAGGGGACATTATTCACAAGGAAAAAGAAGACATTGCCAAGAATCACTTCACGCTGGCAAATGCCCTGAGCCGCATCGACATGGGTTCGATCCTGTTCTTCACGGGCATCTTGCTGGCGGTGGCGACACTAGAGCACACCCATGTCTTGACGGGATTGGCCAAGTGGCTCCAAGACACTGTGGGGCGTCAAGATGTGATCGTGATGATCATCGGATTGGCCAGCGCGGTGGTGGACAACGTGCCGCTGGTGGCAGCATCCATGGGCATGTACAGCCTGACCGACTATCCTGCCGACAGCTTCTTGTGGGAATTTATGGCCTACTGCGCGGGCACGGGTGGCTCCATCCTCATCATCGGCTCGGCGGCAGGTGTGGCGGCGATGGGGCTGGAGAAAATCGCCTTTGGCTGGTATTTACGTCGTATCGCCGGGCTTGCCCTGGTGGGGTACTTTGCCGGCGCTTTCCTCTACATTGTTCAATACCGGTTGACCCACTGAGTTTTGGGTTGCAAAGGCTTCTTGCCCTGCGGCCTCTCGCGCCTTGATCACTTTGCGCCGTTTGGGCGCCCCCATGATGTACACCACGATGGCGACGGGTAGCACGCCATACAGCAAGAAGGTGAAGAGGGCGCCCAGCACGGATCCGGTGGGGTGGGTGGCTTCGGCGGCTGCCATCATGACAGCGATATACAACCAGGCAATGGCAACAAGGTACATCGCGCAATTGTGCTGTAAGAAAGAAAGCCTCCAATCCTGGGTTGACACGACCTGCGACGATCAGATGGGGACTTACCGAAGTAAGTGTTCCTACGTGTTGTGAGCCCAGGTCGCCTCAGCGACAATTCTTTGACAGGAGACAAGCATGACGAAAACCCCCGATTGGTCCGCGATGGGCCAACAGTTTCAGCAAGTGGCAGGCGAAAGCTGGACCAAGGCACTGCAATCGTTCCAGGGCATGAACATGGGTGATGTGTTCAAAGGCATGCCGCTTCAAGGCATGCAGGGCATGCCCGAAATGCCCAAAGCCTTGAATTTTTCCAAGGAAAAGCTTGAGGCCCTGCAAAAGCAATACATCGAGGAAGCCACCAAACTCTGGAACCAGAGCGTCAATGCCAAGCCCGAGCTCAAAGACAAACGCTTTGCATCGGAAGCCTGGGCGGCGAACCCTGTTGCGGCTTTTTCTGCTGCGGCGTACCTGCTGAATACGCGTACCTTGATGGGGCTGGTCGATGCTGTCGAGGCAGACGCCAAAACCACAGCGCGCCTGCGTTTTGCGGTAGAGCAGTCCACAGCTGCCATGGCCCCCAGCAATTTTTTGGCCCTAAATGCCGAAGCCCAAAAGAAAATCGTCGAAACCAAGGGCGAAAGCATTGCCAAGGGCATTCAGAACCTGGTGCATGACATGCAGCAGGGCCATGTGTCCATGACAGACGAGAGCGTGTTTGAGGTGGGCAAGAACGTTGCCACCACCGAGGGCGCCGTCGTATTTGAAAACGAGCTGTTCCAGCTCATCGAATACAAGCCGCTCACCGCCAAGGTCTATGAAAAGCCATTTTTGTTGATCCCACCGTGCATCAACAAGTTCTACATTCTGGATCTGCAGCCCACCAATTCGTTCATCCGCTTTGCCGCAGCAGAAGGGCACCGCACCTTTGTGGTGAGCTGGCGCAACCCTGATGCGTCCATGGACAAGCTGACCTGGGACAACTACATCGAAGACGCGGCCATCACCGCCATCAAAACGGTGCAAGACATCACGGCGGCCAAAGAGATCAACGCCCTGGGCTTTTGCGTAGGTGGCACCGTCCTCAGCAATGCTCTGGCCGTGTTGGCGGCGCGTGGCGACAAGCCTGTGGCATCGGCCACGTTCTTGACCACGCTGCTGGACTTCACCGACACCGGTATTTTGGATGTGTTCATTGACGAAGCCTTCGTCAAGTTCCGCGAAATGCAAATGGGCAAGGGCGGGATGATGAAGGGCCAAGACTTGGCCAGCACCTTCAGTTTCTTGCGCCCCAATGATTTGGTGTGGAACTACGTGGTGGGCAACTACCTGAAGGGCGAGACCCCACCGCCGTTCGACTTGCTGTACTGGAACAGCGACGCCACCAATTTGCCCGGCCCGTTTTACGCCTGGTACCTGCGCAACACGTACCTTGAAAACCGCTTCATCAAACCCGGTGCTGCCACCGTGTGCGGCGAGAAAATCGACTTTCGCAAGCTTGACTTGCCGGTTTACATCTATGGCTCGCGCGAAGACCACATCGTGCCCATTGGCGGCGCCTATGCATCCACCCAGCACCTGCCGGGCAAAAAGCGCTTTGTGATGGGAGCCTCCGGCCACATTGCAGGCGTGATCAACGCTCCGGCTGCAAATAAGCGCTGCCACTGGGTGCGCGAAGATGGCAAATTTCCCAAGACGCCAGACGAATGGCTGAGCGGCGCTAAGGAGCAGCCCGGTAGCTGGTGGACCGACTGGTCCAAGTGGCTCAAAGGCAATGCAGGCAAGCAAATCCCCGCGCCTAAGACCTATGGCAAAGGGACAAAATACAAGGCGATCGAGCCCGCACCAGGGCGTTACGTCAAGGCGAAAGCCTGAACTTTTCTAAACTGAATTAACTCAATCCATCTTTAAATCAAGGAAGAGACATGGAAGACATCGTTATCGTTTCAGCTGCCCGCACCGCGGTTGGCAAGTTTGGTGGCTCATTGGCCAAAGTGTCAGCTCAAGAACTGGGCTCTATCGTGATCCGCGAGGCATTGGCCCGCGGCAAGATCGATCCCGCAACGGTGGGTGAAGTCATCATGGGCCAGGTGCTGGCTGCGGGCGCGGGTCAAAACCCAGCCCGCCAATCCACACTCAAGGCAGGCCTGCCACACGGTGTACCTGCGTTGACCATCAATGCCGTTTGCGGCTCTGGCCTCAAGGCCGTGATGTTGGCTGCACAAGCCGTCGCCTGGGGCGACAGCGAAATCGTGGTGGCTGGCGGTCAAGAAAACATGAGCGCATCTCCCCACGTGTTGCTGAACAGCCGTGACGGCCAGCGCATGGGCGACTGGAAGATGATCGACAGCATGATCGTCGACGGTCTGTGGGACGTTTACAACCAGTACCACATGGGCATTACCGCTGAAAACGTGGCCAAGGCCAATGGCATCACCCGTGAAATGCAAGACGCTTTGGCATTGGCATCTCAGACTAAGGCCTCCGCCGCACAAGCTGCCGGCAAGTTTGCCGACGAGATCGTGACCGTGTCAATTGCACAGAAGAAGGGCGACCCCATCCTCTTCAATTCTGACGAATTCATCAATAAAAAGACCAATGCCGAAGCTCTGGCTGGCCTGCGCCCCGCCTTTGACAAGGCTGGCAGCGTCACCGCTGGCAATGCCTCTGGCATTAACGACGGCGCCGCTGCTGTGGTGGTCATGACCGCCAAGAAGGCTGCCGCCCTGGGCCTGACACCTCTGGCACGCATTGCTGCCTTTGGCACCAGCGGTCTGGACCCCGCCATGATGGGCATGGGCCCAGTCTCTGCATCGCAAAAAGCCCTGGCCCGTGCGGGCTGGAAGGCGTCTGACGTTGATTTGTTTGAGCTGAACGAAGCCTTTGCTGCCCAAGCCTGTGCCGTGAACAAGGTGCTGGAACTGGATCCTTCCAAGGTCAACGTCAACGGTGGCGCGATTGCGATTGGTCACCCCATCGGTGCGTCCGGTTGCCGCATCTTGGTGACCCTGTTGCACGAAATGCAGCGCACCAATGCCAAGAAAGGCCTGGCCGCGCTGTGTATCGGTGGCGGCATGGGGGTTTCCCTCGCACTGGAACGTTAATTTTCAGTCAAAATGCCTGCATCGGCGCATCAGATATGCCGATGCAGCTATCAAATTTGTAGTTTTTAAAGCATTCAGGAGCATCACATGAGTAAAAAAGTAGCCTACGTCACCGGTGGTATGGGTGGTATCGGTACCGCCATCTGCCAACGCCTGCACAAAGAAGGCTTCACGGTTGTGGCTGGTTGCGGCCCCACACGCGATCACGCCAAATGGATTGCCGAGCAAAAAGAGCTGGGCTATACCTTCTACGCCTCTGTGGGCAACGTCGGTTCCTGGGATTCCACGGTTGAAGCCTTCGCCAAGACCAAGGCTGAGCACGGCACCATTGACGTGCTGGTCAACAACGCCGGTATCACCCGCGACCGCATGTTCCTGAAGATGACCCGCGAAGACTGGGACGCCGTCATTGAGACCAACCTGAACAGCATGTTCAACGTCACCAAGCAAGTGGTGGCAGACATGGTGGAAAAAGGCTGGGGCCGCATCATCAACATCTCTTCGGTGAACGGTGAAAAGGGCCAAGCAGGCCAAACCAACTACTCGGCTGCTAAGGCCGGCATGCACGGCTTCTCGATGGCCCTGGCGCAAGAGTTGGCCACCAAGGGCGTGACGGTCAACACCGTGGCGCCAGGCTACATCGGTACCGACATGGTCAACGCCATCCGCGAAGACGTGCTGGCCAAGATCGTCGCCACCGTGCCCGTCAAGCGTCTGGGCAAGCCCAGCGAAATCGCTTCCATCATCGCCTGGTTGGCGTCTGATGAAGGCGGCTATTCCACAGGTGCTGAGTTCTCCGTGAATGGTGGCTTGCACATGGGTTAATGCTTGACCCCTTGATGGGCTGCATTCAACTTGAAAACCCGGCACTGCCGGGTTTTTTCATTTTTGTGATGTCCGATGTGACTGCCATGCATCGTCTGCAGATCGATCAATGGATTTAACGCGTTGGATAGTTTGCCAGTGGGCTGGTCAAGCCCTCAGCATGGCAGGGAACTTCTGGCAAAGACTTCAACCAAGGCATGGCTGATTGCCCCCATATTTGGATGACTGGCGGCAACAGGGCCCGCTCATTGACGCATCCAAGGCGAAGACTGAGGACCGCAGGGGAGTCAGGCTCTGTTGAATAGATTTGCGTGCCACAAACTTCGCAAAAAGCCTGAACCCGGCGGTTTCCACTTGCCGCAAACTTGACATAGGTCTTGGGTTGGCCAGTGAGGGCCACGTTATCGATTGGCGTGGGAAGAACGGCTCGGAATGGGGCGCCAGAGAATTGTTGGCAATCTGCACAGTGGCAGGCGACAACTTTGTTGGGGTCCACGACCGCCGTAAAACTGATGGCGCCACAGTGGCATTGGCCTGAGATATTCATGTTGATTCCAGTGAACACGCATGTCCACATGCTATGCGATCAGGCATGTTTAAAAACTGCAACGGCTTTGCAAGGAAGTCGTCCATTTGCAAAGCAGTGAAACCAAATTGCTGATGTTGTTTTTGACGGCGTGATGAGATTGAACCATTCGCGAGACCTAGAATGAAGTCCTCATCATCGAGGAGACAAACCTTGCGCCATATCAAAACTGCCGTTCTGGCAGCATCTATCTCATTCTTTGCTCCTGTTTTTGCAGCACCCAATGCAGAACAATTGCCGGTGTGGCAGCAGGCCCAGGCCCAGCAGCAGCCTTTGCTGGATACCTTGAAGGAGTTGGTGTCTATCGAATCAGGCAGTGGAGACCGCGAGGGCCTGGACCGCATTTCGCAATTGATTTTTGATCGCCTCAAGGCCATGGGCGGCAAGGTGGATTTTGTGGAACCGGGGGAAGATGCTTACCGCATGCACGACACGCCCGAGAAGATTGGGCGCATGGTGCATGCCACGTTTACGGGCACAGGCAGCAAGAAGATCATGCTGATCGCCCACATGGACACGGTGTACCTCAAGGGTATGGGTGCCAAACAGCCGTTTCGCATTGATGGCAACCGTGCCTATGGCTTGGGTATTTCGGACGACAAGGGCGGCGTTGCGGTCCTGCTGCATACGGTGGCCGCCTTGCAGGCTCTGCAAAGCAAAGACTACGGCACGCTCACGGTGCTGATCAATGGTGACGAGGAGATCAGCTCGCCAGGATCGCGTGCCATGCTGACCAAGCTCGGTGCGGAGCATGACCTGACCCTGTCGTTTGAAGCCTCGCCCAGTAATTCTGACCAACTGTCGTTGGCCACGGCCGGCATTGCGGCGGTGACGCTGAAGGTCATCGGTCGTGCCTCGCATGCGGGTGGTGCGCCGGAACGCGGCCTGAACGCGATCTACGAGCTTGCCCACCATATGCTGCAAACCCGCAACTTTTCTGATGCCAAAACCGGCGTCAAAATGAACTGGACGGTGGCCAACGGCGGCACTAACCGCAACGTGATTCCGGCCTATGCCACGGCCGCAGCCGATGTGCGGGTGATTCGGGTGGCTGATTACGACGGGATTGAAAAGAAAGTGCGCGAAGCCATCAAGAACCAGTTGATACCCGAGACCAAGGTCGAACTGAACTTTGAACGCCGCCGTCCACCGCTGGAGTTTCGCCCCTCACAGTTGCCTGTCACCAAGCGAGCTCAGCTGATTTATGCGGAAATTGACAAGAGTTTGAGCGTGATCGAATCCGTGGCTGGTGGCGGCACCGATGCTGCCTTTGCTGCCCTGAACACGCCCAACCCGGTGGTCGAGCGCTTCGGTTTGCTGGGGTTTGGCGCGCACTCCAATGACAACGAATACATTTTGATTGACTCGATTGCGCCTCGCTTGTACTTGGCCACCCGGCTGATTCAGGATTTTTCGCGCGGCTTGACGAACTAAAAAGACCAAAGAGGAGGAAGCGTATGTATTTGCCACCACAGTTCAATGCCAAAGATCGGTCCCACGCATGCGAATTGATGCGTGCCCATCCGTTTGCCTCATTGATATCCAACGACGATGACGGTTTTCCGTTTGTCACCCATTTGCCGCTGCACTTGGTGGAAGAGGGCGATTCACTGCGCTTGCTGGGCCATGTGGCCAAACCCAATCCGCATGCCAAGTATTTGCGCTCCCGCCCCCAGGCCCTGGTCTGCTTTATGGGGCCGTATTCGTATATGTCGCCGTCGGTCTATCCAGATGCCATGCGGGTGCCCACTTGGAGCTATCTGGCCGTCCATTGCAAGGTGGAGGTGAAGTTGATTGAGGATGATTTTGGCAAAGACCGCTTGCTCAAGACTTTGATTGGTGACCATGAGCCTGCCTACGCTGCCCACTGGCGTGGCTTGCCGGAGGACTTTCAGCGCAAGATGCTGGCGGGCATTCTGGGGTTCGAGCTGAAAGTGACCGATTTGCAAGCCAAGCTGAAGCTCAATCAGCACCGTCCTGAGTCTCACGCTGCTATGCACACCAGTTACGCCAGTGGTGGTGAGAACGAGCGTGCTTTGGCGCAGTGGATGGAGCGCCTGGGCATGGTGACTGGGCCAATACAGACGTAACGGCTTAAAGGCCTCACGTACTACCTACACCCTGTGAGCACTGATACCGACTTCATGCAGGCCGCTTTGGCACAGGCGCAACTGGCGTTTGATGCTGGAGAAGTTCCTGTTGGGGCCGTCATCGTCAAAGACGGGCAAGTCATTGCCAGTGGATTCAATCAAACCATTGGCAAGCAAGACCCGTGTGCGCATGCCGAAGTGGTGGCCATTCGCCAAGCAGCAGCAAAGCTTGGTAATTACCGGCTGGAAGGCTGCAGCCTGTTTGTGACGCTGGAGCCCTGCGTCATGTGTGCGGGGGCGGCATTGACTGCGCGTCTGGACCGAGTGGTGTACGCTGCGCCAGAACCTAAAACGGGTGCGGCAGGGTCGGTGCTAAACCTGTTTGCGCACAAGCAAATCAACCATCAAACGGCCGTAGCCGGTGACGTCTGCAGCGCAGAGAGCCAGGCTTTATTGCAACGTTTTTTTCAATCTCGCCGGCAGGAGCAGAAATTGACCCATTCCCCCTTACGTGACGACGCCCTGCGCACAGCAGATTCGCGGTTCGCAGATTTGCCCGGCTACCCTTGGCAGCCAAATTACTTGAGTGATTTGCCTCATCTGAACGGCTTGCGCATGCATTACTTGGATGAACCGGGGCAGGGCGGGGATAAAGGACTGACCTATCTGTGCCTGCACGGCAACCCGGCCTGGAGCTATCTTTATCGCAAGATGATTCCGGTGTTTCAGGCAGCTGGGCACCGCGTGGTGGCACCTGATTTGATTGGCTTTGGCAAGAGCGACAAACCCAAAAAAGACGCGGCCCATACGTATAAGTGGCATCGCCAAATTTTGCTGGAGTTCATTGAAAAACTGGATCTGCGCAATGTGGTGCTCGTGGTGCAAGACTGGGGCGGTTTGCTGGGCTTGACGCTGCCCATGGCAGCGCCTGACCGATACAAGGGCTTGTTGGTGATGAATACCGCTTTGGCGACGGGTGATGCGCCCCTGTCGCCAGGCTTTTTGGCGTGGCGCGACATGTGTGCCAAAAAGCCTGAGTTTGATGTGGCGCAGCTCTTTGCCAGGGGCAATCCACAAATGTCGGCTGCTGAATGTGCCGCCTACATGGCGCCGTTTCCTGACCGGGGCTACCGCGCCGCATTGCGGGTGTTTCCGCCGATGGTGCCGGAGTTTGAAGACTCTGATGGCGCGGCAGTGTCTCGCCAGGCGCGTGAGTTTTGGCAAAAGCAGTGGAAGGGCCAAAGCTTGATGGCCATTGGGGTGCAAGACCCGGTCTTGGGTTTACCCGTGATGAAGGCACTGCGTGAAAACATTGCGGGTTGTGGTGAGCCCATGCTGATTGAACAGGGCGGTCATTTTGTTCAGGAGCACGGCCAGCAAATCGCAGAGGCTGCAGTGAGATACTTCCAGCCGTGAAAAAACATATCTACATCTATTCGCCTGCCGGGGCGGTGCGCGACAAAGCGGCTTTCAAACGTGGCGTGGCCAGGCTCAAGGGCATGGGACATGACGTAGAAATTGATGCTAATGCGCTCACGTCCCACATGCGCTTTGCCGGTGACGATGCCACTCGCATTGCAGCCATTGGGCGTGCGGCGGCAAGTGGTGCCAATGTAGCGCTGATATCGCGCGGTGGCTACGGGTTGACCCGAATCCTGGCTGAAATTCCCTACAAGGCCGTCGCCAAAGCCATCGACAAAGGCACGCACTTTGTAGGCCTGAGCGACTTCACAGCGTTTCAAAACGCCTTGCTCGCCAAGACCGGGGCGATCAGCTGGTCTGGCCCGGCGCTGGGTGAAGACTTTGGGACCGAGGCAGAACCAGACGACATCATGCTGGCCTGCTTTGACGATTTACTGCAAGACCAGGGCGAAGGTGCCGGGTGGCGCATGCCTGCAGCAGGCTGGGCCAAGGCACACCTGGAAGACAAGCCGCGCCAGATGCACGGTCAACTGTGGGGTGGCAATCTGGCGGTGCTGGTGTCCTTGCTGGGCACGCCGTACTTTCCGCAGGTCAAGGGCGGTGTTCTGTTTGTGGAAGATGTGGCCGAATACCCTTGGCGTATAGAGCGTTTGCTGACGCAGTTGCTGCACGCAGGTGTTCTGGCCAAGCAAAAGGCCGTGATCCTGGGCAGCTTTACGGGGTACAAGGCCACGCCGCATGACAAGGGCTTCAAGCTGCAAACGGTGGTGGATTGGTTGCAAACCCAGATCAAGGCGCCCATCCTGCAAGGCCTGCCCTTTGGCCATGTGCCCACCAAGGTGCTGCTGCCAGTGGGTGCAGAAGTCACTCTGGCGCTAGAAGGGCGAGACGCCTTGCTGGTTTGGGGGCATCTGTAAACAAAAAAGGCACCTGCCAGGTGCCTTCTCATTCTCTTTCTAAATCATCCGTGTCGTTGTTGCTTTGCCTCGCCGTGCTGTAGCACTGTCTTCGGCTGCGCGCCTAGACACAAATGATTTGGAAACGGAATAAAACCTGCATGCCAAGACTGTGGCACCGCCGGTGGGAATCAATAGCGGCTTTTATGCGCTGTGATGGATTCAGAAATCAGGCCATTGAACATCTTGGTGATGATGGCCATTTTTTCGCGTGCCTGCGTTTCGCCGAGATTGGCGGCCATGCTTTGCATGAGGTCGCTGCGTGCAAACCAAAGCGTTTGAATGTCGTCGGTGGCGCGCAATTTGCGGCCTAGTGTCAGTTCACGTGGTTTGCCCGTGTCTGCCAGGCACAAGAGCATGGCGTGACGGATTTCTTCAACCCGAACTTCAACATCGTCTGAGAGGATTGGCTCTTGCGAAGGCGCAAGCCAGCCAAAGAAGCTGTTGCGCAAAGTCGTTTTGCCCCAACGCATCTAATTACCCTTTAAACCTGTTGACATATTTCATGGTCAAAAGATACCGTGCTTTGGGGGTTAAGGCAAGAAAATTTCAGCGCATGTTTAGCAAAAACAACATATAAATCAGCAGTTTAGGAAACCTTTGTAAAGTCGAACCTGTAAAGACGTGAATTTGTCACAAATTGAGACTTTAGTAAGTCTCCAGATGCAGGCGACCTTCTTTTTTAAGCGACTGGCTTACGGTGTCCCAAGACAGGCCCGCACCTTGCGCGATGTCACGCAGCGCCAACACCACACCTTCTTCCATCGCTTTGAGGCCGCAGACGTAAAAGCAGGCATTTGGGTCAGCCAGCAAAGGCGCCAAGTCGGCAGCACGTTCGCGCATCAGGTCTTGCACATAGCGCTTAGGCGCGCCACTGGCGCGGGAGAATGCAAAATTGTTGTCAATGAAGTCTTTGGGCAAGGACTGCAGCGGACCAAAGTAGGGCAGCTCTTCCTTGGTCCGAGCACCGAAAAACAGCATCAGCTTGCCACTCTCAAACTTGCCGGACTGACGCAGCCTTCGCCGCCATTCGGTCATGGCGCGCATGGGCGCAGAGCCCGTGCCGGTGCAGATCATCACGATGCTGGACTTGGGGTGGTTGGGCATCAAGAAGCTTGCACCAAAGGGCCCAATGACCTGCACCTTGTCGCCCACCTGCAGGTCGCACATGTAATTGGAGGCCACGCCCCGCACCGGTTTGCCCTGGTGGTCTTCCAGCACACGCTTGATGGTGAGCGACAGGTTGTTGTAACCTGGGCGCTCGCCGTTACGAGGGCTGGCAATTGAATACTGCCTGGCGTGGTGGGGGCGCCCTTCGGCATCTGTGCCTGGAGGAATGACGCCAATAGACTGCCCCTCCAGCACCGGAAACGGCATGCCGCCGAAGTCCAACATCACATGGTGGGTGTCGTATTCACGTCCCACGGCGGTCACGCGGACATTGCCCACGACCGTGGCGGTGATGAATTTTTCAGCAGACTTGGGGCCATACAGGTTGATATAGGCGTGTGCTGCAGACCAGGGTGGGAGCAGGGCGCCGAATTGGGCGCTGTTGAACACCGTGGCACTGGACTCTCGCGTCTGGGTGGCTGTGTCGACAGGCTCCTCCGCTGCAGCGCTTGCTGGGGTTGCCGCGCCAGCTTCTGCCAACTGCGCTTTGGACAGTTCTGCAGGCAAGTCATCCCACCCAAATTGATCTTCAAGCGTATAGGCCTTGGCCTTGAGCACGGTGCGGTAGTTGTCGATGCTGCCTGTGGGGCAGGGCGAGATGCAGTCATTGCACCAGTTGCACTTGGACACGTCCACAACGTAGTTGCGCGAATCGTGGGTAATGGCCTGAACCGGACAGATCGATTCGCAGGTGTTGCAGCGAATGCAGATTTCAGGGTCAATGACGTGCTGCTTGATGACTTCGGTGCTCATGGTGCGTGTCTCGTTATAAGAAAGGGGCACAAGGCCCCTTGGTTATCCTAGGTTAACTGCCGCAGCGCTGGGCCGCCCCAAGCAAGGCACGGCCCCCGCGGGGGGCAGCGCAGTACGCGAAGCGACAAGCGTGGGGGCTTAATTAAATCTAACGTATTCGAAGTCTACGGGCTGGCGGTTAATGCCCATGACCGGTGGCGCAATCCAGTTGGCAAACTTGCCTGCGTCCACCACGCGGCCCATCAGGCTACCCACGAATGCACGGTCGGTATCAGACGGCAGCCAGTTGTCCACATTGGCTTTCCATTCCGTTTCACTCACCACACGGCCATCAGGCGCGACCTTGACACCAGCCAAGGTGCCAATGTTGCGGTGGAACGCTTTGTGAGGCGTCTTGAGTTTGAACGGAATGCCTGCTTTTTCAATGACCTTGTTCCAACGCTCGACACCACCGATGCTGTCCTTGATGTAGTCGTCACGCAGCACTTCGTTCAGCGCATTGAGCATGGGCACTTCGCGTTCCACCAGTTGATTGCCTTGTACAGCCAGGACCTTGTAGGTTTGGCCCTTGAGCACATGGTCGTCTACGCGCTTGCCTTCTTCAAAGCGGCCCTTAAGGCCTGTCGAATAGAAGGTCGCCGCGTTGCTGGACTCATCAGCACCAAACAGGTCAATCGTCACGCTGAAGTGGAAGTTCAGGTAACGCTGCAGTGTGGGCAGGTCGATCACGCCAGCCGCGCGCAGCTTGGTCACGTCATCGGTCTTCAGCTCATTCATGGCTTGGCAGGTGCGCTGGATCACTCGGCTGATGCCACTTTCACCCACAAACATGTGGTGGGCTTCTTCGGTCAGCATGAACTTGGTGGTCCGGGCCAGCGGGTCAAAGCTGCTTTCGGCCAGCGCGCACAACTGGAACTTACCGTCACGGTCTGTGAAGTACGTGAACATGAAGAAGCTCAGCCAGTCGGGCGTGGGCTCGTTAAACGCCTGCAAAATGCGCGGATTGTCTTCCTGGCCGCTGCGACGCTCCAGCAAAGCTTCGCCTTCTTCGCGACCATCACGGCCAAAGTACTTGTGCAGCAGGTAGACCATGGCCCACAGGTGACGGCCTTCTTCCACGTTCACTTGAAACAGGTTGCGCAGGTCGTATTGGCTGGGGCAAGTTAGGCCCAGGTGACGCTGCTGTTCGACAGATGCGGGTTCGGTATCCCCTTGTGTGACGATGATGCGGCGCAGGTTGGCGCGGTATTCGCCGGGCACGTCTTGCCAGGCGTCTTCGCCCTTGTGGTCGCCGAAATGGATCTTGCGTTCTTTTTCCGCGGGGTTCAGGAAAATGCCCCAGCGGTAGTCAGGCATCTTGACGTGGCCAAACTGTGCCCAGCCTTGTGGATCAACGCTGATAGCGGTGCGCAGGTACACGTCAAAGTCTTGCGAACCATCCGGCCCCATGTCGCCCCACCATTGCAGGTAGTTGGGCTGCCACTGCTCGAGGGCGCGTTGCAATGTGCGGTCTTCGCTCAGATTGACGTTGTTAGGAATCTTGTCGCTGTAGTTGATGGTGCTCATGATGTTTCCTGTGTGTTTGTTGTGATGGCTTAGACGCGGTTCCAGTCGAAGGCTGCCTTCTCGCCTTTGCCGTAGACCTTCAATGCACCCTTTTCACCAACGGCATTGGGGCGCTGGAAGATCCAGTTTTGCCAGGCGGTCAGGCGGCCAAAGACGCGGGTGAACATGTTTTCGGGGCCATTGAAGCGCAGATTGGCTTCCATGCCCGTCAAGGCGTCTGGCGACATGGAGACACGTTCTTCAATGGCGATGCGGGTTTCATCCGCCCAGTCGATGTCATCGGGGTTCGAAGTGACCAGGCCCAAGGCAAATGCCGCGTCAGCGTCCAAAGCCTTGCCTGTCTGAGCGCGCACAGCCTCCATGGGCGCAGCTTCGTCGTAGAAGCGACGAGCCATGCGACTTTGCCCGGTGCACATGGGGAAAAGGCCGAAATTCACCTCACCCACAGTGATCTTGGGCGAAGCCGCCTCATCGTCGGGCAACATCAACTGATAGCTCCGGTCGCAGGCCAGCGCAAGCTCCAGAAAAGTGCCGACAAAGCAAGAGCCTTCTTCGATCAGCGCAAACAGGCTGCGGGATGACACATCCAGGCGGCTGAGTGTGCGGCGCAGCAGACCCGTGGTTTCACGCACCAGCCAGTGATCCTTATGTGCCAACAGGCTGGCATCCATGGCCAGCACGTTTGCCGCATCGCCTTGGGTCTTGATCAACCAAGTGCCGATGTCCAGCTCGTTGGTGCGCATGTTGAGGATGGCGTCCTCCAGATCGCGTGCCAAGGCCAGCGGATACCAGGCAGCACCTGCGGCTTCGATGCCAGCAATGTCCGCTGGGGGCAGGGCGCTCGGGGCTTTGATGGTCCAAGTGGCGGTGCGCTTGCTGCGGTCAATTTCCACCGTGACATGCTTGTAGGACAGTTTGTCGCCGCTGAGTTCACAAACGACAGGCGTCAGCGCGACGCCTTTGCCGTCAGCTGGACGATCACTCTGCGCCGCCAACTGCATGGCGCGCTCTTGCACTTTTTGTGCAAACTGTGCGGGCTTGGCAATGTCGTCCACCAAGCGCCAGTCTTTGGCCTTTTGGCCGCGCACCCCTTCCGATGTGGTGCAAAAAATGTCGGCCAAATCGTGGCGCACATGGCGCTTGTCGGTCACTCGGGTCAGGCCTCCGGTGCCGGGCAGCACGCCCAGCAACGGCACTTCGGGCAAGCTGACGGCGCTGGAGCGGTCATCGACCAAAATGATTTCGTCGCAGGCCAGGGCTAGTTCATAACCGCCGCCAGCGCATGCACCATTCACGGCCGCCAGAAATTTCAGGCCACTGTTGGCGCTGGAGTCTTCCAGTCCGTTGCGGGTTTCGTTGGTGAACTTGCAAAAATTCACTTTCCAGGCGTGGCTGGAGACACCCAGCATGAAGATGTTGGCGCCTGAGCAAAACACTTTCTCTTTGGCGCTGGTCACCACCACGGTGCGCACCTCGGGGTGTTCGAAGCGGATACGGTTGATCGCGTCATTCAACTCGATGTCCACACCCAGGTCATAGCTGTTGAGCTTGAGCTTGTAGCCGGGGCGCAGGCCAGCATTCTCATCAAAGTCCGCAGCCAGTGTGGCCACGGCGCCGTTAAAGCTCAGTTTCCAGTGGCGGTAAAGGCTTGGGTTGGTTTGGTAATCAACGCGGGGGGCTGCTGCGGGAAGTGTGCTCAAAACGATCTCCTGGTGGCAAAGTGGTGCATGTGACGGGGTGAATTGCTAACTAGCGGCAACCCAATGAAATGCATCATATTGCATGTCAATTCATCAAGTCAAGCACTTTATTGCATGTTTTGAATTTAAATAGGAAGTTTCAAAGCCCGGCGAACCAAATCCCGCAGCGCCAAGTAGCTGGGTTCCAGCAACTGCGCACTGGTGTCAAGCGTGAATTCAGCCTTGGAATAAAAGGCCGTTCGCCCGGCCAAAATGCTCTTCAAATCTTCCATGGCTTCCTTGCTGGCGGCCATGGGTCGCATGTCGCCCTGTGCTGCCACGCGCTTCATGTGATCCTCGGCGTCTGCGCGCAGCCAGACGGTGGTGCAGTGCGACAGCAGCAAATTGAAGCTGGCAGCGTCCGACACCAAGCCGCCGGGCGTTGCGATCACGGCCTCGGGGTAAATCTGAATGGCTTCTTCGATGGCTCGGCGCTCATAGCGGCGATAGGCGTTCATGCCGTAAAGCGCCTGAATCTCAGAAATACTGCAGCCGGCGAACTTTTCTATCTCACGGCTCAGCTCTACAAAAGGGTAATCCAGGTCATCCGCCAGCATCTTGCCCAGGGTGGATTTGCCCGCGCCACGCAGGCCAATCAGGGCAATACGGCAACTGCGGCTGGCGTTGTCGCCGCCTGTGCCCAGCAGGTCACCCACGGCAATGCGCACGCGGCGCAAAGTGTCTTCATTGCGGTGTTCCAGCAGCTCGCGGATCAGCAGCCATTCGGGCGATGTCGTGGTGACATCACCCAACAATTCGGCCAGCGAGCATTGCAGTGCACCGGTGACTTGAAGCAGCACCAGTACAGAAGCATTGCCGATGCCGTATTCCAAATTAGCCAAGTGGCGCTCTGATACGCCTGCCGTCTGCGCCAGTGCCTTTCGGGTCAGGCCGCGCCGTGAGCGCAGCGCGCGAACGCGCTCACCCAAGGCCACCAGAAAAGGATGCTTGGCTTCGGTTTCAGGCTTATCGCCTGCGGGATGGGGTGTGGCATGTTCGGAATCCGTGGCGGCATCCGATTCATGCAATATAGTGCTTGACATCAAAACTTGGTATCTCTATGCTGCAGGCCTGCACAATAATTCATCTTGAGCGTGTCGGCAAGCCTTTGTGCCAAGTTTCTGCGCCAAGCATTGTTTAGTTTTCGTTACACCGTTGAAAGCACCGCATGACCGAACTCCTCTCCAATTACGTCGCAGGGCAATGGCAAACCGGCAGCGGCCCTGGCGCGCCCTTGTTTGACCCAGTTCTGGGCACTGAGTTGGTTCGCGTAGACGCGACCGGGCTGGACTTAGGCGCTGCTTTTGGGTTTGCACGGGAATCCGGTGGTGCTGAGCTGAGGGCCATGACTTACCGCGAGCGTGCTGCCATGCTGGGGGCCGTGGGCAAAGTACTGCAAGCCAACCGCGATGCTTACTATGAGATTGCCACCGCCAACAGTGGCACCGTCAAAAACGACTCTGCCGTTGATATTGACGGCGGCATCTTCACTCTGGGCACCTACGCCAAGCTAGGGGACAGTCTGGGGGATGAAAAATACCTGCTAGACGGTGAAGCCGTCCGCCTGGGCAAAGACCCCTTGTTCCAGTCTCAGCACATCTTGGTGCCCACACGCGGTGTTGCGCTTTTCATCAACGCCTTTAACTTTCCCAGTTGGGGCTTATGGGAAAAAGCCGCGCCCGCGCTGCTGTCCGGCGTCCCCGTCATCATCAAACCCGCCACGGCCACAGCCTGGTTGACGCAGCGCATGGTCAAAGACGTGGTGGATGCCGGTGTGCTGCCTGCGGGCGCTTTGTCGGTCATTTGCGGCAGCTCAGCCGGGCTGATGGATCAGTTGCAGGCCTTTGATGTGGTGTCGTTTACCGGATCAGCCGAAACCGCTGCGGTCATCCGTTCGCATCCCGCCGTCGCGCAGCGTTCGGTGCGGGTAAACATTGAGGCGGATAGCGTCAATTCGGCTTGGCTTCTGCCCGAATCGCAAGGTGTGGCGGGAGACGCCGCGCTTGATTTGCTGGCCAAAGAAGTGGCGCGCGAAATGACGGTTAAATCAGGTCAAAAATGCACGGCCATTCGCCGCATCTTTGTGCCTGAGGCGCAGTATTCGCAAGCGGCCGATGCCATCAAAGCACGTTTAGCCAAGACCACGGTGGGTAACCCACGCAATGAATCGGTGCGCATGGGTGCACTCGTTAACCGTGCACAGTTCAATGCCGTGCGCGAAGGGCTTGCCTATTTGCAAGCCCAAGCCGATGTGCTGCACGACGGCAATACCCATGCTTTGGTGGACGCCGATGTGGCGGTGGCTTGTTGTGTTGGCCCGACTTTGCTGGGGACGCGGCATGCCGATACGGCCGACCGCATCCATGACACCGAAGTCTTTGGCCCGGTGGCCACACTTTTGCCCTACCGTGACCGCGCACACGCTTTGAACCTGATCCGGCGCGGCCAGGGCTCATTGGTGGCCTCAATTTATGGAGAAGATCCTGCCAACCTGAGTGCTGCTGCCATTGATTTGGCAGACAGCCATGGCCGCGTGCATGTGATTTCGCCCGACGTGGCTGCGCTGCACACCGGCCACGGCAATGTGATGCCGCAGTCGCTGCACGGCGGACCAGGCCGGGCAGGGGGCGGGGAAGAGTTGGGCGGCCTGCGGGCGCTGGGCTTCTACCACCGGCGCAGTGCGGTACAAGCCAGCACCGCAGTCTTGGCAAGTTTTTAGGCATCAATCAAGCGTCACACAACAAAAACCGGAGACAAACCATGAACGACACCACCACTTTGCAAACGCTGCCCGAGCGCTTTAACTTTGCCCAGTACCTGTTGGGTGTGAACGCCCAGCGCCAAGATAAAACCGCCTTTATCGACGAACACGGCGGCCTAAGCTATGGCCAGCTCGATGAGCAAGTGCGCCGCATGGCGGCCGCGCTGCGAGGCTTAGGCCTGAAGCGAGAGGAGAGGGTGCTGGTGCTGATGCACGATTGCAACGACTGGCCTGTGTCGTTTTTGGGCGCCATCTATGCGGGTCTGGTGCCCGTGGCGGTCAACACCTTGCTGACCGCAGACGACTACGCCTACATGCTGGAGCACGCCAGGGCTCAGGCCGTGCTGGTGTCAGGGGCGCTGCTGCCGACGCTGACAGCGGCCATGACCCGCTCAGATCACGAGGTCCACAAAGTCATCGTCTCCAAGCCCATGGCACCGCTGCACCCGTCTGAAATAGAGATTTCGACCTTTCTGAGTGCAGCCACGCCAGCCGCCAAACCTGCTGGTACGGGCCCGGACGATCAAGCCTTTTGGCTGTATTCGTCGGGCTCCACTGGCCGCCCTAAGGGCACTGTGCATTCGCACGCTAATCCGTATTGGACGGCTGAGCTGTATGGCAAGGCCGTATTGGGCATTGTTGAGAGCGACGTGTGCTTTTCTGCCGCCAAATTGTTTTTTGCCTATGGTTTGGGCAATGCGCTGACTTTCCCCATGGCGGTTGGCGCGACAACGCTTCTGATGGCCGAGCGACCCACGCCAGACGCTACTTTTAAGCGCTGGACAGGCCAAGTCGGAGCCAAACCCACCGTGTTTTTCGGCGCGCCCACGGGCTTTGCGGGCATGCTGGCCGCACCGAACTTGCCCGCGAAAGTTGATGTAACGCTGCGGCTGGTGTCCTCTGCGGGTGAAGCCCTGCCGTCAGAAATCGGCGAGCGCTTTAAAGCACATTTTGGTGTCGATATCGTGGACGGCATTGGCTCCACCGAGATGCTGCATATCTTTTTGAGCAATCGCCCCGACAAGGTTCGCTACGGCACCACAGGCTGGCCTGTGCCCGGTTACGAGATTGAACTGCGTGGCGAAGACGGCAAGGGCGTGCCAGACGGCGAAGCAGGGGACTTGTATATCCACGGCCCGTCCAGTGCCATGATGTACTGGGGCAACCGGGTGAAGACGCGCGAAACCTTTCAAGGCGGCTGGACCAAAAGCGGCGACAAATACATTCGCAACGACGATGGCTCGTACACCTACTGCGGCCGCAGCGACGACATGCTCAAGGTCAGTGGCATTTACGTGTCACCCTTTGAGGTGGAAGCCACTCTGGTGCAGCATCCCGCTGTGCTAGAGGCCGCTGTCATTGGCAAGGAAGACACTGACGGTCTGACCAAAACCAAGGCCTTTGTGGTGCTGAAAGCAGGGCAGTCTGTGACTGACGCCGAGCTCAAGAACTTTGTCAAAGAGCGCCTGGCACCCTACAAATACCCCCGCTTCATTGAGTTTGTGGACGATTTGCCCAAGACCGCCACCGGCAAGATCCAGCGCTTTCGGCTCCGTGAGAAGGATGCGCCCAAGGCGTGAAGCCCAGTGTCATGAAGCGCGCGATCGAATTTGTCGACATTGAGTGCCAAAAAAGGCGTTTCCGGCTAGAGTATCAATGGATTGATGCTATCAATCCTGAAGCACATTTGATGGTGTTTTTGCACGAAGGTTTGGGCTCCATCAGCATGTGGCGGGACTTTCCACAGCGGCTTTGTGAGGCAACGGGTTGCCGCGGCCTGGTGTATTCGCGCCCAGGCTATGGCCAGTCCACGCCGCGCCAAACAGACGAACACTGGGGCCCAGACTTCATGCACCTGCAGGCGCGCGATGTTTTGCCAGCTTTGCTGAGCGCGCTGAACATCGACGCTGCCAAAGACAAGCCCTGGCTGTTTGGCCATAGCGATGGTGGCTCGATTGCCTTGCTCTATGCGTCCATGTTTCCCGACCGCATTGCAGGGGCCATGGTGCTGGCGCCACACATTTTTGTCGAAGATATTTCCGTCAGCAGTATTTCCGCTGTACGTGAAAGCTACCTAAGCACCGACTTGCGCCAAAAACTGGCACGCTTTCACCAAGACCCGGATTCTGCCTTTTGGGGCTGGAACGATGTTTGGCTTTCTGCGGCCTTTCGAACCTGGAACATAGAGCAGGAAGTAGGGCGCATTCACTGTCCCATGCTTGCCATTCAGGGGCTGGACGATGAATATGGCTCGCTTGCGCAAATCAGAGGCATTCAGTCAGCCGCTGCGCAAACTCAACTCCTGGAAATCGCCCATTGCGGACACTCTCCCCACAAAGATCAGCCTGTTGCTGTGATCGAAGCGGTTGGCCGATTCATGGGCAATATTTGATCCACCCCAGGGAAACCGCAGGGCAGTTGTTATATTCGCAGGGAGGTTGAGAGGCAACCCCGCGGAAGTAAATGGCACATGATTGAAAAGATCGGCGCAACGGATAAAGGCGACATTCGCAAGGCGTCGCTGCTGGTCTTGCTGGTGCTTGGGCTGCTCTTCTATTTCTTGACGGCGTTTCCGTCACGTGTGGGCTTGAACAGCTTTTCGTTTGAAGACGCTGGCGGCAAATTGGATGCCTCGGCTGTGTTGGCCTTGGCCCCTAATACCTGGAAGGACAACCAAGGGCGAACCGCCACCGCAGGCTACACCGACAGCACCTATTGGGTCAAAGCCGATTTGCCAGCCTGGACGAACGGTGAACGCTTGCTGGTTCTCAACTTTCCGCTGATCGAGCACATCACCCTTTACCGAACCCGCCAGGACGGCGTCACCCTGCCTGCGCTGAATATGGGTGCCGCGCGACCCTTTGAAGAACGCCCCGTACTTTCTGAAAGTTATGTGGTTCCGTTGTCACCGCAGGACAGCCAGGCCAGCGTGCTGCTGCGGGTCCGCACGCAGACATCCATGCAAGTGCCGCTCGAACTGTGGACCCTGAGCGAATTCAACGCTCACCAGCGTCGCATCACGTTGTTTCACGGTGCCTATGCGGGCGTGGTGATGGCCATGTTGATCTACAACCTGCTGCTGTTCAGCGTGATCAAGGAAAAGGCCTACATCTGGTACATCGGCTGGATAGCGTCCATGGCCTTGTTCGTGATCACTGTGAATGGCAATGCATTCCAGTGGCTTTGGCCCGATTCGCCCGCTTTGAACCTGATTGCACTGCCGATTTCGCTGTCGCTCGCCGTGGCTTGTGTCGCTGGGTTTTTCAATCTATTCCTGCGCGAAAGCGTTCAGCCTCAAGCCGGTGAATGGTGGTTTCGGGGCATTGGCTTGGGCAGCCTGGTCGTCGCGGCTGTGTCGCTGGTGGTTCCCTACAGGTTTGGCATCATTGCCGCCATTGGCATGGCGATGATGCTTGCGATGTCTATTCTTGTTGTGGCGTCTTACCGCGCATGGCGTGGCAGTGCAGCTGCACAGTATTTGCTGATGGCCTTTAGCTTTGTCATTACCGGCGGTGTGGTCTTGGCGCTTAACAAGTTTGGACTGATTCCGCGAACCTTTGCCACGGAATATGCCACCGAGCTCGGTTCCGCCATGGAAATGGTGGTGTTGTCGCTGGTCATCATTGTTCGCTTCAATAGCCAGCGGCGTCAGCGTGAACTGGTTCAAGGCCAACTTTTGCGCAGCCAGCAGCAGTTGACCATTGAATTGGAGGCCCGCGTGTTGGCGCGTACCGACGAATTGCGAAACGCCAACCAAAGACTGCTTGCGCTCAGCCAAACTGACTCGCTGACAGGCGTCAGCAACCGGCGGTACCTGGACGAAAGGCTCCAGGCCGAATTGCGGCGCACGGAACGCGTGCAAGGCAGTATTGCCGTCGTGATGATTGATATCGACAACTTTAAGCCGCTCAACGACATCTACGGACACCATGCCGGTGACCTTTGCCTGCAAGCAGTTGCGTCGGCCTTGATTGACGGAACACATCGGCCAGGCGACATGGTGGCACGCTACGGCGGTGAGGAATTCATCGTGCTGGCACCAGAAATCCATGCCGATGGCGCTGAGCAATTGGCCGAACAGTTGCGGCAGCGGATTGAGGCGCTGCAAGTTCAGGTGGCCGACACGGTGCTCACCATGACCATCAGCATTGGACTGTGCTGGCGTAAATCCAGCGCCGACCTGACCAGTCAGGCCATGCTGCAGGCGGCGGACCAAGCCTTGTACCGGGCGAAAGAAGCCGGACGCAATCAGGTGGTGAATGGCTGATGGGTGGCCTTTCGTTGCTCATCTTTAACTTCATACGATGTATATTATGTTAAATCAAATGATGGCAAATATGCAAACAGAATTGTTCCCAAACCTTAGCCAGTCACGTTAGCAAGCATCTCCCCCGCATCCAGTTCTTGTTTGATTTCTCCCAGGAATGCCGTTACGGCTACGCTCAAATGCCGTCCAGCAGCTTTGACGACCATGAAGTGCCGCTCGTTCATCTCGCGGTCCTTGAGCGGTACCGCTGCGATCTGGCCAAGCCGGAAGTGTTGGGTCAGTGATCGGCCTCCACAGAAAGTGATGGCTTCGCTGGCCGCGACAAAATTAATCAACGGGTACAGGTGTGAACTGGTCAACGCAACCGAGACGCGCAAATTCTGCCTGGCACAACTCAGATCAAGCAGTTGCCTTAACGTTGACCCATGTGCTGGCAGCGCCAAGGGATAGGCAATCGCCTGTGCAAGCGAGATCTGGCGCTTCTCAGCCAGCGGGTGTAATTTGCTCATGACGGCAAGCACTGGCGACAGTTGCCGCAGTTCCACCTCTACACCCTGTGCGACTGCCGTGCCCACCGTGATCCCCAGGTCTGCCTCGCCTTCACGCACACGGCGCAGCACCTCGGCCTGGGCACATGTTTCCAAGCTAAAGGTCACACCGGGACGACTGGCCTGAAATTTGGCCATCAAACTTGGCAATAGCTCAAAAGAGAAACCCTCGGTGGCGGCGAGGCGCACTTGCCCTGTCCGCAAACCGCGCAGTGCCAGCAAATCGCTGTTCAGGTGCTCGATGTCTTGCCATGCACGGCGGGCATGGGCCACCAACAACTCGCCAGCGGCGTTTAAGCGCATGCCCCGAGATTGGCGCTCAAACAGCAAGGTGTCCAGTTCCTTCTCTAACCGGGCAATTTGACGGCTCACGGCCGAAGGTGCCACACCTAAACGATCAGCTGCCTCCGATATTGAGCCTGCATAGGCCACTTTCATGAAATACATCAAGGCGTCACTTTGCAAGACACGGGTACCTTGGCGTGCGTTGCTATCTGGCGCAGACAGGTCTTGAGAAGGCTTGGACGGCAAGTGGTTCGCCATATGGTGTTTTGGGTTGGGTGTAGTTTGCTAAAAATGCAACGCAACTTTCACATCGTTGATATTGTTGCATGCCCCTGCAAAACCTAAGATGCCTGCCATCAACACAAATGCAGGTGACACCCTATGAATCCCATGCCAAACCCCTTTTCTCGTCTCCTGGCGATTGCGCTGGCCCTTGGTGCAGCTGTTCTGCCATTCGTTGCAACATCGGTTGCAGCGCAAGACTACCCCACACGACCCATTACCCTGGTCGTGCCCTTCCCACCCGGTGGCGCTACAGACACCTTGGGCCGCTTGGTGGGCAAGCAATTGGGGGAGCGGCTGGGCCAGCCTGTTTTGATCGACAACCGTGCGGGCGCAGGCACAGCAGTTGGCGCGGGATTTGTCGCCAAGGCCGCACCAGACGGCTACACCTTGCTGATCAGTTCAGGATCGACCTTTACGGTCAACCCCGCCATTCGATCTAACCTGCCGTACGACTCGGTCAAGAGTTTTGACCCCATATCGGTGGTCGGGCGCGTACCACTGATCTTGCTGGCAAACCCCGCCGTACCAGTGAATACCGTCAAGCAGTTTGTAGAAGCCATCAAGGCCAACCCAGATAAATATTCTTATGCGTCTTTTGGCAGCGGCACCACATCGCACTTCACCGGCGAAATTGTGATGCACGCCGTGGGGGCCAAGTTATTGCATGTGCCCTACAAAGGCAGCGCCCCTGCCATGACGGATTTGATTGGCGGGCAAGTCCCATTTTTGTTTGACACCATGACGGCCGCCCTGCCCCAGCTGGCTGCAAAAAAAGTGAAAGCCATTGCGCTGACCACGGCCAAGCGCTCGTCTCAATTGCCAGATGTGCCCACCTTTGCAGAAGCCGGGTACAGCGAGGTCAATGCCGATACCTGGCTCATGATTGTCGGCCCCAAAGGCATGCCTGATGTCGTCAGAACCAAACTGGAGAAAACCCTGGGCGCCATCCTGGCGGAGCCATCCACCCAAGCTGCAATCAGAGCACAAGGAACCGAGCCAAGCTATTCCAACGCCAAAGCCTCGGCAGACATCATCAATAACGAGCTTCCCTTGATGCGTGCCGTGGCCCGCCGTGCCAACATCCAGGCAGACTAAGCCATGGCCAGCCGATCCAACCGAGAACTGGTCGCACTGACCGCAGTGGAACTCCGCCGCCTGATTGGCTCGCGCGATATTTCGCCTGTGGAGTTGCTCGATGCCTGCATTGAGCGGATTGAAAAGGTCAACCCCTTCGTCAATGCCGTGACTGCCACCTGTTTTGAGCGAGCTAAGTTTGAAGCCAAAGCGGCCGAACAAGCGGTGCTGCGCGGTGAGTCCCTCGGCTTACTGCATGGGCTGCCGCTCGGTGTCAAAGACCTGGAGCCCACCCAAGGTTTGCTCTCCACCATGGGTACGCCCAGCATGCGCAACAACGTGCCCTCGGCTGACATTGAACTCGTCGCCCGGCTGCGGCGCGCTGGTGCCGTCGTGGTGGGCAAAACCAACGTGCCTGAAATGGGCGCCGGCGCCAACAGTCGCAACCCGGTCTGGGGTGCCACGGGCAACCCGTTCAATCCCAACCTGAACGCAGGCGGCTCATCTGGCGGCTCGGCCGCGGCTTTGGCGCTGGACATGCTGCCCGTGTGCACCGGGTCAGACACCGGAGGATCGCTGCGCATACCCGCTGCCATTTGTGGCGTGGTGGGCTTGCGCCCTTCGCCCGGGGTGATCCCCAGCGTGCGCAAGAGTCTTGGTTGGTCGTCCATTTCTGTCGTGGGGCCAATGGGCAGAACGGTGGCCGATGCCTGCCTGCAAATGGCGGCCAGCGCCGGCATGCACCCGGGCGACCCGCTCAGCTATCCGCTGGACGCCAACAGCTTCCTGAACCCCTTGCCTGTTGATTTGTCGCGTCTGCGCGTGGCCTGGACCGAAGATTTTGGCCAATGCGATGTGGATCCAGCCATCCGCCGCAGCTTCAGGAGCAAAGTGGCCTCCATGCGCCACCTGTTTGCTGCTTGCGACGAAGTCAGCTTCGATTTGGGGCCAGACCTGCACCGTTGCTTTGATGTTTTGCGTGCCGAAGCCTTTGTCGCGGGCATGCGTGCCACCTATGAAAAAGACCCCTCCAGCCTAGGCCCCAACCCACGCTCCAACTACGAAATGGGCGCCCGCATGAGCCTGCTGGACACGGCGTGGGCGCAAACCGAGCAAACCCGCATCCTGCAGCGCTTTCAAAGCGTGTTCAAGGACTACGACCTGGTGCTGTCGCCCACCACGCCCGTGTCACCGTTTGCCTGGACGCAGCCGCATGCATCGGTCATTGACGGGCGACAGCAAGACAACTACTACCGCTGGCTGGCTTTGACCTATCTGGTCACTCTGACGACGCACCCCGCCATTGCCCTGCCCTGTGGTCTGGATGAAGCCCAAATGCCCTTTGGTTTGCAGGTCACCGGGCCATTCAGGGCAGATCACGCCTTGCTCGGTGCCGCGCACGCCATGGAACAAGCCTTTGCCAGCCATGCAGACCTGTGCCGCCCACGGCCAGACGATGCGCGCCTAGTGAAAGCCGTCCCGGCACTGGAATCGATTGTGACGGCTGCCCCGGACGACCGATTTACCCATGTGCCCAATGACGGGGCCACGGCCTCCGTCGTTTAGCCCGGGGCTACCACGTCCCCTTAGGCTGTTTGGCCTTGATTTGTTTGGCAATGGTTTCGGCCACGTCCGTGCGGTTAACGCGGTTGGCAAAGTCCACCGCGCTCAAGCCCAAACCATTCTTAAGGGAAGCATCCGCGCCCGCCTCCAGCAATACTTTGACAGCATCAGCTGTACCGTATTGCGCGGCCATCATCAGCGGCGTGCTGCCGTTGGGGCTTTCGGCGTCGATGTAGGCGTCGTGTTCCAGCATCAGCTCAATCATGGGGATGTCGCCCTTGGTGGCGGCGTAATGCAATGGGGCCCAGCCGGGTTTGTTGACGTCGGCGTCGCGGTCGATCAATTTTTTGGCAACGTCCGGATAGCCCTTCAGGGCGGCCATCATCAAGGGGCTTTCGTCTTGCTTGTTGCGCGTCTCAACATCGGTGCGGGGGTCGGCCAGCAAGGCGTCTATGGCTTTGAACGCGCCGCTGCGTACGGCCATTAACAGGGCGGTTTCGCCTTTGTCGCTGAGGGTATTGGGGTCGAAACCACGCAGCAGCAGGGTCAGGATCCGGCTGCTGTCGTTGCGCTGGGCGGCGGCGTGGAAGTCTTCGGCATCGCCTGCAAAGGCTGGCAGGCAGAGCACACCAGCGGCTGCGGCTGACAGTGCGGCAAGGCAGGTTCTGCGGCTCAACATACCAACGCCTTTGCAAACAGGGTCTCAAAGTTGCGCGTGGTGACTGCACCGACCTCCTCCACCGCCATGCCGCGAATCTCGGCAATGCGCTTGGCCACAAAGGGCACATAGGCCGGGCTGTTGGTCTTGCCCCGGTAGGGCATGGGCGCCAGATAAGGGCTGTCGGTTTCGATCAGCATGCGGTCCAGTGGCACAAAGCGGGCCACGTCGCGGATGTCTTCGGCGTTTTTGAAGGTCAAGATGCCTGAGAACGAGATATAAAAACCTAAGTCCAGCGCGGCGCGGGCCACTTCCATGGTTTCCGTAAAGCAGTGAAACACGCCGCCTGCGGACCCGGCAGAGCCGTCTTCGCCCTGCTCTTTCAATATGGCCAAGGTGTCGTCAGACGCGGCGCGGGTGTGAATGATCAGCGGCAAAGCGGTTTCGCGCGCCACTTGGATGTGCACCCGGAAACGATCCCGCTGCCAGGCCATGTCGGCCACGCTGCGGCCATTCAGGCGGTAGTAATCCAGTCCGGTTTCGCCAATGCCCAGCACTTTGGGTAAGGCGGCACGCTGGCGCAGATCATCTGCGGTGGGTTCATGCACACCTTCGTTATCAGGGTGCACGCCCACCGTGGCAAACAAATTACGGTGATTCAGCGCCAGGGCGTGAACCGCATCAAACTCTTCGATGGTGGTGCAAATGCACATGGCTTGATGCACCTGGGCATCATGCATGGCTTGGAGGATGGCGGGTAGCTGGCTGGTGAGGTCGGGAAACGTCAGGTGACAGTGCGAATCGGTAAACATTCAATTGAAAAGCAGGTTGGCCGCTGTAACGGCCATTAAATGGTTTGCGTGGGACGCTCGGACGCCAAATGCGCGCCCAAAATTTCTTCTATACGCATCTTGAGCTGGCGGGATTTGTCGTCCGCCGGAAACTGCACGCCCACGCCTTGGGTGCGGTTGTTGGCCGCCCTGGCAGGGGTAATCCAGGCCACTTTGCCTGCCACAGGGTAGCGCTGAGGCTCATTGGGCAGCGACAGCAGCATGTAGATATCGTCCCCAATTTTGTAGTCTTTGTTGGTGGGAATGAATACGCCGCCTTCGGTAAACAAGGGGATGTAAGCGGCGTACAGTGCCGCTTTTTCTTTAATGGCCAGTTGAATGACGCTGGGGCGCGGAGACGACGGAGCTAACGGGGGAGCCAATTTAGCGGGTTGAGTAGCGGCCATGACTGATCCTTTAATTTCCGGCAGGGGCAAGCCTGGATTTTGCCTGCGGTTTGGGCAAGTTTTGCAAGGTGTTATAGGCCTGACTTGCCAATGATTCGAGCATCAGGCCAGCGTTGAAGGGGTGCTCGGCCGTGCGCGCGCTACGTGAGAGGGCCAGCGACCATTCGCTCAAGACGCTGACGTTTGGCGCTGCAGGCAAATCTTTGGTGTCAAAAAACCGAGGCTCTGCGCCCGTTTGCACAGCCATCAGGTCATGACAAAGCTTTTGCAAGACGCTCACCACCTGTGCCATGGGCAGATCTGCCAAGCCTCGGGCGTCGCCCTTGGCCACCATGCGGGGCAAGTCGCCCCAGAGTTTGGCGGGCGCGCCCGACTGTGCCAGCGTCAAGGCGTCATCTGGCCGGCCACCGCTGGCGCGCAGCCAAACCGGCGCGTCGCTGCCGTCTACACCACAGGCTTTCAGCCAAGCCAACGCCGCATCGGTCTGCGGCCACACCATGGCGTGCCCAAGGCAGCGGCTGCGGATGGTGGGCAACAACTGGTGCACCGCCTCGCACGCCAGCACAAATCGCACGTCGCCGGGCGGCTCTTCCAGCGTCTTGAGCAAGGCGTTGGCTGTGACAGCATTCATGCGCTCTGCGGGGTAGACCAGCACCGCCTTGCCTTTGCCACGTGCGCTGGTGCGCTGGGCAAATTCCACCGCCGCGCGCATGGCGTCTACGCGGATTTCTTTGGAGGCCTTGCGCTTTTTGTCGTCAATCTCTTTTTGCGCAGTCTCGTGCAGCGGCCAGCCCAGCTCGATCTGCAGGGTCTCGGGCATCAGCACACACAAGTCGGCATGGGTTCGAACATCAATCGAGTGGCAACTGCCGCAATGGCCGCAAGCGCCCTGCTCGCCCGGGTTGTCGCACAGCCAGGCGCGTGCCAGGCTCATGGCCAGCTCGTACTGGCCCAGGCCCGAGGGACCATGCAAGAGCCAGGCGTGACCGCGCTGGCGGCGCAGTTCGGCGGACTGGGCGATCAGCCACGGGGCCAGCGGAACGGCCTGGTGATTGCCTTGGTGATTGACTTGAGCAACGGCCATGTCTAGCGCGATGCGACCATGATGGACAGCCAACCTCTGCGCACCATCACCGCCGTGATCTGTTGCCAGACCTTGTGCCGCTCTTGTGCAGCGTCAATGCGGGCAAAGCGCTCAGGTGACTGGGCAGCGCGCTGGGCATAGCCACCTGCCACTTTTTCAAAGAAGGCCTGGGGCTGGGATTCAAACTTATCCGGCACGCGGGCACCGGCCAAACGTTCCGCTGCAATGGCTGGGTCCAGGTCAAACCAGATGGTGAGGTTAGGTTGGCGGATGTTTTCAGTGCCATTTAAAGCCATTACTGCAGGCACCGTCTGCACCCATTGCTCTAGTTTTGATAGCACTTCAAGATCAAACCCGCGTCCAGCGCCCTGGTAGGCAAAGCTGGCATCGGTAAAGCGGTCGCACAGCACCACATCGCCCCTTGCCAAGGCGGGCTCAATCACGTTCAGCACATGGTCGCGCCGGGCAGCGAAGATCAGCAGCGCCTCGGTCAGCGGGTCCATGGGGTCGTTCAGCACCATGGTGCGCAGCTTTTCGGCCAGTGGCGTGCCGCCCGGCTCACGGGTGAGCGTGACCGCCCTGCCCTGGTCGGTAAATGCTTTGGCCAGACCTTCAATATGGCTGGACTTGCCTGCGCCGTCTATGCCTTCAAAGCTGATAAATAAACCTGGGTTGCTCATGGCTTTGACCGGATGTATTTGTTAACCGCCCGATTGTGCGCTTCCAGGTTGTCGCTGAACTCGCTGCTGCCGTCGCCGCGTGCCACAAAGTACGTGGCTTTGCTGGTGGCGGGTTGCACGGCAGCCAGCAAAGCGGCCTTGCCCGGCATGGCAATGGGCGTGGGCGGCAGACCTGGGCGGGTGTACGTGTTCCAGGGCGTGTCGGTTTGCAAATCAATTTTGCGCAAGCGCCCTGTGTAACTGGTGCCCATGCCGTAGATGACCGTGGGGTCGGTCTGCAGCAGCATGCCCAAGCGCAGGCGGTTATGGAACACGCTGCCGATCATGGCGCGGTCTGATGAGCGGCCGGTTTCTTTTTCGATGATGCTGGCTAGCGTTAGCGCCTGCTCAGGTGTTTGCAACGCAATGCCAGACGCACGTTGCGACCAGGCCGCGTCCAGCTTTTTGTCCATGGCCAAGGCTGCGCGCTTGAGCAAGGCCAGATCAGAACTGCCCTTGGCATAGGCATAGGTGTCTGGGAAGAAGCGCCCTTCTGCCGCCACGCCGGGGCGGCCAAGCCGTTCCATGACCGCCTCGTCACTCAAGGTTTGAATATCCGCTTTGAGCAATTCAGCTTGGGCCAAAGCCTCGCGCACCTGGCGAAAGTTCCAGCCTTCCACCAGCACAAAGGCACGCAAGGCCTCATCACCACGCGTCAGGCGCGACAAAATGCTTTGCGGTGTATCGCCTGCCTTGATCTCGTAACTGCCCGCCTTGATCTTGCGCGCATCTCCTGACACCCTGAACCACCAAAACAGCAGGTTGGGGTTGACATCGACCCCTGCATCAGCCACGGCCTGTGCCACGCCGCGTGGGCTGGTGCCCATCTCAATCGACAAATCCAGCACCGCTGCCCGCATGCTTAAGGGCTGCTGCACCCACCAGGCGGCGGCACCCGCCAAAAGCGCCAGGACCAAGACAACAAGAGGGACAAATCGGCGTAAAAACATGTGCCGGGATGATAATCGACCGCATGAGCCAGACCCCCCCCAGCCCTACCCCCCTGCTTCATGGCTTTGCCGTGCTGTCACACCTTGGCGTGATTCAAGCCCAAGGCGAAGAAGCCGCCAAGTTCCTGCACAACCAATTGACGCAAGATTTATTGCTGATCAAGCCTGACGAGGCCCGCTTGGCAGCCTTCTGCAACGCCAAAGGCCGCATGCAGGCAAGCTTTTTGGCCTTCAAGCCCGATGCCAACACCGTGCTGTTGATTTGCAACCGCGACCTGTTGGCCACCACGCTCAAGCGTTTGTCGATGTTTGTGATGCGCGCCAAGCTCAAGCTGACGGATGCCACCGATCAGTTCACGCTAACAGGTGTTATAGGAAACGCTACGCTTTCAATAGCTAAAAACCCATTAGGGATGTGCCACAAGGTCAGTTTTGAGCACGGAACTGCCATCAGCCTGCCACCCGCAGGCGATCAACCCCGCCTGATGCTGGTCAGCCCAGCCGGTGCGGCCACACCCGCCGGCCTGGGTGACGCGTTAACGTCCGAGCAATGGTTGTGGTCTGAGGTGCGCAGCGGCGTTGCCCCGATCAGCACGCCGATTTATGAAGCCTTTGTGCCGCAAATGCTCAACTATGAATCGGTGGGTGGCGTTAACTTTAAAAAGGGCTGCTACCCCGGCCAAGAGGTGGTGGCACGCAGCCAGTTTCGCGGCACGCTCAAGCGCCGGGCTTACATCGTGCATGGGGCCGATATGGGGACTGACAGCATCCAGGTCGGCCAAGAGGTGTTCTCCAGCGCAGACCCCGAACAAGCCACCGGCACCGTCGCACTGGCGGCACCAAACCCATGCGGGGGATGGGATGCCATCGTTTCCATGCAAACCGCCAGTGCCGAGACCACGCTGCACCTGGGTTCTGCCACTGGCCCCGTATTGCAATTGCTGGCCCTGCCCTACGCCTTGCTGGAAGACATTTGATGCCCGCCTTGCCCCAGACCGTTCGCCTGATCGGCGCGCCCACCGATGTGGGAGCCAGTGTGCGCGGCGCCAGCATGGGGCCAGAAGCCCTGCGCGTGGCCGGCTTGGGCGAGGCCATTGCCGCCCGTGGCTACTCGGTTAAAGATGCAGGCAACCTGCACGGCCCGGCCAACCCTTGGCAGGCACCCGTAGACGGCTACCGCCATTTGGCCGAGGTGGTGGCATGGAACCGCGCCGTTCGGGGCGAAGTGGCCACCGCGCTTCAATTAAGCGAGCTGCCCCTGCTGCTGGGCGGCGACCATTGCCTGGCCATTGGCAGCATCAAGGCCGTGGCGGCACACTGCGCAGCGACAGGCAAAAAGCTGCGGGTGTTGTGGCTGGACGCCCATGCCGACTTCAATACCAGCGCCATTACCCCCACAGGCAACATCCACGGCATGCCGGTATCGACCCTGTTTGGGTTTGGCGCGACAGAGCTGCTGGCCTTGAGCGCGCTTCAACCCTGCTTGCGCGCCAGCCAGATCGTGCAAATTGGCATCCGCAGTGTGGATGACGCTGAAAAGCAGTTTGTGCATGCCCAAGGGCTGGAAGTTTTTGACATGCGCAGCATTGACGAGCTGGGCATGCGTGCCGTCATGGCGCACGCCCTGGCGGGCCTGGACGCCAACACCCATTTGCATCTGAGCTTTGACGTGGACTTCTTAGACCCCGACATTGCGCCCGGCGTGGGCACCGCCGTGCCCGGCGGCCCCACCTACCGCGAAGCTCAGCTTTGCATGGAAATGATTGCCGACACCGGCCTGCTCGCCTCCATGGACATCATGGAACTGAACCCCGCACTAGACGTGCGCAACCGCACGGCAGAGCTGGTGGTGGATTTGGTGGAAAGCTGTTTGGGCAAATCGACGTTGATGCGCGAACGCTAAATCACTGAGATCAAGTCGGGAGATCAAGTCGCCAGCGCAATCACCCGGCTCACCAGGCCCATCACCACATCGTTCTGGGCAGACAGCTGCTGCGGCTCGGGCGGCATGGCGTTTGTTGTCACCACCAGCTGCAGCGAAGGCGCCACCAGCACAATCTGTGCGCCATAGCCCAAGGCCCAGGCGACCGGAACGGTGCCAATCTGCCCGGTAAACCACAAATAGCCATAGCCATCGGACGTGACAGGGTTCACACGCCAGTCTGGGCTGGCATGGCTTTGGGTGCTTTGCGCCACCCAGTCCGCCGGGACAATCTGTCGACCATTCCAGCGCCCGCCATCGGCCACCATCCACCCGATCTTGGCCGCGTCGCGTGGGCGCAGTTGCAGGCCGGCATAGGACATGACGTGGCCCGCTCGGTCCTTTTGCGCGTCAAAGCGCTCGATACCCAGAGGATCAAACAGATCGCGCTTGGCCACCTCGGCCACAGGCTTGCCGTGCGCATGCTCCAAGATGGGCGTCAAGAGCGAAACCGCTGCATCGTTATAAGACCACGCGCCAGCGGCTTGGGTGCTCTTGGGCAATCCCATCACGTATCCGGTAGGGTCTGCGGCCGAAGCCAATGCTCGGGACTGCGCTCGCCAGTCATACGCCAATCCGGTGGTGCCCGTCAGGATTTGCCGCAAACTGACTTGGGCTGCAGCGGCTGTGGGATTGACCAGCCCAGCTGGGAGCAAAGACGCCACCGTCTGGTCCAGATCTATGATCTTGCCCTGGGCGATGGCCTGCCCCACCAGCAAAGAAGCCACGCTCTTGGTCACCGAAAAAACAGGCAGCAACAGCGAAGCATGTGCCCTGGCGAAATAGCGTTCCGCGATCAGCTTACCCCGGCGAACCACCACCACAGCGCGCAAAGCCGCCATATCAGCGCCTTGGTCCAGCACCGCGTCGAGCGTGCTGGCCGACATGCCCACGCTGTCAGCCGAAGCAACGGGCCAGTCTGAACCTTGGGCGCTGGTTGGTGTGGTGTCCTGGGACCCAGCACCCCAAGCAAGCGCTGGTGCCGTGAGCACCAGACTGGACGCATTTTTCAGCAAGTTTCGGCGATCTAACATGGGCTCATCCTCCGGGAATTTGTTTGGTGAAGATGATGGCACGCTTTTGCCGACGTGGCAGATGTCGGTATGTTTGGATTCGTGGCTCGCACGTCGCAAACATCAGGTGGCTTGATTTCCAGCTTCCAGAAGACTGCAAAGGGGGCGAAAGAAGTCATTGGCGTTTTGGAACTGAATGACTCCGAAGGGCGGATTGAGGGTGTCCCGGATTTTGTGTAAACGGCGGTTGAGTTAGACGCGCGGCATGCG
>ERZ724516.18-NODE-18-length-93051-cov-49.964988_pt1 | contig 93051 bp, 117 predicted proteins | sample MGYA00376049_ERZ724516 | MGnify/ENA primary metagenome ERZ724516 (study PRJEB28724, sample SAMN07190886) | activated sludge metagenome | isolation source: activated sludge of sewage treatment plant in Hong Hong | place: USA: Christiansburg, Virginia | collected... | reverse complement strand
ATTAGAGCGGGCCTGGTTTCCCAAGCCCTGCCCTATCAGGCGGCGACGCCCAGTTTCACCACCGTGTCGATGGCGATGATGCCGTGGTCGGTGATCTGCTTTTCGTTGCCGTGGTCCACTTCAAAGCGCACTTTCGAGCGCCCGTTGACGGCACCAACCAGCAGTTCCAGCTTGTCGTCGTGGTCCAGTTCCTTCTCACTCCAGAAGAACGGGTTGCCCGTCTTGCGGTGCTTGCCCCAGGCTTCAGCCAGCGCTTGGCCACCGAGCAGGATTGCACGGTCGATGGCGTAGCCGGTGCCGAGTGCAGCAGGTGCCAGGTCGGTCGTGGTTTCCGTCTCGCTGGTGGTAGATGCGCACCAGTTGATGGGGTTGCCCGCGTAGAAGCGAATGGGCTTGGGCATCTTGACCATCAGAATGCCGTTCCACAGCGCAGTGTCGCCACCCATGAATAGCGGGTGATTCCCGGCCTGCTGGCCGCGCGCAATGGCGTTGGACAGGTAGGTGCGGTATCCCGAGCTTTGGGCAAACGAGGCGAACTGCTCGGCAGAGCACAGCAATACGCGCAGCGGTGAATCTGCGGCAAGTTTGTCGCCATCGAACTCCACGGCAGGGGGTGCAAGCGCCATCGAATCGAGTTGCGCGCGCAGCGAGTCCACCAGGTCGGCATTGAACACGTCCGCCGTGGTCATGGTGATCTCGTTTGCGGCTGCCTTCACCGTCTCCAGGCCCGTGCCGGTGCTCATGAAGTGCCGGTTGCGCGACGGTGCGCGAACAGGGTTCACAAGGATAGAGGCAAAGTCCGGGTCGGATGCCAGAGGCACAGCCCACTCGACGTTGTTGTGAAAGCCGCGAGCGCCCGCCATGTGCACCAGCGAGAGCTGATCCTGCAGGCGGTTCATGTAGGCTTCACCCAGCGTGCGGGCCAGCGAGCGCAGTTGGTGCGGCGTGCGTTGCTGCGTCATCGTGTCGCCAGCCGAGATCGGGTAGCGCGCCTGGTTGATGCGCAGCCGGTCCTGGGCAAAGCTCATGGCCTTGCCGTAGCCTTCGGCGTTGCGCGAACCCATGATGGGCTTGCCGCCGAGGTGGTTCACGAAGTCAAATTCGACTTCATCGCCCGCCATCTTCTGCAAGTCCATGCAGCGCACGATTGGCATGCTCGTACTGGTCTGCTGGCGGATGGTGTTCTCCGATTCAGCTTGCTGCGGAAACTTGCCAGTCAGTCGGTTGATGGTGGTGTTGCGCTGCATGTTCGCAGCGAACAGGCCAGCCGATTGCAGTTTGTTTGCAAGGGGCGAGCCATAGGGGATATTCGTAGCCATGGTGGTTACTCCTTCGGTGGGAAAAGACGTTGCTTCACAGCGGTGTCAAATGAGTTACAAGCTAGAGACTTCGCTCCAGCAGCGCGCGGATTTGCTCGGGTGTCTTGGACATAAAGCTCGCCAGCGTGTTGCTATCGCTCATCTCCATCAATGCCTGGGCCTCGTCGTGCGGAGCCTTGGAACCTGCCGGAATCTCCGACAAGCTGGTGGGCACCTTGGTCTTGGCCTTGGCAAGTGCCGCTTGTGCGGCGGCTGCTACATCAGGTTTCCCTGGCGTAGTTGGCTGGGGAGTTTTTCCAGTGGCGGCTTTGAACGTGTCGAAGAACTCAATCACATCGGCAGTCGATCCCTGCGAAAGCACAGCTTGGTAGCTCGCCTGCACAAATTTCGGTTGCGATGCAATCCAGTCGGCCAGCTCCTTGCTCTCTGCAATGGAGTCGGCGTCCGGGTGGCGCTCGTAGATGGTCGAATAGTGGGAAGTGGCAGCAGTGGTTTTCTGCTGCTCAAGAATTGGCGCAAGCACCTCGGCAAGTCGCTTTTCAACGGCCTTGCTGATGGCATCCGCCCGCATATCCACCAGGGTTGCAACGCCCTTGGCCAGCGCCTCTTCCGAGAAGTCACCAAAGATTTCGGGATCTATCCCGGCTTCAATGGCTGCCTCGGCGGTCTGTGCCTGTGCGTCCGCCTTAGTGGGTGCTTCGCCCGCATCGGCGCGCTTCTGAGCCTGGGCCTTGAAGGCTTCAAGCTCTGCCAGCGCTGCTTCTGCTTGCTCTTTCCACTGCTTCGCGTCTCCACGCGCTTCCGTCAGCTTCTCGTAGGGGATGGTGTGAACACCGTCCTTCGCCAGCACCACGGCCTTTTCGGGGTCGGGCTCGGCCTGAGTCGCTTCCTTCTTGTCGTCCTGCTTGCCTTGCACTTCGTCGGTGGTGGCCTCTTCACTTGCTGCGGCATCGGGCTTGCCGCTCTCCAGCGTTGCGCTGGTATCGCCCTCGGGAAGATGCAGCATCTTCAGCGTCTGTGCGTCGGTCAACTCGCCATTTACGGCGTGCTCTTGGAAAAACTCTGCTTGAGTCGTCATTGCGGTCCCTGCCACTTGTCGGAGTGGCACCAAAGGGTTTCGCATTCGACTGGCCGCATAGCCCGAAGGCCATGCTGGTCAATCTCCAGCTATGGGAAATGCGAGCCTTCACAGGCTTGCGGTTCACCCGGCGCTTCACAGCGGGGGGCTTAGGTGCAATGTGCCGCGGACGAGATAGTTTGTGAAACCCTACTGGGGGGCGGCGATGAACCAGGCATGAAAAAGCCGCCTCAGTGGGCGGCTGTGTGGCGGGTTAACTCGGTACTATTTCGGAGCCGAGTCGGCCAACTTCTCCTTGAGTGCGTAGCCCTCTACTAATTTCGTTAGTCCCTCTGCCATTCCATCACAAACCTCTTGCCTCGTAAGCTCTATAGGAGAATCGGCGTCGATTCTGCGTAGTTGAAAAACCCTAAGCCCATGGCAGTCATCGCTAATCATTGCCTCAAGTTTGTTCCTGAAGTCTGACCACCAGAATGACACACTTGCTAATGCACCATCCTGCATTGGAACTCTGAATTTCCCATTATTCGCAGAATCGAATGTCCCACTCATTTCTTCCAGCGCCACGATGGCCTGTTCGGTGGTTTGGAAGTCAATCGCAACAACACCGAACTTCTCCGGGTCCGCTGGCGATCCGTCGCGCATCATCGGGGAGATTACTGGTTGGTCTTCGCTCATGCTGTCTGCTCCTTTTTTTGACTCAAATCGTGAAACGCTTTGAAAATGTGTTCTGCCTCTGGCTGCGCCCAGCACCAATCAAAATACTGTTTGGCGCTATGGAAGCGAGTGAATCTCCCCTCTTCCTTTGCTTCTTCCCATGCTTTGCGCACTGACGGGATACATGCTTTTGCGAATGATGTAAAGCTCTTATGCTGCTCTGGTGCCGAAAGTTCAAACCGTTCAAGCGCAGTTTGTCTGGTCATGCTGGCGCTCCTTGAAGGTTATCGGTGGTGGAATCTTCGCGCATGGTATTGATGCCCTGATTTACCCCTTGCGCTGGGCTCATTGGGTTGGCCGGTGTCTGTGGCGACGTATCTCCCGGAACGGCCATTGCTGGCTGCTCTGGCATGGCAACGGATGGCTGCGGGATATTGGGGTCCATACCTGCCGGAGTCGGTGCTTGCCAGCCCGCGTTTTGAAGCAGAACGTCAGCAATAGGAGCCACCTGAGGAATTTGCGCCACCGTCTGTGCCGCTTGCATGGCAGAGAAACTGCTTCGTACTCCAGACTCCACCGTCTCGCTGACAATTTTCGCAATGTCTGCGCGCATCTTCTCTGGGCTGTATTTCAAATCAATCTCGCGCGCCTTGAGTTCCACGGCTGCATTCGCCAGCGCCTGCTTGACTGCCTCGGCAATGCGCTTGTCAATCTGCTCGGGCGTCTCCTGCGCGCCAGCATCTCGCACGGCTTTGATGATCTCGTCCTTGTCGGGCAGGTCCATGAGAGACAGAAGGTGCGGCATGGCCACCACCTGCAAGTTCTGCGGCATGGCCTTGAAGGCTTCGCTCATGGCGTTGAGTTGCTGCGCGCGGAAGCTGCTCGATGAAGGTACATCGTCCAACGCCACCTTGAGCCGGATGCGCTGCACGTCATTGGTCCGATACTCGACACCAGTCACCGGGTCCACCGTGGGCTTGTTGACCACCACAGTGCGCTCTTGCTTGATCGCGTTACCCGGAATCACCACCGTTTCCTCGTCTTGCATGTCCTCGATGATGAGCGACAGCAGCAGTTCGCCAACTTTGGATCGCGCCTGCTTGAAATTGTCCATGAGAGATGCGAGCGTCTGAGTCGCCTGCTCAATCTGCGTCTGCTCCTGCAGTCCGCTGGTCGCCGAACCACGTTGGCCCATGAAGCCCGCAGAGATACCTGAAGCCCGCTCGATGCCTAAGCGGCTGTCCTGCAGCATCTTGTACTGCTGCTCGTTTAGCTCAAAGTCGCGGTGCACTTTGAACGTAGCGCCTGGTTGCGCCATGTGGGTGGCATCCAAAATCACGTCTGCGTCCACGCGGCCAACGGTCTGCCGAAATTGCGCATCGCTCATTGCTACAGCGCCCTTTGTGCGCTCCACACGAGAGGCTCCAAGACCCCACCGGATCTTGCTTGTCGCGCTGTTGACGTTGTCCTGCAAATACACCATGCCGCGAACACGTCCAAAAGGCACGCCAGTGCGGTCCTCGCGAGCCCCCCAAAACGGGACATAGGGAAATTCGTGGTGCGTGTACGGCGTAGGCCCATCGTGCAGCTTGTGCGGGCCAGCCCAATAGCTGACGTACATGCGCGGCATCGTTGCCTTCATGGGCTTGACTGCGCCAGCGGCGAGTAGTTCATCATGCGCCGGATTGCTCGGGTCGTACTCCACAACCTTGCCATTCGCGCCTGGGGCTTTGAGTACTGTGACTTGCTCCCAGCGCCGATACCACATCTCGTACAGACACACGCGCTGGTGCTCTGTGTCGCGCCACTGCTGCTCTTCGATGCTCCAGCCGCGCTCATCGAGGAAATTCATGGCCAGGCCGGTCGAGCTTGATCCATCCATCGACAGTTCGGCGCGGTCCGTCCATCGGCCCATGGTCATTTCAAGAAGATGCGTGTGCTCTGGGAATTTCAACTTTGCCTGCGATACGTCCGTCCAGCGGCGGCGCAGCAGATAGCGCGCATCGCCCATGTCCAGGCGCTGGCTCAGGTGGTCGTAGTAAAGTTCGTTGCGGTGGATCGCGGCGCAGCGGTACGGGAATTTGAATGGGTCACTCTCGCGCGCTACCTCCACCCAGCCAAGACCTACGCACACCTGGGGCTTGAATGCCTCGGTGCACGCGGCGTCGGCGCGGCTTGAGCGCTCGGCTTGATTGAGCTTGTAGTTCTGCGCGGCAGCCACTTGCTCGCCTTCTGGGTCGCCAGGTCGGTCAGCCGTCACGCGCCAGTCAGTGCGCGTCTTTGCTTCCAGTCCAAGCACCGCTTCAATCGCGGGGCCGATCAGCGGCTCAATCGCGGGCGGCATGCCCAATGCTTTCTGCCGTTGCAGCACTTCGGCATCGAGCTGGTTTCCGTCCACGTAGTCCATCTCTCGGTCCGCGCGCGCTCTCCACGCCGGCTGATTCTCGATTTCCAGCAGGTACTGCGTGAATTCCTTGAGCGACAGGCCGGTGTCTGGTTGGCCGGCGGGCTGGTCGGTGGGCGTGGTGTAGTTCATGGTTATGTCCGCCAGTCTGGGGCTTCTTGGGGCTCGAAAGCCGGGGCAAACTCTGTTGCCATCACATCTACCGATTGCCCGAGATAGCGGAACGCATCGGCGCCATGGCTGTACTCGTCATGCAGTGGCAATGTCGGTTCGCCCGTCTTGGTGTGAATGTCGCGCCTGTAACGCTTCAAGCACTCGACTAAGCGGACGGTCTTTCGTTTATCGAAATAGCACTTGGGGAACGCCATGCGGGCAGACTTAATGCCTTCTTCGACGCTTGTCTGAGCCAGCACGCGCACTGTTCGGCCCATCGCGCGCATGATTTCCTCTGTGCTCTTGCCGGTCTGGAAATTGCGCGTGCGTCCGTCGTGCGGCAGGAAGTCTGTTCCCCAGCGGTACGGGCGCTTACCCAGTTCTCCCACATACCAATCGAGTGTGCGATTGCTGTCCTCGATGTAGTCAAGCAAGCGGATATCCATCGGCCCGCGCTGCACCATGATGATGGTCATGGCGTCGTTCCACCCCAGATCCCATACGGTATGCACAGGCAGCGTTGGGTCATAGGGCACATCGCGCACGCGGCCATCGGTCATCAGCGCCTCTATCTCATAGCGATAGATTGCGCCTTCTGCGACTCTGCGGGGCTTTCCCTCCCAAATGTGATCGTAGTCGTCAGCAAGCAGCGAGCGCTTGGCTTTCACCCGCTCATCCTCCAGCACAGACGGAAACCATGGGTTGTCCCGCCAATTCATCTCGCATAGCCAGGTGTCATCCGACGGCGACGCAATGAACCTGACATACGTGTCGTCGGTATCCATGTCCGGGTTCAACGTCAACCAAATTTCAGAGCCCTCTGCGCGAATCGTCGGAATCAGCACGTCCCAGCTCTTGGCACTAACACCATGCGCTTCCTCGACCCAGACGATGTTCACGCCCTCAAATGATTTGATAGAGTCAACCGTGTGCTGTTGTAGACCGGAGAAAAGAAACAGGCTCCCGTTTAGCCCGCGAATCTCTGTGTCCAGCACTTCATAAAACGATTCAAGCCCAAGCGCTGATACTTGGTCTTTCAGCAGCCGGTGAACAGAGTCGCGCATGGACTTCTGCACTTCCCGAGCACACAACACGCGCAGCGGCCTATCCGCAGCGAGCAATAGCAAGGCTCGCGCAACTCCCCACGACTTCGCGCCGCCTCGACCGCCATAGAGCACTTTGTAGCGCTTAGGCTGGAACAAGCCTTGCAGTTTGTCGGGGAATTGAACTTGGCCGACTGTCATTCGCGCGGCTCCGGCTTCACGAATCCAATCTCAACCCGGTGGCGCACTGGCCCGCCATCGGCTCCAGTAACCACGTTCTCCACTTTGTCGCGCCAGATTCCAGGCTGCCGGTTTTTGAGCCACAGGGTTGCGGCGCCAGTGTCGGGCGGGTAGTGTTTGATGAGCGGCGTTTGAATAATCTCACCGTTGATGACCTTAATGTCTACCTCGGGATGCGAGTATCCAAGCGCTCGGTGATAGAGGGATTTGGCGACATTTGCGTCCGCCCAATCCTTCCCTTCCTTGAGTGCGTCCGAAAATTCTGGGATATTTGCAATCCACAAATCAAAAGTTGACTTCGCAACACCGAACAGATCGGCCATGCGTTCATGGTTAGCGCCTAACAGGGCGTACTTCATCGCCTGATCTGCGTACTCTGGCCGGTAGCTGCTTGGACGGCCTACAGGATTCCGCGTTACACGCTTAACTTCTGGCGCGCGCGTGGACTTTTGCTTGGGTTTGCTCTTGGGCACAGCAATGCCCGCGTCCTTCTCTCCGGGAGCGGGCTTCGTGGCTTTGGATTGCGCCTTCTTTGGCGCGGTGTTTGATGCCATGCCCGCAGTTTCGCGGGCTATGGGTTATTGGTCGAACCCTACTAGGGGGCAAAAGAAAAGCCGCCCGGATTGCTCCTGAGCGGCTTTGTTTGTTAGTTGCCGTCTTTCCGGCTGTCATCTGTTTGCCGCCGGTTTTAATCGTCAGCCTTAGCCTTTGCAGGCCATACGGATCGTGCGGGCATTGCTGCCGTTCTACATACCGCTATGGGGCGCCCAACAGAAACCCACGCTAGGGAGCAGCTTTCGCCGCATGTTTGGCTCCGGGGGCCTTTCACCCAGATGGCTTGTAGGATTTTCACCTCATGCGGTCTCCGGTGCTGGTCTCCGGCATATTCTGAACGTGAAGTTCAAACTGCTTACCCCCTCGCTCAGAACCTGAGCAGTCAGCGCGCATCAGCCTGCGCATCCACCATCTTCGAGCACTCCCCTCGCACGTCCCGGAGCCGCGTGTAGCGAATCCGGGAGTAGCGACATTTTACGCTGCTTCTAGCTCTGCGTGTCGCTATTCCTTCGCAATCACTTCTGCTTGGCGCTCTTGATACCAGGAGTCTCCTATAGGCCGCCCGATTAGATGCGTGGGGATTGCGTCGTACGCGTATCCATCAGTCCCCTGCTTTACTTTTACCCCTACGCTATCAAGCAGCGCGCGCAATTTGTCGGATACCTCATAGTTTTTCGCTACACGGTATTGCTGATTTAATCGAACAATGCCATTCACCAGCGCACAAAATGTGCTTTCCTGGCTCCCAGCATCATCTTTCAAGCAAGCTGCGAGGCGCTCAACTTCTGCTGCCCTGAAATACAAACTCATTTCCCATCCTCCATCGCAATCTCAGGCCCGTCCAGCGACAACGTGACCTGCCCGAGTGCAATAGCCACGATCATCGTGTCCAGCGGCAGGATCGAGCTTACAAACCTCCGGGCTGCGCGCTTTGCATCCGTCCGGCCATCTGCATAAAAACTCCCCACCCAAAACACCGCTTTGTCTGGGCACCGCACTTTTGCTACCCACGATGCTTTCATTTCCCGCCCTCCATAGCCAACACCATCTGCGGCGGCGGGGCAACTCTGCTCAGTCTTTCCAGCACATCAGATAGCTCTCGCTGCAAGCGGCGAATCTGCGCCTGCTGCTCGTCTTGCTTGTGCGCCATCACAATCACATTTGCTTGCTCTATCAGCCCGCCCATGGTTTTTGCAAGTGCCCGCGCTTCGCGCTGGTTCAGCTCTAGTATCTGATCGCCCTTCTCCAGCTTGATAACACCGTTCGGCAGCGCGGAGTGATATACCGGCTCGGTATCTTTGTGCTCCTCTGCGATGTAAAACATCCCGTTGTCACTGTAGATGCGGCCCCGCTGCTTTAGCGTCTTGATTGCGTCGTAAACAATCGGCATTGCAAGCCCGGTAGCCCTTGCAATATCCGGCGCCTTGGCGGGCGTCTCACAATCTGCAAGCTCCAGAATTGCGCCGAAAACCATGTCCCGGCTTGATTTCTTCGCGTTGTGCGTCTGCAACGCAGCGGCTTCCTCTGCCGTCATTGGCTCTGTCGCATCGTTACTGATTGCATTCATGGCGCTCTCCGGTAGAATATGGGCCGCTGATCTCCCATTCCCACCAGAAAGCCCGCCTAGTGCGGGTTTTTCTTTGCTTGCTACTTTCCGTCGTCCAATAATCGGCTTACTTCTTCCTGCAGCGCCTTCGCGTAAATCAGCGCATCGGCCAATTCCTCAATCAAGTGCTGCAGCCACTGCCCAGCGCCCAGGCCGGCGCCCTCGACTGTCGTTCGATATTTCTTGATTCCAAGCTGCTGGCGGCTGGCGATGAGTTCGCAGACACGCGCCTCGACTCCGGTGGCTTGTGGTGGCGCTTGCTCGATGTTCATGCGGGACTTTCTGGTGTTGCTGGATATGGGAGCGTCTTGGGCCACAAGCCCATGGCCTGAATCTTTCGCTGCGTGTCTGCTGCCCACGCACGCCCAACAGTCATTGCCGCGTGCTTCGGGTACATCCGGTACTGGTCGTAGTCCTGGTGGCAGCCCGGCACTCCAATGCGCGCACAACACAATGGGAACGCCAGTAAATCCGATTGCTTCAACCCCTTCGCCTCGGGCGGGAGGTGGGCGGCTTGGCTGTACCCAGGAATGCCGCACGCGACGCATGGCAAGCTGGCCACGGCGCGGCGATAGGCCTCATTTCTGACGGGTGCGGACTTGGTGATCGGCGCTGCGCACACCTCGCGCGACACCACCGCATAAGTCGATTTTCTTGCTATTGATTTTACAGCATTAGATGCTTGCTGTGTAAGCGCTAGATGCTCTTTTGGCTCTGTTTTTTTGAGCGGTTCGCGCGCTGGCCATGCTGTGCGCTTCATGGGGGTGCGCTTCATCGCATCGCCCTGTCTGTCGCCCGGTTACTGGCCTCTTGCGAGCGCCAGATTTCCACCCGTAGCTGCGCTGCTATCTGCGCCCACCGAAGGCTCTCTTCAACCTCTACAGCGGCCTTCAAGCCTTCCAGTAGGGCTATGTATTCCGGGTGGCTGTAGGCGTGCTGCTCGCGGGCGTTGACGGCCTTCTCCACGCACTGGCCCATCAGCAGCGCCTTCTTGCTCTTGCGGTATTCCTCGATATAGACCCGCTCGGCTTTGGCGCGGGCGTACTTGCCAGCGTTGGCGAGCAGAAAGTCCACCGCCTTGTTTGGGTCGATTGGCTCAGCCATGGCGCCCCCATCGCACGAAAGCCCTGCGCACCAGATACCCGCGCGCGATGCTGGCCAGCGTGAAAATCCCGGTGATCTGCAGGTTCTGGCCGAAGCTGACCGGGTGCCCGTAGGCCGGCAGCACCAGGGCGGTGATGACCAGCGACACGCAGAAGCCGATGGCGATGCTCATGCAGGTTTCTGCCAGGCTGGATAGTCGGGACTGCGTCATTGCGGCACCTCCGCGCGCCACTTGCAGCCCTGGCACTTCTTGTCCTGCTGCCCAAGCGTCGTGTGCGTGTAGCGGCAGTCCTTCGCCATCACAGCGGGCCAGGTCGCTGTGACGCGCCCGTGATGGTCGCGCAGCGTGGTGCGGTCCACGAAAGGCAAACGGTTGTGGCAGGCGTAACGGGTCATGCAACCTCCAGCACCACGGCCCCGCCCTTGACTTGCTCGCCTCGGCGCAGCGTCAGTGGGTTGAATAACTGGTCATCCACTCCCAGCGCTTGGCTTAGCCCGTCGAAGTCCGCTTTCATCGAGGCCAGCAAGTTGTCCAGGTCGCGGCGGCGCTTGTCTGGCGCATGGAATGTGACCACCAATGCCAGAGTTCCAGTGGGCGGCACGTACCCAGATTTGCGCATCTCAGTGAGCGCTAGAAAACGGGCATCGGCAAGGCGCTTTCCTTTTGCTGCGTGAACAGCGCCCCAGTGGCGTCCATTCTTGCGGTTAGGCGACAGCGAAGCGTCTGGCCACGGAAGCGTTACCTTCATCACAACCCTCCCAGTTTGCGCAGCCGCGCGTGCTCTGCTTTGACCTTTTCATGGCCGGATTCCCAGTCTTTGCCGAATACGCTCTCAAGCGCCTTGCGGTAGCTCGGGACCATGCGGCCAACTCGTTTTGCATCCCAGAATCGCGGACCATTCGCCAGCGCGCGCACCTGGCAGCCTTCGCAGCTCGCGTGCAGGCCGGCGTGGTGCGGCTGGGTTTGGGCTGCTGTGCAGTCGGGGCAAGTCATGCGTGGCGGTCCGAAAACAAATCACCTGTCAACCACAGCGCAAACAGCACGTCCATTTCCGGAACGTTTCCGCCCGCGCGGTAGTAGTCAAGTAGGTTGTTTGCTTGTTCGCGGTTCATTGCCATGACTGCTTCCCCTTCATGCCAAGCGCCAGCTGCGCAGACTCCATCGTGTACGTCCTGATGGAATCACCGGCCTCTGCCCGTGCCAGGATGCGGCGCGCCCAGTCCTTACCGTCGTTCTGCATCGCAAACGAAACCGCCACTGGTGCGACTACCGGCGCTTCCAGGCGCGGTATGTTGTGTTCTTCGGCGTAGGTCTGTCGGGGCGCGGCGGCGTCGCACAGTCGCTCAAACTGCGGTAAGTTCGGCGGGAACTCTGGGTGCGCTTGCGAGAGCCGCCCTGCAGCCGTCTCAATCACGTCGCCAGCGAATTTACGCAGCGAGGCATCCCATATTTTCATAGCGGCGCGCACACCCTTGTCTTTGCCCTCGGCGTCTTTCTCGCCAGTCGAGAACTTTGACAAAAACAGGTTTCCGTAAGCGCCGTGCATCAGGATGAACAGCTTGCGAACGACTATGCTGGTTTGCTCTGTCGGCTGCGGCAATTGCGCAGCCTCACGCACCGCGTTGTCGGCAAGCGTGGCGATGTTGTTCATTCAAAAACTCCCTCGTAAATTGCGGCTGATGCCCCGGCGAATTTGTGCGGCGCTTCGCGGCCTGAACCGCCGTTGATGGTCGATTTGCCCTTCGTCCGGTCTGCGTACCAGCCTGCGTTAAACCCCTGCCAGCCAGCCTCGCAGCAGTAAGCGATTGCAGCCTCTAGCGGCACACCAGCCTTCTCCGCCTCGCGCCTTACCCCAGCCAGAGCGGTGTCGGTCAGCGGCGCGCGCTTTTCGCGGCGTAGTCGCTGAAAGTCCTGCCATACCGGCTCTGAAACTTCGTCAGGGCGGGCGGCTGATGCGGCAGCGCGCTTGCGCGCACCATCACCTTTAGGTGATGTATTGGTTATTGGTTCTTGGTTCTTGGTTAGCTCAACGTTCGTATCAACGTTCGTTAAGCGTTCGTTCAACGTTCGTTCAACGGTTGCTTGCCGGGATTGCACGGATGCGCGAGCGGACGCTTTCGCCTTCACGGTTTTGTCCTGATATTTCAGGATTTCCGCGTCGCAGCGCTCTTGCGCCCAGCCGCCAGGTGTTTCCGTAAAAAACTCCCGCAGCACCACCTCGACCTCTGCCGCGTGCTCGCGCATACGAATCAAGCGGGCGCAGGATGCAATATCGATCGGCAGCGCTTTTTCCGTCAGGTAGTACGAATCGAGCAGGCGGCGGTAGGCGCAATCCTCAATCACGGACAGGTGCGCCGTGTGCGCAAGGTAGTCGCCTATGTGCCACGGGTAGTAGTTCAAGCGACGGCCTCCCTATGCTCCAGGTGCCCAATGGCTTGAAAGGAATCTAGGACATTGCTCAGCGAGCCCTCGTTGACTTCCTCTTCCTTAAACGTGTCGCAAATCAACTCTACAAGCGCATTTACGCTCACGCATCCTGTGCTATCGAGAAGGTAGGCCACGGTTGTTTCCAGGGCCGTGCAAAGCGACTCGGCTGTGTGTGCTGGCTTCTGTAGTTGTCGGGCTTCAACGGGCCTAGCAGACACCTTCTCGCCCGCCTCTGCACGCTCAATCAGAGCAACGCGCTCCGGCTGCGGCAGCTTCGCCAGAGCATCCAGTTCGACGCCTTTGTCCAGGCTTGTGCCGTGGACGCGGGGCAAGTCGTCGCCGATGGCGTCGGCGCGGGCAAGGTGCTGGTTGATGGTGCGCTTGGCTTCGCCGGTGATGGCGGCGGTCGCTGCGGCAAACTGCGGCTGGTTTTGGGGGCGGTCTTTGTGTTCAGTGGCTTTCTGGGTGGGCGAAGTTTGCCCACCCAGACTTTCCGCCCGCTGCACCGGATACAGCGCCTGCCAAATATCCCTGCGCCGCTTGGTGTAGTGGCTGCGCTGGCTGGCCGTCAACTCTGAGCGACAAAGGTTTTCGTCAATCTCCACCAGCTCGGCTTCCAGGTGCCCAGTCGCATCAATCACGATTGCGTCAATCTCAGTCCAACCAAGCGAGCGGCACGCAGCCACGCGGTGATGGCCAGCAACAATCTGAAAGCCCTGCGTTGACAGCCCGCCGCTCATCACGGCGCGCGCCTTGACGGTGATGGGTTGAATGAGCCCCACCTCACGGATGCTGCTGGCCAGCTTGTCCACGTCCGCTGTAATCAGCGGCCGGGGCTGTTCGCTGGCTACCAGCTTAAGCAACTCGACGCGCTGGTACTTCATGCTGCGCGGCCTTTCGCAAGCGGCGTGCCGTGCAAAGTAATCGCAGCGCCGTCCAGGCACTTGATTATTTTGAGGTCGCGCCCCTCAGCAAAGGCATTCCACGCAAGCGCCGGCTGCTGCACTTTTTGCCGGATGCTCCCCGTGGAAAGCGCTCGCGTCAACAGGTCGCTGATAAGCGTTGCGCGCGGGTCGTTTTTGCGCAGCCCGTCATTCTCTGCAACCCCCGTCCAGAACTGCCGCGCCATCGCTGGCTGATGCCGCAAGGTGTACAGCGCAACAGCCAGCACGCCTGGCGTCCGCATGGTGACGATCAAACCCTTTTTTGCGGGCTTGATAATCTGTTCGTATTCGCGCGCCTCTTTTGACCACTCTTGCACAATTTCCAGTTTGTTGTGCTGCAAGAACATGTCCGGGTTCTTTTTTATGCCAACACTTCCGCTAACGGGTTCAAGACGATTTAGCAGCAAAGGCGCGGCGGCATACACGGCGTTTGCCATGCGCGAACTAAGTCCGTTTTCTGCTGCGATTCCAACGGCATCAAGAATCTGCTTATCGGTACGCACCGACTTCTTTTGGTCAAAGCCAGCGTAGAAGTGGCGGGCTTCGGACTCTGTATCCACCTTCACTATGCGAATAGTGACGGGTACTGGAGAGTCGTTTTCGCTGATGGCTGTAAGTCGGTGCTGCCCATCAACCAGCCACAGGCGCCCGTCTGGCAACTCGGTAAAGGTGATGGCATGGCCTTCAACCCAATCCCCTTTGATGATGGCGTGCCGCTTGTCGTAGACCCGGCTCGGATCTATCCGGCGCTGCGTTGGAAAGTTCAGTTCCTCAAGGATTCGTTTTGCAATCCCTGGCGCCACGCTCACTACTCCGTTAGCGCTGCGCGCCACCATCGCACGCAAAACATGCTCCATCGTGTCCGGCACGGAGCGCTTGATGTTTGTAGATTTTTCAAATAAACTATTCAACATTGGTCTTCCTCGAACTAGCCCGGCTGCAACCGGGCTTTTTTGCGCCTGCTGTTAAATGGCCGCAGGCAACGCCAGAATCAAGCAGACCTATGCCGCACCGGCTCGCTGCGGTCATTACGCGAATTGCGCAGCGCGCGTGTCGTGTCGATTGCGACTTGATCGACTGGCGCCGTTGGCTGCTGCCCTGAGCCGTAGTGCGGTGGCTGAATAAGGTCGGGCGAAGTGATCCGGCCCTTGCCGAAAATCGCCTGAGTGGATTTCTCGAACTCGGTACCGCGGAAGTGCTTGCGGGGCTTTTTTGCTGGCGCTGGTGTGCCGCGTGGGCGGGGGGCGGGGAAGGTCATGCTGCTGCCCGCTTGCGCTTGTTAGCCGCTGTCTGAGTTAGCTGCAACTTAACCAGAGTCGCGTAAGCAGGTCGGGGGATGCGGTTTTGCGCAAACTTGGTGATCCATGAGTAGGACACGCCAGCTTGCTCTGCGATGGCCGGCCATGATCCGCGCGCTCCTTCCAGATATTCCCGCATTTCTGTGTCGAGGGGTTTAGTCATGCGAGTCATTTTAGCGCCATCTGGCAACGCTATGACACGCTAAGGTTGATTGATTTTAACTATCGTAATCATCTGCTCGATAGTTTTATTTTCATGAAAAAGATTGCACAAGCTCGCAGGCTTTTGATAGTATTCACCCATCGCAGCAAAACGCAGCGACAGGGTGACAGGCCATCGAGCAGGCCACCGACACGGACGTTAAAAACTGAGCGCAATCAGGCGGGGGCACTTGCCAGCAACAGCGAAAGCGCATCCAGGCATGGGTGTAGTTAGGTAATTCGAGCGGGTAGGCCCGTACCAAGTAGCTGCCAAGTGGCGTACCTCTAACCAAAACGTACATGCGGCGGAATGGCCCCGATGAGAGAGGCGGGGCGAAGTGCCTCCACCTGATTGCGCTCAAACATCCCTGCGGTTCGCGCTCTACGGAGCAGACGACAGCAGGCGCAGCCCCGAAGCGTGACCAGGGGTGAGGCGGCAGCGCCAAGAACAGAAAGCTGCCAAACGTCAGGGGCGCTCAGGTGGGCGCAACAACTGACGGACACGGCACTGATACCGATCAGCAAAGCACCGGCCAGCGGTGCGGCAGGAACCCGGCAACGGGGATATGCCTGCAAGCCATTCCACCGAATGGCAAAACCTGAGCCGCTTCGCAACAGGCGGTTGAGGTTTTCAAGGAGAGAAACGATGGCCTTTATTGAGCTTCAGCCCAATCATGCCCGAGGCGGTAAACGGAGAGGGCGCGTTGCAGATACATCAGTGTCAACGATGGCGCTCCATAAAAGCGGGCGGCGCGGCGACGAGCAAACTTATCAGCTATCTATCCGCCTGGCGCAAGACCTGGTGAAGCAAATGCGCTGGCAGATAGGCGACCGGTTAAAGGTTCTAGTTGATGAAGAACTTCCGCACAAGTTGCTTATTCAGCGCGTCACCAGCGGCGGCTGGGCGCTTTCGTATGCTGGCGGAAAGCAGCAGACAGTTAAAAAGTATCGCGTGCAAATCACCAGCTATGCGGGAATCAACGTCCTTCCGGGGGAACGCTACTTGTGCAGCGGCTTCACCGAAGAACACGGCGGTGCAGTGCTGCAGTTTTTCAAAGCTGAAGAGTAACCCCACCCCGCCCCTACACCAGTGGCCACATCACAGCATCGCGGGCCGGTGTTGTGATGTTTAACAGGAGGCCAAATGTTCATCGAAACAACCCGACCAACCGGTGTTATATGGCAGCACGAAACGAAACCACACTGGATCGTGCACTACCCAGGCACCCGCGTTAGGGGCGAGCACTACCAGGCATACCGAGCAGTCGCGCACGTACCAGCAGGACGCAATCCGTGGACGGTCGATAACCGGCGCATCGGAACGCAGGACGGCTACCGGACGCTAGACGAAGCGATGCAGGCCGCCGCCTAACCCCCCAGTCCCGGCCCAGCGCCGGGGCCATCAAATCTGCTCACTTGCCACGGCTGGCCACCGTGGCGCCGAAAGGCTTTCTGATGCTGTGTCCCAGGTAGCTCCTGTGGGGCGGTGTGATGATGTAGTGAGCAGTTTTGATGGTGAATGCGCGATGGTGACGCGCTAAATGCTAGCTACTAGGACTCCAGAGGTTCAAGCCGGAGACACACCACCGGCCACCATCTTCAATTCGCCCAGCGCCTCTGCTTCGGTACGCGCTGGCTATCACACACAGACCTGCATACCACATACCGTCTGAGATAACCGGCGCGCTTTAGCGCGTCCGGTTGATGGACGGGTTAGGGCTAAATTTTAAGGATGAAAGAATGGAAACAAAACACACACCGGGGCCGTGGGCGCTACATCCAACCGCGCTTCATCCAGCCGTGCGCTCTGTTGGAACTGCTGAGACCGGCCCGCGCAGAATTTGCACTGTTGGAACAATGAACGGCAACCCGGTTGACAAAGAAAACGCCCGCCTTATTGCCGCAGCACCCGAGTTACTGGAAGCAGCAATTGAGCTAAAAGACGTTTGCAATCGCCCATCCGCTGCCAGAACAAGAGCAGAAGCGTGGAGAAAGCTGGACAAGGCAATCGCCAAAGCTCTACAACCTAACGCGCAAGTTGTGCGGCGCGAAGCCGCAGGCGTAGCGTCCGAACGAACGGAGGGTTAGCAGGAATGCGGGTATTAGTTGCATGCGAATACAGCGGACGGGTGCGGGATGCGTTCCGTGCGCTCGGGCATGAGGCGATGAGTTGTGACCTGTTGCCGACAGAGGTTGAAGGGCCGCACCACATGGGCGACGTGACCGAACTGCTGCACATGGGCTGGGATTTGATGATCGCGCACCCGCCATGCACGCACCTGGCAGTAAGCGGGAGCCGTTGGTTTAAGGACAAGATCAAGGAGCAGGCCGAGGCGCTGGTTTTCGTTCAGACCCTGATGGACGCGCCAATACCGATGATTGCGATTGAGAACCCGGTCAGCGTGATTTCGAGCCGCATACGCAAGCCAGACCAGATCATCCAGCCCTGGCAGTTTGGGCATGGCGAAACGAAGGCGACCTGTCTGTGGCTGAAAGGACTGCCGAAGCTGACGCCGACGAACATTGTTGAGGGGCGCGAGGCGCGGGTGCATAAGATGCCCCCAGGCCCTGACAGATGGAAGGAACGGAGCAGGACGTATCAAGGCGTAGCCGATGCGATGGCGGCGCAGTGGGGCATGCCTGCTAACGCGATATAGCCGAGCGCCTATCCTGGCCATTCCACCAGAACAAAACAGCCTCCAGCGCATACCAGTAAAGCGCAGCCAGCTATCATAACAATAGCGACAAACCCCGCACACAACAGCCCTGCAAGTCAGGGCTTTTTCATGCCTACATAGGAGGCCAGCATGAGCTACTACACAGCAGACCCCGTGCTAGATGCTGCCCGGTGGGAATCCGATCAAGAGCGGCTCTCGGACATTGCCGACGCAGCAGAGCGCGAGAAACGCCAGCGCCTAGAACGTGCGTTTTACCGCGCTCTTTCTTCGGAAACCGAGTTGCCAGGACCGTGCAAGACATGGGAGCTGATCGCAGAGCACCCAAACAGCATCAAGCCGATTTTGTACTGGGCAGCACGCCACAAAGACGAGCACCCAGCTCTGCGCTCGCTGCTCAGTGACTTGTGCGACGTGTGGGTGGATCAGCAGCCATGAGCCGCGCCAACCGTGATCGAGCCGCAGCACTGGCAGCAAGCGTATCAGCGCAGCGGGCCGCAAAAGCCGAAACCGAACGAATCAATCAGGAGCAACGCAATGAACACAACACGACTGCGCCAGGTGCGCAAAGCATTCCCGCAACTCCCAGGCGTACCGGCCTGCACGACTCGCCATAACCGGCGCGCGTGGGTGCGGTCCGTGCGCGGACTTGGGAATAAGTGGCTGCTGGCCACACCAATTGAAAAGCGGGAGGCCGCATGAAGCGGTACTTCGTCGTCTACGGCTGGGCGCTGGTACTTGTCGCTGCATTTGTCTTTTCGCTGCTGCTCACCGGCTGCGCAGACGAAGCGCATACCTGGGCGGCAGATCAGGCAAGCCTTGCCGACGCGATTGCACAGGCAAGCAAGGAGGCGGGGCAATGAGCAAGGCCGCTGATTTCCTCGCCATGTACCGCCTTTACCGCCGCTGGAACCCGCGCCGCGTGGCGTTTAAGGCAGCGTGGCGACACGTCACTAGGAGCAGTAAATGAACAGCATTGAAATGCTCGCGCCCAGCTTTTACACGACGCCAGCCTACGGTGTATGGAGGCACGACAAGACCTTTTGCCAGCCCGGCAAGTACCGGCTGGTCTGCACCGGCCCAACGCTTGCGCTGCTGGATTTTCAGGGCACGCCAGCGTACATGGCGAATCACGATTGCGTCGTGAGCGATTTTGGCGATCTTGTTCCCGTCCCAGCATGAGCTAGGAGAAACCATGCATTACGACCTACAGGAATCGTTGGACGAGGCTGCGGCCTGCGCCCAAGTTGAATACGACAAAAAACAATCTAAGGAGAGCACAAATGGGAAACATGAAACTTTGGCAATCGGTCTGTGTGACGGACCCGAAAGCCGTGAAGCCGATAACCGGCAAGCAATACAAGGGGCACTCCCCCAAGCCCTATTGGGTCATCCAGCGGGCTACCGAGGTCTTCGGCCCCTGTGGCCTGGGCTGGGGAGTGCAGATCCTTTCTGAGCGTTTTGAACGCTTCGCGGACGAGGCCCTGCACATTGCCCATGTGAAAGTTTGGTACATGCAAGACGGCAAGCGCTGCGAGATAGAGCAGATGGGCCAGACCCGCGCCGCCTACACCTCAGCCGCTGGCAAGAACATCGTGGACGAGGACGCGCCGAAGAAGTCAGCCACTGACGGCATGGTGAAGTGCTTGTCCATGCTGGGGTTTGCCGGGGACATTTTCAGCGGCCAATGGGACGACTCCAAATACGTCGAGTTCGCAGCCGAAGAAACCCGGCGCCGCGAAACGCCCACTATCACCGAGCAGCAGGCCGCCGACATTTCCGCGCTGATTCAAGAAGTCGGCGCCGACAAGGTTGCATTCCTTGCCTGGGTGGAACAGATGGCAGGCCACCCCGTACCGACAGAGCAAGAAATCCCCGCCGCAGCCATGGCCTCAGTGACCAAGGCACTCGAAAAGAAACGTAATCAGAAAGCACCAGCATGAACAACATCACAGTAGCGGGCACGCTTGGCCGAGACGCCGAAATGCGCAACATGCCAAACGGCGATCCAGTCCTGAGCTTTTCCGTGGCCGACAGCCAGGGCCGCGACAAAGAAACAATTTGGTGGCGAGCACAACTGTTTGGCAAGCGCGCCACCGCGCTACAGCCATATCTGGTGAAGGGCCAGCAAGTCACAGTTTGCGGGAGCGTCACCGAACGAGCTTGGACAAACAAGGACGGCGCAGCACAAAAGACGATGGAAATACGCGTCAATGAATTGGCGCTGCAGGGCGGGAAACGCGAGCAGTCCGATGCGCCGCGCCAACCGTCTGCGCCAGCACCAGCGCCGCGCCCCACTTCTGGCTTCGAAGAAATGGACGACGGGCTAATTCCGTTCTAGCGCCATGGGCCGCCCAATCACCAACAACAGCCCGCGAGCGCAGCGAAAGCGTGAGCGGATGCGCCGGGTGCGAGCGGCCCTTAAAACGCCGCCCATGCCCATCAACCCGCAACCGCTAGCCGACGCGCTGGCGAAATGGAGCCAATCATGCCGAGCCTCTACGAGATAGCCCACACCTACCGCGCCGACGCCGCCCGGCTGGCTGACCTCGACCTGCCCGCCGAAGTCGTGACCGACACCCTGGACGCCATGAGCGGCGAGCTGGAAGTGAAGGCGCAGAACGTGGTTTTCTTTGCCCGTGACCTGCTGGCCACTGCCGCCGCGATCAAGGACGCAGAAGAGCAAATGGCAGCACGGCGCAAGGCCATCGAGAACCGCGCCAAGCACCTTTTGAGCTACGTGCAGGGCTGCATGGAAACCGCGCAGGTGCAGAAGATCGAATGCCCATTCTTTCGGCTGTCAATTGCCAAAAGCCCGCCAGCGGCTGATGTGTACGAGCTTGGCCTTATCCCAGCCGAGTACATGCGCCAGCCGGAAACGCCGCCCGCTGTGCCCGACAAGAAAGCGCTTGCCGATGCCATGAAAGGCGGCGCAGAGATACCCGGCGCGCGACTCACACAAGGCACGCGGCTGGCTATCTCGTAACCCCCGCCACCCCACACCCAGCCCGCACCAGCGGGCTTTTTTATTCCACCAGCATGAACACATTGCAACTGCACCACGGCGACTGCCGCGAAGTAATGCGCGCGATGCCCAGCAACAGCGTGGACAGCATCGTTACAGACCCGCCCTACGGACTATCGTTCATGGGTAAAAAATGGGACTACGACGTGCCCAGCGTGGAAATTTGGGCCGAGTGCTTGCGCGTGCTCAAGCCTGGCGGCCACTTGCTGGCGTTCGCTGGCACCCGCACCCAGCACCGCATGGCCTGCCGGATTGAGGACGCGGGGTTTGAAATCCGCGACATGATTGCATGGGTGTATGGCTGCCTCGATGATGCAACCGAAGTCGCCACAGAGCATGGCGTAATGCCTTACCATAAAACCAAGATAGGTGATCGCGTATTGTGCTACAATCCAAGTAACGGCGAATACAGCTATCAGCCGATTCTGGAGATTGTGGAATATGAATACAGCGATACCGCCTACCGTCTTGTCGGGGATTTTGGCGAGCAGGTCGTCAGCCGAAACCATCGCGTCATTGTTGAATGCGGCGGAAGCGAAGCATTCCAGCTTGCCGAGACACTGGAACGCGAAGCGCGTGTACCCGTTCTGGAAGATTTGCCAGCATTGCAGCAAGCCATTCATGACGCACACGCGGGAGCAGGCCGCGCGCAACAAGACATGCGGGCCGGAATGTGCGGCGGCGACAATCGGAGTGAAGAACTCGGGAGCAAAGCCGCTGGAAACCCGCAAGGGGCGGACGGTGGCCTGCGCGGTGTGCGGGAAGCCGGTATGGAAACCGGATGCGTGGCTGCGCAAGGTGGCGACGCCAACGTGCAGCCGCAAATGCAATGGGGTGCTGCGCGGAGCGGAATGGGCGACACATGCGCACAAGGCGCGGTCGGCATGGTCGGAGGAATCGGAAGCAGCCCTCGTGGAGCGCATGACTGGGCCGAGCAATCCGGCGTGGAAGGGCGGTCTAACGTATCGCAACCGGAAGGGAGCCTACGCAGATCAGCCGATCAAGTACGTGCGATGCCCTGCTGGTCTAATGAGCATGGCCCGCGCGGACGGCTATGTCATGGAGCATCGTCTTGTGGTGGCACTGGAGGTTGGGAGACCACTGACGCGAACGGAGTGCGTGCATCACATCAATCACGATGCGACGGACAATCGGCAGGAGAACCTGATGCTGTTCGCCACGAACGCACAGCACAAGGCATTCGAGCATGGGGCGGCCATCGTTCCGCTGTGGTGCGGGTTGTGCCGTTCCACTACACCGGCAAGGTGTGGTGCTTGCGTGTGCCAACCGGGGCGTTTGTCGCCGTCCGTAATGGCGTAGCTTTCCCGACCGGCAACAGCGGCTTTCCGAAAAGCCTGGACGTGAGCAAGGCGATTGATAAGGCGCGACGCCGTGACTACGTGCAAGTGGCGCTGGATATGGGTCTAAACTTGCCCGGACGCAACGTGGACGACTGGACAAAGGAAGGACACGCCCCTGGTGACAAGTGGTGGTCTGAGTTCAAGGCCGCTCTGCCGCCTGAAACTTGGCAAGCCATTGAACGGCGCGTGATCGGATCGGCAGTTTCTGGTCAATCGGCATGGTTTGCTCGCGGCGTTGGTGATGTTACCGCCCCCGCAACCGACGCCGCCCAGCAATGGCAAGGCTGGGGCACCGCGCTCAAGCCGGCGCTGGAGCCGATCACTATGGCGCGCAAGCCCCTGATCGGCACCGTGGCCGCGAATGTGGCGGCGCATGGCACGGGTGGGCTGAATATCGACGGGTGCAGGGTTCCCATTGACCAAGACGCGGACGCTTCTCAGCTTCGCACGATGCAAAGGTCCAAGCGCGAGGCTGACGATGGCTGGGGAATGTCATCCGTTTCAGGAGACATCCCAAGCGTAGTTAGAACAGATGGCCGCTGGCCCGCCAACCTGATCCACGACGGCAGTTCGGACGTGGTTGCGGCGTTTCCCGACAGCAACGGAAGCGGCACTGCTCGCGTGCTCAAACGCTGCGCCAAAACCGAGAACAATGGTTGGGGCATGAACACGACGGCTGCCGATTTTGCGCACCTGCCCGACGCAGGCACCGGCAGCGCCGCTCGCTTTTTCTACTGCGCCAAGGCGAGCAAGAAGGACCGGGGGGACGGCAACGGTCACCCCACCGTCAAGCCCACCGACCTCATGGCGTACCTGTGCCGCCTGGTCACGCCCCCCGGCGGCGTCGTGCTCGACCCGTTCATGGGCAGCGGCTCCACCGGCAAGGCTGCTGTGCGCGAGGGCTTCGCCTTCATCGGCATTGAGCGAGAGGCGGACTACCTACGCATAGCAACAGCGCGAATCGAAGCGCAGATGTGCACATCGCGCGCCGAGAGCGGCCCCCCGCCGCAAAACGATCTGTTTTCCGAAAGCCTGCGGGCGTGAGCCCGATCAACCTAACCACCCAGCCCGCACCCAGCGGGCTTTTTTATGACGACCTATGAACATCACAGTGACCGGCGACTGCCGAGAGACGATGCGCGCCTGGGCTACCGCTGGAGTGCGCGCCCAGATGTGCGTTACCAGCCCGCCATATTTCGGTCTGCGCGACTACGGACACCCCGGCCAGATCGGGCTGGAGCAGACGCCCGAGCAGTACATCGCGGCCATGGTCGAGGTGTTCCGTTGCGTGTGGGATGTCCTGGCCGATGACGGCACGCTGTGGCTGAACATTGGGGACAGCTACGCGCGCACGGGTGGAACCGACCGCAAGGTGTCTTCCACCGCCCAGGTCGGCAGCACACGCAACACAATGGAGCAGATGAGCGACCGCACCAGCAAGGCGTCGGCGCTGGGGCTCAAGGACAAAGACCTGATCGGCATCCCCTGGATGCTGGCCTTCGCCCTGCGGGCAGATGGCTGGTATCTGCGTCAGGACATCATCTGGAGCAAACCAAACCCCATGCCGGAGAGCGTGCGCGACCGCTGCACCAAGGCGCATGAGTACGTGTTCCTGTTGTCGAAGTCGGAGCGGTACTATTTTGACCACGAGGCAATAAAAGAGCCGGTTGCGGCTTCTACTGTCGCCCGGCTGTCGCAACCAAATCTTGCCAACCAAGCGGGAAGCGACCGCGTGCCAGGCAAGACGAACGGCAATATGAAGGCCGTGCGCAGCAAGGCCAACTCATTCAAGCGTGAGGGCAGCAAGCGCGAGCAGGCAATCCCTGGACAGGCGGTCGGGACACATCGGCCCGACCGCGCGGAAAGCGAATACGACCTGGACACACGCAACCGCCGCAGCGTCTGGACAGTCGCTACCCGCCCATACAAGGGCGCGCACTTCGCCACATTCCCGCCAGCGCTGATCGAGCCCTGCATACTGGCGGGATCTCGAGTAAACGACATCGTGCTCGACCCATTCATGGGCAGCGGGACCACAGCGGCAGTCGCGCTGCAGCACGGCCGCCAGTACCTGGGGTGTGAACTGAACCCCGCATACCGGCCACTGCAGGACGCTCGCATAGCTACCTCAGTAGGGCCACTTTTCGCATAACCACCCAGCCCGCAATAGCGGGCTTTTTTATTCCATGCGCGGCTCAAAACACAACCTACACCGCGACGAATGGGAACAGCGCAGAACCGAGTTCGTTTTGCGCGGCCAAGCATTGAACGCCGCAAAGCTCCTCGACTTGGACGTCATCGCCATTCGATCCGCAAAAAAGCAGCGCGAAGCCCTGCTCAAACACATCCGCGAGAACCTCTCAAACGCAGCCCTTGCGCGCCAGTTTGGCGTAAATGAGCGGACGATTGAAAAGGCTGTTGCGCGCGAAACATGGAGCCACCTATGAATAAATCATTTCACGATGAATTGCTCGATCTGCTCGTCTCAAAAGGGCCGCTGTCATCAAGGCAGATCGAGGGGCTTTTGGGATGGTCAAAGAATCGCGCGCACAAGGTACTTTCGCGGGCGCGTCAGAAATACCCGCAGCAGTGCATCCGCATATCTGACTATGAGAAGCACCCAAACAAGGGTCCAGCGGTTTGCCTCTATTCAGCGCAGTACGGGGAAGATGCGCCACGCCCTGCGGTGTTGAGCAAAGAAGAACTGCGGCGGCGGAAAAACGAGTACCAAACAAAAGCGCGAACCGAGACAAAGACGTTCGGCCCGCGTGGCTGCGAGCGCGTGGTGATCCCGTTTGAACTCCGACCGATCAAGAACAGCACGGTGAACCACAAGGACTTTCCGTACATCGCTACTGAACTTGCTCCAAGCATTCGACCGGGCGCAATGGTTGCGGCAGCACTTCCTAGCGGCGGGTATATCGAGCAGGCGCAGCGCGAGGCGGCACGGGTTTCTGCAGAGAAGTTCGCGCGGTCTAAGGTGCTGCAGTTTGTACCGACGAGGAAGCGGGCATGACCGACGAAACAGCCCTCTTGTACCGCAAGCAAGGAAAGCGCTATGTGCCGGTGCCTGACCAGCTCGACACCTGGAGCGGATTCATGGTCTTGTGCGCCGTGCGCTACTGCCTTGGAAGGGCCAGCTATGCGCCCGGCGTGGCGATGGACTGGTGCCGTGCCAACTGGGGCCGGCTGAGCCAAAAAGACCGCCACCTAATCGTTCGAGATGTTGTTGATTGGCTAGCAGATCGGCAACTGTGGGACGACGGCAAGGGGATGACGATGGAGGACTACCGGGCCGAATGGACCCGTTTCGCGCTGGATCGAATCGCCGCCGACGGAGACGAATTCGGGAGCAGTGCCGTCCGCGCAGCGCTCCACAGCGCAGACAAACAGCAGGCTCCGGAGGTGGCGCCTTTTTTGAAATGGATCGAATCATGAATGAACAAACCTACCCATGGTACATGGTCAACAAAGACGGCATGTGCACGCTGTGCGCAGACCAAGCGGACGCAGAGCAGGAAGCAAAGAATGCGCAGGATGTATGGCCGCACATGGGGCCGCATCGTGCTGTTCGGTTGGTGGAAGCATCGCAGGCGTTCACCGCTGCCGACATGGCAACAGCAGCGGCGCAGGGCTTCCGAGAGGGGCAGGCGGCAGAGCTTGCAGCAATGCGGGCGGGAGGGGAGCCGGTGGCAACGATCTACGTCACTCCAGACGGAGCGCGGGAGATGGATGATTGGGGCGTCCCCCTGCCTGAGGGGGCAACCACTCTCTACACCCACCCCAAGCCAGCCGCACAGGATGCGGAGCCAGATATGTTCTGGGGCGAGTACGACCCCGGTCAAATCGTGTCCATCGAATGCGCGCAGCGACTACCTAGCTTCCGAGTGCTTGTCACTGTTGACGAGGACGGGAATTCCTATGAGTACCTAGACGCAGCCATCGCAGCACAAGGAGACAGCAATGAGTAACTATGAAAAGAATCTCGCGCTGCGGCAAGGTCACGGCATTGCCTCAGAAGATGGCTACTTTGAGGCTCGACCACAAATCGACAGCATGGATCGCCGCAAGGTATTTGGCGCAGGCTTCGAGCGAGGCTGGGAAGCAGCCCTTGCAGCCGAACCAGCACAAGAGCGCATCCAAGCGCTGGAACTGGAAGTGCGGCAGTTGACTGAGCAGATTGCGTGGCTGCGTCACGCCCCCACGCCCCAGGCAGACAGCCAGCCAGCGCCAGTGCTGGTCTACCCGCCGTTGCCAGAGCCGTTCATTGGTGTGAGGAACCAGCCGTGGGTAGGGCATGCCGAAGTGATCCGTTCAGCAATTGGCGAGGACGGCGTAATTCCATGCTTCACCGCAGGCCAGATGGTCGCCTATGCAGACGCTACCCACGCAGCCCGTGCCCCGGCAGACAGCGTGCTGGAGGGTGCGGACCCACTGCAGGGCGCTGCAAATTGGCTTGCACAAGCACACGGTCAGTTCTGCGTCGCAGTTCTGCAGGGCTGCCTGATGATCGGCTACAACCGCGCCAAACGACTTCACGACGCAGCCATTGCAGCCCGCAAGCAAGGAGCAAACCATGACTGAGCCGACAGACAGCGAAATCATCGCGCTGGCAGATGAAACCAGAACAGCAGAAGGCGGCGCAAACGGCTATGTCCACACGCGCACCATGGGGCCGTCCAAATATGAATGGGTGCTTTCTCAGTGGTGCTTGGCAATCTGGAACCCGAATTTGATGGACTTTATTCCCAACAAACATCGCCGTGACAGCCGGAAATTGTTTTATAGAGCGATGGGGATAGTCACCCACGACAGAGCATTGAACGGGAGGCCAGCATGCTGAGTGATGAACAATGGCAAAAGATAGCAGACAAAACTGGGTGCTTCATAACAGGTGGACTGAAAGAGGCCATCGAGGCCGAAGTCCGCAAGCAAGACACCGCTCTGATTCGGCAGCTTGTGGAGGCGCTGGAACATCACATTTTCTTGACCCGACCGATCACGGATTCACAAGAAGCCCTCACCGCCGCCCGCGCGCGTCTGGAGGATGCGAAATGAACAGACAAACCATCGAAGCTGTAAAAGCTGAGGCCCATCGACTACTTGTAAAAATAGACATGATGGAGCGCCGCGCTCGATTGGGCGGTGGCGAAGTGCGAGGGCTACACTCTGACCACCAACGTCAAAGAACCTTGAAGAAAATCTATGAAAAAAAGATACCTCTCCGCAGGAGAAAGCATACGTCTTAATTTTTATGGACGTGTTGGTTCAAGTGGTACTTTGGTTGATGTTCAGGCTGATTTAACCGAAATGGTAAATGCATGTGGCAACGATCCAAGCGGGAAAATCGCCAATAGTATTGGGACAATAAAACGAGATGGCTACACATCAGATGTATTTGTCGAAACTGAATCAGGCCGACTTTGGCACAACGAAGATGATGGCTGGTACTAAGCGCAACCATCTAGGAAACTAAGAATGGCTCGCCCTTCGCCCGCTCCCGATGTACCTGACGATCTGCTCTAAGGGCATAGAAAACCAAGCATGACCGTGCTCCAAAAACAGTTTGTCGGTAGCCGTGAAGTCTATGTACTGACCAGTCCTGGTTGTCACGTTGACGGGATTGACTGTGTTTTCTTCAAACGGTCATCCAAACAGTCATCCAAGAAGTTTCCGTGCATGAGCTGCCGCGATTTAATCTATCTCACTGAAGGCGACTACGCTGAGTACCTGGCTGAACGGCTGATAGTCGAGCCCAAGCACGGCGACATGATCGTAGCCGCCGACGGCCGCGAGCTGATGGCGGTCACTGCGCCAAGCAATACTTGCCGACCGAAAGACTTTTTGGGCTGTGAGCTAAGCAACGATACAGTTCAATGCTGTACAGCAAGGTCATACTCCAGAGCTCCGCCCTGCAACACGCAACCCCTCATCTTCGTCAACAAGGAAAAATATTTCGCCTACAAACTACTAGGTACAACCGAATCTTCGGACTAGAATCGTTTATCTTTCATAGAAAGCAAGTGGAACCCATGAAACTTCGTCTTTTCGCTCTACGCGATACCTCCACCAACAAGGTCATCCCTGACCTGTACTTCACCGATAAGCAAAAGGCCAAGGAAGCACGCGATGAACGAAATCGGAACGGTGGAGGCTACGTGGTCACGCCAGGTCCTGACCACCGGCGCGCTCGCTAGAAGCATCGCCCGAGTCGACCCTTCCCCTTGCATCAAATACCAGTGCCCCCGTCTTGCTCAGTGCGCCGATCAAAAAGTTGCATGCCGTGCTTTCGTTTATTACGTAGACACTGGCAAAGTTGCCCCTCCAGAAACCTTCTTTATTGAAGATGCGCCGATCATGAAGAACGGGCACTACGTGCTCCATCAGGAAATCACCCCTACAGCGGAAAACTACTCTGCCGTTTTCAGCTGATCTCGTTAACCAACCCACAGGTGGAATCATGAAGCCTACACAACTCAAGCAAGCCCTCATCCATCTCACCGACAAGAAGCGTCCCGCTTTCATCTGGGGCCCTCCAGGCGTCGGCAAATCGGACATTGTTCGTGAGGTGGCAGAGCACCGCAAAGTCGAACTGCGTGATGTTCGACTATCTTTGATGGACCCGACCGACCTCAAAGGTCTTCCCGTTATCAGCGGGGCCGGTGCCAAAAAGCAGGTGTCTTGGGCAGCACCTGATTTCCTGCCTACCAAGGGCAAGGGAATCTTGTTCCTTGATGAGCTGGTCTCCGCCCCACAGTCTGTGCAGGCGGCGTCGTACCAACTCATCCTGAACCGCAAGATTGGTGACTATGAACTTCCTGAAGGCTGGTCCGTCCTGGCTGCCGGCAATCGCGCCGGTGATCGTGCTGTTGTGCATGCAATGCCCTCGGCTTTGGCCAACCGTTTCGTGCACATCGATTTCGATGTCGATCCCGATGACTGGAGTATCTGGGCGGTTCAGAACGGCGTTTCTGACCTTACCCGCGGGTTCATCCGTTTCCGCCCCGACCTCCTCCATAAATTCGATGCGGCAACCAATCCTCGTGCGTTCCCCACACCACGCAGCTGGGTGTTTTGCGACGACGTGATTCAGTCGGGGCTGTCTGCCGATACCGAACTCGAACTCATTCGAGGCACTGTAGGCGAAGGCGCAGCCATTGAATACGTCGCGCACATCCGTATGGCAAAAGACCTGCCGTCAGTGGACGAGATTTTGATGAATCCAGACTCCGCCCCTGTACCTACCTCACCCGCCAGCAAATACGCCATCTGCACGGCCCTCGATAAGAAGGCCAACAAAGGCACGATCGGCCGCCTGCTCTCTTACGTGGGCCGTTTGGATGCCGAGTACCAAGTCGTGTTCATGCGCGCCGCTGGTGCCATCAACCGCGAAATCCTGCAGACCAAAGAAGGCGTCAAGTGGCTGACGGACAACCAAGAGATTCTGATCTGACGACGTGGCGGCCCAACCCGCGGGCATTCGAAACGCCCGCGGATATAGGTTGGTCCCATTGGGAAAGACTCCTTCGTGAGTTCATGCTAACCAGCACATCTGGCTACTACATCAACTACCGTGATTGCTATCACATGGCCACCAAGGAAGACGAATTGGCGGTCCGGCAATGGAAGGCGTGGGAACTGTACTTGGCTCGCGCCAAGTTGATGGGGGAGCTGTGACGAACGAGGAACGACGAGCGTTGGCGGAGAGGTGGGTCGACATCCCACCCAATGACGAGTGGGGTGTTGTCTATCGGTCATTTCAACAACTGAAACATGAGGGCGCAACTTATGAAGAGGACTCGGTGTTGCACCTTATTCATCGCATCTGTCTCATGGCTGAACGTCCTGACGACATGTCCGTATTTGACCTCCTTGTCCAACGCGTCCTTGAGCGCAAACTTCTCGGAAACACCATATGACTACCTCTGTCACCATGCTCGTCGAACTGACCATCCGCCAATGGATGGGCATCAAACATGACAAGACCGTCTCGGCTGAGGTCGAGCACACCCATTCAGCCAAGAACGCCGGCCGGTACAACAAATACCTGATCGACAAGGCGCACCTGGCTGACATCAGCAGCGCCGCGAACGCACTGCGCAAGTTCCACTACACCCGCACGCTGCAGTGGAACGACGGCGGTCAGCGCATCATGCCCAGCGCGCTGTTCATGGAATACCGCGACGAAATGGCCAAATACAAAGCCACTTTCTTCGACGCTGTGCGCGACTTCATCGGCGAGTACCCGCAGCTCGTGCGAGATGCACGCACGCGCTTGGGTTCTCTGTATCAGCCCGAGGACTACCCAGACGCCAGCACGCTGCGCGCATTGTTCGACATCGAGTTGAAGATCATGCCGATGCCCAATGCCGCGGACTTTCGCATCGACATTGCACAAGAAGTCCAGGACGAGATCCGCGCCGAGATCACCCAGACCATCGCAGCGCGCCAAGCCGACGCAGTCAAAGATTGCTGGGCGCGTATGCGCGAAGTCATTGGCCGCATCGTCGACCAATGCAGTAAAGAAAAGCCTGTGATCCGTGAGTCGCTGATGGAGAACGCCTCCGACCTGGTCAAGGTGCTCAGCGGCCTGAACATCACCAACGACCCGCAGATCACTGCCGCCGAGGCCGAACTGCGCAGGCTTATTGTGTCGACCGAACAACTGCGCAGCTCACCTACCATCCGCGCCGAAGCCGCTCGCGTTGCGCGTGAGCTGCTCGAGCGCATGCCATCGGAGTAACTCCATGACTTGGGGAAATTCATGCCACAGGCTCCCCGGCATCCGCAGCCACGCCGACGCCGAGTCCTTCTTTAACAGTGTCGCCCCCGTACGATCGGATACCTGGAGCGCGAATCAGCGCCCATTGGGCAGGCGCTCGGACTCCTCCAAACGCATTGCGCGCAACGGAGAAGGTCCGGGGACGATCTACGAGATGATGCTGTATCGAACCACCCTGGTGTCGTACCATCCGAACGGACATATCTTCATTACTCCGTGCGGTTCGCAGATGTCGCGCGACTTCATCGCCGCGCTCACACCAAACGGTCTGTCCGCTGTGGCTCATAGTGGACAGACCATGATCCAAGCGGATACGCCCGACGGGCGGGCCTGGTACGCGACGGACGGAAGCCCTTTGGAATTCACGCTCTGCGGCCTCCACAAATGGCGGCTCGTCAGCGAACCGAAGCCACGCATACGCGAGCGGCTGTGCCGCGAACGCGCGGCTCTGGTGCGCAAAACCGCCAAGCCTTTTCTCGCTTGGGTCCAAGCGACTCATGCGCTTTGCGGCGATACCGGCACGAGTAGGCGCATGCTGGTGTACCCCAATAACTTCGACGACCTCAAAAACGTCGAGCTGTGGCCCGAGTTTGCACCCGCAGCCATAGACCGGAGTGCTTGGATACAAGGCGCCTACGACGCCTTTGGCGCGCGCGAGGATGTTCAGATCGATCACTACCACCCACTCCGCCGCGGCCGTCATTCGAAATACAGCTGACACGAAAAAATGAAAACTGCACAAATCATCGTCGAGTATCTCGACCACATGGGCACCGACCTAACAGTCGTCAACGCTGCGCGACAGCCCATCGGCGCGTCGAAACGCAGCTAACAAGGCCGCAGAGATCCTGCAGAAGATGCCGTGCTAACACCTAAACAGCTCGACCCCGAGGCAGTCCGCCCAGGAGTTTTTGTAGAGACGCTCATCGACGGCAATGCGCACAGAGTTACTCCCGTTCCAGCCACTCCGAATGTCGGGTGGGGGTGCCAGCAATGCGCTTTTTTCGCAAGCGTAGATTGCATAAGTGTCCGCTGTTTTCAGGTCATCTGGCTCAAACAAGAAGATTTTTACAACCACTACCTCGCCTGGAAATTGACGAAATGAAAACAGCAGAAATCAGTGTTCAGTATCTGGACCACATGGGTACTGACCTTACCGTTGCCAATGCGGCGCGCACCTCGTTCGGCAAGGAGAGCGATTGGGAAACCAACGCAGACGGCACGTATGCCGGACCGGTAAACCGCCTCAAGCCTGCCGACGCCAACCTCATCCGTTTCTTGGCTCGCGGCTTCCGTACGCAGGACTGGGACGCGCTGTTGGAGGAAATCATCAGTTCGAAAGATACGGACGAACTCACCGACATCCTCCTTCACTACAAAAAGTCTGCACAGCACTGGGCGCCATTCGGCCACCCACACATGCAGATCCGAATGAAGCTGCCGATGTTCCTGGCACGCCAGTTCGTCAAGCACCAAATCGGCGGCACCTGGTCCGAGGAATCGCGCCGGTACATGTCGTCGGAGCCTGAGTTCTGGTTCCCCAGCGAGTGGCACGGCCGGCCCGAGGACATCAAACAGGGAAGCGACGGCCTGGTCGAGAACCAAGCCATGGCGCGCAGTCACGCCCAAGGCACAGTAATCCGAGCGCTGTACGCGTACAACGACATGCTCGAAATGGGCGTCGCCCCCGAAGAAGCCCGCATCGTCCTGCCCCTCAACACCATGACCACTGTCACCTGGACCGGCTCACTGCTGTTCTGGGCCCGCGTGTGCAACCAGCGTCTGGACAGCCACGCGCAGAAAGCTGCCAACGAGTTGGCGCTGCTCATTGAGCGCATCGCCCAGCCTTTGTTCCCCGTGAGCTGGTCCGAGCTGGTCGGCTAATTCCTTCACTTCACCGAGTACACCATGTCCCAATTTCACGCATTTGCCACACTTGTTCATCAACGCTTCGCCCAACTCTCCAACCATGAGCTCTTTGTTGTCGGCGAAGACAACCGCGCTTTTGAAAAACACTATCTGGACTCGTTCCCTGCGGGCACCAACCCAGTCTACAAGACCAACACCGAGCACGATTGCACTTGCTGCAAGCAGTTCATTCGCAATCTGGGCAATGTCGTTGCCATCGTCGACGGCCAGATCCAAACAGTGTGGGACATCACCGGTGCACTAGCACCTTACGACACTGTGGCCGCAGCAATGGCTGAGTTCGTGCGCAGCAATGCCATCACGGATGTCTTCCGTTCGAGCGAGCGAAAGTACGGCGCCGAAGAAAGCAAGCAGCTTCTGGAAGGCGGCACAGTCAAGAAATGGAACCATTTCCATGGTGCCGTAGCTAGCCGCCACTTCAGCACAGCGGTAGGCACCAACCAGGGGGCCTACCGTTCCGCAACCCAAGTCTTCAAACGTGGCCTGGACGAACTCGCCGCTGGCGCATTCGATTCGGTGTTGGACCTCATCGACAGCAAAGCGCTGTACCGCGGGGAAGAACATCTGCGCTCCATCAAGGACTTCCAGAAGCTCCAGACTCAGTACAAAAAGCTCAAGACGCCTGCCGCCCGTGAAGCCTTTCTCTGGGCGAACGCTATGGCGCCGGCTTCGCGCTTCCGCAACACCGTGATTGGCACGCTACTGGTGGATCTGTCCGCAGGGGTGGACCTGGAACAAGCTGTGCGCTCGTTTGAAACCAAGGTCGCGCCCATCAACTACAAACGACCTACGGCGCTCATTACGCCTGGCATGGTTAAGGATGCCGTCGCCAAGCTGAAGGAGCTCGACCTCGAAGCAGCCATCGAGCGCCGCTTCGCCAAGATCAGCGACGTGCGCGTCAACAACGTGCTGTGGGTCGACAACACGGTGCAAGGCAAGATGAAGGGCGGTGTGGAAAGCGTGCTTATGGCTGCTGCAAAGGCAGTAGGCAAACCCGCCGCTGCACAGGCCATCGGCATCGACGACTTCATGTCGAAGATCCTGCCGACGGCGACTGCCATGAGTTTGTTCGTCAAGAACACCCACATGCCGAACTTCGTGAGCTTGACTGCGCCGGCACACGCCGACTCCGGCAAGCTGTTCAAATGGAACAACGACTTTGCATGGGCCTACAGCGGCAACATCACCGACTCCATCAAGGAAAAGGTCAAGAAAGCAGGCGGCAATGTGACCAACGCTGCGCTGCGTGTGTCGCTTGCCTGGTCGAACTACGACGACCTGGATCTGCACTGCACCACGCCCAACGGTAAGCACTACTATTTCTCCGAAAGAGGGGGGGTGCTCGACGTCGACATGAACGGTAGCGACGGTCGCAGCCGCACGCCGGTCGAAAATATGAGCTTCACGTCGCAGATGCTCAAAGATGGCAACTACACGTTCTGGGTCAACCAATTCAACAAACGCGAAACCACTGACCTGGGTTTCGAGGTGGAGATTGAAAACGGCGGCGAAGTCCACCATTTCGTGCACCAGGCCGACCTCAAGTCTGGCGATGCCAAGTTGTTCACCATCACCATCAAGTCCGGCGTGATCGCGGGGCTGAAGGTGGATGGTGACGGCTTGATCGGCGGCAGCTTCAGCCAGGAAAAGTGGGGCGTCAAAACCGAAACCTTCGTGAAGGTCGACACGCTCATGCACAGCCCCAACCATTGGGACGACAACGCCGTGGGCAACAAGCACTGGTTCTTTGTGCTTGACGGCTGCAAGAGCAACGACCCCACGCGCGGCATCTTCAACGAGTTCCTGCGCGCAGACCTCGATCAACACCGCAAGGTGTTCGAAGTGTTGGGCGACAAGACCAAGTGCCCTCCATCGGATGAGCAGCTCAGCGGCCTGGGCTTCTCCTCCACCCGCGGCGACACCGTGACCGTCCAGGTCCAGAGCGCCAACGCCACCAAAACCTTCAACGTCACTTTCTAAGGAGCCATCATGAATATCTTTGAACAAGCATCACAGCAAAAACTGCGCTTCCCTTCCGTCAAGGGCGAGCTGACCACCGAACAACTGTGGGACTTGCCCCTGCAGTCCAAGAATCAATTCGACTTGGACACTGTCGCCAAGACCGTGAACAACGAATTGAAGAACGTCACGGAAGAGAGCTTCGTAGCGACCACGACAAGCCCTGCCAAAACCATCCTGGAATTGAAATTCGAGATCGTCAAGCATGTCATTGCTGTTCGCATCGCTACCAACGCTGCTGCGCGCGACCAGGCGGCGCGCAAGGCCGAGAAAGACAAGCTGATTGGCATCCTGGCCGACAAGCAAGACGAGGCGCTCAAAGGCCTCACGCCCGAGGAGATCAAGGCCCGGATCGCTGCGTTGGGGTGATGAGATGAACAGCGCTGCCAATCCACCAATCTGCGACTACTGTGGTCAGCAGGCTCAACTTGTTGATGGCGCTGTCATCTACCCCCATCGCAAGGACCTTAAGTCTTTGCGCTTTTGGCAGTGCGCCCCTTGTGATGCCTACGTTGGTTGCCACAAAGAAAATGCTTTCCTCCCAGGCTTAGGTTTAAGCGATGGCACTTGGCCGCTCGGCCGCCTAGCTAATGAGGAGCTGCGCCGGTGGAAATCTAAAGCGCATGCAGCGTTCGACCCTGTGTGGAAATCGGGACGCATGCACCGCCGAACAGCTTATGCCTGGTTGGCTGTGCGCTTAAACCTCCGACCTGGTGAATGCCACATCGGCATGTTCGACGTGGAGCGCTGTAAAGCTGCTGTTGCCTGCGTTCAATCTCTAGACTCTGAAAAATCATGACCACCATCACCAACCCCGCCGCCGCCAAAGCCCTCTCGGTGGCCCGCTCCAAGCTCTTACTTGCCCATAGTTTCTTCGGCATGCTGGCTCTGCGACTGCAGCTGATTGAACAGCCGAACATCCCCACTCTTGCCGTGGACGGCCGGAACATCTTCTACAACCCTGACTTTATCCTCGGACTCAGCCAGGATCTGCTGCAGTCGGCCGTTGCCCATGAGGTGATGCACTGCGCACTGGACCACATTTCCCGACGCGGTGTTCGCAGCCCGCAGCGCTGGAACTACGCCGGCGACTATGCCATCAATCAGATCCTCAAGGATGCAGGTTTTGAGATTGGCAAAAAATGGCTGCTGTCGCCTCAGTACAAGGGCATGACCGCCGATCAAATTTACAGCATGCTGCCCGACAGCCCCGAAGATGACTCCCACGGTCAAGCCCCACTGGACGATATTTTGTCCGGGAATCCAAGCGACATGGAAACGATCTCTGCTGAGTGGCAAGTTGCCACTATTCAAGCAGCCAATGTTGCCAAAGCGTCCGGCAAGTTGCCCGGCAGCCTAGACCGTTTCGTTGACAACATCACCGCGCCCAAAATCGACTGGCGCAGTCAGCTCCAACGCTTTTTCACTTCTGTGTCCAAGGACGACTATTCCTGGACACGCCCGAACAAGCGCTTTCTGAATATGGGCCTTTACATGCCCAGTCTGCATAGCGAAACCATGGGCCCGGTCGCCATCGCCATCGACACTTCTGGTTCGATCGATAACGCCACGCTGCAGGCTTTTGGCTCCGAGATCCGCGCCCTCACGGCCGGTGCACGCCCAAGCGAAATCCATGTCATCTACTGCGACGCCGAAGTGAACCACGTCGACGTGTTCACGCCCGACGAAGACATGCAGTTCAAGCCCCATGGCGGTGGCGGCACCGATTTTCGTCCCCCGTTCGACTATCTTCAAAAGAACGATATTCGCCCCGAGGTCTTCGTATACCTAACCGACATGTACGGCCCATTCCCTGAAGACCCTGGATACCCGACCATCTGGTGCGCCACCACCAAGGAAATTGCGCCCTTTGGGCAGACCATTCCTATCGAGATCTGAGAATGATGCCCTGGGGCCATCTCCCTAATGCCAAACACATCGACCGTGTGCTGGCAAATCTCCGCGTACACCCAGAAGAATGGGGCGCAGCCTGGTATGCAGTCAGGGGCGCAGCCTGGGATGCAGCCAGGAGCGCAACCTGGGATGCAGCCAGGAGCGCAGCCTGGGGGGCAGCCAGAGGCGCAGTCGGGGATGCAGTCGGGGATGCAGTCTGGGACACAGCCTGGGACGCAGTCGGGGATGCAGCCGGGGGTGCAGCCGGGGATGCAGTCTGGGACGCAGCCAGGAGCGCAACCTGGAACGCAGCCAGAAATGCAGCCGAAGATGCAGTCTGTGCTCTAGTCGCTTATGACGACTGCGCCTACCTACTCGATTTATCGCCTGATGTAGTACGGGCTCACTATGCGTTGACTGATGAACCGGCGGCGCTGCTGTTGCTGCCCGCGGTAATTGCTCTTTCAACCAAGGTTTAGAAAGGCCGACCATGGGCTATTACTCGAGCGGAGCCATCCGCATTACCGGCCCTAAGGAACGCATGCTGGCCGAACTCGCGAGTCTGAGCCTTTTGGGCGACGAAAATATGCGCGACGCATTGAAAGAATTCACCCTCATGGCCGACGGAGAAAAAGACGCCGTGCTTGGGCTCGACTATGAAGACTGGAAGTGGTACCCAGACTACAAAGACATCCAGGCGGTTGAAAAAGTATGGGGCCGTTTCAAGGACTTACGGAACGAGAGCAACGAAGCCTTGTTCAACGGTTCATTTATCCGCATCGGTGAAGACAATGAAGACATCGAGCAGCGCCATTTCGGTGACAGCGCCCCGGAGCTGATTCAGCTATGTAGAAGCTTTGTATGTGATCACACTCTCGACCGCACGAAAGATTTGCGCAATAATCGTTCTTCTTTCAACGAACCAAAGACGGGAACCGCATGACAACGATCAATGCGTGGTCACACAGTCGTGTGATCGACTTCGAGAAGTGCAAATTTCTCGCCAAGCTCAAGTACGTGGACAAGATCCCCGAACCTGAGCGCGCCCTTCCTGCTGGTAAGACCGAGCATGCAAACGATCGTGGTTCCCGCATCCATACTTCGTGCGAGTTGTACATCAACGGCACGAACAAAGAACTGACGCCCGAGGCCGAAAAGCATTTCGGCCCACAAATCGATCTTCTTCGTACGATGCACAAAGACGGTCTGGTCAGCCTCGAAGGCGAATGGGCCATGAACCGTGCCTGGGAGCCCCATCCCTGGAACGGCCAATGGGAAGAAGCGCCCCCCAGCACGCCGCACACCGGCACGGCGCGCAAGCTGCCGGGGCGAGGCCGCGAAGGCGACATCGTAAAGGTAGGCAAGGCGATCTTCATCTGGGTACCGGCCTGGCTGCGTCTCAAACTCGACGCCATGGTCATGCACGACGAGCGCACGGCTACGGTGATCGACTTCAAGACTGGCCGCAAGTTCGGCAATGAGATCAAGCACGGCGAGCAGCTGCAGCTGTACCAACTGGTCACATTCTTGCGCTACCCCCGCCTCGAAACCGTGTTCGCCGAGCTCTGGTACCTGGACCAACCTGAGGGCCAAAACCTCACCTCGCAACGCTATTTGCGCTCGCAAGGCCTGCGTTTCAAGACCTCTTGGGATCGCCGTGGTGAAGCCATCACGACAAACACCGAGTGGAAGCCCAACCCCAACAAGTATTCGTGTCAGTGGTGCCGGTACGGCCCATGGAACGGAGGTCAATGCCAGGATGGTGTGCGGTGAGCGGGGCGAACAAACAAGACGCCGCGGTTGAGCGATTCGTGGCACGCCTCAGTGCTGCGGCCCTACTTCATCCAGAAGACGCGACTGTGTTGTTTATACGAGAGCTGATCAATCGCAACGGCCTAAAGACCGCAGTTCAGCACTACAGCCACATGTTGGAGTGGTTACCGAAATGAACCTCAAGCAACGACGTGCATTGAACCGCACTGAGCGCCACACACGGCTCGCAGAGGCGAGAGAAAAGCTCAAGGCGCGCGCCTTGGCTACCCGTCTCTCGATCAACGCCGATCCATTGGACGTAAAGCGCTGGGTTGCAGATGCCGGCAACTGCCGGAACTTCGGCGACGTTCAACGACTGTATTTCTGTATCGCATCACGCGAAGCAAAGACATATGTCACGCGGTAAACCCAAGTCGAACGCCGATCTTCGTGAAGCACATTTCCGCCGATTGCGCGAACGCGCGGCTCTGCTCATCGCGGAGGCCAAGCTACTCGATCTGAATTTCATCGACGTCGAAGGTCAACCTGTTTGTGCGCACCTGGCTAGATGGCTGGCCTCGTACGGCGGCACTTCCTTCACAGAGATAACAGTACCTAAGCCATACAAGGCGCTGTTCGAAGAAATTGTATTTCACCTCTCCTGCGTCTACCCCGCGCCACGAAATGAAAACCACCAAACCCTTCGCCCACCAACGAAAATCGTTGTCCCACGCAAAGACGACCGACGTCGTCTTGGACTGCAGCGACGCCGGCACAGGTAAGACTGGCGTGGTCGTGTGGGACTTCGAGGCCCGCCGCAAAAAGCGTGGCAAATGCGCGCTCGTCCTCGGCCCCAAGAGCCTGCTGCGCAGCGCGTGGTTCAACGACTTCAAGAAATTCGCGCCCAAGCTCAAGGTCGTCATTGCGCCGGCCGAAACCCGCGGCGAAGCATTCGCTGAAGATGCCGACGTTTACGTGACGAATCACGACGCAGTGAAGTGGCTAGCCAAGCAGCCCAAGAAGTTCTTCGACAAGTTCGACACGCTCGTCATCGACGAGTCGACCGCATACAAGCACGCTACCAGCCAGCGCAGCAAGGCCATCGCCAAGATCACCAAATACTTCCGCTATCGGCGCGCCATGACCGCCACGCCCAATAGCCGCTCGATCACCGACGTGTGGAACCAGGTGTTCCTGCTCGATGGCGGTCAACGCCTGGGCAAGTCGTACTTCCAATTCCGCAACACCGTCTGTCAGCCTGTGCAGGTGGGGCGTAGCGAGAAGGCCATCCAATGGACCGACAAGGAAGGCGCCGAAGAGGCCGTATTCGGCCTACTGCAGGACATCGTGGTGCGCCACAAGCTCAGTGAGTGCGCGGACATCCCGGACAACCACCGCTACACCATCGAATACGAGCTGACACCCAAGCAGCGCAAGGCCTATGACGAGATGCGCGACAAGCAGATGCTCCTGCTGTTCCCACCCACAGCAAACAACCTCTCTGCCCGGCTCCTGGGCAAGAAGAAGGCCGATGTCACCGTCATCACTGCCGTGCACGCTGCCGTAGCCCTCAACAAGCTGCTGCAGATCGCCTCGGGCGCGATCTATGAGTCGCCGGACAAGTACCACCTCATCGACAACAGCCGCTACATCATGGCCATGGACCTGGCCGAAGCCCGCAAGCACCCGCTGATCTTCTTCCATTGGAAACACCAGCGCGACGCCCTAGTGGCCGAGGCCCTGAAACGCGGCCTCAAGTACGGCCTGATCGATGGCTCCGTGTCGCAAGCACAGCGCGACGCCGTGATGCTCCAGTACCAGGCCGGCATGCTCGACGGCGTGTTCGCGCACCCCATGTCCGCGGCACACGGCCTGACGTTCACGCGAGGCACATCCACGATCTGGGTGAGTCCGACTGCCAATGCAGAGCACTTCGAGCAGGGCTCCCGGCGTCAGCACCGCATCGGCCAAATCGAGAAGACCGAAGTCATCACGATCCTTGGCAAGGACACACAGGACGAGCGCGTCTACCACGAGATCCTTGTGCCCAAGCAGAAGCGCATGACCAACCTGCTCGACCTCTTCGCAACAACATGACATCGATCACTGACTGGGCTGCTGTAAACGCCCAGCACAAAGCAAGGGCATAAAAATGGGTTGGGGATCTGCAGTCAAAAAGAAATTCCTGGTGGCACAGCCTCGTCAGGAAATCGTTCATCGTGTACCGATCTTGCCAGAGGCGGTCGACTGGGGGCGTTTGGTCTCTCTCGACTTCGAGACCTACTACGACGCTGATTACACGCTGTCCAAGCTGTCGACATCGGAGTACATCCGCGATCCGCGCTTCAAGGCGCAGATGGTCGGCATCAAGATCGGCTTCGGCAAAACCAAGATCGTGCCTGCTGCGCGCATCAAAGCTGAACTGCGCAAGATCAACTGGGCCACACACAGCCTGTTGTGCCACAACACCCAGTTCGACGGCTTCATCCTCAGCCACCACTACAACATCGTCCCGTCGCGCTACTACTGCACCATGAGCATGGCTCGGGGTCTGCACAGCAATGAAATCGGCGCTGGTCTCGATGAAGTCTCCGTGTACTACGGCGGCCAGGGCAAGATCAAGGATGTCCTGGAGCAGACCAAAGGCGTGCTCAACTGGCCCAAGGCCCTTTACAACAGCACCGCCATTTACTGCGCCAATGACGTGGACGAGATGTTCCGCATCTTCCGTGCGATGGTGCCAGTCTTCCCCGCCACCGAAATGCAATTGGTGCATATGACGGTGCGGATGTTCTGCAACCCTGTGCTGCGTGTGAACATCCCGCGCGTCGAGGCCGAGTACAAGCGCGAAGTCGACCACCGCGAAAAGCTCATGCTTACCGCAGTCGACCAGAGCGTGTACTACGACGACAAGGTCGTGCTCAAGACCAAGGCCGAGCACGCCCTCACCGGCAAAGAGCGCGATATGCTGGTCACCAAGCGGGTGATCGGCAGCAATGAGCGCTTCGCTCAGCTGCTGCGCGGCACGGGCGTGGAGCCACCCGTCAAGATCAGCCCCGCCTGGATCAAGAAGAACGCTTCGGAGCGCCACGAGGCCATCACCGATCTCATGGCCAGCAAGGACATGAGCGCCGAGGATGCCGAACGTGAGCTGAAGTGGACCTATGCCTTCGCCAAGGACGATCTGAGCTTCGTCGGCCTACCCGACGAAGGCTTCGACTACTGGCCTGACCTCGACCCCAACAACCCTTCAGACGTCTTGCGCCTGGCTGCCCGCCAGGAGGTCATCCGCCAGCTCGTCGAAGTACGCCTGGCCGTCAAGTCCACAACCAACATCACCCGGGCCGAGCGCTTCTTGAAGGCCGGCGCCAACGGCTGGAAACTGCCGGTGGGTTACGCCTATGCCCGCGCACACACATTGCGCTGGGGCGGCAACAACAAGATGAACATGCAGAACCTCACTCGGGGTGGGGAACTGCGCCTGTCCATCGAAGCCGAGAAAGGCCATCAGATGGCTGTGGCCGACTCGGGACAGATCGAGGCCCGTGTGAACGGCTGGCTGTGGAATCAGGACGATTTGCTCGACGCCTTCCGTACCGCCGACACCTGGGATAAGTCCAAGGGCGTGGCCCGGGGCGATAACCGTGACGCCTACTGTCGCTTTGCCGACCTGGTCTACGGCCGTGAGATCACGACCAACGACAAACTCGAGCGCTTTGTGGGCAAGGTCTGCGAGCTGGGCCTGGGCTTCCAGATGGGCGCACCCAAATTTCAGATGACGTTGGCCAAAGGCGCCCTGGGTGGACCCAAGGTGGTGTTCCCGCTTGAACAGTGCATGCAGATTGTTCAGACCTATCGTCGCAAAAACCACCGCATCGCCGCGGGCTGGGAGCAATGCAAAGAATGGATCGAGCACATGGCCGATCCCAACGCCCAGCCCATCCACTACAAGTGCCTGGAGATTGGCCATGGCTACATCCTCCTACCCAACGGCCTGACCCTGAAGTACCCGGACCTCAAGAAGGCTATGGGTGACAAAGGCTGGGAGGAATGGAGCTACCAGGCCGGCGACATTCGCAAGAAGATCTATGGCGGCCTGCTATGCGAGAACATCGTACAAGCCCTGGCACGCATCATCGTCGCTGAGCAGATGGTGGCGATCGACAAAAAGTGGCCCGTCGTGATGACTACGCACGATGAATGCGTTACGCACCCCAAGAAGGCACAGGCTCAGAAGTGCTTCGACTACATGCTCAAGTGCATGACCACTGCGCCCGCCTGGTGCTCCGACATCCCGTTGGCGGCGGAAGGTGGCTTCGCTGACAACTACTCGAAATGACCGATCCAGATCGTGACTACACCACCAAGGCGATTGAGCTGTTGTCGCTCAAGGAAGCCAAGGCCATCCTCAATGCTGGCTGGCCGGCTCTGCAGCTTTTTCGGCTACGTGAGTTTGACCAAGGCCGTGATGTCTTCCGCGTCACAGTCCGCGGTCTTGAGCTCACGTTTGACGGACCTACACCAGGAAAGGCGCTACGCAATGCATTCCTCTACAGCGAATCAGTCACAAGTCTCACCGGAACCGTGCAGTTCCAGTTCCATGTCCATGTCCGATCCCCGGTGGGTGAGCGTCTCCGATCCCCGGTGGGTGAGCGTCTCCGAGGAAAAACGAAACGAGCTTTTAGAAAAGCATCGAGGCGTCAACGTCGGTTACGCCTGGTGGGACTTCCTCTATGAGGACTTCGTCACAGGTCTTGCTGAAATCGGCATTGACGTCGATACAAAACAAAGACATGGGTACGCCATTTATTTTTCTGGTTTTTGGAGCCAGGGTGATGGTGCGTGCTTCGAAGGCTCTGTCAGCGACTGGTCCAAGCTCCTTACCGCGATGAACGAAGAGCGGTTCATTGGGCCCGCCACCGAAATTGGTTGGATGTTTAGATGTTCCACCAGCGGTCGTTACAGCCATTCCGGCACGATGGCTTTCGAGGGCGAGATATACGCGCCAGAGAACCCCTTCGATAAAGACCAAGATCTTCTTCAACACGAAGCCTGGAAGATCGGCAAGCCGACTGATGAAGACATCGACGGTCTCTACGAGCGGCTTAAAACAAAGTTCGTTGAGCTCGCCGACCAACTTTACACCGATCTCGAAGCCGAGTACGACTACCTGACCGACGACGAACAGGTCATCGACTACATCCTTGAGTACGCCGCCGAGGAATTGATCGAGGAGGAGGAGGATGAAGAAACCGCCTGATCTTTTATCGTTTCATCTTGTATCTTTCAAAGATCACATGTATGATCTATCCACCAAAGGAGGACGGAATGTCCACTTCAACCGCCGCGAAGGCACCCAGGAAGACTGAAACCCCCCGCCAACCAACGCCTGGCGTGGACATCGACGCACTCTTCGAGCTGCGCGAGAAGAAGCGAATGCTCGAAGCGTCGATCAAAGATTTGGAAGGCCAGGCCTCTCTGATCGAAGACCGACTGATGGAGAACATGGATAAGGACGGCATCGACAAGATGACCGGCCGCAAAGCCACGGTCTCCATCAGCACCAGCGTTGTAGCCACCGTCGAGGACTGGGATGCATTCCTTGCCTTCGTCTACAGGACCAAGAGCGGCCACTTACTGCAGCGCCGGGTTTCAGACCCTGCCTGGCGCGAAATGATCGAGATCAAGGGGAAAGTGCCTGGCACCCAGCCCTTCACCAAGAAGCGCCTGAATTTGCGCGCTGTGTCCTAACCCACCACCCTGAAAGTACCTATATGGCCACCACCAAGAAAACTCCTGCCAAGCCCAGTACCGCTATCGCCGTCAAGAAGGCTGGCGGTTCCGTCGTTTCCATCCAAGAGCAGCTGAAGGCTCAGGCCGCGGCCATGGCCGGCCGCACGCAGCCGACCACCGGCTCGACCATCAAGTTGACCAAGGACAAGAAGTTCCAGCTGCCCAACGGCCAGAAGGTCGACGGCCCGCTCGAACTGGTCGTTGTCGACTTCGTGTCGCGCAACAAGTTCTACGACCGCGCGTTCGACTCGAACAACCCGGTTCCGCCCGCATGCTTTGCAATTCACGCCGAACCCAAGCAGCTCGTGCCCAGCGACAACTCGCCGGAAAAGCAGAGCGACGACTGCAACAGCTGCCCGTTGAACCAGTTCAAGTCTGGTGCCAACGGCAAGGGCAAAGCCTGCAAAAACACGCGCTACCTGGCTGTGTTGCCGCCTGATGCGGACGCCGACACCGAGCTGTGGTTTCTCGAAGTCAGCCCCACCGGGCTCAAGAGCTTTGATGGCTTCGTCAACAGCACGATGCGCTCATTCCAGATGCCCCCGATCTCGGTGGTAGTGGATGTCGACTTCGACCCTGACTCGGACTTCCAGACCCTGACTTTTGGCAACGTGCGCCCCAATGAAAACCTGGCAGTGCATTTCGCCCGTCAGGCCGAGGCCATCGACCAACTGACCCAGGAAATCGACGTCTCCGGTTACCAGCCGGTGCAGGCGCCACCCGTACGTCAGCCCGTGCGCAAAGTCGCCAACGCTCGCCGGTAAGGCCATCCATGGCAGTTCGTCAATGGCATTTCGTTCAAGCTCTGCACTCGTATACGAGCCTGAAGAAGGTCGTCAATGAGCTGACCGAAGAAGAAGTTCTCGCGGCTCTCGATCTTGAGAGCCGCGCGCTCCGCCGGAGGTCGTTGATCGACCGGCTTCTCTCCCGAGCCGTTCGGCTCAACGAAATCAACTATTCCCGCCAACTCAAGGAGAAATACCACCATGGCAAAAGCAATTAAGACCCCTGCAGAAATCAAAGCCGAAAAGGCCGCGCTGAAAGACGCACTGAAGATGGTGAACACCGAGCACGCCAAGTTCGTGTCGGACCACAAGGCCGCCGAGAAGACCCTGGCTGCAGCCAAGAAGGAAGCCGACAAGGCAATCGCTGCTGCGGGCAAGAACGTGGACGCTGCCGCCAAAAAATTGGCCAAGGCGACCGCCGCTGCCGACAAAGGCCGCGAAAAGATCAACTCCAAGCTGGCTGATCTCGGCGCTCCCGCCATCGCTTGATCCTCTGCTCGCTGTCCGCCAACCCACGCCATTGCGGCGTGGGTTTTTGACCCCTGTATAGGATCTTCCACGCAATGAAACACATCATGATTGACTTGGAGACGCTCGGCACAGTTGCGAGCGCCGTGATTTTGAGCGTCGGCGCCGTCAAGTTCGACCTCGAGTCCGACAAGATAGACGACTGCGGTTTTTATGCTTCCGCATCCGTTGAGAGCAACCTCGATCTTGGACGCCGCATTCAGGAAGACACCTTACTGTGGTGGCTCAAACAGGACGCGGCGGCCCAGAAGGTCTTCCACGAGGCCAAAACAACGCTCACTGCAGCCTTAAGCGATCTGAGCGACTGGATTGGTAGTGACGACTACACGATCTGGAGCAACGGCGCGGATTTTGACCTCCCCATGCTCGCCCATGCCTATAGCCAGGTCGGCATTGAAACCCCCTGGAAGTTTTGGAACAGCCGGTGCTTTCGCACCTACAAGAATCTGCCTGGGGCACGCGACATCCGCGTCCAGACTGGCGTGAAACACAACGCTCTGTCCGACGCCTATAGCCAAGCTGTGACGGTGCAGGCCATTCACGCAGCTCTGTTCGGTCCTAAGACCATCATCGCGAAGAAAGCAAAAGCATGAGCGCACTCGACACGCAAATCGGCGGCAGTCACTACAAAGACATGCCCATCCAGCCGATGGAATTCAGCATGGCCAACGGTTTGGACGCATGCCAGCACACCGTCATCAAGTATGTGACCCGCTTCCGCGAAAAGGGCGGCGTCCAGGACCTGGAAAAGGCCAAGCACGTCATTGATATGCTGATCGAGTTCGATCGGCGCCTGGAAAAACAGCAGGACGCGACGAACGAGGCCAAAAACGAGGCCAAGGAAGACGCGATGGATCGGCTGATGCGTGAAGCCAAGAAAGCCGCCGAGACGGTAGCCAAGACCTCAGCTGAAGTGTCCTGCGAGTGCCCCGCTTGCAACTTCGAAAACTGGCTCATAGCAAACCTCGCCAAGTCGGGCATCGACGTCCACATCTTCTCGCAGCATGGCCCGAGGGCCTGAAAACACCTTCGTCGGCAGCGTGCACAAGCATCTGCCGACGAAGGTGTACCGCATGAAAAACCACAACGAGTACAACAGCGGCATCGCTGACTGTTGGTACAGCGGCAAGCGGGACTTGTGGATCGAATACAAATTCATCGTTCTGCCCAAGCGCGACACGACGCTCATCGATCTCGCCGGCGGCAAGAACCCCGCTCTATCGCACCTTCAGCAGGAATGGTTGCGTGAACGTCATAAGGAAGGCCGCAACGTGTGGGTCATCGTAGGGTGCAAGGAAGGCGGCGTGATCTACCAAGGCGGCGAGTGGGAGATCGCAATGACGGCCGCTGACTTCCGCGCTCAGATTCAAAGCCGCAAAGACCTGGCTTCCGAGATCGTTAACTTCGCAGGAGTCCACATGTGAGCCTAAACCATCTTTACACCACGGCCCGAGTTGTGCGTTCTGTCTACCAGATCGTTTCGACCAGTCTTTTTCTTTACTATTTGGCAACTCAACGACGACATGGACGAAAACTTCCTCGCGACGGCCGAGGCGATCACTCAGCACGCGATCGACATGGGACTTAGCCGGGCGAGAGCCCGGCAAGCTAAGCCATCGGGGTTCGATGGTACTTGTAATTGTGGTGAAACAATCCAAAAGGAACGCGTTCAACTTGGATACCATCATTGCCTTTGCTGCCAAAAGCGATTCGAACAAGAGAACCGCCGCAGTCGATAGGCTCTTTATGACAGATCTTCTAACGAACCAAGAAGCCACGCAGGCCGCCGACCAAGGCTGGCAGCTCTGCCATGTGTTCGATCAGGACGCCCTTCGGTGGCTGATTGAAGTTCTTCCGACAAAAAACAACCCCATTCAAAGTGCTCGGCGCGCCCAGGCCATTGTGCTGGAGCTCGCACGCCGAAAAGACGCTGTCGCCCTGCGGGCTATGTCGCTGGTGATGGGCAACAACATACCGAAGAAAGGGAAAAAGAAATGAAGCCACAACTCGCCGAGGACGCGATTCTCGACCAGGTCAAATTCCCCTGCATCGTGCAGCCGAAGATCGATGGCGTGCGTGCATTGAATCTCAATGGCACGCTTACAGGGCGCAGCCTCAAAAAGTTCGAGGGGTTTGGAGTCACCGAGATGTGGAGCCTGCCCCAATTCCAGCACCTCGACGGCGAGATGACGCTGGGCGCCAAGCCCAACTGCGGCAACCGTCTGTGCAGCATGACGACCGGTGCCATTGGCCGTTTCAAAGACGTCACCGAGGTGCCTGATCTGCACTGGTGGGTGTTCGACTACCTGGCCGACCCCAGCCTGCCCTACAGCGCTCGATACACCTTGCTGAGCGTGAAAGTCGAGGAGCTTGGCTACCCCCGCATCCATCTGGTGCCGAGGAGCGTGCATGTGGGCACCCGAGGTCTCCTCGACGCCACTATCGCTGAGTTCTTCGACAACGGCTATGAAGGCGCCATCATTCGCAACCCGGATGCCCCCTACAAGCCCGGGCGCGCCACGCTAAAAGGCCAAGAACTGTGGCGTGTCAAGTCCTGGGCCGATGCCGAGATCCTCGTGACCGGCATCACCGAGGGTGAGGTCAACGGCAATGAGGCCAAGAAGAACGCTCTCGGTCGTACGGAGCGCAGCAGCGCGAAAGCCGGCATGGTGGCCAACGGCCAGATCGGCTCGATCCAAGGCGTGATGCTGGCCGACTTCCACGACCCGTTCACCGGCAAGCTGATGTTTGCGAAAGGCCTGCCGATTACGGTGGGCAGCGGTGAGATGACTGTGGCCGAAGCTGAGCACTACTTCAAAAACCCAAAGAAGATCGTCGGGCACGTCGTCAAGTTCAAGCACATGACCCATGGTGTGAAGGACAAACCGCGGTTTCCTACCTACATCAGTCATCGCCTGCCCCAGGACATGTGATGGGTACCCTCGATATTCGACGCAAGGTCATCAGGGGCATAAGGGCCCTTGCTCCTGACGTGACTGTGGAGGTGGTGCGTGTTCGCAAGCACGTCATTCTGGAAATCGCTCGTCCGGGGATAACCCCTCGCCACCTCTCTCTCGCCGGCAGCCCGCGTGATGGCGAACACGCTGTCGACAACACCATCAGCCAGGCCCGAAAGGCTTTGGGCCTATTCCCGAAAAGCAAACAACCGAAAGAAAGACCATGAAGTTTTACCTCGTCTCTGCACCAATCCCTGACTTCGACAATGGCGAAGAAAAGCACCACAACGTCTGGGCCAGCTCGCGAGCGGAGGCCGCCGCCGGCCGTAAAAAGTTGGTCGAGTCCGGCGCAGCACGAAAGGATCTCAGGACCTATGAGGTTGAAGTTCCCACGTCGAAGACTGGCCTGTTGGAATTTCTGAATGACCTCGGGGGTAACACAGTCGCGTTCGTTGCCATGCGCAACCTACTTGCCCAATAAATGACGGCGCCGAGTTCGCTTGGCCTCGAAGAGGACTACGCCCACCACACCCCGGGCTTCGTAGCCGGGTTCGCCAATAACGCGAGGAAGAAGATATGAGTTTCAAACCTTCAGTCAGCACCGACGGTGGTACAACCTTCAATGAAAACAATCTGGCCTTTGCCACACGCGAAGAAGCCGAGGCCAGCGCCAAGGACTTGATGTCCCGTTGGATGCTCGTCACGGACTGGCGCGTCATCGAGTCCGACCAGCCGGTGAACTACACGCTGGTCGACGGCGTGCTGGAAAGCGTCGGGGCGACGGCATGAATACCAAAAAACCCAAAAGCATGCCGACTGAAACCCGGACTGCATCCTCCACCGACATGATGGTTGCCATGGTGACCCACCTCACCAAGCTATCGTGTTGGTTCGAGGTGACACCGATACCGGACGACCGCTACGAGATCACCGTCAAGTCCGACGTAGCTCATGCGGCGTTCCCAAACCTAAAGCCCTACTCGGTACTGTTGATGCGGCTCGACCACTCGAATGATCCCGAGGAGTACACCGGCTTCATGCACGTCATCGCCGCTTCCGTCGCAGACGCTGAGGCCGCCGCGGTCGCTAAATTTGACGACATGGATGGCGCCAGCGCATATGGTTACTCGACCCTTCTTGTGCTCGAGGGACACCACGCGCCTGAACATTTAGTCCGACACCTAACCACCGCTCACCCCTCCCAACACAAAGCCCGCCTTGTGCGGGTTTCGTCGTTTCTGCACGCCTATGGAACACACCTACCACTTCACGCGAGTGAGCGGCAATGCGAAATGTGGCCCGATCCCTGTGACCACCACGAGCGCCAACAGTTGCCCACCAACATGCAGTTTCAAGGGCAACGGCTGCTACGCCGAGAGCGGTCCGCTGGCCATACACTGGCGGGCCGTCGATTCTGGCAAACGTGGTGGTTCGCTCGACGAGCTGTGTGCCAAGATCCGCGATCTGCCCAGGCACCAGCTGTGGCGTCACAACCAGGCAGGCGATCTGCCGGTGACCGAGCCTGGGGTGATCGACCACACCGCTCTGCGCAAAATCATCGCTGCGAACAAGGGGCGGCGGGGATTCACGTATACCCACCAACGGCCGACGCCCCAGAACGCTGGTATCGTGCGGGAGGCCAACGCGGCGGGGTTCACGGTGAACTGGTCCGCCGAGACCCTCGAGCAGGCCGACGCCCTCGTGGACATGCACAGCGGGCCTGTGGTGTGCGTGCTGCCCGCCGATCAGCTCGCTGGTCTCAAGACTCCGGCTGGGCGCCACGTCATCGTCTGCCCGGCCGTCACCGGCAACACCGACTGCCTGAACTGCGGCATCTGCCAGCAGCGCGATCGGCAGGCCATCGTGGGCTTTCCTGCGCATGGCTCTGGGGCCAAGCGTGTGCAGAAGGTGTTTTTCATGACCAAGACCAAGCCATCTTTGTGCCAAACGATGTGACACGATATGACTGAACCTGTGAGCATCTGGTCGGTGGCACCGCCGCCCTATGAGCAGTATCTCTACGTGACGATGAATCACAGCGAAGCCCGCGGCGCTTTTGTGGCGGTCGGTCTGGACTCCTTCTCCGGCTTCAGGAGTGTGGTGTACCCTCCCGGCGACACTGAACGCGCCAAGGCCGAAGCTAGGGAGCTCACCGCAATCATCGCCTGCACCCGTAGGCTACTGGGGATGACCGCGCACACCGAGCTACAGAACTTTTAATGACCATGCTCCTCACCCATATGACCGACCTCCCTGAGCTGCCCTTCGCGCTGGATGAGATCAGCCTCGCCTTTGCTAGCCAAACAGCGAACGACGAATGGCGCGTGGCCGTGATCGGTAGCCCCTTCACAGCCCGTGCCGCGCGGTTCGCGCTTGTTCGAGGCTCACTCTCCGAGGCGCATGCCAAGCACACGGCTGCGCTCATAAACCGCGCGGCCACGGCAGCCCGAGCCCTGCTCCGCTAACGCGGAGCTTTCTTTCCCCCTGTTCACAGGTCAAGCGCCCCAGTGTACGCTGCAGCGCTGCGAATAGCCCCTTACTCTGTAAAGGACCCCTATGGAATCCCTTCGCCGCGCCCGCTTTGTCTGGGCCTGTTTGCGCATCATCACCGCTGGCGGATGACCCACGGTCCGGACTGGCACTCTTCACGGCAGCAGGCGTTGTCGTCACCATCGTGGTCTGGGTGGCCGCCGGCCTGCGCCGGGCGCCTAATACCTAGTTCTTTTCTACTTATATTCTTATACTTATATTTCTAAACTTTCTAATTTGAAATTAAATTAGTAAGTAGAGATTAGAAAAATAGTATTTGGAATAGAGTTTAGTGGCCGGTTCATAAGTTCGGAAGATCAGTCCGTCGAGAGGTCGGTCCGCCCCTCGTCCAGATAACCGCTGTACAGGGCGTTGGCCGGCATGGCGCGCAGCGCGAACGAGCCGAACTGCTTGTGTCCACCCATCACTTGCAGCGCGTCGCCCATCTGCTCGAACGTCGGCCCCACCAATGCGCCCACCCCCGTGCCCCCACGCTGCACGTCCGTGTACGCGTCAGCCCCGAGCTGCCCTACCCCCAGCAGCCCCGCGCGCTGCACGCCGTGTGCCACGTAGTCCTCCAGACCCCAGTTCTTCTTCCACTCCGGCTCGTCGCCGCCGTTCTGCAGCATGCCCTTGGCGACGTCCGCCGCGATCATGATCGGCACGTAACTGGCCAGGGCCATCGCCGGAGCGTAGTTCCCGTTGCGCATCTCGTGGCCCACGCGCTTGAGAATCGTGTGGTGGAAGGCATAGACGAATTGCTTGAGGTGCGCGACCAGCGCCCAGTGCGGGTCGTTCATCCAGATCGGCTTGTCGGCCGCATCAGGGCGCAGCACGGCGCCGTCCACCCAGCGGTTCACGGCCGTGCGGATGCGGGCCTCTTGGGCAGCCGTGAGCCCATCAGCCTGCGTCAGCGCCACGCGGCCATTCACCACCTGCACATCGCCGCGCATCAGTCCCAACTCGCGCATCCATCGTGCGCTGTGGGTGCTGGCGTTGCCCCCGGAGTGCCGCTCCATGAACTTCAGTGCCGCCTCCGTCGCCCCCACGCGCATCGAGCGGTTGAACTGCTCCATGAGGTTGAAGCGGAAGAACGTATCGTTGACCTTGCGCGCGGTGTCGCCCACCATGCCCTGCGAATACAGGGCGCCCAGGTCATGCACCAGCGCAGCATTGTCGATCACGCCCAGCGCGTCCGCGATGCGTGCGCTCTCGTCGAGCGACGTGTCGCCGCGCAGCCCCTTCGGGATCTCACGGATGCCGCGCTTGAAAGTGCTCCAGGCGTCCTTCACCTCACCGCCGCGCACCAGCACGCCCATGGGGTCGACCACGGAGCTGAAGATGGCCAGCGGCAGCAGCCGGATGTTCTGGTACACGATCATGTCGCCCATCAGGCGGCGGGCTGTCGGGTTGATGTCGTCACCCAGCGTGCCGTTGACGCCCTTCACGTACTTCTCGGCCGCTTCGATCTGCGCGGGGGTCGCGCCTTCCTTTTTGGCCTGGGCCAACAAGGTGTGCAACCGCGCGCTGTCGTCACCGAAGCGGCGTGCCCACTCTGCGCGGCGCGTGGATTGGGTCACGTAGCTGTTGAGGATCTGGTACAGATCCTTTTGCATGAAGGGCGCCAACTCGGCGTCGGGGATGATTCCCAGCGAGCGGCGCTTCTTGGCCTGCATGCCGGGACGGTCGACTTCGACGCCCATCTCCGTCCCGCCATTGGCGATGATCTTGTGCATCGTGTCGCCCTGGATGCCGTACTTGTCGAGCACCGCGCGGAACTCGTCCTGGTGCTTGGAGATGTAGGTGGCGTCATAGACGCGGGGGAAGTAGTCCGGTCCCAGGTCCTTCACGTCCACGCCTGCCGTGCGCAGGTAGGCCAGCTGGTCGGCCAGCACCTTGCGCACTTCGCGCACGGTAAGGCGGGCCTCGGGCGTCGTGCCCTGGTTGTTACCCGTTTGGAGGATGTCCCGCACCGCATCGACGTCGTCCCTGCTCAGGCCTGCCAGCTTGGCGCCCAGCGCGTTCAGCACGCGAGTGCGCTCCAGGCGCGCCGCCGGCACGAAGCCGGGGTCGCCCGTCTCTTCGGTCAGGGGTGCCTTGACCACGTCAGCCAGCTCCACCAGGGACGGAATTCGGCTCTCCCGCAGCCTGGCCGACCCGGCGGCTACCATGACATCCCCGAGCTCCGCGAGGGGCTTGGTGAGGCTCCTGGCGGCCTCGATCGCCTTGTTTCGGCCTGGCTCCATCATGGCGCGGTGGAAAGCGTTCGGAGTGCCTAAATTTTGGGCATATTCGCCGCTGCTAAATGCCTCCATGATATGAAGAGCGCGTTCTTCATTACTCCAGATTCCAAGCACCTTGCGCAGCGTTGCAGCAATACGTTGCAGCAGGTTCTGGGGTTCGCCCTTGAGGGCTGCGGCCAGCTTGGCGTCGCCGTTGGCCCAGAACTGGAACATGTAGGCAGCCCGCTCCTCGGGGTCGCGCAGCTGCTTCAGGGCAGCCGGCTCGCCTGCCAGGAGCTCGCGCAAGCGGGCGGCGACCGCAGGGCGCTTGGTGGCGCGCATCAGGACGTCGGCGATGTCGCCATTGCCTTCACGCATGAGCTTGGCGAAGAAGGCATGCAGGGACTCGTGGTAAGCCACGGTCGTGGGGTTCAGGGCGTGGACGCTGATACGGATCACGTCATCAACGCCGACCCGCTCAAACTCCCCGGCGTGCGGCAGGTTCTTGAACATGACCTTCACGCTGTTGCCCAGCATGGTCCTGATGGCGTCCAGGATCTGACGTTGACCTTTCTGGGACATGCCCGCGCCAGCCGCCTTCTGCGCGCTGAAGTGGACGTAGTTCGTCTCGATCTTGCTGTCGTCGTAGATCACATAGTTTGGCGTCTTGCTGTCGCGCCCGTTGGATGCGGCGTACTCGTGGCCCAGGATGCCATGCCCTTCGCCCCAGTTCATGAAGTTAGGGTCAGCCGCCGCCTCCGCATTCACCGCGGCTTCGGCCGCTTCACGCGTTTTGTACGCGCCCGTCACTTCATCTTCACCGATGCCGCCAACCGACAGGCCTTCCCCGGTCAGGCTGTTCTTGATGACCCACCCCTCATCACCTTCTCCGACCATGACCAAGTACCGCGGCTCGGGCCGTGCCCCGACAAGGCTGTACTTCTTCGTGCCCATCCCATAGGCGACGTCCGGGTCGCGCACCAACTCACTCAGGCGGTCGTTGATCGCCTCGACGGCAGCGATGATGTTTGCCTCGTTGGCGTCGGTCAGCTCGGCGGCGTTGAGCGCCTCGACTGCGCGCTGCAGGCCCTTGGCGTCGTTCGACGCCTTGAGTTCCTTGATCAGCGCCGCATCACCAGAGGCTGCCTTCTTCAGGAACGCCGCCTTCTTGGCGGCCGCGGCTTTTGGGTCGGAGGGGCCCTCCTCGCGCAGCTTGGCCAACGCCTCTGTGGCGAAGCGGCCCATCGGTTCGCCCCTTGCTTCCTGGGCCTCGAGCTCTCGCAGCAGCGCGCGCTGTTCTGTGACGTTGGTGTTTTTTCCGCGCCGCACCTCATTGATAATCTTCGCGCGGTCTTGCGCCTCGGTGCGTTCGCCGGCCTTCGGCTTCGGTGTGTAGTCCGGCGGGGCGTCCTTCGGCGCCACGATCTGGTCAGCGTATTTGCGCGCCAGGTCGTTGATCGTGCCCGACACCTCCGACACCTTCTTGGCCATCTTCAGATCCAGCAGACGCTCCTGGTCCTTGCGGCTCAGCATGGCGATGTTCAGCGCCAGGGTCTGCAGCCGGTCGGCGATCTTCTCGCGCGCCGGCGCATTCGAGTCACGGATCTTTTCGGCCAGCGCGATCAGGGGTTTGGCGTTGGGCACCTTGGCGTTGGCCGTACCGGCCTGCGCCTTGCGCTGCAGGTCGCCTTCGCGCAGCGCGGCGCCGGCTTTCACTATGTTGTCGTTCTCGTGGTCGGCGGTCTGCTGGCCCAGCTCCTCGACGGTGTCCTCGGCGTTCTCTTCCATCGACACGCGTTCCAGCCGTTCGGTCAGCTTGGCCTCGCGCCCATACAGACGATCCAGCGTCTGCGGGTCGCCGTCTTCCAGCTCCATGGCCTCGATCGTCAAGGCCAGTGCATCCAGCTCAGCTTGCAGCTCGTCGGCCGACTTGGCGTCGTCTGCAGTTGCCTTACGGCGGATGTGTTCCGGCCGACGGTTGTCGCTCTCGCTGAAGTTCTCGCCGCTGTCCTTCTTCAGTTTTTTGATGTCGCGGGCATAGAAGGGCTTGCCGTTGACCGTGCCGATCAGCGTGTCGGGCGACACCTTGAAGCGCCCGTACTCTTCCATCAGCGCGGCCACGCCATCACTGAACGCGCGGGCCAGGCGGTGGCCGTCGCTGCGGTCGTCTTCGATGGCCCAGTCACGGTTGCGGTTGATCTTGCGCATCATTGTCTTCGCTACCCTCACGGCATCGAAGATCGGGCCGTCGGGTACCTCCAGGCGCGAGGGGTGGTCCTTCCGCCCAAACCGCTCAGTGTCCAGGCGCATGGCTTCGATGTCTGGTTGTGTGAAGCGGTACTCGTTGGGGTTGTTCACGACCTCGAACATGCCCTTGCCGCTTACGCGCAACTCATCGATCTTCGCCAACCTAGCCTGTTCAAGTTCCTGCGCCTGACGGTCAGGGTCATTAGGGAACTGCTCGGCGAGCTTCCTCTTCAGTTTCGTCATCTCCCCCTTGACTGACGGGATCATCTCGATGAGTTCAGGCTTCTCCACAACCGACACAAAGCGGATGTCGGCCTGCGGGTAGCGCTCCTTCAGTTTCTCCAGTAAGTCATCGCCGGAACCTGGTTTGCCCGTCTTGTCTTGGGCGCGGTACACCTCGGGGTTGGTTACCAGCCGCTTGCCTGCGCCGAGGCCGATGTACCGGACATCAGGGCCTTCGTCTTCCCTTTCAGATGTGCTGCCGTCGAACTCGTCGATCTCACCTTCGAGTTCATCGGCCGTCGCGCGCTGGTGCTGCATGTCGCGGCCCTGCTTGGCGTGCCCTTCAAGCGCCGCCAGAACGACCTCGGCTTTGTCGCCGTAGGTCTCCTGGATGTACTCCTGCATGCGACGGTCTTCGAATTTGGCTTGGGCCTCCGGCATGCCCTTGGTGAGTTCGCCGCGCGCCCAGCGCGTCAGGACGTCGGCGTCCTCAGCCTGCCGCGCTACCAGCGGCGAACCCTCGGGCAACGCCGCCTGCAGCACACCGGTCAGATCCGCCGACGACTTGTTCATTTCGTCCAGGTCGTTGAGAACCTCGTAGCGCCGGGCCACCGCGTCCGGATCAGACGACCCCACGGCGTCGAACACATCGTTGAGGATGTCGGTGCTGCGCGGGCCGAGCAGACTTCCCAGCTGCGCGCGCACCCAGTGCTTGTCGATGGTGTCGTAGCGGCCGGGCTCGGCGGCGATCTGCACAAACTGGCGCAGGCCTTCGGCCAGCATGCTGGCCGTCTCAGGATCTTCGAATGCAGCGGCGGGGATCTCGCTGCGGTATTTGGTCAGCACATCGTTCACTGCCTGACGCGCGCCGGAGTAATCCTCGGACTTCTTGGTGCCGTCCTTGGCACCTTCTTTCATGCCCTTGGAGATGCCGTCGACAAAGGCTTTGGCCCGCGTGCGCGCGCCTTCGGTGGCGTCGGCGGCCTTCTTGGCAGTGGCAATCGTCACCTGGCTGGCCCGATCACCGACATTGCGCAGGGCCTCGGCCACCTGGGCCTTGGTTTCCTCGCTCACGCCTGCGCGGTCGAGCAGTTCGTTACCCCACTTCGTGGCGAACTCGGCAGCCTTGCGGCCCGACTCCTGGCTTAGTTCCGTGACGCGATCGCCCGTGGCTTTCGCCATGGTCGCGGCGTCGCCAAGGAAGTCATCGTTCAGTACGCGATCGACGGTGTCGTCGGTCTTCTCCCGCAGCTTGCGCAGGGCATCGGCCGCAGCGCTCTTGACGCCCTTCTCCTGCGCCGCGGTCTGTGCATCGCGTGCCTGCTTGGCTGCCCACGCGTAGGCCTGGTTCGCCTTGTTACCGGCACCGGCAACGGCGCTGCGCAGACCTTCGCGGATGCCCTCGGGCGTCGCCGGGTCGTCGATGATCTCTTTCGCCCAGGTGCGTACCGTGGCGGCACGCTCGCCCAGGGTCTTGCCCAGGTCGCTGGCCTTGAAGCCCTCAACCGTGCCGTCGTAGGCGGCCTTGGCCATGTCGGCCACGCCATCCCAGGCATCGCGGACAACTGGGGCGGTCGCGTCGGCCGCGCCGCGCGCAGCGCCTGTCACGGCCCCCGCCGCCCGGTCTGCAGCGCCGCGTACCGCGCCGACGCCCTTGTCCACCGCGCCGCCAATCGCCTGGGCATTGCCGTGCAGATAATCGCCGCCCGCCCCGAGCCCGGCCATCGGCGCGCCGCCGATCATGCCGGCCACGGCGTTCTCGCCAACCTGGCCCCAGTCGGTGGGCGCGTCCGGCGTCGCGCCGGTCTGCTTGATGAGTTCGCCCGCGCCCTCGGTGAACCCTTCCATGGGGATCTCAGCGAGGTTGCGGCCCACAGCCTGACGCAGGCTCGTCGCGGGCGCGGAGGCCATGCCCCGGCCCATGATCTTGCCCCCCACCATCGCCGGCACCATGGACTGGAACGCTGCCGACCCAACGCCCGTGCCGGCCAAGCGCAGGCCGGTCTGACCATCGATCTGCTGGCCAGGGTTGGCGGCGCGCCACTTGGCTACGGCATCGCCGGCCTCAAACGGTGTGAACGCTGCGGTGCCAGCAAGCATTGCAGGGGCCAGTGCGCCGCCGGTGGCGAGCGAAGCACCCAACCCCAACCCGATAGAAGGCGCAGCGCCGCCCATCACTCCAGCGGTGAAGTCGCCCACGTTGCGCAGGCTGTAGCCCTCGCGCCCGAGCTGTTCCAGACTGCCAACGCGCGGCCCGGTCTGCTGGGCGCGCAGGGACAGGCGGTCGGCCTCGCCGAACTGCTGCGCGGCGAAGTTGTCGAAGTCGAAGGCGTCGGCTGCAGCGCCGATGGCGTTGCGCAGACTCGAGCCCATGCCGTAGGTGCCGGCACGCGCACCGCGTACGAATTCGCTGGGTTGTGCAGGGGCGCGCTCGTTTTCAGCAACGATCTTCGGGTCGATGAGGTCAAGTCCAAGTCCGCTCATGGGTGGTCCTTACTGTGGGAGACGCAGGCGCTTGGTCTGGTCGATGTTCTCTGTGCCGCCGCCGTACCAGTTCTTGCCACGCAGGTCGTTGAGCGGAATGCTCGAGCCGCCGCGGGTGCGGACCTGGGTCTGCAACAGACCGTTGTCATACGGGCTGGCCGAGTTCTGCTCGTAATTGAAGAGGTCGTCGGATTCGGTGTGGGTGCCCGCCCAGGGGAGCACGCCCTTGCTGCTGCGCGACACCTCACGGCGATCGAACAGCTGCTTGAGTTGGGCATGGTCCTGATCGTCCAGCGCCGCAGGACCGCGCGCACTCAGTTCTGCGGCCTTGGCCAGCGCCTCCGGTGTACCGGTGGCCTTCAGCCGTTCGATGTGACTACCCAGCGTCGCCTGCAGCGCACGGGTGTACTCGCCGATCTTGCGGGTGTCGGCCACATCCTTACCATCCACGTTCGTGCGGAACATCGTCTCCAGGCGCTTATTCACGGCCTCCTGCTCCGAAGCGCGCGCCGCCCGGTCGGAATCCCTGCGCTTGAGCCCTGTCTCCTCCGCACGCAGGCTGAAGTCCCGCGCGTCCTTATTCATGTCGTAGCGCAGCCGGGCCTCGGCGGATGCCCGGCTGGCGCCGGCCGATGCCGTGGCGCCGCGCAGGCTGTTGTCGGAGGCGTACATACTGGCAGCGGCATTGGTGCGCGCCACCGAGCCCGGGTCCATGCCACCCCGCAGCGCGGTGTCGGCGTTCTGAGCGGCAAGGTAGGCCTGCACGTCAGGGGACTTGCTGCCCTCCCCGCCCCAGCGCTTGTCGTTGGTGATACTGCTCGCGCCTACGCGCAGGTTGCGTAGATCGTTGCGCGCCTGCCAGGAGTTGCTGGAATTGCCAGGCACAGGCATGCTCGGGCGACCAGGAAAAGAGGCGCCGGCCGCGCCGCGCAAAGACTCCCGCGCGGCGAGGTTGTCCGCCGCTGCCATGTTCTGGGCATTGGGATGCCCAGTGAAACCGGCGGGCATGCCCATGCCGTTCGGGTTGTCGCTGTACTGACCGCGGCCGTGCTGATAGATACCTGGGGCGACCTGGTTCTCGGGGGCGCCGGATGGTGCACCGGGCACAGATGTCGAAGGCATCGTCGATGCGGGGGCGGGCACTACGTTCGGTGGGTTGACGAAGCCACGACCCGCACCGGCGCCGGCAGCTGCCTGGCGCAGGGAGATCTGTTCGGCCGGGGAGTCAGGGCTGCTCCCGAACATGCTGCGGGCACCCTCGATCAGCTTTTCGCCGCCGTAGTATCCGGCCAAGCCGCCCGCCGCCGCGCCCAGCGGGACGGTTACCGGGGCGAGCGGGCCACCGAACGCGCCAGCTACCGCTCCGGCTTTTGCGCCTAGAGCGGCCGTGCCCAGTTTCCCGGCACCCTCCGCGACCTGAGTGGCGACGTCGATGCCCGTCGAGTTATCGTCGCGGGCGACGCGGGCGACGTCCATTGCCTCGGCACCAACACCTGCGGCAGCGCCCAGTGCCCCAGTGCCCTTGAGTGCGGCGATGCCCGCCGTGCGAATGCCCCGCGCAGCGGCCTGGCCCGCACGGGCGAGTCGCCCAGCCTGCGGCTGAGGACCGACCATGTTCTTGGTGTTGCCAGTGAATGCATCCCACGCAGAGCGCAGTCCGCCACCATTGGGCGGGGGAGGCGCGGCGGGCGCAGCGGCAGACGCGGATGTGCGCAGGGTCTCACGGCCGACGTTAGGGTTGCCAGGACCTGGGTCGCGAGCAAAGGCGCGTGCGTCCGCGCTGCCTGCCCAAGGGCGTTCAGTGACGTCGATGCCGTCGATGCCGGGGATAGCCATAGGTGTTCCTTGGTTGGAACACCTTCATGGCCGTCAGGCTCCGGTGAATGGAGGGATTTTACCGCTACGGGCGGATGAACATGGCAAAAGCACCGAATGCCAGGAGCGCCGCGATGATGAACCCGACCGTGTAGGGGAGAGTCTTGCTGGCCGCCGTACGGCGGAAGTCTTCTTTGTTCTCCTCGCTCAGGTCATGGACGGCTTGGCTCCATGCCGCTCCGAATTTCTCGATTGGGTCGTCGAACTTCTTCATAGCTACCTCCGAGTCGCCCTAAGTCTACGTCAGATCGCCGGGTTTACGCCAGTATGGAGTCCCAATCGGTCACGTCCCGCTCCGTGCCGCTGTAGCCGCCTTTGGCCTGCACCTGATTCATCAGCGTCGTCACCATGTTTCCGAACAGGTCCACGACCTCGTTGGCGTTTGCCATCTTGAGCTTGCCCAAGAAGTCGTCGCGGTCCCTCACCTCAGCCATGCCGAACTCCAGCCCGAAGCGGCGCGTCGCCGTGCGCCGCATCAGCCCGGTTGTGAAGGCATCGAACTTCGGGTTCAGCGCGTAGATGTTGTTCGCGGAGTCGACCACGGCATTCTGGTCGTTGATCCACATACCCCGTGCGCGCAGCTTGAGCTTGAACGCCTCGGCCACCTGCTGCTGCAGCTTCTTGATGCGCTGCATGCTGGTGTCGAGCTGGGCGCGCACCAGGCGCATCTTCTCGCTGCGCTCCTGCTCCAGGCGGGCTGCGTGCGCGCGCGTCAGCGCTTCGGTGGCGTTGGCCACGCTCTCGCCGCGCATGCGCGCCAGCGCCTCCATGACATGGCCGTGGGCAAAGCGGTGCCCGGCCTGCGCCGCTGTCTGCAGCGCCTCACGCTCCTGCGCAAACGCCTGCCGGCGCGCCAGCAGGAAAGCGGTTTCGGCCGGCGTGCTGTCCACCTGCTCGCTGTACGACATGCCCATGGCCGACGCGAGCGCCGCGCGCGCGAAGGCATCTGCGTCCGCGCCGGCTTGACCCAGGCCGGGGAACAGCGCGTCGAGCTTGTCCGTGTAGTCGGCGAAGAACGAGCCCACTACGTTGTCGAGGAACAGCGGCATCCGGTCGATGTCGGGGTCTTTGCCGTCGAGGTTAGCGTCATCAAGCGCCCCCTGCACGGAGTAGAACTGCTCGCGGTAGCTGGCAGACGCCGTGTCTGGCCGGCCAGGGATTGCATGGAGGGCCGCGTTGATCTCGGAGTCGATGGCGCGCTGCATAGCCCCGTCGGCGTTGTCGATCATCCCAGAAATCTTGTCGATGGCGTTGAGGACAATCGCCGCCGACATCCCCTGCATTGCCGTTCCGCCTGAAGTTTCCATGGTCAGCCTCCCGCGTCAATGTTGTTAGATTCGGATGCCGTCGAGTTGACGCTCACTCCAGCGCTGTTGAGGGCCGCCGCCGCCCGCGACGAGTAGCGGCGCAGCAGCTTGATGTTTGCGTCCACTGACATGCCGTCGATCGTGTTGGCGCGCTCGACCATGGCTTTGGTACCCTGGATCGCCGCCCGGGCCGAGTCGTCCGTCACCTGGATGCGTTCCTCCCACCCGGCCAGTTCGGCCGAGCGGATCTCCATGCGCGCGCGCATCGCCTGCTCGCCCCGCTGCAGGCGCGTCAGATAGTCGTTGTTGCGCCCGAACACGTCGAACATCAGGTGCATCTGCGTGAAGGTGTATTCCATCGCCGCGTCCAGCGCCTCGTTGCGCGCGCGCAGCAGCGCCTCGGCGGCGTCCACGCGCAGCTTGTGCCGCTCCGCCGTGCGGTCGGCGCGCATCTGCGCCCCGGCGCGCTCGGTGTGCAGAGCGGCGGCCTGGCCGGCCACTGCCCGCAGCGCCAGCGCGGCGCCGGCCGGCAGCGGCAGGCCCCGGGCGTTCACACCGGCGGCCATCTCGCTCGCGTAGCGTGCCGCCTGCGCCGTGCGGTGGTCGTAGCCCAGGTAACCCAGGCCATCGGCACCGTTGACCACGCCGCGCAGCCACTGCACCGCCGTAGCAAAGCCTGCGCCCATCGGGGATGTGATGGCGATGATGCCCTGGAACTCGGCCGCCCAGTTGCGCGCCACCTCGGCCATCTGGCCCTCCAGCGTACGGTCATGCGCCGTCACCAGCGCCGCCGCCTCGTCGCCAGCGTATCGGGTCAAAAATTTCTCCGTGCTGGCGGACGTGCCTGCGGAAACCCCGCTTTCACCCTCGCCCCCGCCCAGGTCATTGGCGCTGAAGCGTGCGGCGTTGGCGTAGCTGTTTTGCGCCATCGTCCAGGCACGCCCGAGCAACCAGTCGAACAGCAGCGCGGAAGGAAGAACGCGTCCATTGGCCATGTCAGATCCTCCGCTGCGACGCAACGACGTGGAAAGTCACCGAATCGAGTTCAAAAGCATCGCCCTCGTTCGTCAGCTCGAAGGTGAAGAAGTTGCTGCGCAGCCCGCGCCCGGTGTCAAAGCGCTGAGTCTTCATGCGCTCATCGTTGCGGCGCGCCTTGTAGGTGTATTCGTTCTCGCCGTCGCCCACCTTCAGGAACAGCGCGCCCGAGGACGAAACGCCCACGTACACCGCGTCCATGCTCTTGAGCGCCTGCGTGCCAAAGTCATGCTGGCCGAGCGAAACGCCGGCGCTGATGGGGTGCCCGGCGTCGTCGCCGCCTTCCAGCAGGTAAACGCCGTCGGCACGGCACCCGTAGTGCCGGTCGCCGATGGCGGCAAAGCTGTTGAAGCCATAGCCGTCGTAGCGCGTGCTGGCACTGCTCTCCGTATTCACCACCCAAGTCTCGCTGCCCACCTCGCCGCTGCCGTCAGCGCGCAGCGTCAGCACCCGAATGCGGTCGCCGGCGGCAATCTGCTCGACGGCGTCCATCAAGAAGGTCTGGAGCGCCGACCCCTGGTCCTGCACGCTCAATTGCTCGGTTCCGTCAACCGTTGTGGTCGCATAGACCACGGCGCTGGTGCTGCCGTCGATGCGCTCGATCACAGCTACCGAGATGTAGGTGATGGGATATATCGGCGCATGCACGCCGACCCACTCCGTCACTTCGAGCAGCGGCGTCATCTCGCCGCCGTAGGAGACAAAACGGAAGCCAGGCATGTCGGCGACGATCTCCATGCTCGTGGGGTCGTCGCCCATGCGCAGCGTGAACGCGGGCATCACCGTCTGGAGAAGGTCGTAGCCTTGCGCCTCGGCCACCATAGTGAAGCGCGGCATGTCCCCGATGAGGGCTGAGAAAGGCACGGTGTCGTCCCCCGGGCTGCTCATGCCGATCCACGCCGTGAACGGGCCGAAGCGCCCCTCAATCGAATCGAAATCGGCCGTCTCCGCCATGCGCAGGCTGAACGGCCCGATGGTTCCGGCGATGCCGTCATCCACCCCGCACTCGAAAGTGAAGCCAGGCATGGAGCCGATCAGCTCCCACACGTCCTCTTCCGAGAAGCGCCCATTGAACCCGCCCAGCGCACCAGTGATGGACTCGTCAAGCGTCGCGTCGGCCGTCATGGTGAAGGTCGGCAGCAGCCCCACCAGGGACTGGTCCTCGATGCCGACGTCCCACTCGCCTTCGGTGAACGCCGGGTTGTCCACCGTGTCGTAGGCGGTATAGAGCGTGGCGTCCAGGGCGTACGCCTCGGGCATACCGAAGGCGCCGGCGAACAGCGTCACGCCGTTGATCATCCAGCGGATGCCTTGCCCGTACATCAGGGCGTTCACCGTGTCGGTCGTGGTATCGACCCCGCGGTTCGCGCGCACCGATGCGTAGGACACAGACAGCACGACCGCGCCGCCTTGAATGACGCGCACCGTCTCGGCGGTGAACACCAGCCCGTAGTGCAAGTACCCGAACCCGTTGCGTCCTTGAGTGGGCAGCTCGGACACCGGAGCCAACCCGATAGCCACGCCGCCTGGGCGCGCGTTGAGCACGTCCGGGATGTCAAAAGAAATTCGCCCGGTCCAGTCTGCGGCCAGCGATTCGACGCTGTGTGCACCGCTGTTCCAGCCGAGATTCAGATCGGTGCGCACGGGCGGCGCAGTAACGGTATTTGGGTTGGCCGTGACGACTGTGCCCTGGCCGGAAGGGTCCGGGATGAAGGCGATTGAGTCCGGCGCGGAGTTTCCAACGTCAACCCCCGAGCTGGAGCCAGAGCCTCGGGGCGGGACGTAGGCATCGTCGTTGCCGCCCCCACCACTGCCGCCAGACGATTCCTCAAGGCCGCCCACGCCCCCGCCATCGTAGACGACGGTGTACCCGCCCGTTATCCGGTCGCGCTGAACGTGAACATTCCCAGGCGGAACCCTTGTCCGGGAAATAATGGTTGGTAGTTTTGACATAGCAGGACGCCTTCATCAGTCGGAGCGGATGCTTCCGCCCCTATAGTCGAGGCTCACATAGCCGTTCTCGCAGCGCGCGCCATATACAGCCCAACTGCTGCCGTCAGGTACGACGAAGGCGACACCGCCCCCGCCTCCGCCACCCCCTGCCGACATGGGCTGCATGCCCGGGAACAACCCCTCGATCACTGCGTCCACCGCCGCGCGGCAGGTCGACCCGATCGGTGGAAGTCCGCCGCCGCCCGACCCACCTGCGCCGGAACCTCCGGAGCCCCCACCTCCGCCTCCGCTTCCGCCCGTGCCCGGCGCAACCGTGTTCTTGATCAGGGTGTTAGCCATACGTCGGCTCCTTGAATCTGTGGTCCGTCATCCAGGGACGGGCGGGGTTCGTCGGAGCGACTGACCCGTCAGCCATGCGCACGGCGACCAGCGGGAACAGTTCGCCACGGTTGTAGTCCGTGTTGGAGTCGTCGATGTCGAATTCGGTGGGGCCAGGGCGCGTGCTCTCGTGGCCGTCGCCGCCCCCGGGCATGAACTGACCGTCCAACCACGCGTAGGCCGGCAGGCCCATCGTCCAGCGCGTGGGCTTCCACTTGCGCCCGCCGTCGGTCGATTGGTAGATCCGCACTTTGGGCTGCGTCAGCTGCCCCTGGTCGTTTACCGCGCGCGCCGAGATCACCGGCACAGCCAGCGTCTTGCTGTCGAGCCCGACCACGAAACCAACGCGGTGCTGCCACTGCTCAGGCAGGAAGCGGCGCGCCCAGGTCAGCCCGCCGTCGTCCGACGTGAGAACCTGGGGTCGCGCTGGCGGCGAAGCCAGCATCTTGTCCCGGGCGTAGGGCACCCAGCGCGGGTCAAACTGCATCCACAGCCGGGGCTTCTTGTCCACGATCACCGCGCCGCCGTAACCGAAAGCGATGTGCGGACAGTTGTAGTCAGTCCGGCTACCAACGGCGTAGCCGCTCAGCAGCTCCTGGTTGAAGGTGGAGCCCGGGATGGTCGTCACGTACTGCGTACCGGCGCGGGTCACCTCGTGCACCTGCACGCCGGCATAGTCCGGCGCAGACACGCTTGCGTAGGCCTGGTAGGTCGAGAACACCAGAAGCGTTTCGGCGTCTTTCACCAGGTGGGCCGAGTACGGGAAGATCGGGAACGACGGCGCGCTGGTGGAAACCTGCGCGTAGGTCCAGGTGGCACCGTTGTCGTCCGACCAGAAGAACAGCCGTGAGCGCGCCGTCGGCGCGATCGTCCCCGGAAGCCCCGACTGCAGCGCCTGCACATGGGCGATCAGTACGATATTGGTCGGGCTGGTGCGCACCAGTTCCATGCCTGTCACGCCATAGTAGTGGTTCGGCGCGCCGGTGATTGCGGGGAAGGCGATCTTGGACTGCATTACGTCGCCGTTCGGCGTCGTGCGCGTGCAGGTCAGACGGTAGGGCCCGGCGTACTGCGGATCGTGCACGTCGTCGGTAGAAGGATACACTGCCACCAGCGACAAATAGGTCTTGCCGCCACCCGACGCCCAGGCCGGCTCAGCAACTGCGTAGGTGTCGCTCGCGTCGCCCTGGATACCCGCATCGCCGGCCACGCCATCGACTGCGACGCGCCCCCACATCGCTCCGACCACAGCCATGTAGATGGTCGAGTCCGTGTAAGGCGCCAGCGCGGAGCCCAAAGGCCCCAGACCGTAGGTGCGGTAAGGGCGCCAATCGTTTAAGGCACTGGGGGTCCCTCCTGCATACGGGTCGAACCCAAGACCGCTGTGAATGTTGAAGCCCAGCAGTGTTTTGCCCAAGGCGCCGGTCTCTGGGTTCAACTCGACCAGCTCAACGCGAGCCGTACGTTTGCGACGACGTGAAAAGGTGGATAGCGTATCGGCCACTCCCATATACCAACGGCTGTCGTTCGGCTTGGTGAGCTCGCGTACCAACAGCAGCTTGCCGTTCCCGAGTGAGAACAGCCGCCGCTTGCCGGCCTGGGTGGCATAGTCGACGTCGTGCACTCGGTCGTGCGCATGCACCTCCGGGCTGGACCCAGAGGTATAGACGATGTTCGTGAATCGGGGCGCACGCGACTCGGTCTTCATGCCGCCGACCGCGCGGAAGTTGGCCTCGATCCCTTGCTCGTCCACGGTGGCCAGGAACATGCGCGTGCGCCGCACGAACTTCTGCTCTGCCGATGCGCCGAAATACTGCTCGTCGTTCAGCGCGCGCAGCGTTCCACCCCCGTCCTCAGCCCAGGCGTCCGGCGTTTCGTGGATGGTGCACAGGCGCGGCTGCTCGCTACCGGGCTCTTTCTCGATGCGCACGAACTGCCCGGATTTTTGCACCGTGCTCTCGTCGTCCCGGTAGGTGATGAACTCCGAGCCGACCGCGACCATGGCCTGGAGCTGGCCGCGCTCCTTGCCGTCCGAGGCGCCTTTGGAGTCATCGAAGATGAGCACGTCAAATCCGCTCGCGCGAGCCGATGAAGTTGGTCCAGAACGCCGGAAGCTCGGGCGGGGGAGCATTGCTGGCGAGATGGCACGTATAGGTAACGTCGCCTGACGTTGCGGTGTGCGCGCCAGCGTACACATCCAGCGCCAGGGCTCCACCCGCGTCGTACACGACTGCGTAGCCCGCCCCACCGCCGCTGATGTACTCGATCCCGACATCACCGCTGCTCTCTAGCTTCACGAAAACCGTCACCTCCCCGAGAAGATCCTCGGGAAGGTAGAACCTGGTTTGGTAGCCGTTTAGATAGGCATAAGGCCCAAATGCCGGCCCGCTGGCCTCAGTCAGCAGCGATGCTTGTGCGAACGAGTAGCCGGAAATGATGTAGTCGCCAGTGAAGTCCGGCTGGGTCAGTTCAAGCCTGCCAAACGGCTGGGCCGCCACGGCTGCGTTGCCGGTCGTGCAACGGAGAAACCTGCTGCCCACAGGGGTAGGCGCAACGCCGACGTAACCAAAGCCGCCGGATGCCCCAGGGACATCCAGGTCCACGGTGCACGACAGATAGACGGCCCCCACGTCAACGCCCCATTAACCAGGAATACCGATGGACACGAACTTGATCTCGCGCGTAGTGCCCGCGACCATCGCAATCGCGCCCAGGTTCATCTCTACGTTTGCGGTGCCCGTGCGGCCCTGGAAGCGCGGCTGCGTGGTGGATGCGGCACCGGTGTCCGCGCTTCCGACGAAGCGGAAGAAGGCAGCGTTGCCGTCCACCAGCACCGTCCCGGCCCAGGTCTCCCCGGCAGCCTTGCCGATGGCGCCGCCGTCCGCCGTGCCCAGGTTCACACCGACAGAAACGCCATCGCCATACACCGTGAGCAGCTTGGTGTGTTTTGCGGGATCAATGGCGGCGTCGGCCGTGGTGGGGATGTCGGCGAGCGCGGACGCGTAGACATGGACAAAGCCGCCGGCCAGGGTGGCCTTGAGGCTGCCGGTGTCCAGGATCTTGTTGCGCAGGCCAGTAGAGGGGGTAAGTGCCATGGTGGAATCTCCTTAGAGCGAAATGAGTTGGAAGCCGGTGAGGGTTTCGAGGTAGACCGTCTCATCGACAGCACGCGGGTTGGCAAAGCGCACGACGGAGAGCAGCTTCCCGGTGGCTGCGCCCTTGGCCTGCACGGTGCTCAAGAACATGCCGTTCACCGTTCCGTTGGCCAGCATGTCGAAGCGCCCCAGCGAGGCGGCGTTGTTGCAGTGCCCGTCCGTGACCGTACCCAGCACCAGCGGCAGACGGGCGGCCTGGCTGTAGTCCGTCACCTCGGTGACGAGACTGGCGAGCGTCGCCGCCGTCTCGGTCCCGTCCGGGATGTGCGCGCCGCTCCACAGCCCGATGTAAAGCGTGGCTGGAGCGGCGCCGGCCTTCAGGTAGGCGTTGGCAATGTCGTTGAGCCCCTCCACCGGAACGCGGTTCTTGGCGTAGGCGCGGCTGAGAAGCAGGCCTGTCGCTTTCGAGCGCGTGGCGAGGTCGTAGGTGAAACCGAGGCGGATCATTGGGAGTCCTTTCTGACAATGCGGGCCTGCGCGTAGGAGCCGACGCCCGCGCCGGTATTGCTGGGTTCGGAGAGCGCGGCGACGATGGCCTGCATGCCGTCTGCCTGGCGCCACAAGGTGGCCGCGGCGCCCTCGGCGGCGAGCGCCACATGGGCGTCCTGCAGATTGCTGATCTCGCCGGAGCGGCTGCACGAGACGACGCCCTGGTGGCTCATCCAGTGCGCGCCGCCGTCGGTCCGGTAGCCGGCCTGCTGCTCGGGTGCGCCGTAGGAGAGCATCGCGCGCACGCTTTGTGCCGGCAGGCCGCCGGCAAGGAAATAGGTCTGGTCGGCCACCACGAAGACACCGCCCTCGACGGCAGCCAGGCAGGTGATCGGGGCGGGGAATAATTCGTAGCCGCGCGCTTCGTCGCGCAGATGCGGCATAAAGGGTTCACTGTAGACCAGTACCGCGCCCACGGCGACCAGCAGGCGACCGCCGTGGTAGGCGATCTGCGAGCCGGCCGGCATGGCAGATAGGCGCTGCTCGCCGATCTCCACCGGGGCGACGTTAAACCACTGCGGCGTCGGCCCGGCCACCGGGTGGTAGGAACCGGAGCGAACACTGTCGCTGAAATAGATCGCCTCGTTGACTTCGGCGTACCGCACAGGCGTCATCCGGCCAAAGCCAGTAGCGACAGCGATCGGCGTCATGCTGGCATCAACGCGGTAGATCGTGCCCTCGTCGCAGTACAGCGCGTAGCTGCCAGAGAGCGGCGACCAGAGTGAATGACAGTCGAGCCCAGCTCGGGTCAGCGCGAACCCTGCGCGCGTCTTCACCGTGCCCTGCGCCGTCACGTCCACGTTGAGGGCGTCGCGCAGCAAATGGCCGGCGTCCTTGGGCAGTTTGAGCTTGAAGTCCGGCACACGGTTGTCCATTCCGAGCGGAAACGGACCGATACGCTGAACCTTGACGGCGGAAGTAGCCAAGCATGCTCCTACAAAGGGCTGCCGGCTTCATTCGTTCCACCGTCTTTAACAGATAATCGATAGTGTACCGCAGTGACCTGGGAGTAAGTCACTGCGGTACGGTGGGGGGTTGGATAGCGAGTCGATGACCCCCGCAAACGACGCCCACCCCCCACTAGGGCATTCGCCGTTATTCTATTTAGCTGCTGTCGTTGGCCACGCTGCAATCAAGGTGGCGACATCAGCCGCGTGGCCTTGAGCTTTTCCCGCCATGCTCTGATAGTCTCGCTGGCAGTTATCAAATAGCTCGTTGACGGTAACGGCGTACTCACGGACGGCGGCGGCGGGAGTGTCAAGGTCGGCGAGGAGACGGGCGGCTGATACGGCTTGCTCGCGCAGCTCGTCAGACTCAGTGCGAGCAACAGCAGCATCGCGGCGATAAATATCAGCTTGTTGAATCGCTGCATTGATGGCTCCTTGGTACTTGGTTGTGATAATCTCTTGCGAGCGGAAAGCGGCCTTTGCAGCGGATAATGCTGCGTCAGAGGTCAGGCGACGATCTTCCTCTCGACCCAATTCTGAAGCTGCCAGTTTCGCGTTCGCTTTTGTCAAGGCGGCGGTCTGCGTGAACAGCAGGAACGCCAATACGGCACAGCCGATCAGTGCCGCACCGCCTACGAGTTTGTTTGCAAGCCAGGTCATAGCCACCACCCCCACCAAAACCACAACATTGCCAGATGTACCGGGTGCATCACAGTCCTTCCGCGCACTTGGCGCTTTCATCCACGCGCCGGTTCGCCAGCCCCTGCACGAACTTGAATTTCTTCACGCCGCCCTCGTAGTAGCTGACGCTGCTCCAGACTGGCCGGCCTGCGTCGCTCTTCGATATGCGCTCGCACCCGAGTACCCACTCGCCACGGTTCCAGGCTTCCATAGCCTGGCTGTTGCAGGTAGCACCAGGACCGAAATTCCATGCGTGGCTGCTTGCCATATCCAGCACGCGCGGCGGCGGCAGGCGCTTGAAGCACGGCAGCAGTGCGCGCTGCGTGCGCTCCATCGCAGCCTGTTCTTCTATCTCGCATTTCGTGTCCGTCCACCTCTCGCCGACGACGATTGGAGTAGTGGTGACGTGCCGCGTGAGGCCGTTGCAAACCGTGGGGATGTTCGCTGCTAGCTTGTCGGCATAGGCCACCAGCACACGGGCTTTTCCGCTCTCCCATTGCTCGATGTGACCCATTAGGAACGGGCTTATCAGCGTCACGAACCCGCCTAGCGCGGCCACCCAAACGAGTTTGCCGCCTGTGCTTGGCTGTTGCTGTGGCGTAGTCACGGCTGCAGTACCTCAGCCTGCATTTCAAGGATCATCGTGATGGGCCGGAACGAGTGCCAGGGGTTGCAGGTGTAGCGCAGCGGGGTGATCAGCAGCCCCTTGCCGGGCGCCGCCGTCGCCGGAATCTCTGCTGCAAAGATCATCTTGCCGGGGCGTGCGGTGTCCATCGACTGAATGGCGCTCGCGCCCATGGACGTATCAGACTCCAGGGGGAAAATCGCCCCTCGTGAATCAACAAACCGGCGCGAGTACACGGCGTCGCATTTGCGCGAAAGATTCCGCTCTACGTCCGCCACGGCAACGGTGGTGCCACCTGGATAGACCGGTGGCACGGTGTAATCGAGCATCTTGATCGGCGGCTCGCCGTCGAGCATCCACGCTATGCCGACGATGCCCAGCCCGCCCCACGTCAGGCAGCAAATGAGGAACAGCACGCTCGTCATGTCGCGCACCCATTGAGTTGCTTTTGGCACGCGCCTACCCCCCAAAACTTTTGACTGCGGCGACGACGGACGCGACAAGGCCAGCGGCAGCCCCAATGGCGAGCAGCCACGCTTTGCCGGTGTCGCGCCAGCGGCCAATGCGCGCGCTCGCCTCTTTTTGGAATCTTTCGTCTGCCACCATCGTGCGCAAAATTTCCAGAAATCCGAGAAGCTCTCGAACGGCCGTTCGCTCTGCCGCCGACAGGCAGTCGCATTGGCCCCTGAGCGGTGCATGCTCCGCAAGAACGTGTGCAGCGAAGGCGCTGTCAGAAATGTTTTTTGTTGGTTCTTCCACACGGCTACCCCTCCTGACTCAGTCGCACTAGACCAGTAAGCCCCGCCCACTCGTCCGCTCGCCAGACAGCGGTGCCAGCGGGGGTGCCTCCGGCCAGAACATGTTTGAGTTCGATGCTCATGGCTATTCCGTCACGTAGGTAATGTTGGGGCGCGTCGTCGTCGTTGCGCTGTTCGGTGCGGTCTGCGCGTGTGCGGTCCAGCTCGCGCTGGAAGCCGCAACCTCCAAGGGACGAAGGACACAGGACACGTCACGGCTAAAGTCACGCTCGCCAAATCGCAGCAGCGCGGCGATGTTCTCGACGCCTTCGAGCGCCTGCTGGGCCTGCGCCTGCACCAGCACGGTCGCTTCGGCTTCTGCGACGACGCCGGCCAGCCAGGTCTGCACCGTGCCGGTGACACGCACCGTGGCTGCAGCAGCCCCATCGGCGCCTTCAAGCGCCGCGGTCGCGCGGGCGTAGGTGATGACGCGGTACGCCGCCTCGGCTGCGGCGCCTTCCAGCGTCGCCTGGGCCTGGGCCTGGACGACCGGGCCGCCCTTGGTGGTCTGCGTGATGCCAGCGAGCTGCGTGGCCTGGGCGGCGCTCAGGGAAACCTTCGACGTCCCGGCACCGCTGACGCCGGCCAGGGTGCGCGCTTGCGCAGCGTGCGTGAGCAGGGTCGCGGCACCGTCGCCGGAGACACCTTCCAGGGCCTGGCCCTGCGCAGCGTGTGTGAGGATGGTCGCGGCGCCCTCACCGGCCGCGCCGGCCAGCGTCACGTTCTGGGTGCCGACGCGGGCGATGCCGTAGGTTCCTGCTCCGGTCACGCCATCCAGAATGACCGCCGACTGCAGCGGGATCCCGGTCACGGCGAACCCGGCGCCTGCAGCGCCCGCGAGCGACGCCGCCCCGGCGAACGACCTTGTCGGTAGGGGCGTGACAGCGGAGAAGGTGCCAGCGCCGGCGGCGCCCGCCAGCGTCACAGAAGACGCCGCAGTGCGCCCTGGGAGCGCGGCGCCGACTACAAAGCTGGAGGCCTGGGTGACGCCGGCCAGGGTGCGAGTCGAGGCAAAGTTGCGCCCGGTGTCGGTCCCGGCCCACGTCTCTACGAGGATCTCGAAGTCCACCGCGTTCCAGGCTGCGGGGGTCGGCGACGCCGAGCCGACGGGAAGCAGGTCGAAGTCGACCGCGTTCCAGGCGGGCGGCGCGTACTGCGGCGACGCGTCGATGGCTACCAGGGTCGCGGCGCTGGAGACACCGGCCAAAGCCGCAGCACCTTCGGCATAGCGCGGGTCATAGGGCACGCCGGCCACCGTGGCCGTGCCCGCGCCCGCGGCGCCATCAAGGACTCGTTCGGTCGTGGCCTTCAAGAACACCCCGAAATAGTCCCCGCGCACGATCATCCCGGCCTGGGGCTGGTCCCAGACGTCGCGACCTGCGGGGGCCCGCAGGTCAAATTGGGGGTCGCGCAGGAAGGACATGCGTTATCCGTGGGCGATTTTTGCGCCGCCTCGGATCGTTCCGGTGGTAGTGGTCGAGCACAGGACGATGAGCGACAGGCAGGCGCTGTTGGCGATGTCAGGCAGGCCGAGCTGCGCCCAGTCGAAGAACTCCGACTTGTTGGCCAGCGCAAGCGGCAACGTCATGCGCAGGCGCGTTGCGGTGAAACCGAAATTACCCGCCGTGCCGGTGGTGGCCGACAAGGTCACGTCGTTGATCTTCTTGATGTACCGGCCGGCCGCAGCTGCAGGCAACAGGCTGTTGAGCGGGTACATGCGGCCGACGCGCGGCGTGGCGCCGAGCGCAAACGCGAGCAATGAGCCCGTACTGTTGTCGTCGTAGGTGACGTTGACCGTAGCGTTCACGCCGGTGGCGCCCATCGCCGTATAGACCTCAAGCCACCACTGAATCTCTGAGCAGTTCGCCGAGCCGATCCGCGCCGGCATGTTGTCGGTGCCCAGACTGACGTCCAGATCCACGGTCTGTGCGGTCACCACCGTGCCAGACAATCCCCCCATGTGCACCAGGCGATCATGCACCTCCAAGGTGGTGGCGCTGTTGCTGCACATGGCGTACGCGTAGGCCCCGTAGCTGGTAGCAGGTGCGGTCTGCTGCGAGAAGTTCATGGCCCCCGTCGAGGCGTTGGTGCATGCAGCCGCAGCAGCTGGCACTGCGCCGAGCCCGGGCTGGCCGGTCGCCCGCCAAAGGCTGAAAAACTGCCCCGCCGCGGTGCTGCTGATGCTGGCCTTGTCGATGATCAGGCGGCTGGCGTTGTTGCCCAGCGCACTGATAAGCTGGTCGCGCGAAATGATGGTCATGGTGCCCCCGGGGTCAGGTGCGCTCGCACCAGGGTGTAGTTGAAAGGCATGCCGGTCGCCGGGTCGAACGCCAGGACGTAGTAGCCCTTGGTCAGCGTGCGGTCCAGGCCATGAAACGCATAGGTTCCGTCCGCAGCGGTCAGCGCCCGAGCGATCAGCGCCTTGCTGTCTCGCCCGTACAGCGCGCAGACGACGTTTGGCATGGCAAGGCCTGCCCGACGGACGGTCCCGTAGAAGCTGCCGCCGTTGTCGATGTACGTCAAATTGCGGTACGCCACGGCCCTGGACGCAACGCGTACGCGCCTTGTCCTGCGGCCGACGTCCTTGGCGATGGTCCCAAGATCTGCCATCAGTCTGCCCCGCCAGAAATCTCAAGCACGGGGTTCGCGCCCAAACTCAGAAGCCCGCGAATCAGCTCGAACCTGCGTCCGGCCAGCGGGCCCGCCGCATCCCCTGTCCATTGCGTACCATGCGGCCCGATATTTGCCGGGTCGTGGCAGGTGTCCCAGAGACCAGGAAGGTGCCCGCGTGAGAGCCCGTCCGCGATGAGTTCCGGCTGGAACTGCAGCAAGGCGTTGGTCCCGCGCTCGGGGAAGGCGCGGCGCCCCGTAGACGCTCCGATCGAGTCATAGAGGCCTACCTGGATCGGTGCGGTTGGCGCCAATTCCGCGACCACCGCCCCCACCGCAGCCGTGTCGCTGCGCTCAACCCAGAGATTCGACGCGGAGCCGCTCTGGCCCTCAAAATACCGGAAGGTCGCGCCCCGTCCGTCGCTTGCGTCAGACGATGCACAAACGAAGTTGTTGTATCCGTCCACCGGCAAGTTGCTCGGGAAAGTACCGAACCCCGCCATGCAGCGATAGTCCCCGAGGTATGGTTGGCACACAATCCACACATGCGACGGTGACGCCACGACCGTCCAGCCGTGTTGTATGGCGTCCGCAGCAGCGGCGTACCCGCACGTCGGGCCGTTGCCCCCGACTTGTCCGGTCGTAGGGAACGGGTTGGTTCCTGTGGAGACGGCGCTCATGGTCTCGTAGCCACGGATGTTGATGATCCGCTCGGCGGCGTTCGCGGACGCCGCGTTGTCGTACACCCGAAAGAAGCGGCCATTGCCGCCCGCGCCTTGCTGGAACACCGCGATGGTGGAACCGGACGAAAACGGTATCGTCCACCCGGCGGGCGGCTTGTCGCCGTAGCCATCCACCAGGCACGCTTTCAGTATCGCCAAGAACCCGCCCGCAGCGACGGGCGCAGTTGGCGCCCCCACGTCGGTGGAGCGGTAGACGAAACGGTCTGGGGAGTCGTACTCGACGGTGTAGGAGATTGTCCCCACGCCCATGATCGTGTCCGCAAGATCGGGCACAAGGAAAGCGGAAGCGCCGAAATTGACGCGCGCCGTGAGCGGGTAGATGCTGGTGTTGTTGAATCCGATGAACGGGTACAACCCAGGCGTGATGGCCGCATGGGATACTGGCGAGCCGCTGGGCGCGCCGTTCACAAACACCTGCACAGTGCGCGCTTGGGTGTCGATCTGCAGGCCAATGACATCGCCTACGGAGAACGAAGACACCGCGTGGTAAGCGATGATCGTCCCGGCGCAATAGATCGTGTTGTCGAGAAAAGTCACGGCCAGCTTGACGTTGGCGTTGTACACGTCGGCGGAGCTGAGAGACAGCGACGTATTGCACAGCCCAAAGGCCAGGGGGTACAGCCCTCCGTCCGAAGCCAGCAGGGCGGCCTCCATGTAAAACTTGCCGGGCAGGATCGGGTCTATCGCGCGGACGTGTGCCGACGTCGTGGCGTTGAAATCCACTACTAGGTTCCCACCGCTCAGAGCTGCGGCCGCGCCCTTCGCGGCAGGGTTGAGCGTGGTAGGCGTGAACGTGTAGCTCATGGCCTACGCTCAGGCGTTGCCTTCGGTCAGGGTCTTGGTCGTGACGGTGACGGTCTGGCCGGCCGCAATGCTGACGTTGTCCACGGTCATGTCGCCGCCGCCGCCGGTGGCGGTGATGGTGCCCTGCTCATGGCAGGTCGTGCCGGCGGAATCGAGCATTCGGTAATGGCCCGCGTCGCCGGTCCCGCTTGCGGCTACGGTCCAAGAGCCGGCGAGCGCCTTGGCGCCAGCAGAGGCTGCGGCCATCCAGTCGGCGGGGCAAGTAACTTCCGCCAGAAGCGTGCCGGTCGCCGCTGCAGCGCAGTCCGCGGGCTTCGCGCCAGTGCGGAACTGGAGCTTTGGCGACACGCCAATTGTGGTTTCGATAACGTCGAGGCGCGCATTGCGCACCGCGACAGAATGTTGGATAGCCATGGTGGTTCCTTCAGGTAATAGTGGTGACTTCGGCGCCGATGGTCACGGTCCCTTCAAGGAGCGCGAACACCGTCCCGCCGACGGAGATGAGCTCAAGGTCGTACACGCCGCGGCTCCAGAGGAAGTCTTCGGTGGTCGTGGCACTGAACTCGATCTCGATGGTTTTCTCGGCGTCGCTCAAGACGATGCCGCCCAGGGGCGCAGAGGTCACGGTGTGCAGCGTGTTGCCGCCCACGCGGTCCTTGATCTGCATCCGAGCGGTGAAGTCGTCCAGCGAGTGCGGCGTCAGCCAAGCCAGGTAGCCGGTGTTGGGTTTATGGGCGCCGAACGCAGCGGCGCTGGTGTCGTTAAATTCGACAGACGTGGCGGTCAGCACCGTCGCGCGGCGCATATCCTTTGGCTTTGGCGGGTTGTTGACGGCGTTGAGCTGCGTCATCCCCTTGGCGTCCACCACGGCCACATTCCAGCCGTTCGGAATGGTATGTACCGCTGTGGTGAAACGCACTGGTGCGGTAGACGAGATCGAAACGATGGGCGCGTACACCCAGGGCTCGGTCTCCCAGCGCACGGTGAGCTTAAAAGACTCGCCCCGACGAACGCTGAGGTCGTGGATCTTTGCCATCAATACCCCCCGTACTGCACAGCACCTACTTGGTGCCGCGCGCGCCCCTGCTCTACCTTCGACCGGGCGCAGTACGCGGCAAACCTTGTGCCGCACTCCTCGGCCGCACGGCGGTCAAAGATGTCTGAGTCCTGAGTTCCAAACGCCAGGTGCTTTACCCAATCGAGTAGGTAAACGTGGTGCTGGCGATCGACTTCAAACCCCGTTGCGTTTTCGGCCACGGGCGATGGAAGGCGAAATACTTCGAGCTGGATCTCGACTGCCTCGGAGGGAACCGGCCAAGCCCGCAGCGCGTTTTTTTCCGCGCCGGTGATCAGGGCCCTGAGCGGCCCCGTCTTCCCATCGAACCGGATACCCCGTTGCTCGACACGCTCGAGATTTACTACGTCCACCGGGCGTCCGGTGGATTTGTCGTATGCACGGCGCAGCTTCAAAATTCTCGGGTCGGCGTCGTACCACTCGATGCCAGCGGTAACGCTCACGGCGAAAGTGCGGGCGTCTTCGATGCCTTCGGTACGGCGACAGAACTCCACCTGCGCCGTGTCGATGTACGAATAGATCGTCTCGTCACTGAACAGGTAAGGCATTGACGAGTCGCGCATCTCTGTGCGGAACAGGTCGAGGAGTTCGGTCGCGTCCATGGCTTACTTCTGTGCGGAACCGACCTTGAATTTCTTCCAGGTTTCGCCGGTTTCCTTGGCGTCTACAGGCCAGCCCAAGACGCGCTCCATGGCTTTGTCGCGCGGTGCGCCGCCGGCTGTGAAATCGCCCGACTTGTTGGCGAGAACAAGGGTCTCGAATGCAGCAAAAAGCGCGGCCTCGCGCAGGTGCGGCTCCTGTGGCTCAACAACACCGGTGTGCGTAGGCTGCTCGAGCTCATGCTCCGGGATCGCGCCGATGCTGACCGCCTCGCTGTAGAGCGCCGGCGGCACGTATTGGGGGACACCTTTTTCAAAGGCGATGGCATGTCCGAGCGTGGACGCGAGCACATGCTTGCGGTTCAAAACGAAATTCATGTATTTCTCCAGGAGTTATGAAAACGGGGCCGAAGCCCCGTCTCGCGCACGAAATCAGTTGGGAATGACTTCTTCGCTCTTGCCGTCGATCGTGAACATGACACGCAGACGGAACTTGCCGGCCGTCGCCGCCGCGACCGTGGACGCCATGGTCAGCCGCAGGTTCTTCGCGTCGTTTGCCGCGAGCTGCTTGGTCAGCAGCAGCGGGTAGCGCGTGTTCACAGCCGCCAGGAGATCGGATGCTGCCAGGAAGCAGGCGTCGTCACCGGCCACACCGAGCTTGGCGGTGTAAACCGTGGGGCCGACACCGGCGGTCTCGACGATCAGCTCGCCGCCGCACACCACCGCGCCCTGCGGCATGTTGATGGCGTCGAAAACGAGGTTGCCGGCGACCGTGACACCGAAGTCCTTGGTCGCGCCGCTGACAGAGTCGACGGCGGTATCGCTGAAGCTGAACGTGAATTCCTGGACCAGGAGGCGCTGAGCAGAGCGGGATGCTTTTTTGAGAGCCATGATGTGTTCTCCTTACTGAGCGACGTAGCAGGAGATCACGCCGAAGTCTTCGTTCGACCCGGCCTCGTAGATCGACTCGAACTTGGGCTTCTTGAAGCCCAGGATCTTGCCGACGGCGATGCCCTGCTGGTTGGAATAGTCGAAGCCTTCTTCGTCCCAATACGGGGCACCGATGTCGGCCATGCCCAGCGCCTGGGCACCACAGAACAGCACCTGGCACCCGTCAACCGCACCACCGCCCCACTTGGAGCCAGCAGCTGCGCCCGAGGTGTTGAAGACGTGGCGGAACTCGTGAAGGTGGATACCGTCGATCTTCACGCTGTTGCTGCCGGTGAACAGATCGTTGTTGTCCCCGCGCTGCTGCGCATGGCGCAAGTTGCTCACGTAGTTGGGATCCTGCTTCAGGCGCAGCATGGCCTGGGGAGTCAGGAAGGCGTGGTAGACCTCATCGCCGCCAGCGCCGCCCACACCGCGGATGTAGCGGTCCTTCGCGTAGGCCTTGAGCGCCAGGAACATGTTCCAGCACGGCAGGTCAGCGACGGCTACGTCCGAGGACGCGGCGCCGGCGATCAGGGAACCTTCGCCCACAGTGCCGTTGTTGTCCCAGCGCAGCCGGCGACCAGCGGTCGGAGCAGAAACGTCCGCCGCGAACTCGAGGTTCTTCAGGTCCGAACCAATGCGCGTTGCACCGTTGTTGTGCAGGGCGTACGAGTTGCCCCCGAGGCTCAGGAACGCCATCTGGTCCACACGATCCGCGATCCAATAGGACAGCACATTGCGGCTGTTGCCCCGGAATTCGACGATGGACTTCTGATCGGCCATCCGGCCTTCGTGGCGGTTGGCGTGGCGCAGCTGGTCGATACGGATGACCTGGTCAAAGGTCTGCATCGCCTCTTCGTTGCCTTCCAACGTGCGGTCGCCCGCTACGCCGTCGCCAGTCAGGTCGGCCAGCAGCGTGATGACTGCGCGGGCGCCCTTTTCGGACTTCTTCAGCTCGGTGATGTGCTGAATCAGGCTGTCGGGGCCTTTGCCCAGGAATTTGTTGATGAACGAGCGGTTACGGGCCTGCTTCCAAAGTTCGCGAGACCAGATGGTTTTCTGTTCTTGCGTCAGCAGGCCGAAATTGGTGAGCGCCATGTGGCACCTCCTGTAAATCGGTAATAGACAAACGGTTCCCTTGCCGATATGTCGCTTCGACCTGCGAGGAGTGGAGGCGCTGTCGTGGCCTACCTTGCACGTTGGGGCGAATGATACTCTATAAAAGATAAACGACGCCAGGGCGTCGTTTTCTTGGGAAGATGTGGTCAGCAGGGCGGTAGATCCAATGTGGCGGCCTGGGACAAGGCGCGTCCTGCCGCGAGCACCCGCCGCTCCTTCTCGGGGCTCACAGCTCGTCCCCGCGCATGCGCGCCAAGGTCTTTTCGTCAAGTTTGAGGAAGTCCTCGTCGGGCATCTTCATGGCGTCCTCGGCAGTCACCATCCCACCGCCCAACTTGTCGCTGTCCTGCCCCAGGCGCGACGCGTTCGGGGGAGTGCGCTTGCTCGCGTCGAGCGCCTTCTCCACGGCTTTCTTTTTGCGCTCGGCGGCGGGGTCTTCCTTAGGTACGCGGGGCGTAACGTCAACGGCTGCTTTTTGGACAGCAGTGCCCTTCCCGAGGAGCTTCTGCACGGCTGCCTGGAGCGCCGCTGCAGGCGTCATGCCGCGGCGCGACTGGTACGCCGATTTCAGGTCCAGCACGTCCGAAGCGACTTCTTCGTCGTAATCGTCGTGGTCTTCGTTCAGCTCTGGGTAGGCCGCCTCGATGCGCTCGAGCACGATGCTGTAGCGTGCGGTCTCGGTCGCGCGGGCTTCGGCTGCGGCGATCTTGAGGTCGCTCTTCTGCTCGGATACTTCGCGCTCCATGCGGCGGATCTTGGACATGGCTTCGGTCGCCTTGTCGACCTCACCGTCGGCCATGAGCTTCGTGTACTCCTTCTCCAGGCCCATGATTTTGTCTTCGAGCTTCGTGATGTCCTCGTTGACCGAAGCGACCTCCTTGCCGCGCTGGTACGAGGCGAGCTGGCGCTCCAAGTCGGCGCGCTTGGCGCGTTCTTTTTCCAAGAGGTCCTTGTGGCGCGACAAAGGAATGCGGTTTTCCTTGGCCTTGGCTTTTTCCGCCTTCTCGGCCTTCTCATCTTCGCCTTCGCCTTCGCCTTCGCCTTCGCCCTCACCTTCGCCTTCGCCTTCGGCGGGGGCCTTGCCCTTGGGCGCGGTGGTGCCGTCGCCCGCGGCCTCAGAGCCATCGTCCGTTGGCACGAAGTCGTCGCCGCGGTCGACGCCGGAAGCGTCGTCGGCATCGCCCGCGCCAGTACCGCCGGTATCAGAGCCGTCGTCGCCGGCGGGGGCCATGTAACGGGAGAGAAGTTTGCGCAGGAGCGGGTTCATCGGAGTCCTTTGGTTGGTTGAAGGGAATCGGGTTTCTGGGCGGCGACGGCCGCCTCCTGATGGGCCTGTGCACGCTGATCGGCGCGGTTCTGGGCGCTCTCGTATGCCTGCTGCCGCAGCTTCTCGCCGGCGACGCGCTCGGTTTGGCCAAACTTCATGAAGTCGAGCTGGCGCCTATGGGCGAACTCGCGCTCCTTGAGGTCGGCCTCATGCTGCGCCTGGGCCATCTCGAGTTCGGGGTTGCCCTGTTCGGGGGCGTCTGGTGGCGTGTTGGCCAGCACCTGGGCCTTGACCATGGTCTCCTGGGTCTTGGCATGCTTGAGGCCGGCGTCGGCAGCTTTGGCCTGGGCCTCACCCTCAGACTTGGCGACTTCCGCCTCCTCGGCACGGCGCTGGCGATCGGCCTTGGCCTGGGCCTCGGGGCTCTCCTGGTCGCCCTGCATCTGCTTGAGCACGTCGGCCTTGTTGTTCAGACGGCTGGAGTCGATCAACACGCTGTCAGGGATCGGGATGCCCATCTCACGCAAGGCCACGGCCTGCTCGAACTGGCTGTCTTCCAGCGTCTCGCGGCGCGGCACGGAGCTGACCACCACGCTGTACTCGCCCATCGTGAGGTCGTTGGTGATCGCACCGTAGGCGTCCGCCTTGTTGATCGTGAATGTCTCGGTATCGCCCGACAGGTTGTCGTGGGTGATTGAGAGCAGACGCTCCTCGGTGTAGAACTCCTGCACCAGGTCGAGCGTGTTGCGGGCCAGGATAAAGTCCGTGCGGATCAGGTTATCCAGCGGTTTGACCAGGTTGGTCGACCCTGCCTGGCGCTTGGCCTGGATGGCTTTGGCGGCTACGTCCTCGCGGTCAAACCCCTGCATGGAGTCCGACACACCGGAGATCGTCTTGATGTGCTCCTCGGCCTTGTAGGTGATGCGGTCCAGGCCAGTGGGCACCTGGTTGGGCTGGATCTTCTGGACCGATTTGTCCACGTCATCGTTCGTCTCGATCACGAGCCCGGTCATGGCGCCTTTTTGCTCGAGCTCCTCCGTGGTCATGTTCGTGAGTGAGCCAGTCTTCACCTTCCAGCCGCTGTTGGCCGTGGTGTTGATGACGTGCAGTTCCTGACTGGTGGCCTTGTTCAGTAGCTCCTGAGGGCCCAGCAGGCTCTCGACCAGGCCGATGGTGTTGCCACGGCGGAAATGCGGGAAGAACGGAACGACCGTAAAGTGCTTGTAGGGGCTCCAGTCATCATGCAGGCGAACGTCGTCGGCCGTCACAGTCCAGCGGATACGGCGCATCAGCTTCGTCGTGACCTGAAAACCGAATTTCTCCACGAAGAAGGCAATACGGTTGCGGTCGAAGTCCGCCGGGATCGGGCGCATGTCGCCCGTCTCCGGGCTCACGAAGTGCTTCTGCCGGTCAATCATGCGGTACTGGCGCTCGAGCAGACGAATGTTCCTCACGACATTGCTGTCGTCGGTGCCGCCTGAATAAGTCGGGTCGCTGGGGTTGCCGAACCGATCGCGCACGAGATCGACACTGTCGTAGCCGTAGGCAAACGCGCTGTCCCGGCGACGCAGGAGCTCCGCGTCCTCTTCGCCGTACAAGATGGCAACGTCGTCTGCGGTCACCCACTTCGTGACAAAAACTTCGCCCCAGTCGTCGGGGTCGTACGCATCAGCGTCCCCATCGACAATGACGTTCTTGGGGTTCAGGTTTTCGATGCGCACTTCTCCGCGCATGCTGTCGTCAAACCCCAGGCGCAGATCCAGGTACCCGCGGGAACCAATGATGCCGTCGGCAAACATGTCCGAGCGTTTCCAGTCGAGCTGGTTGCTATCGGAGATGTGCTTGAAGACCTTCGTGAGAATCTCAGCCACATCGGCGGGCGCGCCGTTACGAGGCCGAAACGAGATCTCGCTGCGGTTGTAGATCTGCTCGCCCATCACGTTGCTGATGGTCGAAAGGATCTTGTTGATCGTGAGCGCCGGGCGGCGCAGCAAGTCGAGCTTGGCCTTATCCGCGCGGTCCCACTGGTCGCCCGCGAAGAACCGCTCACAGCGGTCGACCTTGGTTACGAAGTCCTGGTGCCCGTTGTCACGGAGCCAGGCGTAGCGATTCCAGTTTTTGGTGGCGAGTGCGTTATCGGTCGGCATGGCGGCGGTCCACTCGCGCGAGCGAGAGATCCACCGCGCCGGTCAGGCGGGCTTCGTGGGGTGTTTTGGGGAGGTAGCCGAGGCTCATGCCGTCATGTGTCCGCCGGCCGCACCGGAGTGTTGAGTGAGCTTGTCGCGCCAGGATTTCATATGTTTTTCCTTCGGTGCTTTCGGCGGCTCTCGGCCAACGGCCATCGTCGTCATCCAGGCTATGGCGTCCACCTGGTCATCGTGTACACCTGCCGGAAAACGTAGCATCTCCGCACGGGCGCCGTCGTACCACTCCCCCTGGTTAGAAAAACTCACCATCCCCTGCTGCATCCGGCCCTGCAGCGGCCGGGCCCGGGCCATCTTGTCGGTAATGGGCTTCAGGACCTGGACGGACGGGTAGAAACCCCGCTCGCGCATGCGCTTCTTCAAAAGAGACTCGATTGCGCGGTAGATCTGTCCGTCCTCAAAGCCCACAACTAGGCTGGGACTATACCATTTCTGACAAAGATTCAAGATCGATTCAACGATGAACATGCCGTCGCCGCTCTTGTACCTGATCATGTCGGCGACGTGCAAAATGTCGTCCTCATCCTGCAGCCCGACGACGCCGACGGTGTAGTCGTTCTGCTTCTTCTCGCTGATGGCAAAGTCAAATGCCACGAAAACATTGGAGCGTTTGATTCCTGGGAGCCCGCCGCGGCGGAAGTGCTCCTTGAGGAAATATGCCCCGTCGTCGGGCACCGGGTTCTGCTGGTATAGCGCAGCCCAAAAACGCGGCGGGATGGTCTTCTTGATCCGGTTGAGCTTCACGAGGTCATAGCGCTCAGGGTGCAGAGCCTCGCCCCGAGAACGAATGAGCCGGCCCCGGGCTGGACATTCGTCGTGCACGATCATGTCCGTGTCATCGTCCAGGTACTCGTCGTGCTCGGCAATGGCCGGGTACTTCACGAGCTCGAACTGATCCGACTCCGGATCATCAGTCATCGCCGTCTGCAGCCGGCCGGCCAGATCATCGTCATGCCACCAGGTCTGAATCACCAGCACCCCGCCGCCGGGGGCCAGCCGGGTGTAGGCGGTCGAGCCGTACCAGTCCCAGAGCTTCTCGCGCACATCGGCGCTGTCGGCCTCCTCGGCGTTCTTGATTGGGTCGTCGATCAGCAGGACGTGCGCCCCCTTGCCGGTGATGCCCCCGCCAACGCCGGCCGCCACGTAGCCGCCGCGCGTGCCGCTGATGCCCCACTCCTCATTGGCCTGGAAGTCAGGATGCAACCGGGCATCGAACACGCTCTGGTAGCTCGGGTCGTGCAGCACTTCCTTCACCTTGCGGCTGAAGGACATGGCCAGCGACACGTTGTATGAGCAGGCAATGATCTCGTGGTCGGGGTTGCGCCCCAGGTGCCAGGCCGGGAACATACGGGAGGCGAGTTCGGACTTCCCGTGCCGCGGTGGCATCAAGATCATCAACCGAGGGCTCAGGCCTTTGGCCACGTCGTCGCTGAAGCGCTCCAGGCGCCGGGCGATGTCGCGGTGGACCCAGCCGGCGTCGTAGCGCGGGTTGATGCGCTGCGTGAAGGGGATCAGGCGGCGTTTGCATAGCGTGCGGCTGGCCAGCTCGATCTGGGCCTGCTGCGCGGGGGTGAGGTTAGGCGGTGGCGGTGTCGATGATGATGACGCCGAAGTCGTTGCCGGCGTCGTTAAGGACGGTGAAAGTAGGGGGCTTGCCGCTGAGGATGGCGAAGGTATCCCGATCGATTCGATCGGCGAAACGCTCGCTAGCGTGGGCGACGGCTTGGCGGATCGATCGGAACCCTGCTGCTTCGAGACCTGTGTCGTGGGCGACACCGAACGCTTGGCTGGGGCCGGGGTAGCCTTCCGGACAGACGCTGAGGAAGCCTTCGATGTACTGGCGGACTTTGGCTTCGGTCCAGGCGAGTGGGCCGGGGGCGATGCCGTCGAGACGCGCTGCCTCGGCGGTTCGGTAAGCGTTGTGGCGGTACGACTGGACGTTGCCGTTGAACGTGTTGTCGATCGGTTCGCGGAGGAGGAGCGCGGCAAGGTCCGCGTACTCGAGGCCATCACTGCCGCGGATCATGGCTTTTCTCCGTCGCAAACACGACATCAGCGAGGTTGATGGCGTCGTCCAGCTCTTGGGCGGACATCGGAATTACCGTGCCATGCGGCAACATGCCCATAGCCTGGCGGATCGTGCCCTTGCGGTCAATCACGTCCTCAGCGGCGGCGTTGTTGACCTCGCAGATCCGGGCCATCACCGCCATCTTGCGTGCCTCCAGGGCGCGGCTGACGGCGTAGTTCGCGTCGCTGTAGCGCTGGATCTCCAGGCTGGGGGCCGTGGCCAGTACGAGGCCTGGGGCGCCAGCAAGTGGTGATACAGCCGGTGCGGGCGGCGCAGATTCTGGGGTGAGCCAGGACAAAATTCGTTGGGCGAAGTTCATCGGTTCTCCAGTTGGGGTTGAGTGGAGGGCGGCAGTTGCCCACCGTTGCGGATCACTTCGAGCAGCTCCTCATCGGACAGCCGATCCATGCGCTGAATACCCTCGACCAAGGAATGCTCGACCCTGATCTTCTGTGGCTCGTAGTAGCCGCACATCTTTCCGATCTCGCGCGCAGCGGAGACCATCGAGCTCGGCTCGGCGCACATCTTGGCCATGTCGTACGACTCGACCAGCATGTCCATCACCTTCTTGCGCGTCATCTGCGCGGCCTGCTCGTATAGGGCTTTCTCCTGAGCGTAGAGGGCCTTGGCCTGCGGGAAATGGACAAGGCGATAGGCGTAGCTGGCGCCATCGCCGTACCCGGCGCGGATCGCGGCGGACTGGATGGACTCGCCCTCGGCCCAAAATTTGACGAACAGCTTGGCTTTGTCGGTCAGGGGCTTGTTTGGGTCGATCGTGTCGGCGATCTCGGCGACCGGGATGTTCGCAGCGTTGCGGTACTTGCGGCGGTTGTCGAGCACAGCGGCCTCAATCACCTCGGGCTTGGCGCTGACCCCTCGTTTTTTGGTGATGGGCTTGCTGACAGCCTTCATGCCACGGCCGTTGCCCTCGCGATTGCGAGTTGTGCCGGGAGGGTATTGCTTTGCCGTCATCGTTCATCTATTGTAGATGAGCAGAACGATGGCACAAAACCCGGTGAAATTTTTTACTAAAAATTTTTTGATTTCGGGGATTGGGTCACGGATCGCCGCGTGAGTCTCCCCTCGGGGTACCGAGAACTGGCCACCCCAGTTCGGATTCGCGTTGCCCCGAGGGAATAAGGAGTCTCTTTCGGTGTCCCGCCGGAAGATCACTCCTTCGTCGCGATCTTCATCGTGCCCGGGTTGTGTCATTCATCAACCAGGAGCATCGCATGGATTCTCTTCGCACTCTCATTCACAGTGTCGCGCTCGTCGGCGGCTTCGTCCTGCTCGGCGAGCTCTCTGCGACATCGGTCAGTGACACCGTCTGGTACGGCGCAGCCCTTGGCTACGTCGGCTACATCGGTCTTGTCGTTGTCGGCGCAGCGCGTCGCATCATCTCGTCTATCTTTTAAGGAGCACATCATGACCACCATCACCACCAAGCACGCTCTGCTGCTGGCTGCACTCGCCGACTTCGGCGCTCAGTTCGACGTCGTCGCTGGCAAGTACGACGGCAGTGAGGAGAACTGCAAGTACAGCGACCGTTTCGCCACCTACGACGAAGCGCTCATCGCGTTCGACAAAGTCGGTGACTACCCCTGGAGGCGCATCGAGGTCGTTCACGCTGAGCTACTCGAAGCACGCATGGCCAAGCTGCGCGCATCCGCTGCTGCCGTACGTCCTGATCCTGCTTATTTCGAGCAGTACGGCGCCTACGTTGACGCCTGCCGTGCGCATGCACGCGCCACGCGTCAACGTGTTGTGTCCTACGTCAGCGCTAACGCGTGGCGCGCAGCGCGCAGCGTGGCGGCATGAGCCGTCATCGCTCTTATCCCTACCCAGTGCGTGCTCCAAGCACGCACTGGTTCGTCCGCGCACTTCGCGCAATCTGGCGTTGGTGCTAGTTCCAGCGCTACAAAACCAAGAGCACTCCTTCGTCGTGCTCTTTCTCGTGCCCGTTCTGTGCCTTTACAGGCCTACTTTGTTTGCTATCTTTTTAGGAGTATTTACCATGATCAAGTCTACTGCTTCCGTTCGTGCCATCAAGAACGCCACCGCTTCGATCTCATCGACCAAGTCGGCCGCTCCTCGCACTGTCAAGAAGACGGCCACGGCCAAAGCCGTTGAGCACGTCGTGCCTCCTCGTGAGGATGACGAAGCTGATGTGCAGTCTGCGTTCGAAAAATTCAGCGATATGTTCGACGGGCTGGGCTTCAAGATCCCATCGGGTCGCCGCATGGCCGTCTCCGTCGTTACGCAGTTCCTGGTGCTCGGCACCGGCATCTACTCGGGCTTTCAGCTCGGTGCGTTGCTCGCATTCGGCGCGGCCGTGATGACAGGCTCTGCATTCCTGTCGTTTCTCGGCTGGTTCGTCGTTGTCACACTCAGTGTGTACACGTCGCTCATCGCCGCCGCTCGCATCGGCAAGTACATCGCGCTCGGCGAGATTGACAACGACATGAAGCGTGCACGCAGCTGGGTCTCCGGCAAGTGGAACTCCGTTAAAGAGCGCTTCAGCGGTAACGAGGAGCCCAGTCATGTTTGAAATGGGCATCGTTGTAGGGCTCGCTCTACTGCTCTCGTTGTCCAAAATGAGTTGGCCCTGGAAGCTACGAATCCTTTCATCACCGTTCCTAATGGACGCTCTGATCTTCGTAGGATTGCTTATTTTGCACTGGGGAACTTTTTCTGGCGTCATGGTTGCAACCATCGGCGCATTCATGTGCTCGCTGGTCCTATCCGCCGGCCGTTGGATGTTCGGTCGTCTGAACGACGGCAAGTACATCCCCGGCAAATTCGACATCGGTCACAAGTTGACCAAGTAATTCACAAGCCCTGCTCAGTCAGGCATTTGGTGCGGCTGGCATAACCCGCAACCACCACCCTGGGCAAGCGCCCAGGGCCATGAGGCAAGCAATCAACCGACATCCAAAAGGACACAGAAATGGCTTACATCCAGTACCTCAATAGCTATGGCGAGTGGGCGGAAACCGAGTGCATGTCGCGAGAGCGCGCAGAAGTCGAGGCCGCTTCAATGCCTGCGCATATGGACGCGCATGTTCGCGTCTGCGGGCCTTTCTGAACCCCCGTCCCGGCCAAGCGCCGGGGCTAACTGATAGGAGATAGAGATGGCCCTCATCACCAACCGCGTCAAAGCGTTGATGCAAGCGCTTGAAGACATCAACAAAGACGTCCCTGTTGTCCACTGAACCACCAACCATCATGCCTCTGCACTTCTCCCACCCATCACATCCACGCAACCACCTCTCGCTCAGCACCACGCCTGGTATTGAGCGAGAAGTTGAAGGCCAGCCTCACCCATCAACTCGAGACCCGATGGACATCCTCATCGAACTCGAAGAAGAACTGGGCTGCTCCATCGTGCAAGCGGTGAAGCGTTATCGCGATCAAATCCGCCGCGAACGCACGTTCGACGCTCACTGATAACCCACCCGCCTGGATAGCGTGCTGTCCAGTCTGGTGTGCATCTCGCACATCACTTGCTCACTCTTAACTGAAATTGGAGATTCATCATGTCCCGTACTCACACTGTTCCTGCTGGCACCATGGCTTCTGCATTCGCTAATGCTGGCATCGCCGCTCCTGTCGTTCCTGCAACATTGTCTGAAGCTGCCGAGCTCAACAAATCGTTGCCCATTGTCAAGCAGTGGGTCTCCTACCAAGGCCAAATGGTCACCCGCGCTGAAATGGAAGTGCTGGCCAACGAGGCAGACGCCGCTGCTGCCGAGAACGCGCCCGTTTCCTATGGCACGGCCTTCTTCGATCTGTTCCATACGCTCGAAGATTTGCTCGTGCATCCGCTGCTGTGTGCACGGGTGCTCAGCTCCATGACCTGGATTCTCGACACAACGGCCATCAACACCGCACGCTCAGTGTTTTGGGATGTGCACAAGGAAGCGTCCGAGGCCGGGCACATCGACGACTTCGCTGATTTCCTCAACCGCATGGCCGAGATGCGGGCCAACGAGAACTACGTCGAAGACCTCGGTTTCGAGCTCGGTGCAGGCAAGCTTCAGTCGCTCACGCTGCTGCTCAAGCTCTCGCAGAAATGGCACGACAAAGCACAAGGTGCGTCGGTCGGCGCGGGCATCAAGTACGTGCCCAAGTCCTTCGAGCAGTTGCTGGCCGGCGAGAAAGCGCAGTCCGTCGATGCGCTCACCACCGCCAAGCTCAACGCATTGGTCGATGCCACGTTCGATGGCGAAGACAGCACGCCCGAGGAAATCGAGCAAGCCAAGAAACTCGTCGCTACTCAACAGTCCGAGCGCCTGGCTGCCATGCACGCTTCGCGCCAGATGATCTCGCCTGCTGTGCTGCGCATCATTGCGTATGCCGACTACCGTGACAGCAGCGAAGCCGATGAGTTTTGGCAACTGCCTGTTGAACTGCAAGCTCGACTGATCAACAATGCCATCAGCACCATTGACCGTACTGTGACGGATCTGGCCGCATACAAGTCGATCTCCGCACTTGAGTTCATCGGCCTCATCAAGGAAGCCAAGGGCGCCAAGACACGTTTGAACGATGTGCTCAAGACCACCAAGTTCTTGGCGCACTGAACGAAGACGAGCCCCTCGGGGCTCGTCTATCTTTTTAGGAGATAGAAATGTCGGACGTACGCCTTAATCCTCAACCCGACTGGCCAGATCGTTGTGGTTGGGAAATGGATGCAATGCCTGGCGGCCCAGCACGTCGCAACGTATTTTGGTGCGACAACGAAGACAAAGATCTACTCAACCAGGTGAATGCAGGAGTGAGCTTCGAAGAGATCGCCCGGAGGCACCAACGGACTTGGGAAGGAGTGACTTCACGCCACCAAGTTTTGGTGTGGGAGCTAGAGTGCCGGCTGTTGGGGTAAGGGTTCGGACCTACGTTCTTACGAACTCGCCACAAAACTCTTTTTCAGCTCTATATACATAGTACCAAGTTAAATAAATAAATAAAATTTACTTTAGAAAAGATAAAATTATAAGTATAAGAATATAAGGACTAAAATGGGTATAGAGGAGAGTGTAGGATGTGCATCCCCACTGTCCCCTGCGCCTGGACAGTCTGTGTTCCACATGCCCGGCGTCGATCATCTTTGAAGGACCAGAATGGACATCGTTTTCCTCCGCGCTTCCGTGCCGCTCACCAAGACCTACAGCAAAGCAGCCAACGGAGTGATCACCAAATCCCCCTACCCTCTTGTGTGGGAGTTCACATCGCAGACAGAGTCCTGCAAGTCATTGGCCCAGCTCGAGCTCCTGCTACTTGAGAACGCCAAGCGTGGGCACTGCGTCCTCAAAGGCTCCATCGCTCGTCCTCTGGTTCAAGAATCGCGTGCCGGTAGCACCGACACCAACAGCACCACCGAATGGCTCGTGCTTGACCTTGATGGGCTGCCAGATCAAGTCGACATCAACAGCGTTCCCACCCCGCTGACCATTGAAGTCTTCCTCGCAGAAATGGGGCTCTCGGACATCAGCTACATCGTGCAGTGGTCTGCCTCTTACGGCATCGAGAACAAGAAGCTGCGCGCACACATCTTCATGCTGCTGGACAAGGCCTACTCGGCTCCGCTGCTCAAACAATGGCTCATCCAGAAGAACCATGAGGTCCCATTGCTACGTGACTCCATGGCCCTAACCAAGACCGGCAATTCGATCTCCTGGCCCTTGGACACGTCGGCTTGCCAAAACGACAAGTTGATCTACATCGCACCGCCTACCTTGAAGAACATCAAGGACCCTATGGGCAAGACACCGCGTATCCATCTTGTCAAACACAAGTACGAATGCTTCAGCCTTTCCAGCGCGGGGACCATCAACTCCACAGCCAAGAACCGCGACCTGAACCACAAGCGCATCGCCGAACTGCGCGAAGACTTCGGGCTTCCACCGCGCAAGATCACGTACAAGATGCACGGCCACACCGAGGTCATGCTCAAGCCCGACGAATGCATCATCACTGAGATGAAGACCGAACGCGGTTTCGTGTACTTCAACCTGAACGGAGGAGATTCGTGGGCCTACTACCACCCGGAGGACAAGCCGGACTACATCCTGAATTTCAAGGGCGAGCCGGCCTACCTGACCAAGGAACTCCTTCCGGACTACTGGCAGCAATTGACCGGAACGGGCTCATCTACCCGGGCCTCATCCAACGGCCTGCTGTATCTCGCTTTTTGCGACAGACGAACAGGCGTGTATTGGCGGGGCACGTACGAGGCGTTTACTGACAACCTGGACATCAGCCCGGCGAAAAACGAAACGCAGCTGCGCCACTTCGCCAAACAATACGGGGTGCCCATGGGCGACTTCGTCCCGGAATGGGACTTGATCTTCGACCCCCAAGACACCGTACGCGTCGATCCACAGAACCGTCAGGTCAATCGCTTCCAGCCAACGAGCTTCATGCTCAACGCGGGCACAAAGATGCCTAAGGCTATCCCCAAGATCATCAACAAAGTCATCTTTCATGCCCTGGGCAGCGATCAGTCCATCATGGACCACTTCATCAATTGGCTGGCGACGGTCGTACAGACCCGCGACCGTACGCGCACAGCCTGGGTGTTGCACGGGACGGAAGGTACCGGCAAGGGCGTGATGGTCAACAAGATCCTGCGCCCCATGTTCGGCTCACACATTGCTTTGCGTCGCATGGAGGAACTCAACGAAAAGTACAACCAGTTCATGGAAGGCGCGTTCATGGTCTTCGTGGATGAGGTACAGACCAAAGCCCTGCAAAACGAACAAGGCGTGATGGCCAAACTGCGCAACTTCATCACCGAAGAAACCACGCCTATCCGCGCCATGTATGCAAACGCCATTGAGGTGCGCAACTACACGAACTGGATCTTCAGCTCGAACATGCCCGACCCCGTCTCCATCAAGAAAGGAGACCGCCGGTTCAACGTCGGACGTTATCAGGCCAACAAGCTACCCATGACCGATGCTGAAGTCGACGGCATCATCAAGGAGGTCCAAGTCTTTTACGACTTCCTGATCAACTACCCGGCTGACTACGAGCTGGCCGGCCGCGTCATTCAGTCTGCAGACCGCGACACCATGATCTCGATCTCCGAATCTTCGGTCGACACCGTAGGCTCTGCGTTGCTCGACGGCACCTTTAGCTTCTTCGTTGAACATCTGCCCACGGACAACAGTCACGTTCGCAACGTGAGGGACAACAACCGTGTCGAAGACTACAAGGAAGTGCTGCGCAATTTAGTCGGCCGCACATTGGCAGGCGGCTCCTGCGCCATCGGCCGCGAAGAGCTGCGCACCCTGTTCGAGTTCACTGTTGGCGGCATGCCGGTGAGCCCCAACAAGTTCACATCACTTCTCAAACATCACCGCATCCACATGGAAGCCGTATGGGTAAACAACAAAACCGTCCGCGGCATCAAAGTTCATTGGAAGGACGCAATGCAGTTCCCTGTCTACGTAGCACAGCACTTGAGCACGCAGCAGCTCTCCGTGCCATCTTCCGCAAACACTGGGCCGAGTTCCCCGAAGCCAAAGGCAAGTACGGGCACGAAGAAAACGGCAGCTAAGAAAGCGGTGACGGTATGAAATGGCTCAAAAACCTCCTACCAGACGACGCTACACACTTCACCACATCGCGTTCGCGAGGAGCAAACCATGACTGAGCCTACAGAACTTCTGCCGTGCCCGTTTTGTGGCGGACCGGTTAAGCTGGAAGAGACGGTGAGCTGCTACAACAAAATGCACGGGCATCACCAGTGGTGGGGCGTTGTTTGCCGCTCATGTGCAATACAGCAGCGCCCAAGTGCATCGAAAGATGCCGCTATTGACCGCTGGAACCGCCGCACTGCTCCATCTACTGAGGGAGAGAGCAATGAGTGATCTAACAGACCGCCTGCGCTGTTTTAACAGGCAGACATGCACGGAAGCCGCAGACCGTATTGAAGCGCTTGAGGCAGAGCTTGCAGCAATGCGGGCGGGAGGGGAGCCGGTGGCGGAAATGGTTCCTTATCACACGCCATCTGGAAAAAGGGTGGCCGTTATTTCCAGGTTCCAGCACCTGCCTATCGGCACCAAGCTCTACACCCACCCCCAGCCAGCCGCACAGGATGCGGACCCACTGCAGGGCGCTGCAAATTGGCTTGCACAAGCACACGGTCAGTTC
>ERZ724516.17-NODE-17-length-94560-cov-5.630781_pt1 | contig 94560 bp, 88 predicted proteins | sample MGYA00376049_ERZ724516 | MGnify/ENA primary metagenome ERZ724516 (study PRJEB28724, sample SAMN07190886) | activated sludge metagenome | isolation source: activated sludge of sewage treatment plant in Hong Hong | place: USA: Christiansburg, Virginia | collected... | reverse complement strand
CTTCATCACTCACAACATCAACTGAAGAATCCTCTGACATCAATGCTGCTATATCTTCAAAACTTTCGCCAGCTGCTTCAATTTCTGAAAGATCAGATGCACTTTGCTCCGTCTCTTCTAAAGGCATGGCAATAATGTCACCGTTATATATTTCTTCTAATGCAATTGATAATGGTTTACGTGATGTTGAAGTTATCTGAGGTGGCACTATGCGTCCGAGACCTTCACCAAGTTGGTTATAATAGTCATTTATTTCACGAGCACGTTTTGAGCTTAATGTTACAAGAGTAAATTTTGATCCTGCATTTTCAAGCATAACTTCCATTGCTGGATCCATGAGTGATGATTTTTTATTTTCCACTATTACCTCTAAATTTGTTCTGCAGATAACCGAACCCGAAAGACTAAACCTTCACAGAGCACTTATCCACAGTATGTTTACTGTGTTGTAACTTTACTTATATGATCTTTAACTATAGCAGTTAGCTCACTTAATGCGCGAGCCAGGTCATCATTTATGACCATAGCAGAAAATTTGGGGATTAAGTTTTCCTCTGCTGCTGCAGCTGCAAGTCTTTTGTCTAGCGACTCAGGAGTCATTGTAGGATCTTCACGTTGTAATAATCGTCGTCTTTGAACTTCTTCACTAGGAGCTTTAACAAATATCAAAAAGGTATTTGGATATAAATCTTTAACTTTTAGTGCACCTTGAACATCCAATTCCAAAACAACGTTTTGTCCTTTTGCTATATGTTCTTCGATTGGAGCTTTAGGTGTACCCTTCCAGTCTCCATAAACTTCAAAATATTCGAGCATACCATCGTTTTTTGCTGTAGTTAAAAATTCTTCTTCAGAAAGGAAATAGTAGCTTTTACCTTCAATTTCATGTGGCCGTGGCGCACGTGTAGTTGTAGATATACTCAGGTATAATTCTGGTATTTTTTTCATTAATTCAGAAACCAATGTTCCTTTGCCGACACCGCTAGGGCCTGCAATAACAATAAGTTTTCCGTTATTTAATAGATCATCACTCATTTATATTATTATCCTTAATTATTGCGATGAAAACTTAGCAAGTAAAGCAGCTTTTTGTTTAGTACCCAAACCGCCGAGTCTTCGCGAACTAGCAATTTCCAATTCTTCCATTAACCGTTTGGCTTTTACTTTTCCAACTCCAGGAAGTGATTCAATCACAGCTGAAACTTTTATTTTAACCAAAATAGGATTAGCGTCTGCCTCTCTAAATAGCTCTGGCAGTGTTAAGATCCCCATTTTTAATCTTTCTTTTACTTCCGCACGAGCTTTTCTAGCATATGCTGCTTTTTCTAATGCTGCTGCTCTTTGTTCAGGTGTAAGTATTGGAGGAGTTGGCATTTATGTCCTTTCGAGTTTCAAACTTAGTAATAGAAAAACTATATATTGTATTTTACTTCTAAATCCGCTGGTAAAAGACTATAGCGCGTCGCGTGAGATGTTTTTTGGATATAAGGCTATATTTCTAAATTAGTATGCATTGTGAAACTAATTGCTCGGGATTTGCCACAAGTTGTACATGTAACCCATCGATCCCAGGACATGTATTACGAACAACAAGACCCTCATCACTTGCTTCTAAGCAGTATATCTCTCCAACATCTACTTGAGCAGATACTCCTTGCTCCAATGCGATTACACGCAATTTTTTCGTTTCTTCATTGAAGAGATAAAGATTACCCCTACCAGAGATAATATCAATGGTTAAGAGATTAGCAGCGGATAATTTTAAAACATCCAATGTTTTATCTGGAAATACTTCTAAATAAACACGATTTGGTCCATTAAAATCGATAGTTGGACTTTCAAATATTCGATAAGACGGCTTATCCTCAGGGAACAACGGTATTTCTTCTAACATCACCTCACCTGGGGCTAATGTACTTGTAACATTTGAATCATGTTCAATTAGAGGGAGCGAAGGATTGACCGGTGTATTTGGGTATTCAACAATATATTCAGCACCTATGGCCTCGGTTTCGATTGTTAAAGTAGCTCCACCAGGAATATGTACCGCATCGCCTTGATGAGTTAATACAACCATTTGCGTTTCGATATTTCCAGAACCATACGTAAAAGTTAATATCAATGGATTATCGCCACTGAGTGAAACTATCTCTCCGGAATCACTAACAACAACTTTTAGAAGTACATTAGTATTATCCACTGATCCGAAACCGGCAAGGTTCCCTCTTGGGGTTATAAAATCCCAAGATATAATATGTCCATCATTATACGTATTATCAGGTGGACGATTTATAAAAGTTTCGATTGAATTATCCATAGTTGTAGTCTATTGGGTTTGGGGCGTTTAGACAAATATAACAGTTATAGCATTATTTCTCTTATTCAGTACTAACAAATATTATTAATCATCAAGATATGCGAAAATAACTTTTCTTAAATTATTTAATTATCATATAGAGCGGTTTGGACTTGTAAAAACACATCTTTAGTTGCTTTGATCGGGTCATCTGCCCCAGTGACTGCACGACCTAAAACAAGCCAATTTGAACCATCTTTAATTGCAGATTCAGGTGTTGCTATACGATTTTGATCGCCAACATCTTGACCAGCCAGTCGAATGCCAGGCGTTAAAGCTCGAACATTTGGTGCAATTGAATTTTTCAATGCTAATTCGTGTGTAGAACAAACAATATCACAAGCAACTTCTTGCGCTAAAAGCAATCTTGCTTTAAATGCTTCCTCGTCAGCAGGTAAAGATGTTAATACTGTCACTGCCAACAAAATTGGAGTATCAAATCCGCAAGATATAGCACCTTTTTTCAAACCGCGTTGAGCTGCTAATAGCATTTCCTTACCACCAGCGCCATGAACAGTCATCATAGAAATACCTCGAGATGCGTGAACTTCGCATGCTCGTTCAACTGTATTAGGAATATCATGGAGTTTTAAATCAAGAAAAACTTTAATACCTAGTTCTCGCATTTTTATAACAGACTCTGCACCATTTTGAGCGTATAGCTCACTACCAATTTTTACATATCCAAAATAATCGCCAACTAATTCAACCATCGTTAAAGAAGCATCAAGATCACCAACATCTAAACTTAAAACTAATTTCTCTTTTACATTTTCATCAAATTCTGACATATTGCTCTTTTCTCATGTAGGCATCTCAATTGTATTAGTCAATTCCGAAACTTTTACTACACCAGTATTAAAACAGAAATCAGCTAGTTCTTGGTTTATTCTAATCACAGCTTTTGGATTAGCAAAAGTAGCAGTAGCTATACCGACTAAGTTTGCACCACACATCATCAATGCAGCAGCGTCTTGCCCTGAGCTGACACCACCCACACCAATAATAGGTATTTCTGGAAATGCTGAACGAACTTCATAAACGCCCTTGCAAACGATTGGAAAAACACCCGCTCCACTATAACCACCAGAACCTTTGCCTAAAATAGGTTTACGAGTATAAGGGTCAATAACCAGACCAAGCGAAGTATTAAATAACGTAAGTCCGTCTGCCCCAGCTTTAACTGCCCCACTTGCAATATCAACTATTGAAGTAACTGAACTAGAAAGCTTAATAAAAATAGGTAACTTATTACCGACTTCATTCTTAACAAGTTCAGTAATTTTTTGTACGTCATCTTTACTAAAAGCAAAAAGCCTATTACCCGCTTCAGTATTAGGACAGCTAACATTAACTTCTAAAGCAATAAAATTTTCTGAATATTGCGTAACTATTTTGGCAGCTTTAGCGTAGTCTTCAAAAGTTCTACCCCAAATAGCCATAATAATTTTTGCTCCAGATTTTTTTAATTTTTCTAAATCGCTATCAATCCAATCTTTAATATGTGGTCCCGGTAGGCCAACTGAGTTCATCATTCCAGTAGGACATGCCCCAACGCGAGGTGAAGGATTGCCAGGAGAAAGAAAAGGCGCTAAAGATTTTATGGTTATAGCACCAAATTCGCGAGGGTCGATGACTTCGAAAAGTTCATCTGAATGCCCCATGCTCCCAGAAGCAGCAACTACAGGATTGTCTAGTTTAATATCTGCGACTGAAGTATTTAATTCAACAGTCATATCTAGTTCTATACAGCAATCACCATCATCGCTATGTACATGCTTCTTATTTTTAAACATTGTTAGATTCCAAAGTCAATTGAACATTTTCATGCATCTTTTGTAAGGAAGCAACCTGTATATTAGATTTCTCCCATTGTGCAATACCTGAGGCTAGAGCACGAGCTGCTGCTATTGTTGTCACACATGGAACATGATATTTAGTGGCTGCAATACGTATATGTTGACCATCGCGTCGAGTGCTTCTACCCATAGGTGTATTAATGACTAAGTCAATTTTTCCATTTGCAATTAAATCAACCGCATCGTTTCCATATTCATCGCCAACTTTCGCAATAACATAATCAACAGGAATACCTTTTTGTACAAAAGCACTCGCAGTACCAGAAGTTGCCGCAAATCTAAACCCTAAAGCAGCATACATTCTTGCAACTTCAATAGCATTTTCTTTATCTCTATCAGCAACTGAAATAAATACAACACCTTTAGAAGGTATAACCATGCCAGCAGAAATTTGAGCTTTATAGAATGCTGTACCAAAAGTAGGGCTTATACCCATAACTTCTCCTGTTGAACGCATCTCAGGACCTAGTACAGCATCAACCTTTGGAAATCTTGCAAAAGGAAAGACCGGGGCTTTGACACTTATACGATCTGTAGGCATTATATTTTCTGAAGATAATTCAACTGATATTATTCCTGCCGATCTTAAAGATTCAAAAGTCTCACCAAGCATTAAACGTGTAGCAATTTTAGCAATTGGTATACCTGTTGCCTTCGCGACAAAAGGAACCGTACGTGATGCTCTTGGGTTGGCTTCTATTATATAAACATTGTCATCTTGCACTGCAAACTGTATGTTAATCAATCCGACAACTTCTAAATTTTCAGCCAAAGCCTTGGTATGTTTAATTATCGTTGCAATCACATCACTAGATAAAGTTTGAGGTGGCAGAATACAAGCAGAGTCTCCCGAATGCACGCCAGCTTCTTCTATATGCTCCATAATTGAACCTAGTAGGAATTCACCATTTATATCACGTAAAGCATCAACATCAACTTCTGTAGCATCTTGTAAAAAACGATCAATCAAAGCTGGACGAGTTGATGATAATCCCCCTTCTTTACCAAGTGTTCCCATTGCAGTTAATTCTTCCATAGCCTCAACAAGTTGATTTGGTTCATCTACTATTTGCATCGCTCGTCCACCCAAGACGTAACTAGGTCGAACTAAAACAGGATATCCAATTTTTTCAGCAACATTTAAAGCTTGTGCAGTAGTTATTGCAATTCCACCTTCTGGCTGTTTAATTTCTAATTTTTCACATAGTTCATGAAACAATTCTCTATCTTCTGCTTTATCAATTGACTCTGGAGAAGTACCTAAAATATTAAAACCTTTTTCTTTTAATACCGAAGAAAGCTTAAGAGGTGTTTGTCCACCCAAAGCAACAATAATTCCAAAAGGATTCAACTTTTCACAAATCGCTATCACATCACTTGCAGTCAATGGTTCAAAAAATAACATATCACTAGTGTCATAATCGGTAGATACAGTTTCAGGATTACAATTAATCATTACAGGTGCAAAACCAGAATCGCGAAGAGCATAACTAGCATGAACACAACAATAATCAAACTCGACACCCTGACCTATTCGATTGGGTCCAGATCCCAATATTACAACCGTCTTTTTTTCAGGGAGGATAATTTCGTCTTCATCTGAATACGTCGAGTAGAAGTATGGCGTCGAACTGCTAAATTCGCCTGCACAAGTATCTACAGCACTAAAAGTTTTTTCTATTTTATAATTTTTAATAGTTTCATAAATCTCATCCATAGAACAGGACCAAGCATAAGCGATCTGCTCTGCACTAAAACCATCACGCAATACTCTTTTCATCTCCGATTTAGAAATCGTATCTGGTGTACGCGAACACAACAATTCTCTTGTCTCAATTATTTGTAGAAGTTGATCTATAAAATAAGGATCAATATGAGTCAGCTCATGAGCGCGTTGCGCAGTCATGAAAGCACGCAATGAACTCTCCAGTGCAAAAATACGTTCAGGGTTAGGCTTGACAAGCAAATCTATACGATCTTCATCATTTAAATCATCAAAAAATGTCTCGCCATCATCGCAATTCAAACCAAAACGACCATACTCCATTGAGCGCAATGCTTTTTGCAGCGACTCTCTGAATGTGCGACCTATAGCCATTACTTCTCCAACGCTTTGCATTTGAGTACCCAGAGTATTTGAAGCTCCAGGTAATTTCTCGAAAGCAAAACGAGGAACTTTAGTTACGACATAATCTATTGATGGTTCAAAACATGCAGGAGTTGCTTTTGTTACATCATTTAGAATTTCGTCTAATGTATATCCAACAGCTAATCGCGCTGCAATTTTAGCTATTGGAAACCCAGTGGCTTTAGACGCAAGGGCACTTGAACGTGAAACGCGTGGGTTCATTTCAATTACTATTTGGGTTCCATCAGCAGGATTGACAGCGAACTGCACATTTGATCCTCCAGTATCGACACCAATTTTACGTAGCACTGCAAAAGATGCATCACGCATTTGTTGATATTCAAGATCAGTTAATGTTTGTTGGGGTGCAACAGTAATAGAATCACCAGTATGGACTCCCATTGCATCAAAATTCTCTATTGAACAAACAATCACACAATTATCATTTCTATCACGCATGACTTCTGTTTCATATTCTTTCCAACCTAGAACACTTTGTTCAACAAGTATTTCGCCAATTGGAGATGCTTCTATACCAATACGCGCCATTTCACGCATCTGTTTCTCATCATAGGCAATACCAGTACCAGCCCCACCCATGATAAAGCTAGGTCGAAGCATAATAGGGTAACCTATTTCTTTAGCTATCGATAATGCCTCATCAATCGTGTTTGTAATTCGTGAAACACAAGTTTGTAAACCAATTTCTGTCATCGCATTTTTAAAAAGTTCACGATCTTCGGCCATTCTTATAGCATCAGGATTAGCACCAATCATTTCAACATTATATTTATCGAGAATACCTTGATCGGCTAGTGCTAGACCTAAGTTCAATGCTGTTTGGCCACCCAGAGTTGGTAACACAGCATCTGGTTTCTCTAATGCAATTATTGCTTCGGCGTGAGCAACATCGAGTGGTTCTATATAAGTTGCGTCAGCAACGTCGGGATCAGTCATTATAGTTGCAGGATTAGAGTTAACTAAGATAACTCGAAAACCTTCTGCGCGCAATACACGGCATGCTTGTGTACCACTATAATCAAATTCACATGCTTGACCTATGACGATTGGGCCTGATCCAATAACTAATATTGATTTTATGTCACTACGTTTCGGCATGTGCTATGTTCCTCTTTTTTCTGTGGTGGGTCCGGTCTTAGCTAAGCCAAGAGCAGACCATTATCCTAAGTATTTAATTTTCAAATTTTTCTAATGTATCTCTAAATACATCAAACATTTTTTGTGCCTCCGTTGGGCCTGGTGATGCTTCTGGATGATGTTGAACCGAAAAAGTTAAGCCATCATCAAGGCGTAAACCCTCTACTGTTTGGTCATTAAGATTTATATGTGTTATTTGAGCATTTTTTATTGAATCTGCTTCAACAACATAATTATGGTTTTGCGATGTTATCTCTATCTCATTCGTTAAAATATTTTTTACTGGATGATTTCCACCATGATGACCAAATTCTAATTTTGTCGTTGTTGCATTTAAGGCAAGTCCTAGTATTTGATGACCTAGACAAATTCCAAATAAGGGTAGTTCCCCAATAAATTGTTTTACAGTTTCACGAGCACCCGTTACTGCATCTGGATCTCCAGGACCATTAGATAAAAAGACTCCATCGGGAGCTCTACCAAATACTTCTTGCGCAGAAGTGTCATGAGGGACGACTTCAACATATATACCTCTACTATTTAAATTTTCAATAATAGAACTTTTAATACCAAAGTCATACGCAACAACATAGAATGGCATATCTTTTGTACCAGAGAAATAAGGTTTCTTAGTTGATACTTGTGCTGCAACATTTTGACCATCAGTGCTTAATGCATCCAAAGATGCTTTTTTAACTGTTTGTTCATCAGTGCCAAATGCTGCAGGTAAGGATCCGTTGTCTCTTATGAATCTTGTTAGAGCACGTGTATCAACATTGCATATTCCAGGTATCTGATTTCTTTGCAAATAAGTATCTAATGTGGCGTTTGCTCTCCAATTCGAATATTTTCTAGCTAGATCACGAATAACGACGCCATTACAAAATGGTTTCTCGGATTCGTTATCTTGTGAGTTCGTTCCATAGTTACCTATTTGTGTTGCTGTAAAAGTTATTATTTGTCCAGCATAAGATGGGTCAGATATTATTTCTTGATAACCAGAAATTGAAGTATTAAAAACTACTTCTCCACTCGCTACACCATTTTCTGGGATATAGCCACAGGCACTACCTTCGAATTGTGTGCCGTCAGCAAAAATCAATACGGAATCTTGAAGTCTTGAATTACTTGTCATTTTGTTGGTTGCCCTTTCTCACATGTCATTTCACCAGATTTAAATGTGTAATGCACCACACCTTTAAGAGTGTGACCTTCCCATGGGGAATTTTCACTTTTTGATAATAAATCTTTTTTATTAACAACAAACTCGCCTTGTGGGTCAAATATCATTATGTTTGCCTTATTACCTACAGTTATATCGCAACCATGACCACCATTTTCAAGTTTATGAGCATTAATTATTTTTGCAGGATTAATACAAAGCACATTAATTAGTTCTTCGATTGTTAACACTCCAGTTTCAACCAAGTGAGTTATCGAAGCCGCCAACACGGTTTGAACACCTAACATTCCTGGCGGTGCATGTTCAATGCCCAAATCTTTTTTAGATTTAGGGTGAGGAGCATGGTCAGTAGCAATTGCAGCTATAGTTCCATTTTTTAGACCAAGTCGAAGCGCATTTATATCATCAAATGTTCGCAGTGGCGGATTCATTTTAAAGTTAGCATTTCCACTTAATAATAAATCGCTTGCAAGTGCAATATGTTGCGGAGTTACTTCACTAGAAACATTCAAGCCTTGAGCTATTGCATCGCGTACTTGTGTTAATGCTTCTTTAGTTGAAATATGTAAAACATGATATCTTAGTTTTGGTGACGCAAATGCACGCATAAGAGCAATATCTCTAGCTACAATTATTTCTTCGCCGACTCGATGGCGGCCTTTAAGGCCTAGCTGTTTAGAAATTTCCCCTTCATCAATTATCCCGTCATGAACTAATGAATGGTCTTCACAATGTTGAGCCAAGACACAATCATCGAATTGACTTAGAGTCTCTATTGTTTCACGCATTAGTCTTGCAGTTTTAACACAGTCACCATCATCAGTAAAAGTTCGAGCTCCAGCTTCATATAGTGATTTAAAATCTACATTTTCTTCACTGGCCCGATTTTTTGTTATTGCGGCAGAAACAAAAACATCGACCATAGCATTTTGAGAGCGATGTTTGACGTCTCGGAAGGTATTCACATTGTCGATGCATGGATTTGTGTTCGGCATACATTGAACGGCTGTCATTCCGCCTACTGCACTTGCTCGTGCACCAGTTTCGATTTCTTCACTCTCTTCAAATCCCGGTTCGCGTAAATGTACCTGTATATCTACAATTCCAGGGGAGAGAATTAGCCCGTGTGCATCGATTAGATATTCGCCACCACTTTGTTCGATCTTGCCAACATCTGTGATTCTGCCATCATCAATTAAAACATCGCCACTAGTTGTTCCTCGAGAATCAACTATTGTTGCATTTTTTATCAGAAATCCATCTTTACCCAATATTTTGCCTCGCTATTTCAATACTATCTTGACCATCAAGTTCCATCATAAGTACATTTACCGTTTCAGTCCTTTTCGTCGGAAGATTTTTCCCTACATAATCTGCACGAATAGGAAGTTCACGGTGACCACGATCTATCATCACAGCAAGTTGAATTGTTTTTGGTCGAGATATTTTTGAAATAATTTCCATACACGCTCTTGTAGTTCTACCTGTATACAAAACATCATCAACAATGATCACATTAAAATTTGTAAAATCAATAATTGGTACGGTCATAATATCTTGTGGATATATTCCTAATTCTTCTTCATTCGATATAGATATACCAGTGACTGTCTCATTAATTAAATGGTTATGTGTTTCTTCTTTTGTTAAATCATCTCGAGCGTTTGTAATATCTAACGAATATACCGGCACACTAATACCATCAATAGTTTTGATTATTTTTTTAAGTCTATTTGCAAGAAGGGCACCTCTCCGACGTACCCCAATTAATATAATATTTCTCGAACCGGAATTCCGTTCAATAATTTCATGTGAAATACGAGTAGAAACACGAACAATATCGTCTTGGTTGAACACAACAAGTGAAGTCATTTTCGCCTTCCTTAGTTTCACAGAACTAGTTTTATAAATATCAACCTGACTTAGCTTGATATTCTCATCTCACAGGATGATTGGCGTGAGAAGCTTTGAAGCATCTCAATTATGAAATAATTATAGTAGAAAATTTAAAGATCTTCTAACTCGACAGGTTTAATTCCAGTTCGAAAGAATTGTAGGGTACCAGCTTTTATAGCTATTTCTACAGATTCAGTTAGAGTTTTTCCAGCTTGTAACATTGCAACAAGTGTTGCCATTGTTTGATCACCACAGCCCGTAGCATCTTTTTGGCTTTTATCTACTTCTATATTTGGTATTTCAAATCGCGTATTAGATTTATGTGTAAAGAGAAAAGCCCCTTTTTCTCCTAGTGTAATCAATACATTTTCGATTCCATAGTCAAATAGTTTTTTTGCACCAAGCTGCGCTGTTTCAAAATCTATTGCATTTATTCCTGTCAACATTTTAAGTTCATGTTCATTAGGTTTAATTAAAAATATTCCAGTATTTAATAATTCAGTTATATCATCTGATTCCTGTAGTCCTCCTGGATCAAACATCACTTTTATACCATGTTCTTTAGAAATTTTTACAGCACTTAAAGAAGTTTCGATTGGACATTCCATGGTCAAAACTAACATCCCTTTTTCTAGACCGACCTCTTTAAATAATTCGATCGATTCTTCGATATCTTTAGGACAAAAATCTTCGCATATACCAGGTAAAACAATTATTTGATTATTTCCATTGATATCAACAGGTATTAAAGCAATACCAGGCATTTTTCCAGTTTCTTCAAAATTAAATATTTTTATATGACTAGTATCAACGCCAACATCTTCTAAAGCTGTTACTGGAGATTTCCACAATCCATAAGGATCTCTAGATGTCCTACCTAACATCGCAACACTTTTAGGCTCAACAAGTCTTGCAATCATGCTGGCAATATTACGAGATTTCCCACCAGGGCCTATACTTAGCTCATCACCAAATATCAGTTCCCCTGACTTTGGGAAACGAGGTAGTCCAGTTGCAATGATATCAGTATTTAAAAATCCTATAACAATTGTTTTCATATACTTGAGTCTACATTCTTATAAGAAGCATGAGAAAATTTGCTTTTATACTTATTAAAATTGCATATTTACACCATTTGAATCAGCTGGCTGAGCTATTCCTGAATATGATTGTTCAATTACACTCATCCGCTCAGCAGTAAATATAACTATTCTCCAATTTTTGCAATCGCCCATTTAAATAAACGTACTTCTAACGGATCGTCTAATACAATACGATCTAGTGACTGAATGTTCCAAGCACTTTATGTATCTATAGCCATAAAACATATTGTCTGTTTAAACTATATTTTTGTAAATGTATCTTAAAATATTGTCAATACATTACAAAAAGTATTTATAAATAAACCTGTTCTAACAGATCTTGTTGCAAAGCACTTAACCAAGTATAAATTTGTCTTAATGCATTAGTAGGGTCACCTTCATCAGGCTCATTATCAGCTTCTGTCTCAATATTTAATCTTGTGCCTAAAGCTAAACGTAAATCATTTAAACCTTTTAACCAATGCTCTGTTTCAGACATAGTAAGCACAACAACCTGCATTTCACCAGCATCTGATTCAGGTTTCGCTAACTCTAATCTTTTTAATGATTCTATTAACACTTCCAATGTTAATATTCGAGATTCTAATAGTTCTGGATGAGAAAATGCTGCCCATGATATTTCTGCATTTTCTTCAGTAGGGTCAAGATATGCACGTGGAAATAATCTTTCGCGTACAGGATCATCACCATCTAATGCAGGTGTCTCAATTATTGCTCTTAAGTCATTTGCAATATCAACAAACACTTTAACTTCATCTGGAAATAAATATGCTTCTACACCTTCTAGTGTTACATCAAATCTAGTATCACGCATTATATATTTAATCGTCTTTCTGCATTGTCGCCCACAGACCATGTCCGTGTAATCGGGAAACATCATTTTCACACTCAAGACGACGCCCACTTGAAACAACTGCTTTACCTTCAACATGAACTTGATTCATCAATTCTGTGGCTTTCTCTTTTGAATATCCAAAAAGTTTCTGTAAAACATGGGTGACATAACTCATAAGATTTACGGGATCATTCCAGACAATAACAACCCATGGCGTATCTAATAAAGATTCTAGGTCGAAGTCTGATTCAACTACTGGAACGGGAGTATCGGTCATGAAATATTTATACCTTAAATGTTGTCATTTTTTTTGCTAGTAGCAAGCTTAGCCTTTTCAAACATTTCTACGCTACGAACGTTATGTGCAATGCTAGATAATACACCGTTTACAAAGCGTGGTGAATCATCTGTCGAATATTTCTCACATAATTTCACAGCCTCAGAGATGACTGTACCGGCTGGAGATTCATCAGAACGAACTAGTTCTGTTATTGCCATACGCAAAACTGCCCTATCGAAAGCTGGCAGACGGTCGCTTGACCAATTTTTAATATTATTCTCGATTAGATCTATAACTTTTTCTTCATTTGATTCATAATCTTCTAATAATTTTATACAATAGGAATTAGGAGGCACAGGTAGTGTATTTACGACTTTGTTAACTTCAAGTTCTTTTTGTTCAGCTTCGAAAAATAGTAATACACATCTTTCTCGTGAATCCGTCTTTGACATATCTAAATACCTATATCACACACGAGTGATATAATCACCTGTACGAGTGTCAACTTTTATAACATCACCTAGGTTTACAAAAATTGGGACTTGCACTACAACACCTGTTTCAACAGTTGCTGGTTTTCTAGCTCCAGAAACTCTGTCTCCTTGTAATCCAGGTTCAGTTTCTGTGATTGTTAATTCAACTGAAGCGGGAAGTTCAACTAATAAAGGTTCAGAGCCATACATGTGAATTAGTGCGCTATCAGATTCTTTAAGGTATTTTTGAGCTTCGCCAACTTGAATTTCGCTTAAATGGATTTGATCGTAAGTATCTAGATCCATAAAAACATAGTCTGTTCCTTCGCGATACAAGAATTGATAGTTACGACGATCGACAATTGCCTGTTCAACTTTTAATCCAGCACTAAATGTTTTTGCGACATTCGCACCAGTTCTTAGGTTTCTCATTGTTGTCCTGACAAAAGCAGGACCTTTACCAGGTTTAACGTGTTGGAAATCGACAACTTGCATCAGATCTCCTTCGAGATTCAAAACCATTCCATTTTTTAGATCATTTGTAGATAGTGCCATAAGGAAAGATAGTTTACACTATTTTCCATAGAGGTCTTGTTTGGAAGCCCAAGCTTGCGTATTGGATCATTTTCTTGTGGATATTTGTATCTACTAGGACAGGCTCTATATGTCACAAACCCTAAAAGTAAGACCTTGGTGGTAGCCAAAATGGTTATTCAAATAGGGATTTCACATCCTCAGCGGTTAATTTAGATGAGAATATTTCGCCATCATCTAAAACACTTTTAAATAATTTAGCTTTACGTTCCTTTAATAACATAACTTTTTCTTCAATAGTATCTTTAGCTACCAATCGATAAACCATAACCTGCTTCTTCTGACCAATTCTATGAGTTCTATCAATTGCTTGTGATTCTGCAGCTGGATTCCACCAAGGATCCAATAAGAAACAATAATCAGCTTCCGTCAGATTCAATCCAAATCCACCAGATTTTAAGCTAATAAGAAATAGTGGCGTTTTTGAAGTTTTGAATTTATCTATAACGTCGCCTCGATTTTTTGTTTTACCATCAAGATAACAATATTCAATCTTTTCTTCATCTAAACGATTCTTTACTTTCGCTAAGAACGATGTAAATTGAGAAAATATTAATGCTCTATGGTTTTCTCCTACAACTTCATTTATTTGCTCTATTAATGAATCGAGTTTTGTGGAAGAAACATGAGAATACTTTTCATTATCCACTAATGAAGGATCTAGACTCAACATACGAAGTGTAGTTAAAGATTTTAATATAGTGAATTGGTTACGATCAACATCTTCTATAAGGCCAAGGACCTTTTGTCTTTCGCGAGCAAGAACAAGATCGTATACTTTCCTATGATCGGCATTGAGTTGAAGCTCCAGTACTTGTTCAATTTTTGGTGGTAGCTCTTTTACTACTTGTTCTTTAGTACGACGAAGCAGTAGAGGTCTAGCCCTGCGCCTTATTTGATCTAATTTTTCTTTATCTTGGTCTTTCTCAATTGGCTTTCTATACATATCAGTGAACTTCTTTGGACCACCAAAAAGTCCAGGAGAAGTTATTGAAAATAATGACCACAATTCCATTAGGTTATTCTCAATTGGGGTACCTGTCATAGCGAGTTTAAAAGGTACACTAATTTTTCGTACGCATTGATAACTTTTCGATTGATGGTTTTTTATGAATTGAGCCTCATCTAAAAACATTCCAGACCAATTAATAGTTTTTGTATCAGAATATGATTCAAAATCAATTCTCAAAAGCGTATATGAAGTTATAACTATATCCGCATTCTTAATTTCATCGATAAGTTTCTTATCTGATTTTTTTGCTGTTTGAGTTATTAAAACAGTATTAAGTTTTGGTGCAAATTTTTTAGCCTCACTTAACCAGTTAGTAGCAACACTTGTAGGCGCCACTACCAGAAACGGTTTTCGATCTGCTTTCTTAGTATCCTGAAATATTTTAACTATCATCGCTAGAGCTTGAATAGTTTTTCCAAGACCCATATCATCGCCAAGTATTGCACCTAGTTTATTTTCGTATAAAAAGCACAACCATTGGTATCCTTCCAGTTGATAGGGTCGTAATTTCGCATTTAATTCACTTGGTGGATCTACATGTTCAATCCTTTCTAAATTCAACAATCCATCAATTGATTTCTGCCATGCATTAGTTTGGTCGCGCACGATACCAAGCTCTTTTAATTCTTCCCAAAAAGATGCATGATACCGACTTATCTGTAAAGTATCAGATTTTTTCTCTTGTAAATCTTTTGCTTCATCTATTAATTTTTTTAAACTGGATAAAATTTCATTATCTAAAGAAAAATAAGTACCATTCTCTAAAATCATATATTCGTCGTTTTGAGCCAATGCACGAAAAAGATCCTGGAAATCAACGCTGTGCTCTCCTACTTTTACATCGACGTCTAGATTAAACCAATCTTGGTTTCCATCTAGATTTTCAGAAGTACCGATTTCTATTTTTGGAAGATCATAGGATTCTTCGTAATTTATTATTTCGTTTTTTGTCTCAACTTTGATTCCATCCATGTTTGCTAATTCTGGCATAATAATATTGCTAAATTTGATCAGATTTGAACCTGTAAGTACCACAGTTTCCTTTAGTAACAAATCTCCGAAATTATTTGTTATAAAGAATTCTTCAATCGAAGATACAGCAACTGAGAGCTCTGACAATAGTTCTTTTTCAAAGACAAAATTTCTAATACTGTCATCATTATGAGAATTTAAAGTGTACTTATGGCCATTGCTAGCATTTCCATAAGACCAAAATAATTTGATATGAAATACATCATTATTTTGTGAAGGCTTAAGGTCTAATATCAAAGTCGCTAATGGAGCTTTGGGGATTTCAATTGAATTATCCGTCGAAATTGCTTGAAAGCGACTTTGTATTTTGTTTAGATAAGTCTCTTCAAATGATTTCTTTTCACTTTTCGGAATTTTGATACTTTTCTTATTTAAAATATTTTCTTGTAAACCACTATCAACATTCGTATCAAGCTTATATATTTCTATATGAGAAATTTTGTCATTTATATCATAAGTATAAACAGTATTTGCATTTTTTCCCAGAAAGCCAAGTCCAGAAGTATTAACAATATAATCATTATGTTTTAATACAGTTTCAACTTCTAATGAATCATCACTTTTTGTTGTTACGTTAATTGACACGTGAGCTTTATCTTTATCAAGATTTATCTCATTTAATTTTGATGCATTAATTTTTGTATATAAACCAATACCTAATTTTCTCGCATCATCTAATAAATTAAATATTTGTGATGAACCAGCTTGGTCTAAAAGAATGTAGACCGTGTCATCATATACATATTCCCTGTCTGTATCAATACAAATATTTTTAAAGTCATTAAGCCATTCAAAATGTTTCGGATTTATTTCTCTTGCAACTATATTTCTAGTACTTATTGACTTCCAATTAAATTCAGTTGTTTTCCAACGATTTGTATCAGATAGATAAACTATTCTTACAGCTAATTGATTTCTCATTATTGCGGGAGTGCTATCGAATGAGAAAGATTGATTGGTACGTCGTTTTGTTCCTAGTACCTCAAATAATAATCCGACTTTTCTAAATGCAACTCTATTTATGTTTTGTGTTGAATTAAGCAAAGAATCAATTTCAGATTTCCATTCATCAGAAGTTGTATCTTGCATAATTTCATCAAGATCTATATCTTCGTCTAATAATGCCATATTCATTTTTGTTATTAGTTTCCTGCCCGCTAATAAAATTGAAACACAATGTTTACATTGGTACCCAACTGGACATTCACAGCTTGAATTGCCAATTTTTATATCTCCGTCATTAAAACTAAATTCTATTGAACATTGATATTTACTTTCACCGCTTCCAAAAACAGATCCATCAAGACATTTTTCTTTAGGATTCCATATGAAACTTTTAACAAAACCATTTTTTACATAGGATTTACCCCTATTGAAGCTCTGATGACTAGAAAATCTAATTAAAGCTTCGTCTTGTAAACCTTTTGGTATAAAAGTTGTAGATTGTATTTTTGTGGAGTTATGTAATGGAAATTTAGGCACAGCCTGGCATTATATCTTACTTTTTATAATAATCTTCAATACAGAGAGATCAATTGTTCAATCGTACTTTTCTACTATAGAAATGATTATGATTCTAAATTACAAAATGTTCAATCTCTTCTTGTAATGGTGTTGTAACAATTGGGCCAAGATCTGGGTGTATGAACATATCAATTTCTGAACGAATACCAAATTCTGGCAGGTAGATACCCGGCTCAATAGAAAAACCGATCATTGGTGTAACCTCACGTTCATCGTGTGTTTCAAAATTGTCGATATTGACACCGCGAGCATGTAAAAAATTACCTGGCCCCATTGAATGACCTGTACGATGCAAAAAATAGTCACCATAGCCTGCATCAGAAATCACTTTACGCGACACATCATCGACTTGATAGCCTTGAATACCTGAAGAGATATTTTCTTTAACAAAATTAATGGCAGCATTTCTAGCATCTCTTACAACATTAAAAACTTCAATAATCTTTGCAGGTATTTTATCACCAAAATAAGACATATAAGTTATATCTGAATATACACTCTTGCCTTCTTTTAAAATTGCCCATAAGTCAATTAGAAGTAAATTATCTTTTGTTATAACTGTATTATTAGGAGTGTCGGGATCATAATGTGGATTTCCATTATTTGGTGAGACAGCTACAATAGGCGGACTATATGTTTCTATACCATGACTCACAAATTCCTTAACTATATAATTTTGAACATCCATTTCAGTAATTTCAGTTCCATTAGTTAAAGAAGTTTTTACAAACTCTAAAGCTGATCGTAAACATTTTACTGTTTCTTCAACAGATTTAACGTGTCCTTCATAGTCTTCGAGTGTCCATGCACTTACTGTTTTTTGGAAAATGTCAGCACTCGATTCGACTTTTACATATTTGCGAATAACATCTAAAGTACCCCCATCGACTTGGGACATTGTTGGTATAGCGCAATTTTGAGAATATTCTGTTACAACGCAAGACAATGGGGATAAAATTCTATTGTACCAATCCAGAAGCTCTTTCCACGTTCTATAGTATTCAACTACAAAGTTCTTTTCGGCTGGCACAAAATGCGGTTTATCTATTATGTGAACAAAAGCTATAGGTTCACCATTAGTAGGTATAAATAATATTGCTCTTCGCGTCAAATGGAAACTACCATCTACTAAAACACTGAATATCTCGTTTGAACCGCGATAATCGGGCACAATCCATCCATCAACATTACTTTTTGTTAGTTCAGATTGAATTGCTCCAAGGTTCTTTAAATCGCTCATGTCTCACCTTTATATTTAATTTACATATATCTTAGAAGAATATAGCTTAAAATACTTTCCTATGACAGAATTTACTAAGCTCGACGAATTTCCTGAATTATATGCTAAATCCTTACGTCTTAGTAAAGGTATCCCGCGAGGCTTCGCTATTACTAAATATAGAGACGTTATCTTTTTACGTTCCTGCAATGATGAAGGTTCCCTTGGAATTTGGATAGCTAAAAATGAGAATAATATTGTTGAAAAATTATTAATTAATCCAAATGATGATAAGTTTTCTTCAGATAAAGAGGAAAGCCAAGAAGTAAAAGCTCTAAAAGAAAGATTGCGTGATACCAGTAGTGGAATATCTTCATTTCAATACAACGATGAGGAATCTTTAATTGTATTTTCTATTAATGGTTCGACTTATGTATATTCCTTAATCTCTAATAGCTATATTTCGACTTTCGAAAATATCTCTTTAAGTCTTCTGTCACCTAACGGGAGATATTTAGCTATCTGCGAAAATAACGCCGTAAAAATATATTCATATGAAGACAATAAGATAATTCACACTATAAAAAAAGACAATTTTGTTTGGGGTATCTCAGATTTTATTTCGATGGAGGAAATGTCAAGATATGTATCTTGCTGGTTTTCACCAGATTCGAAAACTTTTGTAAGTGTTGGACATAATCAAGATGAATTAACGACTACATCGATACAACCATCATTAGATGACGAAGCCAAAGAATATAAATATCCATTTGCAGGGTCTTTAAATCCGACCTTGATAATTAATATTTGTGAGCTTGGACAAGATGATGAGTTTTTTGATTTTAATGAGGAATACCTTATTAACGTAATATTTGATGATGAAAATAGTCCGTTAGCAATATCTCAAAATCGAGAACAAAACTATGTAACTATATATAAGATCGAAACCAATAAGAAACAGTATGAGTACGACGAAAAAAGGCAATTTGACATATTTTCGCATATACCAAAAGAACTAAGAAATAACTCTTGGTTACATTATATGATTGATCCCACTCAAGATAAACGTGTATTAGCAATTGATGAAAGTCCAATTATTGGTACTGCTGGTTTGGTTTCAGTTCTGGGATTCTCAAAGTCATATCTTTATTTTGAAGTTTTAGAAAATGGTTTTGATTTAGTCCTAAAACGCCTAGAAAGCAGATCTTTAAACGCTAGAGAAATATTAGAACACGATTTAACAGAAATTATTGTTAAGTCAGGAGCACCAACAACTCTAGCTTTATCGAGCAAACATGATGATTACGTTATTACATCCAGGAGCGATTCCAGCGTGTTTCCCGAGACAAAAATAATTGTTGACAATGCTTCAATGTTTAATATTTTTCAAGATAATAGTGCAATAGACTTTAATTTCGATGTTTCCTGTGAATATAAAACCTATTTCAATAATATTCATGGATTAATCATAAAACCTAAAAATATACCTGGACCGTTACCGTTAATTGTTCATTCTTATGGAGGTCCTTCTTCTTATAGTGGCGGACATTATCTTCGGTTTGCAATCAAGAATAAGTCCCGTCAGATATTTTCTCAATATTTAGCAGCATTAGGATTTATTGTTGTAGCAATAGATGGTGCCGGAACTCCTAGTAATTCCGTTAGTAAAGAAGATGAGAATATTGGCAATTTTTTTGATCCGCCTGTCAATGACCAAGTAAAAGTTGTTGAACAAATTATAAAAGACAATATTGATATTGATAAAAATAATATAGGGATTACAGGTTGGTCATTTGGTGGCTCACTAGCTGCTGGATGTATTAGTAAATGTCCAGATTTATTTAAAGCTGCAATTATTGGTGCAGAAGTTGCTGATTGGAGACTTTATGACACCCATTACACAGAAAAATACTTAGGAAATCCAAATTTTCAAAAAGATTATTACGATAAGTCGTCTTTACTAAATAAAACTTTTGATAAAAATTCTAAGATTCGTTTAGTGCATGGAAGATCAGACGACAATGTGCTTTTCGAAAACTCTTTACAACTACTAAACCATCTTGAATCATTTGGTGTAGACGTTGAATTTGACCCTATTGATGGCACAACTCATATGCCGGCAAAAGAAGATGTGATCAAGAAATTAGCAATTGATGATGTTAGTTTTTTTATCCGGAATTTGAAAACTAGTTAATTAAAAATAGAAGATCTGATAATTATTGATTACATAAGCTAAGCAAGAGTTAAGTAAGTATCCGATGGCTCTGCAGACAGAGTCTTAATCCTTTCTAGGATAATTTTCAAGGCACTATCCAATTCTTGAATTTCACATTCTAAAATATTTGCGGCATCTTCAAAATTATCGTCAATAAAATATAAATATAATGCTTCTAATTCTTTTGGTGAAATTATTTCATCTTTGATCAATACTTCAATTTGGGCTTTAGCATCACTTGAAAAATCGTTTCCAGGATCAGGTAAGAAACCATATAAACCTAAATCAGAATTACTGTATGTTTTGTCTAACGATATTGGGTGTACTACCTGTAGGAATTTGATATATTTTTCTATCGGAGGTATCGCTTTTTTTATAAATACATCAAAATCATCAGATAATGGGATTCTAACACTTTGGTATAAACACAATTTCATGGAATAGCCGGTATGTTCTTTTAGTTTTAATGCGCGATCTACATATATTCTAAATATACTTGGACTAATGTTCTGGTTCAATGCAGAAATTTTAATTGCACCGAGATAAGAATCATCAGGAAACACTTTGACTAGATCATTATACACTTTGATTTTTGCCAACAAATCACCTTCAGGGTCAGCACTTCTCAAAACCAAAAATTTAAGAACCGTCATATTAGTAAACGGATGAACATCATCAATATCAAAATACTTAGAAACCAAATAATCAAAAGTCTCAAACTTAGCCAACAAATCCCTTTCAGGATCAGCACTTCTCAAAACCAAAAACCTAATAACACCTATGCTAATTAGCGGATGCTTTGCGGCATCATCAATATCAAAATACTTAGAAACCAAATAATCAAAAGTCTCAAACTTAGACAACAAAACACCTTCAGGATCCGCATTTCTCAAAACCAAAGATTTAATCACAGTCAAATTAGCAAAAGGATGCCTAAGCACATCGTCAACATCAAGATATTTATCCACTAAAGAATCAAATATAGTACACTTAGCTTCAAGCTCACCAACAGGATCAGCACTAAATATAATCATATTCTTGATAACTGACTTAGAAACTAAACCATGAAGGGCAACACCTTTAAGGAAATACTTTTCCATCAGTAGCTCATATGTATGTGAATAACTTTCTAGAAATTCTCGGGGATTAACTCTTTTTATAATCGCAGTTCTTAGTTGTATAAAATGAAATTCTGAATATTCATTAAATATTGAAGAGATTTCTTCAGATGAAATTCTAAGAAGTAGCCGGTTGTATAAACTTGAAAGTTTACTTTCAGGTAAATTCATTCTTAATAGATTAAGTAAATCTTTATATTCACTGTATATATAAATTAAGAACATTTTATTTATATCAGTAGATTCTGGAATGTCCTTTTCAAATCTTTTAAAAGCGCTATATATAACTTTTACATTTTCTAACCAGACGGACTGGAATTTTTTATACCATTGGCTAGTTTCAAAACCACTGCTGTCCAAACCAAATAGCTCAATAAATAATTTAGATGCTTGAAGGTCATCGGCTAACATTTCGTCTGCAAGATCAAAAATTTTATCTAATTGTGGGTTACTAATTTTGTGTATTTTCTTAACACCTATAAGCGATTCAAAGTCACTTATCATAGTTTCTAACTGAACAATATCAGTTTGAGTTTCCATACAACACTAAATCCTAAATATACCTTAAATCAATACAAATGGTAAGTTTAGCGTATATTCAATTTATTGACAATATGAATTGAATTAACCTTTAGATAAGGCCTCTATAGCTTGGGCGGCCAAAAGATAGCTATTTATTTTAAAACCAGCGATAACTCCATCGACAGCAGGTGAAATAACTGATGTACGTCTAAATTCTTCACGAGCATAGGGATTAGAAAGATGAACTTCGACCTTGATACCATCGAATAACTCCAATGCATCTCTAATTGCATGTGAATAATGTGAATAGGCGCCAGCATTAATAATAATCGCATCTTGATTATTACGGGCATCGTGAATGGTATTGATTAAGGCACCTTCATCATTGCTTTGGAAATCTGAAACATTTTCATTAGGCATAGCTTTCTTAACAACATTGATACAATCTTGTAATGTTGCTGTACCATAAATTTCGGGGTCTCGACTACCCAATAAATTCAAATTTGGTCCTGTTATAACTAAAACACGCATAGGTTAATTCTCTCATATTTACCTATAGCATTCATGGAATTAAACAATAAATCTATCAAGCGCTTCTATAACAATATTTTTGTCAACATCTTGAGTCAATTCAACGCCACCACCCGGCAGGAAAAGTACAAGATTGAGTAATCCGTCAGACTTTTTATCTGAATACATGTAATCGACCATTTTTAGTGCACCAATTTCTTTTGCTTGTGCTGGAACAGTTAAACCCAATCCTAAAATATCGAGTATTGAGATATATTCATTTCTTTGTTCTTTTGATATTAAATCTAGATCTAAAGAAAGTTCGCAGATAAACCTAATCCCAACAGCCACCGCTTGACCGTGATCAAATTTAAAATCAGTAATTTTTTCAAGTACATGCGCTAAAGTATGACCCAAATTGAGTGTTGCACGCATTCCATTTCGCTCGAATGGATCGCGCGATACAATATGGACTTTATGATTCATACAAGATTTTATTAAGGGTATAAGAATACTAACATCACGAGCTAATATTTGTTGATGATTTTCTTCAATAAGTTCTTTTACAGTCAGGTTCCCTAACAAAGCATATTTAGCAACTTCGCCTAGCCCGGAAATATAATCATTTTCCTGTAATGTTTGTATATAAGCTATATCACTAAATGTAACTTTTGGTTGGGTGATTGTTCCAACCATATTTTTTCCTGCACTTATGTTGATTCCACATTTTCCACCAATAGAAGAATCGACTTGGGCAAGTAAAGTCGTTGGCATTTGCACCACATCAATACCTCGCATGAATGTAGATCCCACAAAACCAGCTAAATCTCCAACCACTCCACCGCCGAGAGCAAGGATGCAACTAGAACGGTTCGCTTTGAGTTCAGCCATCTTATTTAAGACTGACTCATAGGTATTAAAAGATTTTGCTTCCTCACCATCTGGAACTATGATTTCATGAAAAATTATATCGTTTTCTTTTAAGGTATTATAAAGCGAAACTCGTAACGGAATATTTTCCTGTGTAATAATAAAAGTAGATGAATATCGACTAACTATTTCTGCAATATCTGAAGCTAAATATTCACCAACAACGATTTTTGAACCTATGTCAGATTTTTCACCACTAAATCTCTCGAATTGTCTAATAATAGCATTTGACACAGCTTCAATATCTCTATTTGAAGTTCCTATCGAGATATCTTGTGCGATTTCATATACGCCTAGACGTTCTTTAAATTGTTTAGTAACATTTGATTCCAAATCGCCATTTAATAGTGGGCGATGATTATTATTTCCATCATTTCTAACACGACTGACTATATCTTTTATTTGAGCATTCAAAAATACTATCGTGCCGCTAGATTTCATCGTGTCAATATTTAAAGCATTAAGAACAGAACCTGCACCAGTAACAATGACACTTTGATCTTCTATAGCTGCTAGTTCTAGTAGGACTTCCCTCTCAATTATTCGAAATTGTGACTCACCATTTTTGAGAAAATATTCTGAAATAGATTTTTTCAACCTATTTGATATTTCTACATCTAAGTCAACGAATTTATAATTTAACTTTTTTGCAACAAGCTCACCAACAGTAGTTTTACCAACACCGCTCGGACCAATTATAAAAATATGATTCTTATTCATAGTACAACCTAATCAAGTGAATCTGAAAAATTATTTGCATTCGTTAAAAATTCTTTCATGGAATCCCCACCAAATTTCTTTATTGATTCACTAGCTAAAGTTATAGCAATCATAGTTTCGCCAACAACACCAGCAGCTGGAACAGCAGTAACATCAGTACGCTCTTTAAAAGAAACAGTCTCTTGATGGGTAACGACATCGGTAGTTCTAATACTTGGACGATTTAGAGAAGCCAAAGGCTTCATCCAAATGCGGGCAACCAGTAGAGCTCCATTGGTCATTCCTCCTTCAACACCTCCAGCACGTGAAGTTGGTCGAACATAATGATTATCTCTATATAAGATTTCATCATGAGCTAATGAACCACGACGGTACGCATTATCAAAACCATCACCAATTTCTACAGCCTTAATAGCTTGAATACTCATCAAAGCTTGGCTAAGTAGGCCATCAATTTTGCGATCCCATTGAATATGTGATCCCAAACCCTCTCGCACTCCAAATCCTAGAATCTCGCATACTCCACCGAGCGAATCCCCTACTTTAGCTGCAGCTTTAATTTCAGCTATCATCTTTTCGCTAGATATCTGGTCAAAGCATCTAACTTCGTTCTCATCTATTATATTTAAATCTTGGAATGTAGGCTGTGCTGCTCCATCACTAACTCTTGCCTCACCTATAGATACAACGTGAGACATTATTTGTGTACCTAGTTGTGCAATCAATTTTTTACTAATAGCACCAACCGTTACTCGTGCAGCAGTTTCTCTTGCGCTAGCTCTCTCTAAAACATTTCTAGCATCATCAAGATCGTATTTTCGCATACCGATAAAATCTGCATGACCAGGACGTGGTTGTGTTAATTTTTTATCTGAAGAACCAGGGCCTGGAGACATTTCAGTTTCCCATTTAGGCCATTCGCTATTATATATAACAACACTAATGGGTGAACCCAAAGTTACACCGTGGCGAACTCCACCTAATATCTCAATTTCATCTTGTTCAAAACGCATACGAGGACCACGACCATAGCCAAGTCGTCGTCGGGATAATTCAATCGCGATATCTTCTACGGAAATTTCTAAACCTGACGGAATACCTTCAAGTATTATATTGAGTGCTTTACCGTGTGATTCACCGGCTGTTAAAAATCTAAACATCAGGTAATTCTATGATATGTGAGAGCATTGACGCGCACCAAATGACAATTATTGTTCCAGAAGCCAAAAATGGGCCAAATGGAATTTTCATTTTTCTTCCTGATTTAGTTAAAGTAGCAATAAAAATGCCTATAACAGCACCCAATATGAAGGAAAGTAACATACCCGCATAGCTAATCATAAACCCGTAAAACCCCATAGCGAAACCCAAAAAGAAAGATAAGCGAACATCACCAAATCCCATGGCTTTACCATTTGAAGCGAACCAAATAGCAAAAAGAAACAGAAAATAGATGATCCCAACTATTAGACAATTACGCAAAATTTCTATATTATTAGTAGCTATTGCCCAACTCGATATTATGACAACAAAAATAATACCAGTTGGATAGACAATTTTATTTGGGAGCAATTTAGTTTTGATATCTATTGTGCTTAAAGCTATAAGACCCGTAAAAAATATTAGAAACCCAAAAGTATATAAATGTAATCCAATACGCCAAGTTGTTATTACCCATACTATTGAAGTTAATAATTCAACGGCGGGATACTGTTTAGATATTTTTGCTTTACAGTTCTTACATTTTCCTCTTAAAAAAATATAACTAAAAAGAGGAATATTCTCTTTTGCCGATATTTCTTTTCTGCACTTAGGACAAATAGATCCTCCTTTTATGAGGGACATGTTCAAAGGTACCCTCCAGATAACAACATTTAAAAAAGAACCTATGGCTAAACCAAAAAGTGCGCTCAAAAACACCCATACATATAGCCATTGGTCTGAGTTAAGAGAATCGATACTAACGTTCACTATTGTTCCTTAAAGTATTACAGCCTATTTTGAATTTCTTTCATTAATTCTTTACGCATTATTTTTATCGGCGCAGTAAAACCTGTCATTAACTCGAAACTTGATGCTGCTTGATATAAAAGCATTGGGACACCATTATATACCGGACATCCAAGAGTTTTTGCTTCTTTTAATAGATATGTTTCTAGCGGATGGTAAATAGTATCAATAACTATTTGGCTATTATTCAATAATTCTATATTAAAAGGCGCAACATTAATTTCATCTTTATTTGTTTTCATCCCAACTGGAGTTGCATTAATTATAATATCGCTATCTGCTATAACTTGACCAGCATCATCCAGGGCAATGGAAATAATAGAAGAAATATTTTTATCAACTTCAATATTAAACGACAAAACATTTTCACAAATACTATTTGCCGCTATTTCATTTCTTGCACATATTGTTATGTGTGATCCATGATGATATAGAGAATCGCATATAAGACTTGAAGCTCCCCCACTTCCTATTATTGAAATCTTTTTTCCAACAAAATCAATATTTTCATCTTTTAGAAAATTTATGAATCCTTCACCATCAGTAGAATAGCCATGTGTTAGACCCCCTCTTAGAACTATTGTATTTACACTTTTTAATCGTTTTGCCGAACCATCAACTATATTACAAAATTTAAAAGCCTCGACTTTACAAGGCATTGTTATGTTAAACCCTACATAGCCCTGAGATATCAAATCTCCAATACGCTGAACAAAATTACTTTTATCGACTTCCTCTCTGGAATATTTCCAATTCAGATTTAATTCTTTATATCCTGCATTATGAATAAACGGAGATAATGAATGTTCAACCGGAGAACCAATTACACATGTTTTAGTTATATCTGACATGACTTTCCTATTTTATATATTTAGAGTACGCCTCTGGCTTTTGAATCAGCAATATTTGCTAAATGTTCTTCATATGTTCTGGCAAATTTATGTTCACCAGTCTTTTTATCCGTCAATACATAATATAAATATTGAGTATCTGCAGGATTCAATGCAGCCTTTAGTGATGCCATAGAGATCATCGAAATTGGGGTACTTGGTATTCCTTTATATAGATAACTGTTATAAGGAGTATCAGTAGCTAAGTCTTTCTTTGATAATGAACCACTAGATCTACCTAAACCATAAAGTACAGTGGCATCGATTTGTAAAGGCATATTTATTGCAAGCCTATTATAAATCACACTTGCTATTTTATCGCGATCACCTGGAAACCTTGCTTCTTTTTCAATCAATGATGCAACAGTAACAACTTGGTACGCAGTTAAATTTCTAAATGGAACTGAGAGTCCGTTCAATTCTGCACGAGTTTCAAAAGATTGTAGAGAGTTCCTAATAATATCTCCCTCATTCTCACCTGATGAGACCTGATAAGTTTCTGGAAGTAAGAATCCTTCTAAGTTATTTATTCCTTCGGGCATATATTTAGAACGATAATCTCCTTCGCTGGCAATCACTTCAAAAGCATGTGAAGATAGCCCTGGTAATTTGCCTACATTTTTTGATATTTCAGATAGTCTTTGACCAGGAATAATAGTGAATTTATCATAACTTATAACCGGTCCTTTTTCTAATATATCTGCAGCAACACTTGCACCAATATTTTTACGAAACTCATATTGACCTGCCTGGTAAGGACCACGTCCTGCAAGTTTTGAGTAAAAGGTAAAGGCTGTACCAGAGTTAATTATGTCATTTTTTTCTAAGACATCACCTATTCGGGCAGTTGATGAACCGGAGGTTATATTTAGTGTCATTTTTTTTCCTGGTGAACCAATAGCGGAAATGCTGTACCACATATAAGCAGAAAAAATAAGAATTGGAATTAAGAATATCGATATCCCAATTAGTGTCTTACGATTACGTTTTTTTACACGCTTCTTTTCTTTTGGTTTAGTAATTTTGAGTCTAGCCATACTCGAATCATTTTAGAGTGAATCTATGTAAGATTGAGCGATGACCATAGCCGCATGTGCATCTCGCATGTTCTTACGGTTTTTTGAGGACACATCCGCAGATTTTAGAGCTTTTTCCGCTTGAGCTGTAGACAATCTCTCGTCGACATACACCACGACCAGCTTCGCAAGATTCTTTTTCTCCCTTTTTGAATTCAACCTTTTTAATAAAGATTCCACACGAGACCTTACATCTTTTGCAGCGATTCCTTCATGTCCTTTTAAATCTACAGGTACCCCAGCAATTAATGAATCTATTTCAAATTCTATAATTTGATCGTATAATTCTTCTATGAATATGGGTGATTCAGTCTGTTGCGCTATGACTAGTAAGGGAGTAGCAACTTTAGTTTCATCATTTACTAGAGCTAAACCGGTTCTCTTCTTACCGATATCAAGAGCCAAATATCTTTTCATTAAAATTATTTATTCTTTAAGAAAGAATCACAAGAACTTTGTAAGGATATTAGAGCTTCGTCGATTTTGTCAACGTTTTGTCCTCCACCAATTGCCAGTTCAGAATTTTTTGCTGTACCCCCTCCAAGAAGTTTTACAGCATTAGAAGCTATAGTACTAGCATTTGCTCCTTTTTCAATAAATTCATTGGAGACACTAACACAAATTCCAGCTTTGGTTTTCTCGTCATTTAATCCTACAATACAAACAATACCTGAGAGCTCATTTTTTATACCATTAGCTAAAATGCGTAAATCGTCTGGTGTCATATTATCGCGACGGAATACTAAACATCCAGCTTTGGCATCAGCAACATAAGTAGACACAAGTGCGTTTAAAAATTCTGTACGCATTTTTTTGACAGATGAATTTAATTCTTTTATGGTGTCATTCATTGATTTTATTTTTACTGGAAGTTCTTTCACTGTTGCTTTTAGCGAATCAGCAATATTTTTTAATATTTCACGATCGTGTACATAAGAATGGTAAGCATTATCACCAGTCAATGCTTCAATTCTTCGAATATTCGAACCGATTGATCCTTCACTAATAATTCGAATCGAACCAATAAACCCCAGATTGTCAACATGAGTGCCACCACAAAACTCTATAGATGGACCTGCGGTTAATACTCTGACTTTCTCTCCGTATTTATCGCCAAAGAAAGCAATGGCACCCATTTTTTTGGCATCTTCAATTGGCATCTCTAAATGTGTTACATTTGCAGCACTTATGATCTGTTCATTTGACAATCTTTCGATTTCACTAATTTGTTCAGGAGTTAACTGGTCAAAATGTTGAAAGTCAAAACGTAAACGTTGATCATCAACTAATGAACCTGCTTGTTTAACATGGTCGCCAACAACTAAACGTAGTGCCCAATGAAGGATATGGGTTGCTGTATGATTCCTTCTGATACGATTTCGTTTTACTACATCAAATTGTGCAGTTAAAAGATCGTTAATATTGACTGTTCCACTGATTATTTTTACTTCTTGAACAATCAAGCTAGGTGCAATTCCATAGCTAGTATTTGTTACTTGAATTTCAACATTCTCATTAGATAAGATACCAGTATCTCCAACTTGACCACCAGATTCTGCATAAAATGTTGTCTTATCTAAGATTATTTGGCCTTTTTCTCCAGCTTTTAAGGTATCTACGATAGATGATTCTGAATTTAATAGAGTCAACACTTTGGCATCATTAATACTTTCGTAATCACGACCTAAAAAAACAGTAGGTCCGTTTTCATCTAAAACCTTTTTATACGCCGTACTAGCATTTGAAGTTTTGACAGTTTGATCCTTACGACTATTACGAGAACGATTAGATTGAGCTTCTAATTCTTTCTCAAATTCCACAAGATCAACATCACGTTTTGAGATTTGTGCTATTTCCTTAGTTAGATCTATTGGGAAGCCCAAAGTATCATGTAAGAAAAAAGCTTCTTTCCCTGATACATTACTTTCTTGCAATATTGTATCGAGACGATTTAGGCCTTTCTCTAAGGTTTCTCTAAATCTTTCTTCTTCTGTTTGCACAATCAACAATATACGGTCTTTATTTTCTATAAGTTCTGGATAGGCATTACCCATAATAGAAATAACATTTTCAACAATCGTGGGCATTACTACTGTTTTTGCTCCTAAAATATATGCATGACGTACAGCTCGACGCAAAATTCTACGTAATACGTAACCTCTATCTTCATTAGATGGAATACATCCGTCAGAAATTAAAAAGGCAGCAGTACGTGCATGTTCTGCCATAATTCTAAGACTTACATCAGATTCATAATCTTCACCATATTTTGCAGCTGTTAATCCTTCACATATTTTAATCATTGGAAGAAATAGTGAAGAGCCCCAAATATTTGATGCTTTTTCTTTTATAAACAAAACACGCTCTAAGCCCATTCCTGTATCGATACTTGGTTTAGGAAGTGAAATTTTAGTCCCATCTGGTTTATCTTCATATTGCATAAAAACAAGGTTCCAAAATTCTATGAAACGATCTTCGCTACCATCTTTTGGGCCACCATCTTTACCATACTCTTTACCTAAATCATAAAAAATTTCACTGCACGGACCATTGGGCCCAACATCGCCCATCTTCCACCAATTATCTTCATCAAGACGTTGTATACGATCTCTTGATATTCCAGTTTCTTTAACCCAAATTTCTACAGCCTCATCATCGCTCTCATGAACAGTAACCCAGAGTTTATCTTTTTCAAACATTAAGACATTTGTAATATAATCCCATGTATATCTGATTGCTTCTTTTTTAAAATAGTCACCAAAAGAAAAGTTACCCAACATCTCAAAAAAAGTAAAATGTCTATTTGTACGACCAATGTCATCTAGATCATTATGCTTACCGCCAGCACGAACACATTTTTGTGATGATGTAGCTCGATTATATGGTGGAGTTTCTAAACCAATAAAATACGGTTTGAACTGTAACATTCCAGCCATAGTAAATAAAACCGTTGGATCTTGCGGAAGCAACGATGAACTTGCTACTCGAGTATGCCCTTTACCTTCAAAATAAGCTAGAAATGATTCTCTTATTTCATCTAAGGGTGATAATTGCTTATTGGGTTTACTCAAATTCATATAGCTATATATTCTAGCTCTCGTCTATATAATCTTGTGCGCTATTTTTATTTTTGTTGAAATCTGTGACACTTATTATTGTCTCGGTAATAGTACTGTAAGTCTTATTCTCTCCGAAACGTTCGTCAAGTTCACGTTTTAAGATATCGAATGTGAATACTCCGATTATGTAACCAATTATTAACCATCTTAGTCTTTTAAACATTTTTTCCTTCTTAAAGGCTTAACCCTCTTATCGTAGATATCCATAAGTGAAAACTTCGCTGAAAAGACTAAACCTTCGCATTACGCTTTTTTCTCTTTTTTGAATTATCTATTGTTTTTTTCGATGCACCGACTATAACAGCCGGTTTCTTAAAGACCAAATTAAAGATTTTTGACGACTTTGCAATTGATTTATGTACTATCTGTTGCTCAGCTAAGGAATCATGTAAAGCTTTTAACTCGATTGTCGAACTTTGATCTAAATTTTCGATTGTTTCAACTAATATGACTAAATGTTCGTCAAGTTTATCAATTCGCAATTTTATTTGTCTTGACGCATAATATAATGAAATTGTTACAGCTAATAATACCCCCAAGACCATAGCCACAAGTATTGCTACTATTATTAGTAAAGTTGAGGTTGCATTCATATAATATGAATTCTAGGTAGCTTCTGCACCATTTTTCGATTCGACATAAAAGGTTTCATTAACTTCCTCTGGTAAATACTCTTGATGTACATATCCACCGTAAGCATGGGGATACTTATAAACTTCTAATTTTTTCTGTCCTTTTAAAGGGCTTTTTTCCACAAGGGCTTGTGAAACCTTATCTCTAAGGTGGTGAGGTACAGTCGATACTGGATGACTCCGCACATAATCAAGTGCTTTATCAATTGCTAGATAAGCAGAATTAGATTTTGGTGCTCGTGCAACTGCCAATGCTGCATGAGCGATAATGATTCTGGATTCGGGCATACCCACAAAAGAGACTGCTTGTGCAGCTGCATTTGCAACACCTAGTACTCTTGAATCTGCCAGACCAACATCTTCACTTGCTGCTACTACAACTCTTCTCATAATCGCAATTGGATCTTCTCCGGCATCTATTAGTCTTGCTAAGAAATACATAGTTCCATCTGGATCAGAACCGCGCATTGATTTTATAAATGCACTTAATACATCATAATGTTCTTCACCACCAGTCGGTCTTTGACGTGTCCCTAATATTTCACTTAAAACAGCGAGAGATGCTTTCTCAGTTTTTGTTGCACTAATTAAAGTCTCTAAGACTCCTAATGCGAAACGTACATCACCCGATGATGAGTTTGCAATTTCATGTAATATTTCTTTACTAACTTTTGTTTTTCTCTCTAATATTTTATCGTCGTTAGACATAGCACGATTCAATATTTCAATGATGTCATTACTAGTTGGTGATGTTAATGGATACATACTCATACGTGATCTCAAAGCTGCAGATAGTGAAACGTAAGGATTTTCAGTTGTTGCGCCAATCAAGCGAAACGTACCACGTTCCACATGAGGTAATAATGCATCTTGTTGCACCCTGGTCAAACGATGTATCTCATCTATAAACACAATGGTAAAAATATTTCTTTCACCTAAACGAACAGCTGCGCTTGCTGCAACTTTCTTAATATCCGATACACTTAAGCTCATTGCGCTTAACATTTCTAAAAAGTGCTTTGTTTCGTTAGCAATAACATTTACTATTGTTGTTTTACCGCAACCCGGAGGACCATAAAGAACAAAACTAGCACTCGATGATGTTTCAACTATTGAACGGAAAGGGCTTCCCTGCCCAACGAGTTCTTTATGGCCTACAACTTCATCAAAAGTCTTTGGACGCATTCTTTCAGCTAAAGGAGCACTCACCTTACGAAGATCAATCGATGTTTCGCTAAATAAACTCGATGTCATTACCTATACTATCCCTGTTTCCCGGCTCGTCTTGCTTTTAAAACTTCTTCGCGTATGCTTAACCCTAGTTCTTTGAGCTGTTCTTCATCAATTTCACTAGGTGCTTTGCTTAAAGGATCATGTCCAGTTTGAGTCTTAGGGTAAGCACTCACTTCACGTATATTCTCTTCACCAGCTAAAATAGCTGCAACTCGATCAATCCCATAAGCAAAACCAGCATGTGGAGGAGCACCGAATTTGAATGCATCGAGTAAAAAACCAAAACGGTTCATTTGTCGCTCTTCGTCCATCCCTAAAATTGCAAATATTTGGGATTGAATATCTCGCCTATGAATACGAACACTACCTGAGCCTAATTCCCAACCATTTAATACAGCATCATAACTCTGTGACCTAATAGATCGCACAAATATCTCATCGAGTTCCTCACCCGCTGCAATTTGTTTTTCCAATTTAGATAGTTTCTCCCAATCATCAACGTGGGGCATCGTGAAAGGATGATGTGCTGGTATTGGTTTTCCATCTTTTGATAAACCCTCAAATAGTGGAAAGTCAGTAATCCATAAAAACTTTAAAGGAGGGTCAGAAACATTTGGTCGCAACAAATCGTTGCGCAAGGTTCCCAATACTTCACATGCTTGTTGCCATTGATCAGCTACGATCAATAATAAGTCGCCTTCATTTGCATTAGTTGTTTTTATTAATTCTGATATTTCTTTTGGTGAAAGAAATTTAGAGATTGGTGAATCTAGACCGTCAGAAGTAACTCGCATCCAAACTAAGCCTTTGGCACCAAGTTTTTTTGCTTTTTCTGTAAGTGAATCTAAATTCGACCTAGAGATAGACCCTTGACCATCAAGGCAAAGTGCTTTTATCGTTGGTGCTTTAAAAGCATTGAACTCTGTAGATACAAATACTTGCGTACAGTCAATTAGCTTTGTTCCGAAACGCAGATCTGGTTTATCAATACCATATTCATCCATTGCCTTATGCCATGTCATAGTATCAAAGCTGGTTTCAACATCTGGGGCTACACTTTGCACAATTGCATTTAAACTTGTCGTGACACAAGCTAATACGTCTTCTTGATTTGCAAAACTCATTTCCATATCTAGTTGAGAAAATTCAAATTGGCGATCTGCACGTAAATCTTCGTCTCGTAAACATTTCGCAATTTGGAAATATTTATCTACACCACCAACCATTAGTAATTGCTTAAACAATTGAGGTGATTGAGGAAGCGCATAAAAGGTTCCTGGGCTTAAGCGCGATGGTACAACAAAATCTCTTGCTCCTTCTGGAGTTGACGCAATTAATAGAGGTGTTTCTACTTCAGTAAAGCCTTGCTCACTAAATGAATCACGAATTGCCTTATTCACTTTTGCTCTAATTTGTAGATTGCGTTGTAGCCTTGGTCTACGTAAATCTAAATATCGGTATTGATATCGCAAATTCTCGTCTACATTTTCTGCATTATCTAATGGAAAAGGAAGTGAATCACTAGCATTTAAAATTTCTAGTTCCTCTATATGTATTTCTATAGAACCGGTTTCCAATTCATCATTCTTTGTACCATCTGGACGCGTAGCAATTTTCCCTATTACTCTTACGCAGTATTCAAGACGTAAATCTTTTAATGATTCAATACCTTCTATACTTGGGTCTCCTACTATTTGGACGATACCGCTACGATCTCTCAAATCAAAGAATATAATTCCGCCATGATCACGGCGAGCATCTACCCATCCACAAACTTCCACTTTTTCGCCAACACTAACTTTGGCTGTTTCATTGTTATAGTGCGTTCTTAACATTTATTGATTTCCTCATATAGTATCGATACAGTCGAAATGGACTTATAAATATGAGCAAATTCTAGTTGAATTTTATTATAATTTTAGAAGTATTCTAAATATATTAATGAATTATGGGTTTGTTTGTTCAAAGCGAGTACAAGCATTATCACAGGGGATATCCTTAATACTAGATCTTATAAAAGGTACAGTACCATCTCGTAACATCGATGGTGGCTGTTCATATAGTAATCTATTATCGAAAACAACATATTTTATAAAACCATTAGTTACATTACCGTTAGAAACTGACTCTATTGAGCCAAAAGTTCCTCTATTATAGGATTCCATAGCTCCAAATAAAGTAAATCTCCCACCAGGAGCAGAAGTTGCCCATTGTTGCGTATATATTGTTCCTAGATATGAGGGTACAGAAGTATAATCAGTATTTGCTTTCAAGTAACCATTAACAGTTATATCTCGACATGCACTTCCACTAGGTATACAGGCAATAATTATATCTTTTCCAGAATATACACCTAATAAATCTTTTGTAGGATCAAGATATACGAGATTATTACTTATCAATATATCAGCATTAGGTCCAGGTGCTGATGCAATAGTTACTTTTCCTTTCACTGTTCCTGAAATACTTCCACCCTGCTCTAAAAAAATAACACCATTAGATGGCATAGGCACATTCTTAGTTGTACCACCGACTAGTGCGTCAAAAGTTCCATTATCTCTAAATGTTAAATTTGTGTTATATCGATAATTATATTTTGTAGAATTTTCATTTTTTGCAATTTGTTGTAAGTTTCCAGCGCTTTGATCTCCAACTCTGTCTGGTAAAACTACAGCTAGTCGTGTTGATTCCTTTGCGTTACCAGAAGTTGGCCCATTATTACAACCTGAAATTGATGGATTTCCTTTAGCTGAATTTCCAGCTATGCCAGTTGACGTAATATATTTATCACTGAATAGTCGAAAACCATTACATGCAAGTATTACGCTTGAGTTCGAGTGAATGTTACCATTGAATACGTCTTGTCCTGAATATGTACCAATACGCGAGAATGAAGAATCTGTAGCGGGCAAAGGTACGCCTGAATTTAATATTACAGAGTCAGCAACTGTCTCAGTTTGACTTATAGAAGCATATTCAACATATTTACGTTTACTAATATTTTGCTGCATTCGTGAATAAGTGCAATCCTTCACTAGCAAATTTGATTTACACTTAGTTCTTACAGCTATATCTATAATATATTCTTCATTTGTCAAATCACTAGAAAATTTATCACCTGAATTTCCAGTTATACCCAGGTCATAATCAGTAGCGGACGTTACCAAACTTTTTAAACGCAATCGTATACATTCTTTTGTTGCATCGGGACAAGATATAGATAAATCACCAGTTGGGGCAATAGAGATCTGTGGTCCCCAACAATAAGTTTTAGTTAATACTTTTCCTGATGTAGTTACTGTTGGTGTACATGAGGTAGGTACTACTTCTGTAGATCCAATTTTAATAGAACCTAATGCCTCAGTAATGTTTAATGACTTACTGGCATTTACTGCGGAATAAATAGTGTCTAGTCCAGATTCACCTTTAAGTCTTGCTTCCAAAACAGCACGGTTCTTAGAACTACTCTGTACATCAGAAAGTGTCATCAAAGTCATTGAAGATAATATACCAATAGTAAGAATTACAATGCCTAATACAGCAACTAACGCATAACCAGATTCATTGTTTTTTGTTTTGTTAAAATTTCGTCGGAATAAATTTTTAATTTCCATAAGCACCCGTTTCTAAATAGGCCTTCATTCCAGAGAGTTGTATGGTTTGCGAGAAATCATAAGTTGAATAATCTTTATTACCACCAATATTTTTGCCATTCTCGTAAGATAACTTCACTTGCATTGTAATCTTTAAAATTTTATTATAATTAACTGAATCAAAAGGAGAATTATCATAGTTGAAATATGAAAAGAGTGGTTCGCGTACCGGCATTCTACCTGGACTTGAAGTTAGTTCTTTATGTGGTCCCAAATTCACCACGATACTCGACGAGTTAGCAATTGGTGTACTTGAGCCAGTATTACATTCGTTATAATATAAGGTATCTGGATCATTCTGGTTACTTTTTATACAGGTTGATGTTGTACTATTTCCTGCAAATAAACATGCAAATTTCGATGGATAAATAATAGAAGTGTTTTGTGCAACATCACTTATATACCAACATACTGTTGAACCACCAGCTACAGATATCACCTGAGAACCATTAATGATTTCATCACATTTTTCAGGATTATTTTTGAAATAATTAGTATCGGTTGAAGCGGCTAAAGTTGCTTGTTGTGTCTTATATTGATTACAAGTTGGAATATTGGATGCACCAGAAACATCTTTTAAGACACGAGACATAGCAACCCGTCCTTGAGTCGTAACATCTTTCTTTGCTGAAGCTTGGTATGAAGCAGAGGAAAATGAAACAATAAATGTTACGGCAAATCCAAATACAATTACAGATATTAAGGTTGCTATCATTAATTCAATTAAAGAAAAGCCATTCTGTTCTCTTTTGTTTTCGTTAAATTTAAGTATGAATGAAGTCATCAAATTGCACCATTTCCTAAGGGTGCAACAGTCAAAGTTGCTGAAGACTTTGGAGTAGCACCATCTTGAAACAAAGTTGGAGTGGGTGCATTTTTAACAAGAAAGGGAAACCAAATACAATTACTTCCACCATTGCTTAGAGTATTGCGAGTTACTTGCAGACTACTAACTTGTATACTTCCATCAATAATATCTGGATACATTACAACTGTAGAACCAGAATTAAAATAACCACCTACCCTAGTCGATGAAGAAAAGGCAATTGAATCTTGAGGTATATTCTGTCGTTTGGTTACACTTATAGTTTCTTTGCCACTTGCTAAACTAATATTTTTCCAACTTAGTGTAACTTTTCTTGCTATAACATCTGGCTGTTGAACCTTATCAATGGTATTAGTACCACCTGTACACGCTGTAGAAGAATTTGTTGTTCCAGTTTTCTCAAACCAATAATTCACTTTTACTTCATATTTAACTTCAACACCAGAATCATTCAAAATAACTGGTCGTATAAACTCCTGATCACCTAATTCACATTTACCATCAGGTGCTCTATCATAACAAAAAGCGCTAATAAAATATAGATTATCATTATAGATATTATCTAATACCGCATTTCCATCTTCATCAATCATTATACCTGCATAGGGAGAATTTCTAGTAGCGGCTATTGTAGAAAAAGCACATGTTAGTACTCTTGACCATGGTGTTGTTGTTGCTAAACTTACAACATCTTTTACTACAATTTTTGTAACCCCTACATCAAACCCGCATCCCGCAGATTGCATATTTTCATGTAGAGAGGTCATTAAAGTTAGAGCACGATCTCTGGTTTCTGTTTGTATCTTTATATTAGTAAGTGTTGACAGATGTGATACTGCTGAAGCAGCAAGTATCAAAAGAATAGATGCTGCAACTAAAACTTCAACTAAGAACGAACCTTCTTCATTTGTTACATGCTTATTTTGCTTTTTCGTATTCTTAAAATAGTGGCGGATAAAATCAAATAACTTCACGTAGTTATTGTCGGCCACAAGAACCTAGAAATCCAGTAAAAATTACATAAATAGTTTATTTATTAATGTTTTTTTAAATAATCGATGATCATATCTGTAGTCATTTCGCATTGTTCGCCTGATGACATATTTCTTAGTGTAATAACTTTCTTATCCCATTCATTCTCGCCACAAATAATTACGAACCTCGCACCACTTCGATCAGCTTGTTTCATCGAAGCTTTCATTGATTTAATGCCGAAACAATTATCCACGCTAATACCGCTGTTGCGTAAATCAGAATTAATATTTTGAAAATAATTTTTAGACTCAAAGGAATTTATTAAATCAACAATAAAAACGTCTAATATTCGTGTTCGAATTTCAAGTTTTTCCGCTTCTATGACCATCAACAATCTTTCGATTCCCAACCCAAAACCAATACCGGGTGTTTCTTCACCACCCATTTCTTTTACTAATTTGTTATAACGACCACCAGCACATATTGTTGCTTGTGCTGCATCTATAGAACTTGATATAAATTCAAAAGTTGTATTTGTATAATAATCAAAACCACGAACAAGAGTCGGGATTACTTCAAACGGTATGCCTAAATTTGTTAAGGACTCTTTTATTACCTCAAAATCTGTGATACTTTGCTCAGATAAAAAATCTAAAATCTGGGGTGCATTTTTTGCTATCTCAATCCATGCAGGATCTTTAGTATCAAGAATACGCAATGGATTCTTTTCAACACGTAACGCAAAATCTTCGCCAAGTAAATCAACATACTTTATAAAATACTCTCTCAAGGCAATCATGTGTTTTGCGCGCGCTTCACTATCCCCCATTGAATTAATTCCTATTATATATTGAGTCACACCCAATGACTTAAAGAAATTATGAGCAAAAGCAATAATCTCAACATCTATCATTGGATCATCAATACCAATAGCTTCAATACCAAATTGGTGATGCTCTCTCAACCTACCTTTTTGAGGACGTTCATATCGAAAATGCTGATTCATATACCAAGCTTTGAAAGGTGAAATCGGCCTATGCTGTGCAACTACTCTGGCTATGCCCGCAGTGCTTTCAGGACGCAATGCAATATGACGATCGCCTTTATCATAAAAGTCATACATTTCCTTTGAAACAACATCAGTATCTTCACCCACACGATTAAATACTTCAATGTGTTCAAATACTGGTGTCATTGCTAGGTCATAGTTATATAAATGTGCCTGCTTGGCAAAAATATTAATCAGAGTCTGCCACTTACGTGCCTCAAAACCAAAAATATCTTTTGTACCAATTGGTGCCCTATATATGTCGCTTGTTGCCATTACAGCATTCTAGTACGTGATGATTGTAAATATTTTCCTATGCTTCACTCACGTTCTTGCGTCGCTAAAGTGACCACAATGGTCTTAGGTGTCATTGCTTGTTGTGGCCTGGCCATTCCTCACAGAAAAATATGAACCAAACAGTAAAGAATCTAAAATGAACCTACGCTCTGAATATTAAACTTTGTTAGACCCTGGTACGATTCTAGATGCATCGATTACACCTTCGGTTCTTCTTAATCCACTTATGATTGAATCTAAATGAGAAGGATCAGCCAATTCGAAATCGAACCTAAGTTTAGCTATACGATCAGAAGTAGTAAGTGTATTACATCCCATAATATTAACTTTAAAATCAGATAATGCAGAGGAGATATCTTGCAAAAGTCTAGGTCTATCAAAAGCTTCGATCTCAACTGAGACTATAAAGCTTGACCCAGAACCTAGGTCCCATTCTACATCGATCAATCGCTCATTTTGTGTAGTGCTTAAAGCCACAGCATTCGAACAATCAGATCTATGAACACTAACACCTCTACCTCTCGTAATAAAACCTATGATCTCATCACCTGGCACGGGTGTACAACACCTAGAGAGTCGAACCATAACATCGTCTAGCCCCTCAACATGAATACCTACATTTTTACTTCTGTTTTCACGGGCAAGTATTGTAGGTTTAAATGCAGTTGTAGACATTTGGGCATCGCCTGTCTCAAACTTCAAATGTTGGCTAAGTTTTTGACCTACTGTTTTAGGTGACAAATTATGATCACCAATTGCTCTATAAAGATCATCTAAAGATGTATAACTCATATCTTTTGCAAGTTCTGCTAAAGCATTAGTTGATTGAACTTTTTGAACAGGTAAACCTAACCTACGCATTTCTTTTATTAAATCTTCTTTACCAGAAACAGTTGCATCTTCTCTACGTTCCCTTGAGAACCAAGCACGAATTTTATTTTTTGCTTTAGAGGATTGTACGAAATCTGCCCAATCACGAGACGGTGCTGCATCTTCCGCTTTCGATGTAACAACTTCTACAGTATCACCAGATGAAAGCTTTGCATTTAAGGGTACAAGCCGACCATTAATTTTAGCGCCAATACATCTATGCCCTACGTCAGTATGGACAGCATATGCGAAATCTACGGCAGTAGCATCAAGTGGCAAAGACATAACTTTACCTTTAGGCGTAAAAACAAAAACTTCATCTTGTTCTAGATCATCTCTAAGCATTTCCATGAAATCATTTGGATCAGCTGTATCGTTTTGCCAGTCAACAATACGATCTAACCATGGAAGCGAAGATATATCTTGAGGAATAATTTGTTTTCTATTTTTCTTCATAGGATCAGACGTAGCTATCCTCTTGGATTTATTATCTTTGTTTGTCCCTCCACGACCAATATCTTTATATGCCCAATGGGCTGCTATCCCAATCTCTGCGCGTATGTGCATATCCTGAGTTCGTATTTGTACTTCGATAGGGACCCCTGATCCTGCTATTACTGTAGTGTGTAATGATTGATATAAATTAAATTTTGGCATAGCAATATAGTCTTTGAACCGGCCCTGAACTGGCGCCCATATGGAGTGAATAGAACCGAGTGCACCATAACAATCCTTAAGACTATCAACTATGACACGCACACCAACTAGATCTTGAACTTCATTAAAATCTTTACCGCGAACTACCATTTTCTCATATATTGACCATAAGTATTTTGGACGACCACTGATTTGTGCATTAATATTCACATTCTCTAAAAGTTCTTTAAGGTCTTGAGTTACATCGTCCAATAATTCTTGACGTTCGCCACTTTTTTCTTCAACCATGTATTCAATAGCGGCATAACGCTTAGGTTGCAATACTGCAAAACATAATTCTTCTAACTCGCTTTTGACATCGGAAATTCCTAGTCGATGTGCGAGCGGTGCATAAATATCCATTGTCTCTTGTGCTATACGTTTTTGTTTAACACCCGGCATGGCTGCAATTGTTCGCATATTATGAAGGCGGTCCGCGAGTTTAATTATTAATACACGAATATCTTTTGCCATTGCCACGAGCATTTTTCTCATTGATGCTGCTTGGGCTTGTTCATTACTTTGAAAATGTATTCGATCAAGTTTCGTTACTCCATCAACAATACCTGCAATATCTTCACCAAATAAATTTTTTACGTCATCTAATGTTGTGTTTGTATCTTCAACGCTATCGTGCAATAATGCACCACATATTGTCACATCGTCTAACCCTAATTCAGCAACAATATGAGCAACCATCACAGGATGCGCAATGTAAGGCTCGCCACTTCTACGAATTTGATTCTCATGTGCTTTTCTTGCGACTTCAAATGCTTTTACAATTATCTCTGAACTCTTATTCGGATGATGTAATTTATATATCTCGACTAGACCTGCGACATCAATATCAATGTGCGATCTTCTCCAAGGGAAGATACTTTTTGAATCGCGTTCATTATTGGATCGAGGAACGTCAGGTAGAGCCATACTCAAATATTATCGACTTTTTTACTCCATCGCTTGATAACAACTATTAAAGGCGTTGCGACATAAATTGAACTATATGCACCTGTAGCAAGACCGATTGCTAACGCCAAAGCGAAATCTAATAAAGCAACAGCTCCTAAAAGATAAGTTCCAACAAAAATTAACGATATAACTGGTAAAACAGCAACAATCGAAGTATTTATAGACCGCATAAGTACCTGATTTAAAGATGTATTAACCATTTCAGAGTATGTAGTTTGCCTCAATTTCTGCCATATTTTCTGGTTATCTCTTACTTTATCGAATACAACAACAGTATCATATAGCGAGAAACCTAAAATAGTTAAAAATGCGACTACTGTTGCAGGTGAGACCATAATATTAAAAACAGAATATACCCCCACGGTAATTATTATGTCATGTATAACAGCTGAAATAGATGCCAATGCCATCGACCATTCAAATCTGATAATCATATACAAGGCTACAAGAGCAAAAAATGCGATCATAGCATTTACTGCTTTAGACGTTAACTGTTTACCCCATGATGGACCAACATCAGAAAAAGAAATTTCTTCAATTTTTGTGCCAGAGTAATCACTAAGTTTTTTAAACAGAATATTTTGTTCAGCTTTTCCTATTTTCTTTGCAACAATTTTTACAGTGTCATTATTAACAATCTGTACTTTCGAATCTGCTAAACCTTCAGTCGCCAATAAATCTCTAACATCGGCGACAGAGGGTACTTTTTTATTCGACATTTTTAATTCAAAACTTGTTCCACCTTTAAATTCAATACTTGTATTTAGACCATTAACAAATAATGAACCGATTGAAATTGCAATTAACAGCCCGGAAATTGCTCCCCAGCGCCAAATTTTCGTTGTAAATTGAAAGTTGGTTTCTTCATGATATAGATCTGAAAGTGTTGATTTAAAAGTCATAATTTTCCTCTAGCCACTTAGGCTTTAATATCTTTATTGTCTAATGCAACAGTAAACCCGATAAAACGGTTTGTTATTAGCTTCGGACTTAGCGCCAATATCTTTACAAGTGGATGCATGAAGCAAACAGAAAAGATTAGGTCTAATACAGTTGATACACCTAAGAAAAAAGCGAATCCACGTACTGAACCTGCTGCTAGATAAAAAAGTGTTATAGCACCAAATAGTGATATTAGGTCTGCAGCTAAAATGGTTTTAAATGCAGCTTTAAAACCACTATCAAGTGATGAACGCACACTTCTTCCATACCTAACTTCATCTTTAAGCTTTTCAAAATAGACCACATAAGAATCGACAGTAACACCTAATGAGATAATAAGACCTACGATTCCGGCTAGTGTTAGAGATAAACCTTGAGTGCTACCTAACCATGAAATTAGTGCATATGTTGTCATACCTGAGAATAAGATTCCGCCAAATACAACAAGCGATAAAATACGATAGTAGAAGAACATATATAAAATAACTAGTAATAACCCTATACCTCCTGCTACTAAACCTGAATTTAGTTGGTCAGTACCAAGAGTTGGCGAAATTTTTGAAGCTGTTTGTTGTTCGAGTTCAACTGGAAGAGCACCAAATTTTAGTACCTGTGCTAAATTCTCTGCTTCATCACTAACATTTTTTGCACTACCGAAAGATATTTCGATTGTATCATTAGATAATCCATTTGCTAGATCAGGATTTATAACTGGATCTGAAACAATTATTCCATCTAGTACAATTGCAACTGCTTTATCACTTAGAGGTATTCCAATTTTTTCTGTAAATTGTTTTGAACTTTTACTCTTAAGCTTTACAGCAGTAGATATCTTACCAGTACTATCCACACTTTTATATGAATCGGAGACAATATCTCCACCTAACACTGCTGGACATAACAATTTTGGTAATCCTGTTATTTTATCTTTTCCTATAATCGCATTTTCAGGCTTATCATTCTCACGTGTTGTAAATGTTGATAAGTCGCCGGTCAAAGATACAGTAGTAGGATTTTTTCCTCCACATTGTACTTGTAAAGTGGAAATAGTTGTTTGTGTAGTTGTAGGTGTTGTGGTTGTGGTTGTGGTCGCTTCAGGAATGGTTGTAGCAGTTGTTTCTAACGTTACGTGTTTTCCTGCTTTGCCTGCTTGTGGTTCTGACGATGGAACACTTGTTGATGTAGTTGGAGTAGTCGTCGATTTATCAGACTTAGACTTAGAAGTCTTTGTCTTATCTTGATTAGAAGTCTTTGTCTTATCTTGATTAGTAACCGCAATTTGAGTCAATACCTCTTGTACTTGGGGATCAATTCCGTCACTTTGAAAATTATAGTTATTTTCTGCAACCTCACGAAAATACAATTTTGCAGTTTGACCAACTGTTTCTTGCGCGCGTTTAGCATCTTTTAATCCAGGAAGATCCACAATTATATTTTTACCTTCAGGGTACACTTCTGCTTCAGCTACACCTAAACCATCGACTCGTTCACGAATAATACTCACTGCTACATCGATATTTTTAGCATTAGGATTGCCTTTAGCTAGCAAAGTAACACTGACCCCACCTTGCAAATCTAGACCCAACTGTGGTTTTACATCTTTAATAAAAGTTAGAGAGAAAACATAACATACTGTTACAGTTGTTAGAACGAATAATTGGACGGGTTTTTTTATTCCGCCAGATGTTTTAAACGAAGAATATACTACAGCACCTATTAAAGCGACAGTAATAAACGTATAGACCCATGTTGGTATTGCATTACTCATTTATTTTCTTTCAAATCAGCGTCATCTTTTACAGTGTCATCTTTTTTTAAATCATCTATTTTAAGTTCTTCTTTTAGCACTTTTTTCATTGCAATCGACTTCTTAGAAAGTGTAATATTTGTTTTATTGGCAATTTCTAATTGAATTGTGTCGTCATTTATAGAATCAATTGTTCCATATATACCACCGTTTGTTATTATCTCATCACCTATTTCTAGATCATCTAATAGTGCTTTGTGTCTTAAAGTATTTTTTTTCTGAGGTCTAACTATCATAAAGAAGAATAAGAAAGCTATAGCAACCGCACTAAATAATAATGTCGGAATACCGCTCGAATTTGAATTTGCTGCAAATGTGATCATAAGGGCGAAATCTTAGTCGCATTTGTGAATAAATTGTGGTATTACACCTGCAATTTGGGTAATTATTCACGTATTATACTTAAATTTATTGATAAACTAGTTAAAAATGTAAATATTAATCTTTATCGGCTTGGTCTCTCTGTGGTATCGATTTTGGTTCTATATTTAGATGCATAAATGCTTTTTCAGTAGCTACCCTACCTCGTGAAGTTCTTTCTACAAAACCATTGATTATTAGATAAGGTTCAATCATATCTTCAATAGTTTCATTCGACTCACCTAAAGTGACGGCCAAGGTAGAAACGCCAACCGCTCTACCAGAATATGTTGCAGTTAGACATTCAAGATATGCGCGATCCGAATTATCTAGACCTTGCTCATCAATTCCAAAAAGTTCGCAAGCATTATTAACACCTTCTGGATTAATATCACTATCATGTTTTACAAGACAATAATCTCTAACACGTCTATATAAACGTTGAACTATACGAGGTGTACCACGACCACGTTTTGCAATTAAGCTAGCAGCCTCAGGTGTAATATTCGTCTCATCCAATTTCGCTACTCGTTCAACAATTTTTATTAAATTTTCATCTGTATAATACTGCACACGCGCAAAGAATCCGAAGCGATCACGCAGTGGCCCTGTTATTGAACCTGTACGTGTAGTAGCTCCCACTAAAGTAAATTTAGGAAGATCAATACGCACACTTCTTGCAGTCGGTCCTTTACCAATAACTATATCGAATTGGAAGTCCTCCATTGCCGGATATAGAACTTCTTCAATATTACGAGAGAGCCTATGGATCTCATCAATGAACAATACATCGTTGTCTTTAAGATTAGAAAGTATCGCTGCTAAATCGCCTGGTCTTTCAAGCGCTGGACCAGAAGTCACTGATAGGTTAACTCCCATTTCTCTAGCAATAATAGAAGCAAGCGATGTTTTACCCAAACCAGGTGGCCCTGCTAATAAAACATGATCTAAAGGTCGCAATGAAGTTTTTGCTGCTTCAATCATTATTGAAAGATGTGTAATAATGTCATCTTGCCCTACAAATTCATCAAAGCTACTAGGTCGTGTTGAATTTCGTATTTCAACATCAACCACTTCTTCTTCAATTTCTGGATCCACTAGATCAATTATTTCATTGCGCAAAATAAACCTTATACCTTTGCCATAAGTCGCAAACATTCTTTTATCATCACATCGATGCTCAAAGTTGGGTCTACATTAGTAATAATTGATGTTATCTCATCACGTCTATACCCAAGTTCCTCTAATGCTTCTCGAACTTCATTCTGTGTTGTGCTTTGAATATTTGGAACAAAAATATCGAATATTGATTGAACGCTGGACAACTCTACAACCATTCTTTGTGCAGTTTTTTTACCGATACCTGGTACTGAACAAAGCATATCTACATCAGATGTACTTAAAGCGTCGACTATGCCTTGGGCACTGAGGACAGAGAGCATAACAAGTGCCAGTTTTCCTCCTATACCGGAAACCGAAATCAATTTTTCAAAAAGCTCTTTAGAACTCGACTCAATGAAACCAAATAAAACAATAGAATCTTCCCTAACTTGTGTATGAACAAATACTGTAATTGCATTACCAGCACGTAAATTTATTGTCTCACGTTCGGGCATAGAAACTTTATAACCCACACCATTTACATCTATAGTAACGTCACCGTTTAATGTCACGCTTGCTATATTGCCATTTAGAAGAGCAATCATCTAGTAATACCTTCCCGTTTTTTTGGTAGTTCATATTCTCGATCAGGTTTTGCCTTTCGAATAATATTTTTCTTTACAGAGTTTGACACTATTTTTTGTTTTTGTAAATTTTGTGATGTGATCGCATTAGCTATTGCATCATGTAATTTAGAACCCGCATATATTGCACTCTCGGAATCATTACCCTCTGATGGTGCCTGTTGAAATAAAGAATGAGTAATTGCTACAGCTAAAGCATCTGCAGCATCTGCTGGCTCTGGAATTTGATTTAGATTCAACAATCTTGTGACCATGGTTTGTATTTGAATTTTGTCAGCTTGCCCATCACCGGTCACAGCATTTTTTATTTGTGTAGGCGTATATTCAAAAACTGGTATAGACAATGATGAAGCAACAGAGTGCACTACACCGCTAACCTGTGCGACACTTATAGCAGTAGATACATTTGCCTGAAAAAAAACTTTTTCTATAGCTATTACATCTGGTTTAAATTCACGTATTAGTAAATCTATATCTTGGTGAATTTCTTTTATACGCTCAGTTGTGGTGTTCTCTTTGGGTGTAGATAATATACCGTTAGAAATTATTGAAATATCTCGTCTTTGCCCGGACATTATTAAGCCGTAACCGCATCGGGTTAATCCTGGATCAATACCTAATATTCGCGCGAACATAAGTTCGATTCTAGCCGAAATAGCCGGATTTAGAGACCATTAGATCATATTAATTTTGAATATTCTATGTTCTATCTATATATCAAATAAGAACTTACGTGTTATACGTATAGGGGAAAGAATTATATTTGCAGGTAATTGTAATATTTTTACCCAAAGAGGTATTGAAAATGCTTGTGCTTCTCTTATATTTCCACTTGAAACAAGACTTGTAAGTGATTCTACATCTAGACTTTCTACAGTATTTGAATCCATCCCAACTTCTGATGGAGAAACAAGTGGTTCATAGATAAAGTTTTTTGAACTTAACGGTTCAACGTAGTTTTGTAATGCTTTTTCAATTGTTTCACTTAATATTGGTGAGAATATCTTTTCTAAATCTACATCTAGTCGTTTAATAAAGCCTTTTCTTGTGAGCTCACAATCACAATATATGTATTTATCATCTTCGCCTTTTAAGGATATACGAATAGTGGAATCCAGTTTTCCTTTTCCACGTTTATCATTTGAAGTTATATTAAAAATAGTAATTAAATTATCAAAATCTTTATCTATCAATAAACATGTACCGTTCATATTTAATCTATAAAAACCAAGAGTCACAACCTTAAAAAAATTCATTTCTTCATCAGAAATTAGGTTAAAAGTTTCAGAGTTTGAATCAACTAACGATCCCATATCGCTAATAGTTTTAAACGTCGAAATTTGTTCACCGGTATAAGGTATTTTCAACTCGAATTTATCCATGCCTAGATGTTAGTTCGAAAAAAGATAGTAATGTGCGATGTTAAGAAATTGTTCAAATCACTCAGGATAAAAACATCATTTAGGAGAGTTGTTCAATAATCTCATCGCTAATATCGCAGTTTGCGTATACATTCTGCACATCATCATGTTCTTCTAAAGCATCGATAACTTTCAATACGGATTGAGCATGATCAGGATTTTCAATAGGTACCAAAGTTGTAGGCAACATTGTTAGATCATCTGAAGTAACTTGGAATCCTTTTTCGATAAGTGCAGTTTTAACTGCAAATAAATCATGGCCGTCTGTAACTACTTGGAATCTATCACCAAGATTATTTAGATCCTCAGCTCCAGCTTCTAATGCAACTTCCATCAATTCATCTTCTGTAGTTGAATCAATAGGAACATCAATTACACCTTTTCTTGCGAATTGCCAGGCGACTGCTCCAGGCTCGGCAAGAGAACCTCCAGCTTTAGAAAATATAGTTCTAATTTCTGGGCCTGTACGATTCTTATTATCTGTCAATGTTTCAACGTAAATTGCTACACCATGGGTTGCATAGCCTTCATAATTTATTGCCGTATATGAAACACCTTCGATTTCACCTGTACCTCTTTTTATTGCACGATCAATGTTGTCTTTTGGCATTGATACACCACGAGCTTTGGATACCATTAGTCGTAATGATGCATTGGCTTCGAGGTCTCCTCCACCAGCACGGGCCGCAACTTCTATCTGGCGCGCCATTTTTGCAAATACTTTTCCACGTGCAGCATCTGCAGCACCTTTTTGATGTTTGATGGAAGACCATTTAGAATGACCGCTCATATTATCCCCTTGCATTTCCTTCTATTGTGTACATGCTAATCGCTTTATTAATGTATCTACGAAAAATCTGTGTAGAGCAGAATCATTAGTTACTTCATTATGAAAAGTTACACCTATTGCACTTTGCGACTGTACTCCTACGATTTTGTCTTTATATTTGACTATCGCGTTAACATCTTTTGAAATTGAAATTATTTTTGGTGCTCGTATAAATGCGACCTCAATTTTTTCATTAGTTGGAATTAAATCGACTGTAGCCATGAAGCTATCTTTTTGAGTACCATAAGCATTTCTTTGTATCTCACAATTCAATATCTTTTTATCTTGAGAAAGCAAGATAAGCCCTGCACATGTACCGAAAGCAAATAGTCCTGAATTTATTTTTTCAAAAAGTAGCTTGCCCAAGCCACTACGTTCTAAATGTTTATTTAATACCGTAGATTCACCACCAGGTACAACAATTGCATCAATATTTTCTAAATCAATATCTTTAAGAACAAGCTTGGTCGTAATAGCAATATCATGTTTTGCGTAATCTAAAGCAATTTCTTCAAACATCACTTGATGTAATTTAAATGCTCCTTGTAAAGCCAAAATCCCAATATTTAATTTTATAGACCTATCCACGACATCCTACATTTTTAAAACTGGTTGAGAGTCTGATATTTACCAACCGCGATTCTCGAACTTTGTTTCAGGATCTGTAATACCGACCATAGGAACTCCTAGGTTTGTAGATACTTTACGCAAAAGGTCAGCATCCTTATAATGTGTTGTTGCTTCTACGATCGCTAGTGCGCGCGGGGCTGGATCATCTGATTTAAATATTCCACTACCCACGAAAATAGCTTCTGCACCTAGTTGCATTACTAATGATGCATCTGCCGGTGTTGCAATTCCTCCAGCACAAAATAATGGTACAGGCAGTTTAGAATTTTCAAGTACAAGTTCTAAAAGCTCTAAAGGTATGCGTTCTCTGTTTATATATTCAGTTTTCTCTTGCGATTTTGCATCTTGTAATTTTTCGATATCTGAATGTATAGAACGTAAATGTCTTACTGCTTCAACTATATTACCAGTACCTGCTTCACCTTTAGATCTGATTAACGCCGCACCTTCATTAATACGACGTAATGCTTCACCAAGGTTTGTTGCTCCGCAGACAAAAGGTATTTCAAAATCATGTTTGTTAACATGGAATGCTTCATCTGCTGGTGTAAGTACTTCTGATTCATCTATAAAATCAACACCCATAGCGGCTAATATCTGTGCTTCCGCAAAATGGCCTATTCGAACTTTTGCCATAACGGGAATAGTAACTGATTTTTGGATTTTTTCAATCATGGCCGGGTCACTCATGCGAGCAATACCACCATCTCGTCGAATATCTGCTGGTACTCTTTCTAACGCCATAACCGCACAAGCACCTGCTTGTTCAGCAATGATTGCTTGTTCAGCATTTACAACATCCATTATTACACCGCCACATAACATGTCAGCTAATCCTGTCTTTAGACGCATTCTTGAAGATTGATCCATTATTTTCTCCTAATTATTTTAATGTTACAGGCGTTTTTACACTTGCAAGTTCAACCCAAGTTTGTCCTGGTGTCAAAGCTATAACTTTTCCATTTGAATCTTTAAATTCAGCTGGATTTGCACTACTCGGACGCTCCCATGTTCCGGTGATTACTTTACCATCCCGAAATATTTGTACTTTACCTGTACCGGTAGTTAATCCTTCTGACTCAGAAGGATAGACAATTGTTTGTACGACTACATTTGACACGCTAACTTGTGTTCCTTCGTCATCAACTACTGGTTTCGTCCCATAAAATCGTAAATATTTATTAGTTGTTGAATCATATACCCAGGTGCATGCAAAACCTGCTCCGAATCCAATTTCAAATTTTGTTGATATTTCATCAGTGATTGGTACTTTTTTTGAATAAGTAAATTGTGGTTTAGGAGGTACTGGCTTTCCACCTTTTGTAAACATCGTTGCTGTTTGGACATAAAGATTATTTGGCGCGCCACGTGATGGATCTCTTTTCATTGCATCACGAGATGAAGTTTCATTAAGAGAAAGTACGCCTTTAGTATCTTTTATCTTTGACTCATTAGCTGGCGTTCCGCCACTATATGCAAATATTCCACCCCAGTTTAGTGAAATATTTGGGTCCATACCCCTAACGCTTCTTACTGGCCCTATACGCGCTGGTACTTGTGAATTGAAAATCCCCATGTAACGGGTAACTTGACCTTCAACTATTTCTTCATAGACTATGTCAGCTTGAGTGATACCAGCTTGAGGTCGGGCTTCAGTATTATTGCCTATTTTTACCGCTAATGCTGGGCGCGTAAGTGATAGCCCAGTTTCATCAACCAGCCCTGTCAGTGGAGCTTTTACATCTTGTTTTTTTATAGTAGTAGTTGTAGTTGCACTAACTTTTTTATTTGTTTTTTTATTATCACTGCTTAATGCATTAAATCCAAAATACCCAGCAATAAGAACGACTGGAATAACTCCCATAGAGATTTTCATTGCTTTCGTTGCAAAGATTGATTTTTTTTCGTCGAACATTTATCTCCTTAGAATAAATTCCATTTACATTTCTTTTAATCTTGCAATTCGCTCATCAAGTGGCGGATGTGTAGCGAAAGCACGGGCAAACCAACTTGGTTTCTCAGTTTTTTCACCTTCGTCCATGGGTTGTTCTATCCACATTGAAGAAGTAACACTTAATCCTTTTTTAACTTCTGAAGTATCAGATTTTAATTTTTCTAATGCTGATATTAGACCAGGCGGGTATCTAGTTAACGATACTGCAGAAGCATCAGCCAAGCATTCTCTATTTCGAGATATAGAAAACTGCAAAAGCCTTGCTGCAAACGGAGCGAGTATCAACAATAATAATGGCAGTATCAATAGTACAGCACCAAATGGGCTGTTGTTTGAGTTCGAATCTCTTTTAGATTTTCCACCACCAAAAAATGACATTCTCATACCGATTTGAGATAATACAACAATTGCACCAACGGCAGTGACCGCAATTGTTGAAATTAAAATATCGTAATTTTTAATATGTGAGAGTTCGTGCGCGATGACACCTTCGAGTTCTACACGGTTCATCATATCTAGCAAACCAGTTGTTACTGCAATTGCACAATGTTTAGGATTACGACCAGTCGCGAAAGCATTTGGGGACGGATCCTCTACAATATAAAGTTTTGGTTTTGGCAAACCAGAAGCTATACAAAGCCCTTCTACTAGATTATGAAATCTTCTATATTCATCCTTGTCGGCTGGTTTAGCATTAGCTGCCATTAAGGCAACTTTGTCTGAATAAAAATAAGAAAAAAATGACATAAAAATTGCTACAATAATCGCAATTATTACGCCAGCAACTCCATAACCTAATAAATAGTTAAAGGCTAAACCCACAGCAGCTACTAGCAATATGAAGGTAAATAAAACTAAAAAAGTTTTTTGTTTATTTTTTCTAATTTGTTCGTACATATATATTTCGGTTTATAAGTTATGAGTTGAATACTGCAATTTTAGTTTATGAATCAAATTTAACTTCGACATTTTGCTTATCAGCTTCATCGATTTCAAAATATTCCCTAAGTGTAAATCCACCAATACCAGCAACAATATTTGTTGGTATACTTTGAATCTTTGTGTTGAGAGAACGTACTTGATCATTATAAAATTGACGTGAATATGAAATTCGGTCTTCAGTCGAAGTCAATTCTTCTTGTAAAGCTAGAAAGTTTTGATTTGCTTTTAGATCTGGATATGATTCCGATAAAGCAAAAAGAGATTTCAATGCACTGGTAAGCATATTTTCGTTAGCTGCAGTTTGTGCAACACTTCCACCTGTTTGCATTGCCGCATTACGTGCGTTTACTACATCTTCAAATGTTGACTTCTCGTGTGTTGCATAACCTTTGACCGTTTCAACCAAATTAGGTATCAAGTCATGACGTCTCTTTAATTGAACGTCAATTTGTGACCATGCATTATCTACTCTATTTCGTGAAGTAACGAGGCTATTATATAGCCCAACAAAAATTAGTACGAGTAGTAGAACTACCCCAATTATTACTAAAGCTACGGTCATCTATATTCCTTTCAAATTGATACATTTTTAAGTTTACTACACCAGACTCCTATGCAGTTCTATCGCAGATTCATAAACATCCCTATAGTTTTCAACAATTTTTTCGATAGAAAATTCCTTGACTCTTTTTTTGGCATTTTCTTTTAATTCATCTCGCTTAGGCTTATTCAAGATAAGTTCTTCCAAGGACTTGCGCAATAAATCTACATTACCTGGTTCTACTAATATAGCTTCTAAATTATTTCTAACTACCCCAGCATATCCAGGAATATCTGACGCTATTATCGCACAATCAGATACCATTGCTTCTAGAAGTATTATCCCAAAACTTTCTCCACCAGTTGCAGGAGCTATGAGGATTTCTGCTGATGCCAATCTCCTTTTTAACTCTTTATCATCTACTCGACCAACAAAATGTATTGATTTACAATGTGTAGTCTTAGAAATTAATGATGCTGTTTCTTCACCAGAGCCAGCTACCCACAGATCGAAGTTATTTTGTGTAATTTCAGAGTCTAACCATGCATCAATGAGAAATCTTAAACCTTTGCGGTCTTCGTGTCTACCGACAAACATTACTATTGGTTTAATGTGGGGCCACTTTACAATATTTTTGTATTCATTTATATTTATTGCATTAGCTATTACTTCATAATCGCCGGGCATAAATTTTTCCGCCAATGCTTTGGCTTCAGATGACACACAAACTTTTATTTGCACTCTCGAAATTGCGCCTCTGGCTGGTGCTTGAAAATATCTTAACGCTTGTGAACCTTCGCCAGCCGCATGAAATGTAGCAACCATTGGTAAATCTGCTCCTAGCATTGCAGCGATTGTTGGACCCGGGATCATGGGTTCATGAAGATGCAATACATCTGGCGTAAAATTATATATAGCACCTAAAGTCATAGACGTAACATCAATACCATCTGCAATTGGTGCCAATGATCCGTTACCACGTATTGCTCTTGTTGTTCCAACTGGTATTATATATTGGTTCGGTGGAACTCCATCACAAGGAGCGATTATTCTTGCATCTATGCCAGCCTTGCGTAGAAATTCCATTTGCAAAATAACTTGATTTTGTACACCGCCTGGTATCGACATTGAGTAGGGACATATTATGGCAACTCTAAGGGGAAATTTTGAAAGATCAATATTTTCTTTCTTGTCTTTTTTTAGAAAGGATGGAACAATGTCGTCTATGTCCATATTATTCCCACTCATTTTGTAACACATGATATTGACTAGGGTCCCGCAAAATCATTTCTTCAAAATCTTCGAAAAGTTTTTTCGAAGTGTTATATATTATCTCCTTTTTATTATCACCTTTTTGTAGTTCGCATTCTGGATAAAAAACAATGGTTAAAGTAAAATCATGATTTAAATATGTTGCTACCGGTACTATTACTGCTCCAGTTAGATAAGACAATGTGGCAGGTCCTTGAGGCATAGATTTATCTCTATCAAAAAACTTATGAATTTGACCATTTTTTGAAATATCTCTGTCAGCGACTAAACAAATAGTGCGACCTAATTTCAAACCTGTAATTAGTTTTTTTGTTGGATTATCATCGTGTGCTATAACTTCCATCCCAGCTACTTCTCGAGATTTAGTAAAAAGGTTAAATAATTCTGGTGGTTTAAGTCGTTCGGCAACTACCAATGGGATTGTGCCAGTTGTACCTAACCATGCTCCTGCAAGTTCAAAATTACCAAGATGGCCAAGCGCAAGGATTACCCCAGAATTATTTTTTAATGCTTTTATAACAGCATTATCATAATAATTTTTTCCTTCGACATTTATGATTTCAGAAATATCTTTAGAACTACGATTAGAACTTATCCAAAAAACATCTACCCAATATTGAGCATAATAATTAAGCACTTTTCTTGCACGTAATTTCAATTCACTAGCATTTAATTCTGGAGATATTATTCCCTGTACATTCATTATGTTTTTTAACATTTCTGTTGGTATAAGGCTAAATAATGAAACTAGGTATTTAGTAAATAACATCACAATCCTACGAGGAATAATTTTTGTTATAGCTGTACCTATTTTTAAGGAATACAACATTTTGTTATTAGACATTTATATACCAATTATCTAATTATCTGAACCATCTTGTTGTTCATGATTCTGCTTACGAATTGATCGGCGTTTAGCCTTATTTTCTGCTCTTTTTTCAGTGAATAAATCATACTTTGCTTGCAGATCAGCAAGTTTGCTTGCGAGACCATTTGCTTGTGTAGCGAGTTTCCAAACTTTAATATGTCTTTGAATAAGCGTAATTGAACCCAACACAGCAATTATCCATATTCCAATCCACAAGTATCCAAATACAATACTCACACCAAAGACAATAAGGCGCTCTGCTCGCTCCATTATTCCACCCTTTATTTGGAATCCTATGGCTGCCGCTAGGGCACGAGCATAGGAGATTAATAATGAAACTGTTAGAGCAATCGCGCTTAGTGCAGCCATAAACGCTTGAGATCTCTCACCATGTGCATAAAACCATACGGCTCCAGTGAAAAGTGCGGCATCAGATATACGATCGAATAGAGAATCTAGAAATTGGCCTCTTGAATTAACTTTTCCACTAGCTCGGGCAATTGAACCATCGAGCAGATCTGGGATACCAGCAACTAGAACCCCTAAGCCTGCAAGGACATGGTGTCCAGTTGCTACTGCAACTCCTGTTGCTATTGCTACAAATAAACCTAGTACAGTTAGCATATCTGCTGAAATTCCACATTTGTATAAGAAAATTCCTATTGGAGATGTTATCTTTTCCGCGTATTTACGGCCATGTTGGTCAAGCATTACAAGGTCCGTCCCTGCAATAATTGCACAAAAGGGTTATTTACACATTGGGAAGAGTTAAACATTTGTTGACTTCGATCTCTTAGCTTGGCCTTTGACTTTTGTATCTTGTTCTTCCATATCAAAGAATGTTGAAGTAATTTGTTTTGTAACTGCACTAATTTCCACTAAACCTCTTTCAGTTGGAGGTTCGTCGCTAGAAAATACAACGACGCGCCATGTAGGTTTTGATGCCCATCCGGTAAAACATAGTTGAGCACTTGCATGACCTACAGAAAATGGTGCTTGTGAAGCTGCAAGTACTAACGCATCTATATCTTTAGCATTTAATTCCCAACCTAAAAGAAAAAATAGCAATCCAATAATTACAGAAATAATACCCGAACCTATTAAATAATTATTAGCAGAATTAATACCTAATCCTATAGTTATTAGGCCTATTGAAATTATAAATGCTGCGGCTGTTTTTCTTTTTCTAGGAGACGGAAATTGATAGGGTCCAACATGTTTTGTCACATCCAGATCATCTGGTAAAACATCTACATGCGCTCTTTCATCCAACGTAGATTTTTCCACACTGCTAGCAATTGTTTTCTTTAGCATTATTCTGACACTCTTTCGTTTTCGGGCCACAAATTCCAAATTCGTTCATAGCTTGATTCTAAAGTCTCTGGCAATGCCCGCGTATTTGCAACTGTAGTAATAAAGCCACTATCTGCCATCCATCTAGGCAAAACATGCATATGCATATGTCCAGGTATACCAGCACCTGCTGCTTCACCTAGATTGGCACCTATATTTATACCATCTGGATTATAAACCTCACGCAATATTTTACTAGCAGTGTTTGTTAGTCGCATAACTTCATTTCTTGTATGGTCAGAAAAGTTTTCCAGATTCTGATGGTGTTCTAATGGAACTACCATTAAATGACCATTCGAATATGGATATAAATTCATGACAACAAAACATTCTTTTGTTTTTGCTATCACATAATGATCTTTACCCTCTTTAGCAATTTCACACAATATACATTCAGCTACATCTTGACCTAATCGTCGTTGTATTGATGCTTGTGCAGATCTTTGAACATATTCACTACGCCATCCTGCCCATAATTGATCAATGTGTGCCATATTATACCTCGATAGATTTTGAGTCAATATTTTCTACTATACCTTTTGTAAATGCTTCAAGTTCCACATCTCTTTCAGGTTTATCATGGCCTCGCTTATTTACACCGACAGTATTATTATTAATATCTTCATCGCCAACTACCAAAATATATGGAACCTTGTCAGTTTTTGCTTTCCGGATTCGTGAACCTAAAGTTTCAGACTCAGCACTTGCAATATATGCGCGTACACCTTGAGATTTCAATGAGTTTATAACTTCATGTGCGTAATCCTCGTGACGATCTGCTACTGGTGCAACTATTACTTGCTCTGGCGCAAGCCAAACTGGAAAGGCTCCAGCATAATGTTCTGTTACCATTGCAAACATACGCTCAACAGAACCAAACAATGCTCTATGAATCATTATCGGTCGAACTTTTTCATTATTTGAATCAACATATTCAAGTTCAAATCTTTCTGGTTGATTAAAATCAACTTGAAGTGTAGAAACTTGCCAACGTCGACCAATTGCATCAGTCAAATGTATATCGATCTTTGGTCCATAGAAGGCTCCTTCACCTTCCGCGATTTTGTATGTTAAGCCAGATTTATCTAATGAATTTTTTAGAGCTTGCTCCGCCATATCCCAGTCAGCTTGCCCACCAATAGCTTTTTCTGGTTTAGTTGAAAGATCTGCTTCAAACTTTTCGAAACCTAAAATACGCAACATATATAGAACAAAATCTAAAAGCTCATTTAAAATTGGAACAACTTGTTCCTGGGTACAATAAATGTGGCTATCATCTTGAGTAAAACCTCTAGCTCTAGCAGTACCATGCATTTGGCCTGATTTTTCAAAGCGATAAACAGTGCCAAGTTCAAAAATACGTATAGGTAATTCTCGATATGAACGTAATTTAGATTCAAAAATTAAATTGTGCATAGGACAGTTCATTGGTTTTAAATGATAACTTGTTCCTTCTGATTCAAGCCCAGGATACATGCTCTCTCTATAGAAACCTAAATGTCCAGACTTTTCAAACAATTCACTTTTAGATATATGAGGCGTGTAAGCAAATTCATAACCTGCCTTTACATGTTCAGCTCGAGAAAAATCCTCTAGCTCTTTTCGAATTATTGCGCCTTTTGGATGCCACAAAAATAAACCCATACCAATTTCGCTTGGTGAAGAAAATAAATCTTGTTCAGCACCAATTTTTCTGTGGTCGCGTTTTTCTGCTTCTTCTAACATAATTAGGTATGCTTCTAGTGCTTGCTTATCTTCCCATGTCGTACCATAAATACGTTGCAGCATTGGGCGCTTTTCATCACCACGCCAATATGCACCAGCAAGTCGCATTAGTTTGAAAGCTTTAATGTAACGTGTCGATGGAACGTGTGGACCAGTACACATATCAACATATTTGACATTTCCATCTTTGTCTACATTTTCGTAAAAGCTAATTTGGTCTCCACCAGCAAAATCTACTGAATCTTCTTCAATTGACTCAGAAGCTGCGCTAACTTTATCTATAATTTCAATTTTAAATGGTTGATCTTTAAATTTGTTTCGGCCTTCTTCAATTGATGTTTCGCCTCGAACAAATTTCTGATCGTCTTTTATAATCTCGCTCATACGTTTTTCGATACGAACTAGATCGTCATCACTAAAACGTTGATCATTTGGTAATTCGAAATCGTAATAGAAACCTTCTGCTATTGCTGGACCTATTGCATATTTGGCACCTGGAAAAAGATCGAATACTGCTTGAGCCATTATGTGCGCGCTTGAATGCCTCAATATTTCACGACCATCATCGCTGTTAGGAGTTATTATTGAGATGTCGCCATCATTCTCTATAGCTTCATTTAGATCAACAATATTGTTATCCACTTTTATTGCTATTGCAGCTTTAGCTAAAGAATTACTGATACTTTTTGCGAAGCCATATCCGGTAATTCCACTTTCTGATTCTCTTATGGATCCATCGGGTAATTTCAATTTTATATTTGGCATAGTTCTAATAGGTTATCAGGAATGCAAACAATATTTCGCAGTAATTGTCTTGAAATACGCTCTTTTTCATACTGAGAGAATTATATATTGCACCCATCCACCTATTTGCTATTAGTTGGATCTATATTTCTGTAACCATACTTGTTCTAGGGGGCGACGTATGACTACAAATTTTCTTCCTACATCTCATTTATCTAATTTGAGGAACCGGAAAATAACTGCTGGAAATGCAATTACACTATGTCTCGCTATGGTATCTACATCGATTCCATTAGTAGTAAAAACTAAAACACACTTCGACCTGAAACCTGCACCTAGAAAAACACGCAAACTTCAAAACCCAACATTAATTATTCCCGGTATAACAGATTTAGGAAAAAAAGTCGTGCCATTACGCAACCATCTAAAAGATAATTTTATAGCGGCGCATATTTGGGGATCAAAAAGAAATAATGGTCCCACTAGAAATGGAGTTCCCAAATTAAAAAATGTTTTTAATAAATTTTATGAAAGTTGAGGAGAACCAGTAGTCCTAATAGGCCATTCATTCGGAGGATTAATGTCATTATTTTTAGCACGCTTATACCCTGAAAAAGTTAAAGCAGTTATTTTATTAGCATCACCTTGTCAACTAGGTTTTAATGATATTGCAACTAATACTGGCTTTGGGAACTTATTCAAATTTATCCAAGCAGGTAAAAAACTATTCGATCAAGATGTTCTTCGCAATTGGGTCGGTGAACAAGACCGAATCCCCGTGTTAGATGTTCCTATTATTTCCTTTGTTTCATGTGATGACAAAAATGTAAATGGCTTTAGTTGCGAAGCACCAATTGGCCCATTAAATAGGACTATTTATATTAATACTAATCATTCTGGTGTGAAAAACCATCCTGCTACTAAAGCTGCTTTAGTATTTCTATATAAAAATGGATGGTACGCCGAATTTCCTGACGAGATTATCAAACTTGGTATTGTTGATAGATCACACCTAGTAAATCACTTTGCAAAAACTGACCCAGTAATACAAATCGCGCAGTATCCACCACAGTTAGTTACAGAACGCGTATTGTCAATAGCGTGACCTATTTTTCGGGGGGAAGATATGACATTTTCATTATTATACGGTACATTAAAACATGCGAATCATGACTTAGTTATTAGTTATCGAAAACCACCTTTAATAAAATTTTTGGGTGAAATAACTTCAATTGTAACAGGCGGTAAAAGGCTAGCTAGAGATTTCAATATTCCAAATTAGTTCCATCAACCACATTTTCGTAGTACTGAAAATCCCACTGCTTTACTTCAAGGGGTGATGGGTCCAAAATGTATCATGAATACACAGCAAAAAGCTCTACGAAGTCGTGATATCGATTGCGTGAATATGGGACCTACAATAAATTTCGGTCCATTGATTGAATCTATTAAAGATTTAGAAAATGAGCTGGTTCGACTTTTTAATGAATCAGGTGGGAAGAAAATTAATTTAATCGGACATTCGCTTGGTGGTATATATGCATTGCATCTAGCAAGAAAATTTCCGGAGATGGTCGAACAAGTTATACTCCTTGGTTCTCCATCAGATGCAACACCCGAAGAACTTCGCCAAATTACACATTTAAGCGTTTTACACGATTTGATGCATCTAGTACATTCTAAATTCCACCCTGATTTTATTGATAATTGGGAAAAGGAAACGAATAAGACTGATTTACCTATGCCTGTTACTGTTTTTGTTGCAAGAGAAGATGGGATAGTAGATCCACATTGTTGTAAAATGCCAAAAAATAATAGAACTAAAGTTATTGTTTTAGATTGTAATCATTTCGATTTGATAGCATTAGATGCAATAGACCAATATATGGCAGATATTATTCTTTATGGACAAGACGTGGATCCTCCGGCTTGTGTAAAGGATCTTATAGTGCCTGATACTCACCATCTATATACTTTCACTATGCCGTCACCTTTGGCTGATTTAAAATTTGCTGTATAACTATAGTTAGCATCAACTATAGACAAACTTGTTACTGTTAGGTAGAGTATTCAGAGTTATTTGAAATTCTTTGCGGAGGGAATTAATTATGGTTGCAGTTCAGGAATACATCGAATTAGATTATAGCTTTGAAAGCACAACAAATATTGATTTAGAATTCCCTTTCCTTGAGGCAGCTGAAGGCTTTGATGGGCCGTTTAGTAACCCAACAAACTATTTTCATACTTTAGAAAAACTTCATCCCAAAGCAGCATTTATTCCAAGCTTGGAGAATACTGTATTCGAAACCCCCCTATCACACACTATGTGGACTAATAATTTTTGGGAATCTTCAGATAAATCATTTCCCGAATAAAACTTAAGAGCCTATGCTAAAGGTCCTGTGCCTCATGCCTGAATTTTCTTCTTGTTGATAACTTAACTCAAAAGGCTAAACCTTAACAATTATTAAAAGGTTGAATTTAGAAAACACAACCATCGCCAAGAGCAGAAATTAATTCAGCTCGTAATGAAGATGCTTTTGCATCTACAGTAAAGTTTGCTCCAAATCGTACGACAGTTTCTTTATCTTTATCAGTAATATGAAGAAAAACTGGAGAATCACCCACGTATCTAGAAAGAATAGTATGTAATTCGTCGGCTCTTTCTTTGGTCAAAGAATGAGCCGTAATTTTTAGACGCAGTGGTGGACCAGTGCCTTCTATTTGTAGATCAGGTTTAGTGATATCCATTGCAATAAGTTTTACGACATCATCTCGAGCATCTACTCTTGCCTGAACTAGAACAATAGAATCTTCGACAATTCGTTCAGAATATATAGCCATTGTTTTTGGAAAAACCATAACTTCAATACCCATCGACAAATCTTCTAAAACAAAGGTAGCCATTAGTTCACCTTTTTTTGTATATCGACGACTAAGCGCAGTTATCACTCCCCCGACAGTAATCATATTACCTTCTGAGGATTCCTTAGCTTGCATAACAGTTTTTTCGCTGATCGCGTTTAAAGCTTTTTCTAGACCAGCAAGAGGATGGTCGGATATATATAAACCTAACATTTCTTTTTCATATGTGAGTTTTAATGCTTTCTCGAATTCAACATCAGGAATTATCAATCTTGACGAAGCATCATTGCCTTGCTCACTAGAGATTTCACCAAACAGCGACATAATCCCTGCTTCTCGTTCACGACGACGAGATACAACATTATCGACTATCATCTCATAGACCATCAACAAACCTTTTCGAGTATGCCCAAGTGAATCAAAACCTCCAGCCTTAGCCAATGACTCAATCGTACGTTTATTTAGCGCGCCAATGTCAACACGTTCACAAAAATCGTAAAAATCTACAAACTTGCCACCATCTTCACGTGCCTGAATGATAAGTGCACTGACCCCTTCACCAACATTACGAACAGCACTCATACCAAAACGAATATAATCATCCACAACAGTAAAATCAGATTCAGACTCATTAACATCTGGTACCCGAACTTCGATCTCCATAGCACGAGCTTCTGCCAAATATATTGCGGTCTTATCTTTGTCACCCTTAGTGGAAGTCAACATTGCAGACAAAAATTCGTGAGGGTAATTTGCCTTTAAGAAAGCAGTTTGATATGCAATATATCCGTATCCAACAGAGTGTGATTTATTAAATGAATAATCGGCAAAAGGTTCGATTATATCAAACATATCTTTACCAAACTTTTCACCGTAGCCATTTGCTACGCAGCCTGCAGTAAATTTTTCGCGATGTTCAGCAATAATTTCACGTTTTTTCTTACCCATTGCTTTACGTAAATTATCTGCTTCTTCTAAAGAATAACCAGCAAGCTTTTGTGCAACACGCATCAACTGTTCTTGATATATCATTAAGCCGTATGAAGATTCGAGTATATCTTTTACATCATCATGATAATAAGTAACAGGTTTACGACCATTTTTTCGATCAGCATAATCATTATGCATATTCGCAGCCATAGGTCCAGGACGATACAGAGCAACTAGAGCAGAAACATCTTCAAAGGCTGTAGGCTTTAAAGATTTAATGAGTGTACGCATTTGTGCACCTTCAAGTTGGAATACTCCAATAGTTTGTGCGTTTTGTACTAACTCGAAAGTCTTCTCATCCTCTAAATCAACATTGTCGATGTCGCATTCAATGCCACGAACACGTTTAATTAACTTGAGAGTGATATCCATCACATCTAGGGTACGAAGACCCAAGAAATCCATCTTTAAAAGACCTAGATCGGCAACACTATTCATTTCGAATTGAGTAACAATAGGTGAATCTTCAAAAGGTTGACCAGCAACTGGCTTTCTCTGAACGGGTAAATAATCTGTTATTGGATCACGCGCTATAACAACAGCTGCGGCATGAATACCGTCTCCACGGCGAAGACCCTCTAAACCACGAGCAACATCAATAACACGTCTAGCATCAACGTCACTTTCATATAAAGATCGCAACTCAGCAGCCATCCCATAGCCTTCTTTATATTTTTCTGTCTTATCAAAACAAGCCCAAATAGGAGTATCGCGACCTAACAATAGTGGAGGCATAAGTTTTGCTATTTTGTCGCCCAGGGCATATGGGTATCCAAGAACCCTATTCGAATCCCTTGCTGCCGCTCGCGATTTAATAGTAGAAAAAGTAATAATCTGAGCAACTTTATCCCAACCATATCGTTCAGAAGAATATTTAATCATTTCACCACGGTATCGTGAGTCAAAGTCCATATCAATATCAGGCATTTCCTTGCGACCTGGGTTCAAAAATCGCTCAAAAAGTAAATCATATTTTATAGGGTCTATATCTACAATTCTTAAACAATATGCAACAACAGAACCTGCAGCTGAACCACGTCCGGGCCCAACTCGAATACCAACTCTACGAGCGTACTCGCATAGATCCCAAACAATTAAGAAATATGCGGGAAAACCCATTTCGTTAATAACACCTAATTCAAAATCGATACGTTCTTTAACTTCTTGTGCAGGATTATCACCATATCGGTATTTCATTCCATCATATACAAGTTCCTCCAAATATGCTTTCTCAGTTTTCTGATCAGGACAAGGAAAAGTTGGAAGAATAATTTTCCCAAATTCAAATGTTACATTCGCACGTTCAGCAATAAGCAAAGTATTATCACATGCACCTTCATAATCGCGAAAAAGGTGGCGCATTTGATCTGTGGTTTTCAAATAAAACTCTTCAGTCTCAAATTTAAATCGTTTAGGATCGCTCATCTGTGCTGCAGTTTGGACACACAATAATGCATCATGGCTTTGAGCATCGTGCTGATGAGTATAATGAGAATCATTAGTTGCAATCATTGGTGCACCTATTTTTCGAGAGATTTCAGCCAATGCAGGTAACACGATTTTATCTTCTTTAAGATTATGATCCATCAACTCTATAAAGAAACTATCTGTGCCAAAAATATCTTGAAAACGTGAAGCTGCTTTTAATGCCGCATCGAATTCATCTTTCATTATTAATTGGTTAACTAAGCCACCTAAACAACCAGAAGTTGCTATTAGTCCTTTTGAATATTCTTCTAATAGATCCCAGTCTGTACGTGGTTTATAATAAAAACCCTCAAGGAATGCTTTAGATGAAATTTTTACGAGATTTTTATAACCTTCATTATTTTCAGCTAAAATTGTTAAATGGTAGGTTTCCATTTCTGATCTTTTTGGACGATCAAATCTAGAACCATTTTCAAAATATGCTTCAGTACCAATAACTGGAGTTATTCCAGCTTCATTGCATTGTTTATAAAACTCAATTGCCCCATAGAGATTCCCATGATCGGTCATGCCTAAAGCAACTTGTCCATCATCTTTTGCTGCTTGTATTAATTCACCAAGCCGAGAAGCTCCATCGAGCATCGAATATTCTGTGTGAACATGCAGATGAGCGAATGATTTGGACACTATGTACTTTCTTCTAACTAAAAGAGTCTGTCCCTACATTTAACTTTATCCAAATGTGGATAAAGTCCGTGAAAGGCTAAACCTTGGATGGCACGAATCTCTAAATTCTAGTCTTTGTTTTGTAATTCTTCTAAAACTAAAGCAAGATCATCAGGTAATTTAGCAGTAAAAGTCAGCTCTTGAGTAGTTATTGGATGAACAAAACTAAGAGTTTCGGCATGAAGAAAGGTTCTTGGGCAATCTATACTTTGTCGATAACCACCATAGGTTTTATCCCCAACTATAGGATGTCCAATTGCTGCAAAATGAACACGGATTTGATGTGTACGACCCGTTTCTAGTGACACATCCATAAGTGTAACGTCTTGTATCTCAAAATATTTATTTTCACTATAATGTGTTCTAGCAAATTTTCCATCATCTCTAACAGACATTTTTGTTGCTCGAGATAAAGAACGGCCAATTGGTGCATCGATAATTCCAAATTTCGTATTTAGACGACCCCAAATTAATGCGACATACCTTCTATCTACTTCATGAGTGGTAAATAATTCTACGAACTTTTCATAACAATCTTGAGTTTTAGCAATAACTAGCAAACCCGAAGTTTCAGCATCTAAACGATGAACTATACCTGGCCTAAATTCCTGTCCAACGTCTATTATTTCTGGATAGCGGTGTAATAAAGCATTTGCTAGAGTGCCATCTAAATTACCAGCCCCTGGATGTACAACCATATATGGTTCTTTATTTACAACTAATAGATATTCATCTTCATATACTACGTCAAAAGATATATCCTCTGCTTGTATCTTTACATCAATTTTTGGTATAAATTCTAAAGATATTTTATCTCCAGGTTTTACTTTTTCGGAACGCTTCGAATTTTTAGAATTTAATAATATCTTATTTTCTTTAAATAATTCAGCTATTTGAGCACGTGATAAATGGGTTTCTAATGCTATTGCTTTATCGATTCGCATAGTTTCAATATCATCAGGTATTGAAAACACTAACTTCTCTTCGGACATTCCCATATTCTAGGCAATGACTCTCATTTTGAATGCAACGAAGAGTCTAAACTCTAGTTAAGACCTCGATTTTGTTCGTTATCATTAGATGATTCAGGAATACGTTTTGATTCTAAAAATAAAGAAATAATAGCGATTAGTACTCCGATGCTAACAAATGTATCAGCAAGATTAAATGTTGGCCATCTCAAGATAGCAATAAAATCAACTACCCTGCCTCTGCCATAATAAGGTGACCTAACAAACCTATCGATTATATTTCCAAAGGCACCAGTAATAACTAAGTTAACTGCCAAAAACATAGCCCTAGATTGACATTTTGGATAATAAAAAATAAGAAATGTTACTACCAACATTGAGATTACAGTAATAATGATTGTTGAGTTTTCGAACAGTGAGAATGCACTCCCTGAATTAAATGCCAACTCAAATCCGAGTCTAGATTTTCCAAAAAAACGTGGACTATCTATTAATTTATCTAATGCAATGTTTTTTAATATTTGATCACACAAAACACCAATAATAATTATTATAAAAAAAGATTTATGATATTTTGTAAACATTAATTATATTAGAGTCGGCGTTCACTTCGAGTTTTACAATCAAAACAAATATCAGTCCAAGGAATTGCCGAAAGTCTATCGACACTAATTCTTCTTGAACTTGGACCGCATACACCATAAGTCTTATTCTTGATTCGTTCTAAAGCAGAGTCAATTTGATCCAATGTTCTCTTTGTCTCGGCTGCAAGATACAAAGATCGTTCTCGCTCAACTGCAACAGAATCACCTTCACCAGATTCTTCATCAAATACAGTGTCACCACCTTCACGATCAGCAATTAGATCATCAGCATCTTGGAGTAGATCTTCCATTTGATTCGCATGCTTTACGCGTTCTTCAAGTAGCAAGTCTTTTAACTTAAGGAGAGTTTTTTCAGATATATTTGGCTTTTCTGATTTGACAACTATTCCTGAAACCGTACATCTAAAAGAACCATCTTGTTTTTTAGCTTTTTCTTTAACAGCTACCTTCTTTGGTGTAGCTTTAGTAGCAGTCTTTTTATTGGGAGCACTAGTAGAAGTCTTTTTAGTTACGACTTTCTTTGCCGAAGTCTTTGTAGTCGCTTTTTTTACATCTGCACGCTGATCACCTTTTTTAGCAGAAACAACATTTTGAGATGTTCTCTTTTTTGCAGCAACAGTTTTTGCAAGTGATTTTGCAGCTGGTTTCTTTGTTCCAGTTTTCTTTGTTCCAGTTTTCTTTGTGGGTGCCATTTTATACCTTGTTTATTTCTATTTAGTGTTGAAAAATATTACTTATATTACTTATCGAAAAAGTTCTTAAAAATACCGTTTGAATTTCCTTCTTTATCAGAAGATTCCCCAAGTGGAGATTCATCATTAACTGCTTCTCTTAATGAGGCAAAAAAATCATCATCATCTATTGGTTCCTTATTTTTTTTATCATCGGATAGATTTGGTTGAAAACTTACATTATCTGATTGTTCATGATCGCTATTTCCTGCAGGAGCTACCACATCAATATCTTCTTCATCTCCAGTATTTTCTTCAGTAATATTTGATGTATCAATCTGGGAATTAACGAAATCTGCAAAAGGATCAGCACTAGCACCTCCAGCTGGTTCAACGACTGAAGTACTATCAGAATTAGGAGAATCCGACATATCCTCCAATTCGATATCTGCGATTTCATTTTCCTCTACATCAATAACATCTTCAACAACTACCGTATCATCAGATTCATCTTTAGGAAGTTCAGAATGTGCGACTATCTCGCCAACAGGTACAGTCAAATTTTTTGATGCTTCTAGAATCTTTGGCATATCAGGGATGTCAGGCAATTCATCAAAACTAAAAGTTTCCCTAGATTTAAGTTTAGTCAAATCCTCTTCTACAATGGAGGTTAATTTTGCTCTATGTTCAGAATCAAAGTTTTGTAGCAATTCAATATCAGAAACCAGTTGTTCTCGTTCAGTACTCAAACGCTCTACTAGATCGACAAACTTATCAGTCTCAGCTTCATACATTTCATTAGCCTGAATTTGAGCTTTTTCAACAATTTCTGTTGCTTCAGTTCTAGCCGAAGAAACCATCTGTTGTGCTTGATCTTTTGCAAGTGTAAGTGCTAAATCTGCTTCTTCTCTAGCTGACCCTGTTAAATGTTCAGCCTCAGCTGTTGCCTGATCTACTAATTCTTTTGCAGAAGCTTGCGTCTTTAACATTAATTCGTCTGCTTCTTCTTTAGCCGTGCGCAAAGTTTCATCAGCTGTTTTTTGAGCTAAAACCAATGTCCTATTAATAAGGTCTTCTTTTTGAGCAATCTGAGCTGACATCTCATTTGCCGCTACTAGTGCAGAATCAACTTGTGTGCTTTGAGTTTCCGCTTGTATAGGTTCACCAGTTATTGCTTCATCAAATGATTGGGCAGGCTCTACAACATCGAATACTGGCTGTTGTTCTGCGTTTTGTACAATTGGAGTACCTGTATTTGTATTTTGTGCGCGTTCTAATGCTTCAAAAAGTTGTCTATTTTCTTCTATTAGTCCTTCGACAGTATCTGCTGCTCGTTCTAATAATGCGTCGACGACATCCCGATCGAAACCGAATGCTTTAGTTGGTATTTGAGCTTCACGTAGCTCACGAGGAGAGATCTTCATGGGTGGTAATAATACACCTTTCTGAGTTCAAAATAAGAACAATCATACAGAAATCTTTTATATTCTATTTTATTGCAAATAATTGCTAAATTATTTGAGTATATCCTAGCTTAAACATACGCTTGCAGTATTGTTTGCAAAATTATTATACTAAAAATAAGTATGATTCCAGAGAGATCGATCATTCCTGTCCTGGGGATTTTACTTCTGATTTTAGCTAATATTGGGCCAAAAATCCGGTCTAGTACTGTCCATATTTGATGTATGGGTCCACCGCTTTGAAGTGGAAACCAACTCAGTATAAAGTAAATAAAAAGTAAGATTTCTAAGACATTTAGAAACTGGATAACATAATAAATCATAAATAGTATCTTAGGTTATTTTATTGATACTGACTATTTTTAGAATATTGCGCTTCGCTAAGCGATACCTCGCCACTTGATGGACTCAAAAGAAAAACGTGTTCGTCAACACGTGACATTGAGCCATCTAATGCAAATGCTAAGCCTGAAGCAAAGTCAATTAGACGTCGTTGCAATTCTCTTGGCAATCCAGAGATATTCATAATTACTGGACGATTTAATTTTAAGCGCTCGCCAATCTCCTGCGCATCATTAAAACTTTTAGGCTCACATACATGAACAGAAGCTGACGCAGGAGCAGTCATTGGCATTGTTCTGATAGATGAAGGACGAGCTGGTTCACTGTTTGCAATTGTTCGAACTGATGGTTCATCATGTGTTTGTTTATTTTTTAAACTTGAAGAGCTAGGTCTTGTTGGCATCGCCGGTTGCTCACGCATTGGTCGAGTTGGAGTGCTTCGTTGTGAACGCGTATTATGATCTGTTACATCATCGTAATCGTTATCAAATCCCATAAATTCTGCGTCGTCTTCATCGTCCTGTAGACCTAATGCCACCATTGCTTTTCGCCACATTTTATGATTCCCCTTATTTACTTAATATGTCTATTTTGATAGATACTTTATCAAGACTCCATCTTAGCGCTTTTATAACACTTAGTGCATTAAAGTGCATAATTATTAGGTTTAAAAATTGCAGAACCCACACGTATCGTGGTTGCTCCGCATTCGATCGCTATTTCAAAATCGCTAGTCATCCCCATAGAGATTTCATCCAAATTGTGTTTTTTCGCAAATTCTCTAGCTTTATTAAAGTATGGACGTGGGTCTTTTTCGAATGGGGGTACTATCATTACGCCAGATAATACTATTTTTAGTTTCTCTGCAGATTTTATTAGCTCTTCAGCATTCTCGAAAGATACTCCCCCTCGAGTTTGATCATTAATCCCCGCGAGCTGGATATATATTTTTTTATGATCAGTCCTTTTACCTAGAACGTTAAGTATATTCAAATTATCTACTGATTGAATTACCTGGGATCTATTAGCTATTTTAGTTATTTTATTACTTTGTATTTGTCCTATGAAATTCCATGTTATTTCTTGATTAAAATCAATATTATTTGTTTCGAAATATTTCTGGTGCGCTTCTAATTGTTGATATCTATTCTCTCCAAATTCTCTCACACCTAAATTAAATAGATTTTTTATTGTTTCATTACTTTGATTTTTTATAACGGCGACGAAAGTTATTTCCTTTGGATCTCGGTTAACTTTTTTACATGCATCAAATATTCTTGTGCTTATAATATCTAAATTTCTTTTTATTACGTCTATAGGTATAGTTTCTATTTCGACATCCATGAAATCACACATTGCCTTCCCGTTTTCGCATCCCGTCGATATGAAAAATAATTATTATTTGAAAATGTATCAATATTTATATCCCTGAAGTTTACCTTAAACTTTTCGCATTCATATTTTATGGCTTCGGGTAAGTTAAATGCTGGCTTAGAATCATTAGTTTTTGAAACAACATGACTCCCGAGTAATTTTGAATAATTATCTAGATCATCTTGGGCATACTCATAATTTCCAGAATGAATACAAGGCCCGAGTAGTGCATATATTTCTGAGTGTTGATCTAAATTACGAATTAAATTAATGGTCTTTCCTATTATATCAAGCGAGACTGTTTTTACGCTTGCATGTACTGTTGCCGTTATATTCCCACAGGAAATAATAAGTGGCCCACAGTCTGCGACCATCACCACCAACGGAATTTCGGACAAAGTAGTTATAGATCCATCTGCTGTTGGAGGATTCAATTGATCGTAAGTTTGTTCATCGACTTGAAATATTTGATCACAATGAGTTTGGTTTAAAAATATCCATTCTTCGGGTTGAGGTAAATCAAATTTTTCTAAACTACTAAATATAGTTTTACGATTTCTTTCGACAAGATCAATTTCATCTCCAACATGTTTAGCAACATTTAAAGAATCATATGGCGATTTTGAAAAACCACCAACACGAGATGTAAAAACAACATTTGCTTTTCCACATTTTTCAAAAATAAAATTTGGGATATCCATCATTATAAGATTACTCTTTATTCGCAGCATTGAATTAATCGCCATCACGCTATGTATACTCTTCGCAATGACTAAGCTTATTATTTTTGACTGGGATGACGTATTTACCATAGGTTCTACAAGGGGCTACTATGCCTGCTACCACCAAACGCTTCTTGAAGTAGGTGTTCATTTAGATCCAAATGTCGAAGAGTCGCGTATAAAAGCCCGTTGGGGCACTACTCATGAGATTGAACTTGCTGAATTGCTCCAAGAGAGTCCAGAATTAATTGAAAGGGCATGTTTAATATATGAGAAGCATCTTTTTGGTGATACATTTTTAAATGCCCTTACTACACTTCCAGGAATTCAAGATTTCATAAACAATCTTGCTAAAAAATATAAACTAGCAATAGCTTCAGGCATCCATCCTAAATTATTAAAAGAATATATATTCCCAAGATTCAAGATCCCCAATGCCTTTAGTAAAATTGTTACTTCTTACGATTTAAAAGACATGAATGAATCAAAACCAAATCCATTGATGGTTAATATGATACTTAATGACTTAAATATAAAGCCAGAAGATGCTGTTTTAGTAGGTGACGCAAAAAATGATGTTATGATGGCAAAAAATGCTGGAATTAAACCAATTGTCGTGCTATCTGGCCACTTAGATAGAAGAGAAGCAATTAACTTAGGTGTTACTTCCATTATTGCCGACGTCACCAAATTAAATGACGTCTTATAACATTAAAAACCTATTTTAGAAATTCAGGTACGTCGAATTCGTCTTCTTCTATTGTCTCATTTTCTAATGAAACAAGGTCTATAGAATCGGCACGCGAATTAGAGTAAGAATCTCCACCACCAAGATTACGTTCTGTTTCGGCTAGTCCCAATGAGGAGGTTGTATCTTTAAGAGTTCGTTCGAAACGATCAAAACCAGCAGCAATAACAGTTACACGAACTTCATCACCGAGAGTATCGTCTACAACAGTACCGAAAATAATATTTGCATCAGGGTGTGCACTTTGAGCAATAATTTCTGCAGCTTCATTAATTTCATGCAAACCTAAGTCTGAAGGTCCTGCAATAGAAAGTAATATTCCCCTAGCTCCATCTATTGATGCTTCTAACAATGGAGAAGATATAGCGGATCTCGCAGCAGCAATCGCGCGACCTTCACCTGATGCGAAACCAATACCCATTAATGCTGAACCAGCATTTGTCATAACCATTTTAACGTCAGCAAAGTCTGTATTAATCAGACCTGTTTCAGTTATAAGATCTGTAATACCTTGTACTCCTTGTAGAAGAACTTCATCAGCCATTTTAAATGCATTTAGCATTGTTGTTTTCTCGTCACTAACTTGAAGTAAACGATCGTTAGGGATGACAATAAGGGTATCAACTTTTTCTTTAAGTTCTGCTATACCTGCTTCAGCTTGTACTGAACGACGACGGCCTTCGAATCCAAAAGGACGAGTTACTACACCAATGGTTAAAGCACCTAGAGATTTAGCAATTTCTGCAACTACTGGTGCTGAACCAGTACCGGTACCTCCACCTTCACCTGCTGTAATAAAGACCATGTCAGCGCCCATAAGCACTTCTTCTATTTCGTTTCGGTGGTCGTCAGCAGCTTTTTTACCAATTTCGGGATCGGAGCCAGCACCGAGACCACGTGTAAGTTCACGACCAATATCTAAACGTACATCAGCATCGCTTTGCATTAAAGCCTGAGCATCAGTATTTATTGCAATAAATTCAACACCTTTGAGTCCAGCATCGATCATACGGTTGACAGCATTACAGCCACCTCCACCAGATCCAACGACTTTAATAACCGCTAAGTAATTTTGTGGTGAACTTACCATTTGATATTCCTCTCGTTAATGTCTCTTAGACATTAGATTTCAGTTTGAACCATAATCGTGTGCGTTTATGACTACCGAAAAAATCGTAAGTATATAATAGTCTTTTTAGTTCAGATCGGTCAATTTCCATTATCTATACCTAATGTAGAGGTTTACAGTATTTAGACCTTAACTTAAACTTTAGATGCACTTGAGACCGGCAAGGAAGGCACTGAGACATCAATATACCCTAGATCAGAGCGGTTTTTAGTCAAAATGATCGACCAAGCAATTGCCATTTTCTCTTTTAACAAGGAAGTATCTCCTAGATTTAAAACTATCCCATCTGTCAAAGTCACAAAATACTTACTATCCTTTTTTTCAACATAAGCTATCTGATTCTTTAATTCCTTTGGAGTACTTTTTACTATTTCAATATAATTTTTATCTGGTATTTTTTTAGAAAAAGTTATTTCATCAAAACCTTTAAATACAGGAAGGCCTTGTTGGAACTCATTAACTTTTTCATAAATAACATTTTCATCATCAACTAACACATATCCTTTATTTGTTTTTATTGTTGCAATGGGCACACGATGTGTAACAATAACTTTCAACGTTGACGGCCATTTCTTTTTATATGAGATATTTTTTATAAAGTTTAAACTTCCAACTTTGGTATTGCTTTTTTTAAAGTTGCTTCTATAAATTTGTTGACCTTTAACCGACGATAAAGATTTATTAAGTATTGTTAATTCTGCTGATGTTAAGGATGTTATATTTTTTGTTTGAACTATTTGAACTTTATCAATAGTAAAAATAGGACTTTCTAAAAGAATAATTATTGACACCAAAAAGACAGCGATTCCGCCAATTATATATAGCTTTATTTTTCTTTTATTTAGCTTTATAGCTCTAAACTGAGCTTTGCGCTTAGCTACAAAATCAGTTACTAAGTTAGATTCTTGCTCTACGTTCTCATTTGGGTCAATATAATCGCCCTCTTCGTCGAATTTAGGACTCTTGGCTGGTTTGTATGACTCATTGACAGCGCTAGAACTTTCTTTCACCGCTATGCGAGTTACAGAAAGTTCAGCACTATCAAATTTTTCTAGATCTATAGTTTCTTCATCATCATCAATAAGAGCGTAAGTTATAGATTCTTCAACTTCATCCATTTTGTTTAAATCCTATATACCGAACTTCGTTAATAAGTTCGACACCTGTTTGTATCTTGACACTATTGCGAACATATTCTATTAGTTCGACAACATCTTGTGCTTTTGTATTCTCATCCGCTTGTATAAAATTAGCATGTTTTTCAGAAACATATGCTCCACCAATACGAAAACCCTTTAAAGAACATTTTTCTATTAGTTCGCCGGCTGAAATATCGTAACTGTTTTGAAATACTGAACCAATGTTACGTCCTCCTGGCTGATTCTCTCTTCTCCATTTTACAATATTATCTAATTCTTTTTTATATTTATTATTGATCCCTTTTTCACAATTATATGTTGCCATATATATTAAATCTGTAGATTTAAATATACTGTGTCTATATGAAAAATCACATTCGCTATTTGAATAGTTTTTAATATTTCCTGTAGTTAACGATAAAACTTTTACAGAATCTAGGACATCACTCGTTTGTTTTCCGTGTCCCCCAGCATTCATTGCTACAGCTCCACCAACGCTACCTGGAATACCGACATAGAAACCACATCCGAATATCCCGTTAGAAACTGTAGTACGTGCAAATTTGGGTAATAATTCACCTGCACCAACTTGTACTTTTATATCAGTGGCTTGATTTTCTGTATCTAAATTATCTGAAACATGTGCCAGCTCTCCACCTAATTTAAATGTTAAACCATCAAAGCCGCCATCTGAAACTATTACATTTGAACCATTTCCCAAAATAAATACGTCTTTAGCCAAGATCTTACCGACATATTTTTCCGAAATTCTTTTTGAAAGTAATTTGATTTCTAATTCAGATTTTAAAAATACGAGATATTTTAGTGCACCACCTAATCTGTATGTCGTTAGATTAGATGCGAAAATATCGCGTCTAACTTCAATACCATCCTCTTCTAAAATGCAGACTAACTTTTCAAGAACAGAATCTAGTGACATATTTCTAATCCTGGCTCTTAAGTGATTCGAAATTTTTTAAAGCAGCAATGATATCGTCGGGGTAAGTGGTAATATCGCCGGCACCAAGAGTAAGAACAATATCGTTCTCGTTAGCATTATTTAAAACGAAACCTATAACATCTTCTTTATGTGGTGCGAAAAAGACATTTGAATAGCCATTAGATTTCATTTCATTAACAATGTTTTCTCCACTAATTCCTATGCGTACTGACTCACCTGCATCATATATCTGTGTGACACAAACTATGTCGGCCTTTTCTAATGATTTTGCGAATTCCCTGTAAAGCTCTTGTGTTCTAGAAAATCTATGAGGTTGAAATATCGCTATAACCTTATTGAATCTACCATCATGTGCAGCATTTAATGTAACTTCAATTTCTGTAGGCAAATGTGCGTAGTCATCAATTAAAGTTATTCCATTAATCTTACCCCGTGGTTGGAATCTTCTTGCTACTCCTCCATATATTGCAAGTGCAGCAATTGCGGTATCGATCGCTACACCAAATTCAACCATTAATGCTATTGCACAAAGTGCATTTCTAACATTATGTTCACCAGGAACAGCAAGTTTAAGTATTCCTTTTAATTCTGCTCCAAAATATATTTCTGCATCAATACCAGCTGAATCACGACCAATAATATTGTATGTATATTGTGCATCGTTATTACCTATGGTAATAATATTTTTAATTTCAGCACAATTATCTGCTACATCTCTAGCATTTATTTCATCTACACAAATAACAACTGGTCCATTAGTATTTTTCACAAAAGTTTCAAAACTATTTTTTAACGAATCAAATGAATTATTATAATTTTCTAAATGGTCGCACTCTATATTCGTAACTATAGATCCAACAAGGCTTAATTCTAAAAAAGTTTTATCACTCTCGTCTGCTTCCACGATAAGATACGAACCATCATTGTATTGCGAATTAGTACCAATTTCATTGAGATCGCCACCAATCATAAAGCTAGGAGACATTTCGGCATAACGTGCGATTGTAGTCACCATAGAAGTTGTAGTAGTTTTACCGTGACTTCCAGCAATGCCAATAGACTTTTCACTATGACATATAGCGCTTAATATATCTGCTCGAGAATATACGGGTATACCTTTTTCCTTTGCACGTATAATTTCGACGTTATCAGTTCCAATAGCACTAGAAATAACTACTAAGTCGATAACATCAGAAACGGCATTAGCAAGATGAGGTACACTAACAGTTATACCTTGAGTAATTAATCTCTCAGTAACCTTAGATTCTTTAAGATCGGAACCAGAAATTATTTTACCTTTCGCTTTTAAAATATGCGCAATCGCACTCATCCCGGCACCACCGATACCAACAATATGGATATTTTGATTATTATTCGAAGTTAGATCAATATTTACAGGTTTCATTTATTCTCAATTCTAATCATAGATAGTTATTAATTAAATATTTAGCAATATTTAAATTTGCCGACAAATGAATGCTATTAGTGTTAATCTCGCCTCTATCTCTATTATTAGTAATTCTCTCTTCTATAGCTTTAAATAATGTTTCTCCATTTAGCGCGCTTTCTTTTAGTATCAAGCCTTTGCCTGACAATATAAGACTGTTTGCATTTTTACTTTGATGATCACCTGGAGCGATTTGTAATGGTATTAGGATACACTGAGCATTTGATATTTCTATTTCTACACAAGTCCCTGCACCAGCCCTTGAAACTATAACATCACTTTTTAACATTAACTCGAATAATTTATTAGTAAAAGCACTTATCGAAATATCTAATTCTTTACCACCAATAGCTTTATATACATTTTCAAAATTAGTTTCACCAGTGAAGAGTGTTATTTTCCAATCTTTAGGAATTTTATGATTCTGCAACATTTCTATAACCGCAGTATTAATACAACGTGCTCCTAATGAACCCCCAAAAATTAAAATATCAGAACTATTCGTACTATTATCTTTTTCAATATTTTTATTATTTATCTTTTCTATAACTTCACTTCGTAAGGGCAATCCTAGATTTATTGCATTTTGATTAATACCTTCTGTATTTTTAAATGTTGTTATAACAGTTGCACCTAATTTCTGAGCAATTGTATTTATACGACCAAGAACAGAATTTTGTTCATGTATAACAATTTTCTTACGCAGTATAGTTGCACTTATTATCGCTGGGAAAGAAGCAAATCCCCCTACCCCAATAACGACGACTGGCTTTATCTTGATCATCAGAAAGAGGGATTTGAAAATTGCAACTACTAGCCCAATTGTGTTAATTATATTCTTAAATAAATTTTTAACCGACTTAATTTTATTAACTCCACGGCCAGGAAATAGAAATATTTTATACCCACTTTTTGGAACGATAGTTTTTTCCAAGGTATATTTTGAACCAAAAAAAGATATTCTATCTATATCAATCCCACTTTTGACCAAAGCATCGGCAATAGAAAGAGCAGGAAAAATATGACCCCCACTACCCCCACCTGCAATAATGACATTTTTATTTTCGGAATTCATAATAGAAATAACTATGCTTTAGAATTTCGTGCAATATTTGCCAAAATACCTGCAGCACCTAATGAAATGAGTAAAGAAGAACCTCCAAAACTAACAAAAGGTAAAGTTATACCAGATACAGGTAAAAGTCCAATTACGGCCATTAGGTTTATTATTGCTTGTCCACCAATCCAAGCAATAATCCCAGTTGCCATTAAGGCAGCAAACCTATTGTCACAACTCAAAACAATTTTAATACCTAATAGTATGAACGCTACAAAGAGGCCTACGACCATAAGTGTTCCTACCAGACCTAACTCCTCACCAATTATTGAAAAGATGAAGTCAGTATGTGCATTAGGCAGAAATAACCATTTAGCCTTGCCTGCTCCTAAACCTACACCCGTTGTTTTGCCACTACCCAATGCGATCAAACTTTGAACAATTTGATAACCAGTATTGCTTTTATCTTTAAATGGATCGGTGAAAGTAAGTATTCTTTGTATTCGATATGGTTGAAAAAATACCGTTATTACCAATATTGCAACAGCTGGAATTGCCAATTTACCTAAAAAGTTCATTGGTATACCAGACATAAGCATTATTGATGAAACAATCATTACAAGTACTACAGATGAATCGTAATCGGGTTCAATAAAAACAAAAAATAGAAATATTGAACTAGTTAAAACTATAGGAAAAATAATTTGTTTAAAATTTCCCATAAGGTTTTTTTTACGGGTTAAAAAGTCTGCTGTAAAGATGACTAAAGCAATTTTTGCGTATTCGCTAGGTTGGAATCTCCAAGAACTAAAGCCTAACCATCGCTTTGAACCATAAGCTTCAATTCCAATTCCGGGTATAAGAACTAAGATCAAGAGAAAAATACTTGAAAACACAATGGGTTTAGTCATCCTTTGCCAAAATGTATAAGGGATACGCGACATAACTAAAAACGCAACTGCACCCAGTATCAGCCAAATAACTTGACGTTGAAAAAAGAACCATGCAGAACCATAATTAGCTATAGCTGCTACCGACGAAGCACTCAGAACCATTACTGCACCTATGATACATAAAACTGAAATAATTGCTGTCAATAATACGAAGTTGGCATTTCTTGGTGGCTTAGCTAGATTAGAATTTCTAAAAATAAATAATATTTGACGGAGTGAAAAACCATCGACCTTTTTATCATTAGATTTTTTAGATATTTTTTCAGAGCTTTTTACTATTGATTTATTTCTGGTCTTTCCCGGGGTTTTAACTACCATGATACATATAATTCTAATTGGTTTTTTAGTCTGATAAGTGCAGTTCTGAAATTAAATAATGAAAAATTTACTAATTTAACAGTGTCACGTAGTCTGCATAGAAAAACCCTAAACCTATTGCAACACATGCACCCGAAAAAAGCCAAAAGCGTACAATTACTGTAGTTTCAGGCCAACCTAGCACTTCAAAATGATGGTGAATAGGTGCCATCTTTAAGATACGTTTTTTAAATCCCCTATAAGAAATTATTTGGGCAATAACACTTAATGTTTCTACTACATAGATCCCACCTAGGAACACAAGTAATAATTCCGTTTTTGTGACAATAGCGAAAGCAGCTAAAGCCCCACCGAGCGCTAAAGATCCGACATCGCCCATAAATATTTGAGCGGGAGCAGCATTCCACCATAAAAATCCCGCAGATGCTCCAACTATTGAAACTGCCAAAACACTTAAGTCCAACGCATTTTGAGAATAACCCAATGATCCTAAACTATAGAGATCTGGATGACGAAATTGCCAGAATGTGATAATTGCATATGCCGAAAAAACTAAAGTTGAACTACCCGAAGCTAAACCGTCAAGACCATCAGTTATATTTACAGCATTAGCAGCACCGATAACAATTACTATACATATAATGAGAAAGAGCCATTTAGGTAATCCATGAGTTACTGGTCTAGCAAATGATAATTCCGTAGAAACATTCACCCAATTAATTGCTAAATATGAAAAGATAGATGCAATAATTACTTGTCCTATAATTTTTCCGCGTTTGCGCAAACCCATATTCCGCTTTTTAATGATCGATAAATAATCATCGATCAATCCGACTCCTGCCATTGCAATAAAGACGCCAAGGACTAAAAGTGCTGAACGTCCAAATACAAAACCTAAACGAAAATGCGATACAAAGTAACCTAACGCAACTGCCAATATGATTGCTATGCCTCCCATTGTTGGTGTACCGGCTTTGAGTATATGCGGATGAACAATGGGGCCATCATCTCTAATAAATTGGCCAGCGCCTTTAGATTTAACAATTTTGATGATGACAGGCGTAGAAAATGCTGATACAACAAATGAAAGACTTACAGCAATTAGAAGTGCAATCATTTACTTTCCTTTTTTAATATCTCGGTGACTGAATTCACATCAGAAAAATCGTGTTTACCATCAGCAAATTCCTGATAGTTCTCATGACCTTTCCCTGCAATAAGAATACAATCATTTACAGTTGCTTTTAACAGTGCATATTCTATCGCTTTATAACGGTCTAAAATTACCATTGTTCTATCTTTATGGTCATTTGATATTCCTTCTAGAATTCCATCAGCTATTTTTTGTGGGTCTTCACTTCTAGGATTATCATTCGTAATTATTATAAAATCAGAATTTTCGCTTGCTATTTTTCCCATAATTGAACGTTTTTCAACATCTCTATCTCCTCCACAACCAAATATCGTAATTAGCTTATTTGATAATGGTTTAAGTACAAATATAGATCGCTCTAATGCATCTGGCGTATGTGCATAGTCAATAAATATCTCAAATCCACCTTTTACATTTAATATTCTTTCAAGACGTCCTGGTATATTAATTTGTTGACACAGAGCATTTAATATATCTTCAAATAGTAAACCGCCAAAAATTGCTAGGCCTATTGATACTGCGATATTTTCAATATTATAACTACCTATTAGCGAAGTCTTAATATTTTGACTATGTATATTTTTATCTTTGTCAATATACGTTACTTGTATTTCGCTTCCAGTTAGAGATGTTGACATAGTTTCTATATAGACATCAGCATTTGGGTTCTTTGTCGATACCAATATTAAGTTCATTCCATTTTTTTTTGCAATTTCAATAAGTTGTTGGCTATATTTTCCTTTATCGTCAATATTTATGACTCCATTTTTAGAATATACCCCATTGAATAATTCTGCTTTTGCATTAAAGTAATTTTCGAAATTGAGATGATAGTCAAGATGATCTTGTGTTAAATTCGTAAAAGCTACAGCATCAAAATTTGTACCTAAAACTCTATATTGATCTAGAGCATGGCTTGATACCTCCATTGCTACAGCATCTATATTTTCTTTAACCAACTTATTAAAAAGTGATTGCAATATTATGGCATCAGGTGTTGTTTGTGATGCTAGCTGCTTGTTACCATCGATATAAATACCAGTAGTTCCAATTATTGCATTCTTTTTCTTTGTAAAACTATATATGGAATTTAGAATATATGTAATTGTTGTCTTACCATTAGTTCCTGTAACACCTGCTATTGCTATTTTATTACTAGGATTTTCTTCCATAATAGAACTTGCTGGACCTAAAATAGCTCTTGCATTCTTAACAATCAGATCAGGTACAGATGCTAATTCTGTTTTTGAATACGTACCAATACAAAAGACCGCACCGTTTTTTCTAGCATCATTAATATATTTATGGCCATCATTTATTGTCCCATCTATAGCTACAAAAATAGCACCAGGTATTACGTCATTACTTTTACAAGTAATAGAGGTAATCTCTGTTTCCAGGATAGACAAATCAGCATTTGATACATATTTTTGAATGCCGCCAATTATATTTTCATAATATAATAAGGATTCGAGTATTTTTATAAGTTTCACAGTTTTTTTATTCTAATGCGCTCAACACTAAATCAATTAATCATTTTGTATATTACTATCTTGATTTGGTTTAGTAATTGGTTTAACCAAAGGTAGTGTACTTACTGTATTGCTCTGATTGATTGGAGTTGTAGTAATAGTATTTGTAATACTCAAACCTTGATTAGGCCTATCTGGTGTTACGCCAACAACTCTAAGGGCTGAACTCATAAGCCTAGAGAATACGGGAGCTGCAACTGTTCCACCATAAATTTGGCCCTCTGGCTCATCGAGAATAACAATTATTGCTATACGTGGATTTGATGCAGGAGCAAACCCAGCGAAAGATGCAATATGTTTATTAGCCGTATATGGAGCTTTACGAGCTGTACCTGTTTTACCAGCAACGCTATAACCTGGAACAGCCGCTTTTGTCCCCGTACCATTTTCAACTACACCTATAAGCATAGAAATTAATTGTGATGAAGTCTGTTTAGAAATAACTTGAGTTTGACCAGTAGTTTTCAATTCTTTATTATTACCTTTTTCATCAACAACAGATTTCACTAATTTCGGATCTAGTTTTAGTCCTCCGTTAGCAATTGTCATATAAACACTCAACATTTGTATTGGTGTAACAGCTATACCGTTACCTGTGGGGATGGTCGCAATAGAAGTATCAGACCAATTTTTTTTGTCTAACAATATACCTGGTGCTTCTCCAGGAAAATCTAATGCAGTTTTCTTGCCATAACCGAATGCTCGTAGGTAGGAATCTATTCGTGTTCTTTGTAATTTAGAGGCAATCATGATCGTACCGACATTAGAAGATTCTCTTAGTATGTCGCCTGCATTCCAAATAGCTGGAGCATGAGTTTCTGCATCTGGAAAATTCTGTTTATCAAAAACTATATTATCTGGAACACTGTAGGTTGTAGAAGGTGAAATAATCTTTGTTTCCAATGCCCCAGCTATTGTTATAACTTTGTTTGTTGAACCCGGCTCATACACATCAGCAACTGCATGATTAACATCACTTGCAGGTGCAGGAACAGGCTTTTTTGGTCCTCCAACTATTGATACCATTGAAAGTATTTCTCCAGAGTGGACATCCGCGATAATTGCCGTTCCACCTTTAGAGTGTGTTGATAAAACTTCTTCTTGTACAATTCTTTCTGATTCAAACTGCAACCCTTGATCGATAGTTAATGAAATATCTTGTCCTGGAATTTCTTGTTTGACTTTTTTATTGTCTCTTGAAATTTCTCGACCTTGTCGGTCTCTTTCAATTATTTCAGAACCGTTTTTTCCACTAAGTTTCGTATTATATTTATATTCAATACCACCAAGGCCATTCAAATCTTCTCCGACGAATCCAACAAGATTCGAAGCAGTATCTCCAGCTGGATATTCTCTCTTTGAACTTTTAGTAACAATTATACCTGGTAATGTTTTTGCTTGTATTCGTTTTGCAGTTGGTTCATCTACCTTTTTTGCAACAAACGCAAACCGAGATTTTTTGTTTTTTAACTCTTTTGTTAATTTTGTTTCATCAAAAATTGTCAATTTACTCAAATCGCTTAATAGCGCATCTTCATCTTTGACCAAGGATGGGTCGACTGTAATATCCCATGATGGCTCACTGACAGCCAATACATTCCCATTTCTATCTGTTATTGTTCCTCTTTCTGGAACCACTATGCGAGAATAAGTTCTTTGTGCTAATCCTAAATCTGTGTATTTATCAGCATTTAAATATTGGATATCTACCAACTTTAGAGATACAGCAAACAATGGGATAATCATGATTATCCCAAGCAATGTAGCTCGTCTCTTTGGATTCCAAATTACAGGATTCGCATTTTTTTTCTTTCCTAGTTGAGACCTTTGAATATTTTTTTGGTTATTAGTTTTTTTATTGTCCTTATTTCGGTTACTATTTTTTGCGGGCCTTACTTGATTATCATTAAATGCAGATTTAAGATAGTAAACATTTGCTTTTGCACCAGACTTGACTCTAGATCTTATTTTTGAAGCATTGCTTTCAACTGTTTTTCGTGATTTTATATTATTAGTTCTGTTAGCGATTGGAGTTACATTCGAAGGGTTAACACTAACTTTAGAATATCTTGGTGTGATTCTAGCGCGACGCGCCCTATTATACATTTGGCCTTCATCGAGATCTTTCATAGCCCGATCAATATTTTCATTAGTCGCTTGATTACGAGCCATTTAGTATCACTTTCAATTCCGAATTTAATTGATCTTTATTAATATCGCTTCTCAATTCAGTTTTAAATGGAATGTTTATCGTTGTAAATTTATTGGGTTGAATCAAACCTAAAAATGCAGCGCGTCTGTTTATTCTATCTGGTGATTTCAACGTAGCGATGTCTTTACGAATTTTTCTATATTGAATTATCTCATTCTTCTGATTTTCTCTTATTTCATTAATTTTGATTTGTTTACTAGCAATAATTGTTTGTATTCCAACTACTGCAACTAGTGAAAAAACAACTGCTAATGCAAAAAGTCTCATTATCCCTATAAACGATTTTTCTTTTTTTATATCATTTTTTTCTACAAGTCTTGGTTTACGTGATGGAAGTTTAGCGGTTTTGCCAGATTCAAAATGTCGAAGCCTGGTATCATTTGCGATTGATCTTGTGCTCGAGGATAACGCTTTTGTAGCTTGTTCAAGACGCTTCTTGTTGTATTCAATAAGCCCATGATCTGGGTTTAATTTTTTTAATGCTGCGGATCTTGTCGCCATAATTTACATTCCGCTCGCATGGTTAAAGTCTGTATTTTCTTCTCGTTGAACTACTCTTAGCTTTGCACTTTTAGAACGTCTGTTAATTTCTAGTTCATCTTTACTTGGTTTTTTTGGTGTTCTTGTTGTAGGTATTAGCCTTAATACTTCACCTTCAAACTGGTTTATGTTTACATCTTCAATTGTGGGAATTAAGCGACCATCTTTTGTTGATTTTTCTTTATGGAAATATTTTGAAAATATACTTTTAACAATTTTGTCTTCACCGCTATGATAAGAAAGTACTAAAACTCTTCCTCCTGGAGCTAATAGGTGGACTGATTCTTCTAAAGCTGTTTCTAATTGATCTAGTTCTGCATTAACTTCTATTCTTAAAGCTTGAAAAGTTCTTTTTGCTGGATGTGTGAGTCTTTGAAATTTATGTGGAATAGCTAATCTGATTATTTCTATTAGTTCTCCTGAAGTCATAATTGGTCTATTTTCAACAATCTTTTTTGCTATTTTTCTTGCAAATTTTTCATCACCATTTTTTTGAATAATCTTTGCTAATTCATCCTCACTATATTCATTAACAATAATTTCAGCAGTTAATTGTTGTCTTGAGTCCATGCGCATATCCAAAGGAGCATCTTGGACACGGTATGTAAATCCACGCTCTTTTTTATCAAGTTGATGGCTTGATACACCTAAATCAAATAACACTACTGATACCTTCCCCTCTAAATTCCGTTTGCGTATTTCTTTGCCTATATCAGCAAATCCAGTATGAATAATTTCAAATCGATCTTTAAAGTCATTAAGGTTTTCTAATGCAGCTTTAATGGCTTGTTCATCTCTATCAAAACATATGAGTTTGTCATTGGGTCTTGCTTTTAATAAAAGTTTGGAGTGCCCTCCCCCTCCAAGTGTTGCATCTATCATTACCCCTGAAACAGAAACATCTTTTGCATATTTAATAATTTCATCTGCCATTACTGGTATATGTTTAAAATTATCAGTCGACAAAACAACTCTTTCTTCTTACTGTTGATGCTTTAAATCTTCGATTTAAATTTATTCACACTAGATCTGCCAGGAGTCCCCGTTAGTTAAATAAAGCGTTCGGTTTTCTCTCCGAAACTTAAGAGATAGAAGCGGGCGGAGTTGGGGCTTCGATCTTAACTTTACGGGGACTGCTGCCAGACCCAATGTTGATGTCAATTGCATCCGTGCACTAAATTTTTGGTTGAGCATAAAAGTTATATACCAAGATCTGGAAGATTTTGTGTATCGTTAAGAGTTGCATCACCACTAAGTGATCTCTCATTCCAAGTTGCTTTATCCCAAATTTCAATTCGAGAATACACACCTAAGAGAGTTACTTCTTTTTTTAACTTTGCATAATTCCTGAGTGGATTTGGAAGATTTAGTCGACCTTGTTTATCGGGAGTTACATCACTGGCTCCTGCAAAAAATGATCTTGCTGCTTCTCTCGCTTGTGGAGATGCCTTTGACTTTTCACGTATTTCATTTGCTACTTCTTCAAATTCAGAAAGAGTATAAATAAATAAGCATCCATCGCCTTTTGAAATTATTGCTCCACGCGATAAAGGGTCACGGAACTTTGAAGGCAATATAACTCTGCCTTTATCGTCTAATGAATGATGAAACTCTCCGAGAAACACCATACCCCCTTTTCACTTAACTACTTTTCGAATATTTTCACTCGATAGTTTGTTAACTCCCTCTAATGATTTTCTGATCATCTTTCGATAAACCATCCAGGTACTAGCCACCTAGGTCAAAACCACTGAGCTCCACTTTACCCCACTACCCACCACTATGCAACCACTTAGACACTTTTTTGCTCCATTTCGTAAAATTCTGATCTACCAGCCAATACGTGAAAGAATTAAGCTATGAATGAATTAAATAGAAGAGAATTTCTTAAAAAATTAGGGATTGGGGCATCAGGCCTAGCTCTAGGTTCCTTGGCTATATCATTACAAGGATGCTCTAACGACAAATCAACTAAAAATGAGAATGAACTTAAAGGTTCACAATATGTAGCGATTCGGATAAGTTCCGATTTATATAAATCTACGCTATTACAAAGATTCGCTTTTGTAATTTTTGAAAAAGAAACACATTTATCAAAAGAAACACTTAGTGTTAATTTAAAAAAACCAAGTGGAAAATTAACACAAATTAAAAATATTAGACCTAGAGTTGGTGGATTAAAATCTCAAGGAATATATTCATTTGAAACTATTTTTGATGAAGCTGGTAATTACGAAATATCAACATCATATGATAAGAATCCGGTAACACTTACATTTAATGTTAGTGAAGTAAACCTCGCACCTGGACTTGATACAAATTGTATTAATACTGACTCACCTACCAATGCTGATCCTAAAGATGCAAAAATATTATGCACAAGGTTCGATGGAGAATGTGGGTTGCACAAAAATTCAATATCAAATCTATTATCACAAAATGCACCCTTCCTAGTTCTATTTGCTACACCTGCAAGGTGTCAAACGAAATATTGTGGTCCGGTCTTAGACATATTGAAAAGTGAAGTTGAAAAAAATCCTATTAACTGCACACACATTGAAATTTATAAGGATGAAACATCACCGGATGTACTAGATGCAGTAACTGAATGGGGATTACCAAGTGAACCATGGTTATTTGCCGTCGATAAATCTGGAATAATTAAGAAAAGATTAGATGGAGCATTTGATCTAAGTGAAATTAAAGATTCTATAGACGCTATAAAAATCTAATATCGATCATTATTAGAATAATTTTTGACCCATGATATGTAATTAATTAGATCATCCTTTAATACCCTTATCTCGGGCAACTTATCACCGTATTGTGTGTGTAGTCTAAAACCTATATACCTCTTCGATGGTAATAACCGCATTATGCTATTTCCATCATTTGAAAGCGATGAACGATATAACCCTAAACCGGTCAGATAGAGCGAAGGATGAGGCAAAATTGCCCATAGTATTGCCATAAAAAGTACTCGAGTCTTATACATATTAAGACGAGAATAGAACAAATACAAAGTTGAATCAACTTGGGTGATTCTTTGGGATAATATAACTTAATGTCAAATAAAGAAAGCAGTAAAAATGGATAATTTTGCAACAGAAGAAGACTCAAAAAGAGCTGCAAAAATGTTTAATTCACTAGTGAATAATATTGCAATAAATATTAAAGGGAAAAACCCTGTAATTCATCTAAGTTGTGTATGTTTATTAGCTGGTGGGCACCTATTAATAGAAGATGTGCCGGGTGTTGGAAAAACTACATTGGCCAAATCAATATCAGAGAGCCTGAATTTAGAACAATCACGAATTCAATTCACACCTGACCTACTTCCAGGTGACGTAATTGGGACATCAATATTTAATCAAGAAAACAATACTTTTGAATTTAGGCCTGGACCAGTATTTGCAAATATTTTATTAGCTGACGAGATCAATAGAGCTTCACCAAAAACACAAAGTGCATTATTAGAATCCATGGAAGAAAGAAATGTTACCTATGACGGTATTACGCATAGCTTGCCAAATCCACATATGGTTATAGCTACACAAAACCCAGTTGAACTCAGCGGAACATACCCCCTGCCTGAATCTCAATTAGATAGATTCATGATGTCTCTAGCAATGGGTTATCCAAGTGTGCAAGATGAGATTGAAATATTGCAAGGATCTTCCACAAAACAAAAACTCACGGAAGTGCTGACTTTAGATGATTTCTTCGAAATTCAAAAAATAGCAACATCGATATATGTATCTCCAATAGTTGTAAATTATATTGTTTCATTAAGCAATGCAACAAGAGCGAACACAAATATATCATTGGGTATATCGCCGCGTGGATCATTAGCACTTTATAAAGCAGCGAAAGTATTAGCATTATCTTTAGGACGACATTATGTCCTACCAGATGATGTTAAAGCACTTGCTCCTAAAATATGGGAACATAGATTAATTTTAACTCCAAAAGCGAAACTTGAAGGTATTAAAAGAATTGATGTAATGCTTGCAACAGTTGGTGGTATTGAAGTCCCTACCATGAAAGAAAGATGATGACTTTTAGAGGCTACTGGGCTTTAACTATTGGTATCCTAGCGGGCTTAGGTTCAATATCATTTGCTTCAAAATTCTTACTGGTAATGTTTATATTTATGTTTACATTAATTATATTGTCGATTATCAATATATATATAATCAAATCTACAATCCATACAACACGAATAGTTTTACCCGAAAAACCTGACGAAGAAACCGAAATATTAACGACTTTACGAATAAAAGGTGCAACAGCAGATACTATTTTGAAAGATTATTTTGACAATGGGAAAAAAAATGCAAAATTCTTTTTTAATAAAACATCTAAAGATGCCATTTCGGAAGCACAATATAAATTTTGTGCAAAACAAAGAGGTAACTTCACAGTTGGTCCTATATTAATTAGCGAATCAGATTGGCTAGGATTCTTTTTAAAAGATCAAACTATAGACAACGAGGATATACTACTAATATATCCAAAAACTGAGACTATACCGTTGCCAAGTTTACCATTACGAGCCAGCGATGAATCTAGTTACTTCGACTCAAACTCAAGTTCGCTTTCAGAAGATCTCTTTGGGCTAAAGGAATATGAGCCTGGCGATGATATTAGATTGATACATTGGAAAACGTCTTCGAGAACAAGAAAGATATTCGTTAGGCAGCATGAACCTATATCAACTAGATCTATAGCAATCATTTTAGACCTCAATGAAAATTCTTATGATGAAAACGAATTTGAATCCGCTATCAGACTTTGTGCAAGTATCTGCCAAGCTGGTTTATCATCTAGCAAAAAAACGATATTTATAGGAAATGACCAACAAGAGGTTATATATGATGCAGATATTTTTTTAGATAAATTATGCTCACAGCAGTTAGTTAAACATACTGTACCTTTTAATATCTTAAATAGCCAGATTAAAAGTAATCAATGTGATTCTTTTATAATAACTGGATCAAGATTTGATACAACAAATATTAAAGAGACCATATTTAAAGTCACATCAAAAAAAATTAATGAAATAGACGGAAACAATGTTTTTTGTCTGAATGTAAAAACAATATTTGAAGATTATAAGCAATGGGTAGCAAAATGGAACGTTCGAGAAACATCAGCATCTCTCTAATATTCCTGTCCTTAATACTAGGATCGAATATTAATAATCTAATAAACATTTCACTTAATGACTATATATTTCTAGGTATAATAGTAATACTTCCACATTGTGTAGGTATATTCGCTGCAAAAAATAAAATATTTCAAAATATTTCTTCACTGGTTAGCGCTCTTATCGGCATAGAATTACTCTTACTAAAAGTGGCTGGACCTAAATTAGAAAAACTCATTCCAACAATTTCTAACCTGAAAAACATTTCAAAACAAGGACAAATTGGGATACGGCAATTTGCTGAAAACTCAACTCCATTGCAGTCAACAACGGGAACAATAGTTGTTGCTGCTTTTATACTATGGTCAATTTCTGAACTGATAGAGACAATTGCTATCAGATTAAATCTTTACGGATTAGCCTTCGCTATCTACATACTATTTTTTGCATTAGCCCAAAATAATTCAAATAATACATTTAATATACCAATCATCGCTCTTTTTTGTTTTGCTTGCTGGATTTATTTAAGGACAACATACAGATATAAAGTTTCAAATAGTGCACACAAAATACAGATCGTGAATAAGACAAAATATAAGATATTCGCGACAAATATATTCGCGACAATACTAATAACAACAATATGTATAGCCATTGTTATCCCAATCTCATCCTTACCTAGTATTGCACCAAAAAACATGCTTAATAAATTATCCAGAAACTCAACAATAACTGAATTATCCCCTCTTGTTTCGATGAGAGCTCAACTAAAAGATAATAATAATAAATTAATGTTCACAGCGAAAACAGATAGCGCCCAATATTTTCGACTTGGAGTACTAAATAAATTCGATGGAGATACTTGGTATTATGAAGCTCCAAAGAAAAACTATAAAGAACCAGTGCTTAAAGGCTTAGATTCAAGATTAGTTAATGCAACATTTGAGCTAAAAAATTTGAGTCCTAAAATTTTGCCTTCGATTTATAATACTGATTCAACATCAGAACGCAATCTCGTAGTATTAGATGACTCTACAATAAGTTCCCCAAAATCAGACATTACTAACTATTCAATTGATGCTTCAGTGCCAGAATCATCCTTTACCGATGAACAAATACGTATTGGTTCAACTCCAACACCAAAAGGATTAGATGATTATTTATTGATACCAGAAAATTTTGATCCTAGTATCGAAGAATTGAGTAGAAGTATTGCTACAAATAAAACATCAATATATGAACAAGTTACAGCGCTAAAAGACTATTTCACAAAAGGAGATTTCGTATATTCAACAAAAGTTAATTATAACTCTAGCCAAAGAGCTATGAGACAATTCTTAGATGCCAAAGTCGGGTTTTGTGAGCAATTTGCGGCAACATATGCAGCAATGGCAAGGTCGATAAGAATACCATCAAGGGTAATCGTAGGTTTTATACCTGGTAAACCAGATACAAATGGTGTATTCAATGTAATGTCAAAACAGGCACATTCCTGGGTAGAAGTATATTTAACGGGAATGGGTTGGATAACAATAGACCCAACTCCACAAGGAACACAACCTGGCCAGGCACCTTCTAATATAGGTGAGCAATTAGCAACAACTTCTAGCACGACTAGTACAACTAGGATTAAGAATACAACAACAACGTTAATTGGAACACAAACAACAAATACCATTACACAGTCAAGAGTAAGTCCATTAAGCACTTCAACTAGTAGCAATAACATTTTTAGTTTTTCAAATATACTATTTTTAACTTTGGTATCTTTATTGACGATCATGGGTTTTCTATATAACAGATATGTCCGTAAACGAAATATAGATTCGTACCCAACAACACAAATAAATAATACCTATAAAAAAATATTTGAACATTATATATTAGAGTCCCACAAAATAGATATCACTCTTGCGGAATTAAAAGCAAAAGTGCCGTCGACTTGTTTGTATACACAAAAGTTTTTAGAACAATATTCAGAATATTCTTATGCACCAGATTGTGATATAGATATTTATGACTTAACGGAATCTGCTAATGATGCGCTGCTTGAGCTAACTGATATGGCCAATGAAAAAGTCTAATATTTATTTCTTTTTGATTTATTAGTCATTTTTTTTGATTGACGGATAACATCATCGACACCAGCTTTTGATATTTTAACAACATGATCAACTAGCGATATACCTATAACTACCATGATACCAAATGATATAAAAGATATATACCAAGCTTTAGTAAAAGAAATCACTATCACTACCAATAAAAGCAATAATCCAATTACTGAAAATAGTATTCTTCTTCCACTATGTCTGTAGATAGTTGTTTGCTCAACATGCTGAGCTAGATCAGGGTCAGAACGTCTAATATTGGCTTCAATATCGGCAAGAATCTTTTCTTCATTTTCACTTAATGGCATAAAAATCGTTCAATTACTTTCTGTTTTCTGTATCAATGATATGTGAATTAACTTCACCATCATTACTGTTATATAGATCTATATCATCATTGCTTTTACTAATGTCAACCTTTATGTTAGCTCTATGCGTAAATAATTTAGAAACTGGCTTCCATAACCTATCTCTTAAAGACCATATAGTTACGTTCTTTAATGCTTCAACGATAATGATACCACCCATTTTCGATACACCTTTTTCTCTTTCAGCAAAAGAAATTGGTACCTCAATAATGGTTGCACCAAATTTTGAAGCAGTATAAGTCATCTCAATTTGAAACCCATACCCTTCTGAACTTATTCCATTATCTAACATTTTCTTTAGTATCTTTGCATTGTATGCTCTGTAACCAGCTGTTGCATCTCGGGTTTTAATATTAAGCATAATTCGAGTATATAAATTTCCGCCTCTAGAAAGTAGTCTTCTTATTAAAGACCATTTAGGAATTTGACCACCTTGTACATACCGAGAACCAATTACTAGATCAGCTCTAGCTTCACTAATTGGTTGTATTAATTCACCTAGCACATCAGGATTGTGGCTTAAATCAGCATCCATCTGACAAATTATGTCGTATTTTTTTTCTAAACATTTCGAAAAGCCATAAATATAGGCTTTGCCAAGCCCAAGTTTTTCTTTTCTTGTTTCTAAAGATAGCCGTCCATTGTATTCTTTGCTTAGTTCTATTACAATATCGCCTGTACCATCGGGACTTGAATCATCAACAATCAATAAATCCACATCATTTTTAAGTACACGTCTAATAACTTCTTCAATATTTTCTTTTTCATTATATGTAGGAATTACCACACAACTTCGCATAGGTACATTCTAGTTGAGTACGATATAAAAGTGAATATAAACGATGAAAATTTATCATTTAATGAATCCGACTACTCAGAAGAAGAAATTGATTCTCTGGTTCCGACTAGAAAGGCGTATATTATCGCTTTTCTTGTATTATTCGTTAGCTCAATTACAGGTGGACTCATAGGTTATGCAAGCTCAAAGATTTTTGTAAATGACCCATCACAAATTATAGAATTAGTATTTGCCTTGCTAAGTTCAATTTCAATTTGTTGGTCAATGTCGGTAGTTGTAAATATAAGTTTAAAAGCAAGTGTAGAATTCAAAAGTAGAAAAAAACTATTTTCATCTTCTAAAAGGCCGTCAAAACTACTCAGATGACATCTATCTTTGTTTAAAGAATCTTGCTAAACCTTCTTGCATTACAGTTGCTACATGTCTTTTATCTTGTGTAAATATTTCGCCATAAGCTAAAGCTCTAGAATTTGAAGCATGAGGAGAATGCTGATGATATAAAAGCCATTCATCACAACGAAAAGGTTCATGAAACCAAATCGCATGATCCAATGATGCCATCATAAATTTCCCGCGGTATAAAACTTCACCATAAGGCAGCATTGCCGTATCAAGCAATGTTAGGTCTGATGCATATGTCAATATACATTTATGTATTAATGGATCATCGCCTAAAGCACCATCTGCTTTTAG
>ERZ724516.15-NODE-15-length-97470-cov-9.253667_pt1 | contig 97470 bp, 77 predicted proteins | sample MGYA00376049_ERZ724516 | MGnify/ENA primary metagenome ERZ724516 (study PRJEB28724, sample SAMN07190886) | activated sludge metagenome | isolation source: activated sludge of sewage treatment plant in Hong Hong | place: USA: Christiansburg, Virginia | collected... | reverse complement strand
CCCTGCCAATATCGATCCAGTTGAAGAATCGGTTCTGTACAAAGAACGGCATTTGCTTCTCCACCAACATGGGGAACAGCTGCGAACCAATGTCAAAGTCTTGTCCCGATGGAATCAGGTCGATCACACTGGGCTCAAACAGGTAAATGCCGGTGCTCGCCAACGTGGACTTGGCTTCTTCGGGTCGCGGTTTTTCCTGAAAGGACTGCACGCGCCCGGTCGCATCAGGCACCACCATGCCGTAGTACTGCACCTGGTCGGGCGGCACGTCCAGTGCCACCACGCTGGCAACCGCTCCCTTGGCCTTGTGCTCCCGCACGGCGGCGCCAATGTCCAGGTCGATCAACGCGTCGCCGCACAAGACCAGTGTGGTTTCGTCAAAAAAGCCGGAGAAGTCCTGGATGTGGCGGATTCCGCCCGCCGAACCGCGTGGCCGGGGCACGATGTCACCATGGTCCAACGCGCCCTCGTACGAGTAGCCAATCTCCACCCCCCAACGGCTGCCATCTCCAAAATAATGCTCAACCGTGCGGTGCAGGTAAGCCACGTTGATCATGATCTCGCGCACACCATGGCGGGCCATGTGTTCGATCAGGTATTCCATCACTGGTTTTCCCAAGATGGGAACCATCGGTTTGGGTAAGTCTTTGGTCAGCGGTCGCACACGGGTGCCTTGACCGGCCGCCAGGATCATGCCTTTTGTCACTATCAACTCCCTGCAATTACGGGATACCAGTTTCTCGCGTTCGTCGCAGTTTATACGTTCGCCATCGCACACTCACCTGTTTGGGGGATGGACAGCATTGCAGTAGCAGTGAACAATAAGGGGATCGGGGTTTGCTGTCGGAGGTAATCACTTTGTTCGACTTTTTGAAGCGCCGTACCGCTACGCCGGTCCCGCCGCCCAAGCGCACATCGGCCAGTAGTGGACCGTCCAAGCGCAATCCACCAAAGGCCAGGCAACTGGCTGAGCCGCAGTCGCCTCTGCCTGTCCCCGAAGTCAAAGAGGGTAACGAAGAGTCCGACTGGTCCATGTGGGAAGACTCCGTGGCGTTTCAGGACAGCAAAATGAATAGCATCTCTCCAGAGACGCGCCCGACGCCGCTGGCCACTGCCGAACCGATCGAAGACCCCTTTGCAAAAGTGCGTCTGCGGGAGCCCTAACCCCGGTTAGCTGCCGTAGCCATCCGGGTTACTGCGTTGCCAGCGCCAGGCATCGGCACACATCGTCTTAAGGTCGCGTGTGGCCTGCCATCCCAGCAGTTGTTGTGCGCGTGCGGGGTTGGCGTAGCAGGCAGCCACATCGCCTGTGCGGCGGGGCTGCAGCTTGTAGGGGACGGGCTTTCCGCTGGCTTGCTCGAATGCCTTCACCATGTCCAATACGCTGTAGCCCACGCCGGTGCCCAGGTTGATGGCGGTGCACAGGCCGGCTTCCGAGCGGCTCAGAGCCTCCAGCGTGCGCAAGTGACCCAGGGCCAGATCCACCACGTGGATGTAGTCCCTTACGCCGGTGCCGTCCGGGGTATCGTAGTCGTTGCCCCACACGTTCAAAAACTCGCGGCGGCCCACGGCGACCTGCGCCACAAAAGGCAACAGGTTGTTGGGCACGCCTTGCGGGTCTTCACCGATCAAGCCACTGGCGTGCGCGCCCACTGGGTTGAAATAGCGCAGCACCCCCATACGCCAGGAGGCATCGGCCGCAAAGGCATCGCGCAGCATCTCCTCCACCACCAGCTTGGTGCGGCCATAGGGGTTGGTAGCGGACAGCGGGTGATCCTCGGTCAACGGCAGGCACTGAGGCTCGCCATACACCGTGGCAGACGAGCTGAATACCAGCGCCTTGACGCCACTGGCCTGCATGGCCTCCAGCAGACGCAGGGTACCGACCACGTTGTTGTCGTAGTAGTGCAGCGGAATCTGTCCCGACTCGCCTACGGCCTTGAGTCCGGCGAAGTGGATGACTGCCGTGGCGCCACTGCTGTGCAAGGCTGCTTCCAGCGCGGCGCGATCACGCACATCACCCTGTACCCGGGTAAGCGCTTTGCCGGCAATACGCTCCACCCGGTTGAGGGCCTCGGCTCTGCTGTTGCAATAGTTATCGAACACCGTGACGGTGTAGCCCGCATGGAGCAGTTCCACGCAGGTGTGACTGCCAATGTAGCCCGCGCCGCCGGTGACCAATACGTTTTTGTTCATAAGAAAATGGGACTCCTGCCCTCGTGTTTTGGAACTGAGTTGCTACACATTTGATAGCTTTCAGGTAAACCGCCAGAATCGACCCGCAAGGTTACAACGCCCAGGCCGCATCGGTTAGTGGTATTTTCACGCCGCCATCCCAATCTGGCCCCTGCCTCAGCTCAGATGGAGTAATAATTCTGCCGGAAGGCAAATACGTTTCACTATGGGGGATGCGATGACAGAACCAGTGGCAGAACCACCCGTCCCGCAAGGACCCGTTGCCGTTCTCACCCAGGTTGAAAAGACCTACCACCTCGATTCGATCAGCGTACCGGTCATCCGGGGGGTCAATATCCTGGTTCGCCATGCGTGCTTCACGGTGCTGCTGGGCCCATCAGGCAGTGGCAAGACCACACTGCTCAACATGATTGGCTGTATAGACAAACCCGACAAGGGCGAGATCATTGTTGCGGACCGCAAGGTGGGCGAAATGACAGACGATGAGCTGTCTGATTTTCGGGCCAAAAATATCGGCTTCATTTTCCAGAACTTCAACCTGTTGCCGGTGCTGAGCGCGTACGAAAACATCGAGTACCCCATGCTTCTGGCGGGCGTATCGGAAAAAAAACGCGCTGACCGCGTGCCCAAACTGCTCGAGGCAGTTGGCTTGGCCGACAGGGCAAAAAATCTGCCGGGGCAGTTGTCGGGTGGACAGCGCCAGCGCGTGGCGATTGCACGCGCACTGGCTCTGAAGCCCAAACTGGTCATCGCCGATGAACCGACTGCCAACCTGGACAGCCAGACGGGCCAGGCCATTCTGTCGCTAATGCGGCACATGGTGGACCGCTACCAGATATCGTTCATATTCTCATCGCACGACCCGGAAGTCATCAAGTCAGCGGATGACACCATCTTTCTGAAGGACGGATTGATTCAGGCCATTCGGCGCAAAGGACAGGGGGACGCACCATGATGACGCTCAACCTGGCGGTGCGCAATTTGCTGCGCAACCGCCGTCGCTCACTCGGCACCCTGGTAGCGATGTCCATCGGCTGCGCGGCCATCCTCTTGTTTGGCGGTTTCAGCGGCAACATCAATTACGAGATGCTCACGCGCATCGTGCAGCGCGGCGGTCATTTGCAGATTCAGCACCGCGACTTTTATCTCTATGGCAGTGGCAACCCAACGGCCTATGGCATCGCCGACTACACAAAAATACTGGAAGCCATACAAAAGGATGAGGTTTTGCAAAAGATGGTCGTGGTGGTAACGCCCACGCTGCAGTTTGGCGGCATTGCCGGCAACTATGCGGCCAGCGTATCCCGCACCGTGATCGGCAACGGCTTCGTTGCAGCGGATATCAACAAAATGCGCCAATGGAACGACTTTGGACTGCGCTCCAAGGCGCCTGTGTCACCGCTCGAAGGAACTTCTCCGGACGCTGCGGTCGTGGGCATCGGGGTGGCGCGCGTGCTGCAATTGTGCGAAGCACTGAAAATCGAGCGATGTCCGAAGCCGGAGATCGGAAAGACCACGGACGGGGCGGCACTGCCCGATGATATTGCCCAACTCAGCGTATTGGAGACAAGCAGTGCACCCCCCAATCCGGCAGCCGGATCGCGCATGGTGGAAGTGCTGGTAGTCAACTCGAAGGGGGCGCCCAATGTGACGTCCCTCGAAGTAATCCGCGCCGAAGACCAGGGCGTAAAGGAACTCGACGAAATCGCCGTCATCATGCACCTGTCAAAAATTCAGCAATTGGTTTACGGCAAGTCGCCACCCAAGGTGACTTCCATCATGATTCAGCTGCGCCATACCGACCAGATTCCGGCAGCCACCGCCCGTTTGACCCCGATCCTGGCCGCATTTTCTGGTACCCAACCCCTGGCTGTGCAGGACTTGCGCACCCTCAACCCGTTCTATGTGCAAAGCATACAAATGTTTGACACCATTTTTGGATTCGTGTTTGTGCTGATCGGCGCAATTGTGCTGTTTACGGTCAGCAATACGATGAATACAGCCGTCGTCGAACGAACGGTGGAGATAGGCACCTTGCGCGCGATCGGTCTGCGCCGCGCTGGCATCCGCCGGCTCTTTGTGACGGAGGGCGCGCTTTTGGGGGTGTGCGGAGCGGTACTGGGTGTAGTACTGTCTTTTGCAGTGTCGGCTCTGGTCAATAGTCTGGATATCCCCTGGATCCCACCGAGCACGGTCGAGCCAGTGCCCCTGACGATTTTGGTAGCGGGAGAAACGCGCATGATTGTCGGCACAACGCTTGGCCTGATCTGCATTGCGATCATTTCAGCTTGGTGGCCAGCCTACCGAGCGGCCGAGCTGAAGGTTGTCGAAGCGCTTCGCCACGTTTGATGGATGGAGTTGCAATGAACCCCCAAGCTCACATTTGTTCACTGCCCCCCAAGGTGGCGCATGCCACCCTGGTGGCGGCTCGACGGGAGGCATGACATGAAACCCTTGAAGTCCCTTTTGCTGTTCCCCCTGTGTTGGGCGTTTGGACTGGGTCTGGCCATCGCCGCGCCACCGTCAGCCAGCGAGATTCTGGCCGCCAGTGACGCTATCCGCAACCCGGGGCAACCGTTTAGCATGACGGTCACGCTCACGGAGTTTCAGGCTGGCAAACAGATCGACACCAGCACGCTGACCAGCTACTCCCGTACGCAACAGCAGGGAGGCCAGTTTTCCAGCTTGATTCGTTTTGTACTTCCCACGCGCGATGCCGGCAAGCTGATGCTCAAAAACGGCAATGACATGTGGTTCTACGACCCCACCAACAAGGCCAGTGTGCGCTTGTCACCGCAGCAGCGATTGCTGGGGCAGGCATCCAATGGCGATGTCGCCACGGTCAACCTGGCGCGGGACTACAAACCCACGCTCGCCGGCGAAGAAGAAGTGCAAGATGGTGAGCGTCGCATGCGCAAGGCCTACAAACTTGCACTGACGGCCGTGTCGCCCGATGTCACCTACGCCACCATCGACCTTTGGGTCGACGCGGAGAACAACCGACCGATCAAGGGCCGCTTCTACGCCGAGTCTTCCCGTTTGCTCAAGACGGTTTACTACCGCAAGTACCAGCCGCAACTGGGCGTGGACCGACCGACCGAATCGGTAATTATTGATGGACTCAACCCCCAATCGGTGACCCTGATGCGGTTCACCGACTACGCCGCGCGCAACATCCCCGACACCTGGATGCAGCGCGACTTCCTTCCGCGCTTTCAACCGGACTAAACCATGCATTTCCTGAAAAACTCCACCATCTATGCCTGCCTGGCAGCGTCTGGCCTTCTGGCGCTGCCGGCCCAAGCCCAGGAAGATGCGCTGAACCTGGAGAGTGCGCCGGTCGAAGCCGCTGAGTCTCCCAGCAACACCAAGTGGTCGATTGAGGGCGCCTTCGGCAATGCGAGCCAGCGCTACGCGACGGACAGCATTGACAGCAGCCGTGTGTCATTGGATGTACTGTATTCCGGCCGCATTGGGACCGGACTGCGTGCGGTGCTTTCGAACCGGCTGGACGTGATTCGTGCGACAGGGGCGGAGCCGGACACCCAAAGAAACAGCCTGCGCGAAGCGTATTTGAGCTGGCAGCCCGGCGGCAGTGACACCGTGATCGACTTGGGGCGCATCAACCAGCGCAACGGACCGGGCTATGGCTACAACCCTACTGACTTTTTTCGCGATGGCAGCTTGCGGGTCATCACCAGTGCCGACCCCTTCGCACTGCGTCAAAACCGCATGGGCTCAGTGATGCTGCGGGCACAAAAGCTCTGGAATGGAGGATCGCTGTCCGTGGCGTATTCCCCCAAGATGGCGGATAGGCCCAGCGCGGACACCTGGGACCTCGACCTGGGGTCCACCAACAACCGTGACCGGGCCGTCATCACCTTGGGAACGCAGTTTTCACAGAGCGTCAACAGCCAGATTCTGCTGTACCAGGAAAGCGGGCTCAAGCCCACGCTGGGTGCCAACATGACAGCCCTGTTGTCCGACGCCGCCGTGGCGCACCTGGAGTGGACCACCGGCACCGAAACGGCGCTGGTGAGCCGGGTATTTGGCGGCGCGCCGTCCGAAATCACCCGCAACCGGTTTGTCGGCGGCGTGACCTACACCACGCTGAGCAAAACGTCCTTCACCGCCGAATACCAGTACAACGGCTTCGCGCTGGATTCGACGGGCTGGGCCGCCTTGGGTGCAGCACAGCAACTGGGCTACTTGCGCGAGTCCTTGCGCTTGCAGGAACTGGCACCCCGACAAGCCTACCTGTTGTATGTCATGCAAAAAGGCCTGTGGCTGAAGGACCTGGACCTGACAGGCTATGTGCGATTCAATGGGGACGACGACAGCCGTCTGACGTGGCTGGAGTTGCGCCACCACTGGCGCAACTTTGATCTCACGCTGCAGCTGCAGCACAACACCGGCTCTGCGGGCAGCGAATTTGGCATCTTGCCCGACCGGCGCGTGGTGCAGGCGCTGGGAACTTACTATTTTTGACCAAGTAGCAGGTAGTCTTCCACCGGCCGGCGCCCACTGCGCAATGATGGCATTGCTGCCCGGCCCATACGGACCACCATCAAGGGCGTAGTGCCTGGCGCGATGGATTGCCATCCCGCTGCCAAGGTCGCCCGCAGTGCGTCCGACGCCCCATGGGTATAGGTTGAGGGTTGCATCAGCACGGCCGAGGCCGCCAGGGGCTGAAGCGCCAATTCGAGCAGGCTCGCCTGCAGCCACAGCCGCTCCAGAGCGGTGCCCACGGCGACTGCCCCCTCTTCAACTGGAAGTGGCGAGACTAGAAGACCTAACGCGGGTGCTTGCCAGGCGGGCATCCAACCTGCACGCAGACCCAGCAATCGATGCACACCCAGCCAGGTGAGCGAGCGCATCAGCCCCCAGTGACGCAACAACTTGAACATGGGGCGCATTGGAGGTTCAATCTCCAATGCGCCGGGGGGCAGTGACCATTGCGCGTTGGCAGTCCAAGACAAATCAAAACGTATGGATGAGAAAATTTCGTGATGCAAGTCCTGGCGTAAAAAACGCTCACTCTCAGCCCGCCAGACAAGCCCCAGCGCCTGACGCCGGGCCGCGCCTTGCAACCAGATCAGCCGTGCGCCCGCCACTGGAGCCACGGCCGCGTTCAGCTGTGCGATCTCGTGTGGAGTTAGGACCGGTCCGTGGTACATGCGCCGGTTGCTATGGCGTGCTGGAATGGCGGCCGCCAAGTCATCCGAAGTTTGTGAATCGGCTCTCTGTACGTTGAGCTGAGCCATTGGCTCGCTGCCGGAACCGGACAGCCACTTTACTTGTGCAGCGAAGCCAAGTTCGAGAGCGCGCAGTCGCATATTTTCGAGAACTGCACCCATTGACAGCATGCCGAGCACGCGGCGCAAACGGTCCTCAGCGGTTAGGGCAGCAAATTCGGCTGTTGGCCACAGGCGGATACCCGTCTCCAGTATCTCGGCACGAAACACGTGCTCGTTGTCCGCGGACGGAGCCAGCACGCCAGCCCCGATGATTTCCAAAAGTGGATTCTTCATCCAAACCCCCTCTGTTCACACAACCTTGCATTCTCCGATGGTTTCCGCAGTACTGTTGCCGCTTGCTTCTTCGCGGGGATTCAGTTGCGTGGAGGCGAAAAAAAACCCTCTCGCGAGGGTTCTTTTTGGTGCACCCAAGGTGCCAAGAATCAGGCAGCGTTCTTGCGGCGGCGAACCATTCCCAAACCAACCAAGGCAAGACCAAACAGAGCCAAAGAACCAGGTTCCGGAACAGAGTTGTTGATCGCCAAGGACACTTGGAATACGTTGCTTTCGTTTTCCACGGTTGTGAAGCCAATGCACTTCGAGGCTGCGCCAGCTGCAGCACATTCAGCGTCAGTCAACGTTCCCAAACCATCGATGCTCACCACAGCGGAGTACCAGTTGGTGTCGTACAAAAATTTCTGTACCAGCGTGTTGGTGAGGGGATCAAAGCCGGCGCCGACCACGTCGACAACGAAGATATCGTTGCATGGAGTGGGGCTTGTGGTCACTACGCAAGTACCTTCAGAGTTGGTCGTCTCCAGGAATTTGATGTTGAAATTCAACGCAGCCGCGTTAAAAGGGACACCCACTGGGGAAAGCGCCTGCAACGTGATCAAATCGAACAAAGTCGCACTCTTCAATGCAGGCGTGAAGACCGGATAGTTGTTGTGAATCACTTGAACGGTGTCAACGGCAGGAGCATCAGTGATGATCAAACCATTAAACACGCCATTGGTAGCCGCGCCAACACCGAGTGACGACTGTCCCGCGGGCGTGGCAGGCACACCCCAAGACAGCAGCGATGGCATGCCGAGATTGGGATTCGGGTTGCTGGCAGTAATGCCCGACGTAGAATTATTGCTATCCAGGTAGGCCGAGAATCCACTGTTGACCTCAAAACCCCACAGTGTCACCACTGGGCTGGCCAGCGCGCCAAACGACGCTGCCACGGCCAAAGTGCCTACCAGGCTTTGGATTGCACGTTTGGTAAACGTTGCTGCTTTCATTTTGTACCCCTTTGAAACATATTGATTACTCAACCACGAGTTGAATAAAGCACCAACCGTGCCATACCTCTGAAATTAGCGTAACTCATTGATTTCAAACAGATAATTTTTTCTGGGCGCGGAGCGGGTATTCCACGTTGTCAAGAATTTCGACAGATTCATCTCGACTAACAGTGATTTGTGGCGTCCAGGGGAGGCAAATGCCCTCCATCGCAATCAAACACAAATTCCCAGCGAGCAGATCCTTGGCTTCTTCAAAATACCCGAGTGCAACGATGGCAAGCAGCCTTGTACGCGTGTATTCAGTGAGTTCAGTGAGTTCAGGTAGAGTAGCGCATCTACGGGAGACCTGAAGTATGAGTACCTCCTCCAGTGCGGCGCCAGTTTTTGACTACGCCAAAGCTTTTTCCCGCAACATCGGCTGGGTTACCGTTGCCGAGCAAGAGCGCCTGCGTACAGCGCGCATTGCAATCGCCGGTCTGGGTGGCGTGGGTGGTGCGCATTTGCGCACACTGTCCCGTTTGGGCATCAGCCGATTCCATATTTCCGACTTTGACGACTTTGACGTGCACAACCTCAACCGGCAAGCCGGGGCGTTTGTATCGTCTTTGGGGCAGCCAAAAATTGACACCGTGGCCCGCATCGCCCTGGACATCAATCCAGAAAGTGAACTTCGCCTGTTTCCTCAAGGCGTGCAACCGGAAAACGTAGATGAGTTTTTACGTGACGTCGACATCTATGTCGACGGATTGGACTTTTTTGCGTTACCGGCCCGGCGCATGGTATTCGCCAAGTGCAGAGAGAAAGGCATCCCAGTCCTCACCGCGGCCCCGCTTGGCATTGGTACCGCGTTTCTGTATTTTTCTCCGACAGGCATGAGCGCTGAAGACTACTTCAAGTGGGAAGGCCACGACGTTCAGGAGCAATACGCACGATTTATCGCCGGCCTGTCGCCGGCCATGATGCAGCGAGACTATCTGGTCGCCCCAGAGGCGGTGAACTTTCAAGAAAAGCGCGGACCATCGACCATCATGGCCTGCGACCTGTGCGCTGGAGTAATGGGTGCGGCAGTACTCAAAATTCTGCTGGGCCGCGGTGGTGTGAAGGCAGCACCTTGGGGGATGCACTTTGATGCCTACCACCAAAGACTCAAATTTACCTGGCGTCCTTTTGGCAATTCGAACCCTATCCAGCGGCTTCTGCTGAGATTTATTCGTCCCATGCTACGCGGAGAAATGCCTGCAAAGGGCGCCTGACACTGCTTTATTACCTGAGACGCAGGCAGTTTTTGGCAAGGTATCGCCGCTATCGTTCTGTGCAACTGCCCACTAAGCCGACCGCTCCAACCTCACACAAGTCCAATACGACCTCAAACCCTGCGACGCTGCCGTAATACGGGTCTGGCATGTCGGTACGCCCGGACTGTGGCGCATAGCTCAGGAACAATTGCAATTTGTACGCGTGCTCAGCGGGGCAAATCCTGCGCAACTCGGCCAAGTTGACGGCGTCCATTGCCAAAATCAGATCAAACTCCGCGAAGTGGCCCAATGTAATTCGGACCGATCGACTTTTTCTTGGCATGTAGCCACGCCGCAGCAACGCATCAATGGCCCTCCGGTCAGGCGGCTGAGCCGGTGATGGCGCGTGCGTTCCGGCCGATTCGACTTGAATGGCTCGCGACAAACCGCGCTGCGCCACCAGCTCACGTGTCACTGTCAGCGCCATAGGAGAGCGGCAAATATTGGCAGTACACACGAGCAGGAGCTTAATCATTTGCAGGCATTCTAGAAAGCAATCTACGCAGCGACCGACCTCGACGGTTCTTGCCAGTCACGCAAATGCGCTATATTCTTGCGATAAGCAAAACAATTGTCGTCTATACGTCACGGGGGTATTCCTTGAAAGTCTTTCACGCTTTTCTTACTGCATCCATTCGCTGGTTTGCCATAAGTCTGCTTGTTGGTTTGGTAGCAGCTTGCGCTGGCAAGCCCGTGAATCAGGCACCCGCCCTTGCAGCAGCACCTGATTACAACTATCTCGTCGGTGCAGGAGATACGTTGAGCATCATCGTCTGGCGCAATCCTGAGCTATCTTTGTCGGCGCCGGTGCGCCCGGACGGCAAGATTTCTACGCCCTTGGTGGATGAGCTCGTCGCACAGGGCAAGACATCCGTAGAAATCGCCCGAGAGATCGAAAAAGCGCTGGGTAAATTTGTACGGGATCCCGTCGTGACAGTTATCGTGACGAGTTTCGTAGGTCCGTACAGCGAACAAATCCGCGTAGTTGGCGAAGCCTCCAAGCCGCAGGCCTTGCCCTATAAACAAAAAATGACTCTACTGGATGTGATGATCGCCGTTGGTGGCCTGACCGATTTTGCGGACGGCAATTCAGCATCTATCACGCGAGCCTCCGAGGGTGCCAAGCGCTATGCTGTGCGCATCAACGACTTGATCAAGCGCGGGGATATTTCCGCCAACGTGGAGATGCGCCCGGGGGACATCCTTATCATCCCCCAAGGCTGGTTCTGATTTCAGCCCAATATTCTCCGCACGCTGTACATGAGATAGCGTTGCGATGCTTTTTTCCAATTTGAGAGTAATTCCCCGATGGATGAGTTAATCAGTCAGGGTCTGACCATACTCCGGGGCATGTGGAAGCACCGTTGGATGGGGCTATTGACCGCCTGGATCGTGGCTGCGATCGGTGTGGTCATTGTGCTGGTAGTTCCGGACAAGTACGAAGCTTCAGCGCGAATTTATGTTGATACGCAATCCATCCTCAAGCCCCTGATGTCTGGGTTGGCTGTACAACCCAATGTCGATCAGCAAGTTAGCATGCTCAGTCGCACACTCATCAGCCGACCCAACATTGAAAAGCTTGTCCGGATGGCCGACCTGGACCTGAGTGCCCAGTCCAAGGCTGAACAGGAAAACCTCATAGAGGGTCTGACGAAGACACTTGAAATCAAGACCGTTGGCCGCGACAACCTCTACACACTTTCCTACCGTGATGTCAGCCCGGACAAAGCCAAGCGTGTTGTGCAGGCGCTGGTATCAATTTTTGTGGAGTCCAGTTTGGGCGACAGCCGCAAGGACTCCGAAGTTGCCAAGAGGTTCATCGATGAACAGATCAAGTCTTACGAGACCAAGCTCCAGGAAGCCGAGACGCGCCTCAAAGAGTTCAAGTTGCGCAATCTCGAATTACAGGCTGGTGAAGGCAAAGGGATGGCCGAACAGTTAGGGTCCATCAACACGCAACTCAATCAGGCGCGACTGGAACTCCGCGAGGCTGAAAACGCCCGCAATTCGGCCAAGAGTCAATTGGACGAGGAAAAGAATCAGAGCAACAATTTGACGTCGAAGAGCCTGTTGCAGGAGTCAAATGTGAGCGTATCGACACCAGAGATTGACGCGCGTATTGATGCACAAAAGCGAAATTTGGATAACTTGCTTCAGCGCTATACGGAACAGCACCCCGATGTAGCTGGAACGCGCCGAATGATTCGGGAACTGGAAGACTTGAAGCGAAGAGAAGTTCAACAACTTCGCAAAGCGGCACTTTCGAATCCGATGCCGTCTTCCGGTGGTTCGAACTTGGCTGCGCAGGAATTAGGCCGTTTATTGGCAACAGCTGAGGTCCAAGTTGCGTCATTGCGAGCACGAGTCGGCGAGTATGAGGCGAGATATCGCAGAGCACTTGAGTTGATGAAAACAGCGCCTCAAATAGAAGCCGAATTTGCACAACTCAACCGCGACTACGATATCAACAGGAAGAATTACAACGACTTGGTCGCACGGCGCGAATCCGCCGCACTCTCGGGTGACCTGGACAGTGCGGCCGGTGTTGCCGATTTCCGTCTGATCGACCCCCCCCGTGCGTCACCCAAACCCGTGGCACCTAATCGTTTGCTGTTGCTGCCTCTGGCCTTGCTGGCCGCTATTGCAGCGGGAATGGCCATATCGTTTGCGATTAGTCAGCTGCGGTCAGTTTTCTACGACCCCCGATCACTCACTGATGCGGTGGGGCTACCACTACTTGGAACCGTGTCGCTCATACTTAGTGATGCAGAACTGGCTTCCAGGAAAACTGATGTCAAGAAATTTGCCGGTGCTTCCGGGGCGCTGGTGCTCATGTTTGCCGTCGGAATGGTCGCATTTTCTTTGTTGTCTGGGCGCGCAGGATGAATATTTATGAGTAGCCTGATCGAACAAGCAGCCCGGCGCCTGGAACAGCTCAAGCGCGCTGGGGCTGAAATCCCTGCAGCCTCAGCAGCAGGAGCGTTGCCCGCGGCAAAACAAAACGTCGCCTCGCCAGCACCTGCGTCAGCGGTTGAACGACCGGTGCCGCCGGTCACTACGTCTCGCAGTGTCGAGATTGATTTGAATGCCCTGGCTGCAGCCGGAATTGTGAGTCCCAATTCTCCTCGCTCCCAGATCGCTGACCAGTTTCGCGTTATTAAACGCCCGCTCATAGCAAACGCTACAGGCAAGGGCGCAAGCGTGATTCACAACGGCAATCTCATCATGGTGACAAGTGCGTTGCCGGGCGAAGGTAAAAGCTTTACAGCGATCAACCTTGCATTGAGCATTGCAACCGAGCTGGATTACACCGTCATGCTGGTGGATGCAGACGTAGCGCGCCCCTCGATACTCAACCGCCTGGGTCTGCCCCCCAGTCCTGGGCTTCTGGATCTGGTGGTGGATGAGTCCTGCGATCTGTCTAGCGTACTGCTCAAGACCAATATCGAAAAACTCACCATTCTGCCCAGTGGCACCGCGCACCCTCGTGCAACGGAATTGCTGGCCAGCGATGCCATGACGCGTCTGATAGAAGACATAGGCAATCGCTATTCCGATCGAATCATTATTTTTGATTCACCACCCCTGCTATTGACCACCGAATCTCGCGTACTGGCCACTCACATGGGACAGATTGTTATTGTCGTCAAAGCGGAAACAACCCTTCAGTCAGCCGTTCGCAATGCACTATCCACCATCGAAGCCTGCCCGGTCAAGCTCATGATGCTCAATCAGGCGACAACATCCTTTAAAGCGGGCTATGGATACGGATACGGGTATGGATACGGGTATGGACAAGAAGCCTCCAACTAAGCATAGACCAGTGCGTACAACGGTGATGATGTTGGGCGTAGCTCTTGCGGCTCCGCTTGTGGCAGCGCAAAGTACTGAAAAAAGCGCCGAACCCAAGCAATCTATTGCTGTAGTTCCGCGGATTACCATCACCGAGACATGGACGGACAATGTACGCCTCAACAGCACCGGACAGCCTGAGTTGATAACTGAAGTCAGTCCTGGCATTCATGTGGATATCAACAAAGCTCGTGCAAAGGGTTCTCTGGATTACGCTGTGAGTGGAATAGCGTATGCAAACTCCACGGCTGGAAATCGCACCGCCAACGCCCTTTCGTCGACTTTGCAGTTTGAAGCGATTGACGATACGTTGTTCCTGGATGTGGCGGGTGCGATTGCCCAACAGGCGATTTCCGCTTTTGGCACCCAGTCGGTTGACAATACTTCCATCAACGCCAACCGCACAGAGGTTTCCACCTACCGTGTTTCCCCTTCTTTGAAGGGGCATTTAGGCGATGTTGCAACTTACTCGGCACGCTACAGCCATTCCACTACTTCCAGCGGAACGGCTTCCGCGTCTGATAACGCGGCCAATGAGCTATCTTTGGACTTCAAAGGCGACATTGGTGCCAAAAGAGTGAGTTGGAGTGCAGATATCAAAAACCAGGATGTGCACTACAGCACAGGCCGTACCGTTGAATATGGAACAGCACTGCTGGGACTGGCTTTTGCTTTCACACAACGGTTCAATGTGTCCGCACAGACAGGCATCGAGTCCAACAACTTCACCAGTCAAAGTAAAGAGTCGAGCACGGTGAATGGGGCTGGTCTCGCGTGGAAACCCATGGAGTCGACCAAATTGATGGCTGTCCTGCTCCACCATTCTTATGGAGACACCTACAAAGTGGACTTTGACCACCGCACGGCACGCACCGTATGGCACTACTCGGACACCAAGCAGGTTACCCCAACTCCGGGAGCAGGTAGCCGCAGATCGGCCTATGATCTCTATTTTTCCCAGTTCGCAACCACCGAGCCTGACCCAATCGCCCGCGCCCAGCTGGTCAATGCCTATTTGCAAACTTATGGCATTTCCCCTGGTGCCATGGTGAATACTGGTTTCGCGGCTTCATCCATGGGACTCGAGCACCGGCAGCAGCTTTCGCTTGCGCTCCTGGGCGTACGTGACACCATAACCTTTTTCGCTGAACAGTCCGAAAGCAACCGCTTGGACACGCTGACCACGGTGATTGATGATTTCACCGCATCTCCCACCATACGCCAGCAAGCATTGAGTGGCAATTTCTCGCACCGTCTCACCCCCGATTACTCTTTGGGCCTATTGATTTCGCAAATCAAGACCACCGGTACAACAAGTACACAATCGACGACATTACGCGCAGCCAAGTTGAGTTTGACAGGCAAGGTCGGCAAGAAGACGACTGCGACATTTGGCCTGCGGAGGGTGGACTCGGAAAATAGCGTCAACCCTTACTCAGAATCCGCTGTGACGGCCAGCCTTAACCTGCAGTTGTAGCCCATGTATGAAGAGTTTTACGGATTAACCGGCAAGCCGTTCCAGCTTAATCCAGACCCAGCCTTTTATTTTGCCAGCAAGCAGCATCGCCGTGCCCGGGCTTACCTGGATTACGGCGTGCAGCGCAGCGAAGGCTTTATCGTTATCACAGGCGACGTGGGAGCGGGCAAGACCACGATCGTTCGCGGATTGCTGGCGATGCTCGACGCAGACAAGGTACTCGCAGCCAATCTGGTGACCACCCAACTTGATGCCGACGACACGCTGCGTCTCGTCGGTGCAGCATTCGGTGTGCGCATAAACGGCGTCTCCAAGGCCGATTTACTCATGGCACTGGAGGCCTTTTTGGTCAGCCAGGCCATCGAAGGTCGACGGTGCTTGCTGATCGTCGATGAAGCGCAGAACCTCACCCCACGCGCAGTGGAAGAGTTGCGCATGCTGTCCAACTTCCAGTATGGAGAACAGGCCCTGCTGCAAACCTTCCTGGTGGGTCAACCCGAGTTTCGCGCCATACTGCGCAGCCCCTCCATGCAGCAACTGCGCCAGCGCGTTACTGCCACGTGCCACCTCGGCCCCATGGACCAAGAAGAAACCCAAGGGTACATTGAGCACCGACTGTTGTGTGTCGGCTCCAAGGGGCGACCCAGCTTTGATGCCGCGGCTTTCAAAGGTATTTACGACGGGTCGGGCGGCATTCCCCGGCGCATCAACCAGATATGTGATCGGCTCCTGCTCTTGGGGTATTTAGGCGGTAAGGATGCTTTTGGCATTGCGGAGGTCAATGAAGTCGTCAATGAGCTGGCCGAAGAATACGTGGCGCCTTTTGCTACGCTCAGCAATGACAATCCGGACTGGGACGACTCAGGCCTGCGCCGCGACAGTGACCTCACCCCTCTGGATGTCGACATCAGCAAGCTTCACCTGGAACCTGCGGCGGTGGACGCGCTATCCGGTCAGATTAGCGGGTTGGCGAGCGAACAATTCGATGCCCGCATGCGCCGCATGGAGCGAAGTATCTTGCGCATGGAGCGCATCAATCTGGAAGTACTGGGCATGTTGCAGAAATTGGTGGCCGCCGTCGGCAAAGCCAAAGAGCCCACGCTGCCATGATTACCAACGCCCTCACAATCGACGTGGAAGATTATTTCCAGGTCTCCGCCTTTGCCCCACACATTGACCGCGCAGACTGGGACAATCGCGAGTGTCGTGTAGAACGCAATGTGCACCGTATTCTCGACATGCTGGATCAACACAGCACGCAGGCAACTTTTTTCACTCTGGGCTGGATTGCGCAACGCTATCCGCAACTGATAAGTCAGATTGTGGACCGCGGTCACGAGTTGGCCAGCCACGGCTATGGTCACGAGCGCGCCAGTGACTTGACTGAAGCAGCGTTCCTGGAAGACGTACGCTCGGCAAAAGCGATTCTGGAAGATCTGTCCGGGCAGGAGGTTCGCGGCTACCGCGCGCCCAGCTTTTCCATAGGCAAGAGCAATCTTTGGGCTTTTGATTGCCTGGCACACACGGGCCACCGCTACAGCTCCAGCATTTACCCTATCGCGCATGATCACTACGGCATGCCCGATTCGCCCCGGTTTGTCTACGAGGTTCGCCCCGGCCTGCTCGAAGTGCCAATCACCACGTTGCGCGCCTTCGGGCGCAACTTTCCGTCCAGTGGAGGCGGATACTTTCGCTTACTACCGTACGCGCTGTCACGCTGGATGCTTCAGCGTGTCAACTCAACCGACCAGCAGTCGGGTATCTTTTACTTCCACCCATGGGAGATCGATACGCAGCAGCCCCGTATCCCTGGCATCGGAGCCAAAACACGGTTCCGTCATTACGTCAACATTGACCGCGTAGAAGCGCGACTGAACCAGCTGCTGACCGATTTTCGGTGGGGCCGCATGGATCACATCTTTCTGGATCAACCGGTAAAACATGCCCACTCAGCTTGAGGCAGCTTTGCCTACAATCCACCGCCTGCAGCCCCTCGATACCGCGAACGTTGCGCGATGGGATGCATTTGTCATGGCTTGCCCTGATGCCACGTTTTTTCACCGTGCCGGCTGGCAAAAAATCATTGCCAACGTCTTCCGGCACGAAACCTATTTTTTGTATGCAGAGGTGGATGGTGCCATTGTCGGCGTGCTGCCGCTGGGCCACGTAAATAGTTGGCTCTTTGGCAATGCATTGACTGGCTTGCCGTTTGCGGTGTACGGCGGTGTGGCTGCAAGCACTCCACACGCCGCCGACGCGTTGGAGCAGGAAGCGCAACGCATTGCCCGTGAACTGGGGGTGGCCCATCTGGAGCTACGCAATGTCGAGGCACGCCACACCGAGTGGCCCATGCAAGACATCTATGTCACGTTTCGCAAAGAGATACTGCCAACAGACGAGGCCAACATGCAGGCCATTCCGCGCAAGCAGCGGGCCATGGTCAGAAAGGGCATCAAGAACGAACTGGTCAGCCACATTGACCCCACGGTAGACCGTTTTTTTGCGCTGTTCGCCGACAATGTCCATCGCCATGGCACACCTGCCATGCCCAAGAAGTATTTCCAGGCCCTGCAAAAAGAGTTTGGCCAGGATTGTGAAGTCCTTACGGTTACCACGCACGACGGCAAGCCCCTCAGTAGCGTGCTCAGCTTCTACTTCCGTGACGAAGTGCTGCCGTACTACGCGGGGGACGACGAAGCCGCCCGCGACCTGGCCGCCAACGACTTCAAGTACTGGGAGCTGATGCGCCGCGCCTGCGCCCGGGGCCTCAAAGTGTTTGATTACGGCCGAAGCAAGTTGGGCACCGGCCCATACGCATTCAAGAAAAACTGGGGATTCGAGCCCAAGCCTCTGCACTATGAATTTTGCCTCTACACGCGTGACTCGATACCGCAAAACAACCCCAACAATGCCAAATACAAGCTCATGATCAACATTTGGCGGAGGATGCCACTTGCTCTGGCAAACTGGCTGGGACCCTTTGTGGTTCGCAACCTGGGCTGACGGCAATCACCATGGGCAACCTGCTTTACCTGGTGCACCGGCTGCCCTACCCCCCCAACAAAGGGGACAAGGTGCGCTCTTACCACCTGCTCAAGCATTTGACGGCGAGCCACCGGGTCTTTCTGGGAACCTTTGTGGACGACCCGGATGATGCACAACACATCGAAACACTGCGCACGATGTGTCCAGATCTGCACGTTGCACACCTGCAGCCGCGCTGGGCCAAGGTGCAAAGCACAACCGCCCTGCTGTCCAACGAAGCGCTTGGTCTCAAGTACTACCGCAATGCGGGCTTGCAAGAGTGGGTCAATCGCGTGCTGGCCGAAAACACCATTGACATGGCAGTGATCTTCTCGTCGGTCATGGCCCAGTATGTGGAGCACAGTCAGGCCCCGAATACCCCCATGCTCGTCGATTTTGTGGATGTGGATTCGCACAAATGGACGCAATACGCGCCCAACCACTCCTGGCCCCTTTCATGGCTGTTCCGCCGTGAGGGGCAGCGTCTTCTGGCGTATGAGCGTTCGATTGCCGCCAAAGCCAGACATTCGTTCTTTGTCACTGCCAATGAGGTTGCGCTGTTTCAGTCCATGGCCCCCGAGAGCACTGGAAGAGTGGATGCCATGGGCAATGGAGTGGATGCTGATTTTTTCAGCCCGTTGGCAACACGAGTTTCACCGTTTGCGGACGCCGCGTCCCGCCCAGGAGAAATGGCACTGGTCTTCACCGGAGCCATGGACTATTGGCCCAACATTGATGCCGTGACCTGGTTTGCCAAAGACATTCTTCCGCAGTTGGTGTCTGAGCGCGCCCTGATTCGTTTTTACATCGTGGGCCGCAGCCCCACGGAGGACGTACTCGCATTGGCCAGCGAGCACGTGGTGGTCACCGGTACTGTGCCGGATGTGCGGCCCTACCTGCAACATGCCACGCTCGTCGTGGCACCGCTGCGTGTTGCCCGCGGCTTGCAAAACAAGATTCTGGAGGCCATGGCCATGGCACGTCCCATCATTGCGTCCAAGTCCTGTGTTGAGGCACTGGAAGTCCGTGCCGGCACAGAGATTTTCTCAGCGGAGTCCGCCGAAGACTTCATCACGCAGATCAGCGCCTTGCTGCAAGCGCCGGAGCAACTGGCATCGGTGGGCATTGCGGGGCGTTCCCGTGTTCTCCAGAACTACAGCTGGGATGCGCATATGGCGGTCATCGACCAATACCTCTCACAAGGTGCAACTGCATGACTCAGGCCAGCGCAACTACCCACCGCGGATGGCGCACCGCCCTGCCGGTTTTCGCCATGCTGTTGGCATGCGTGATTGGTTTGTATTTCGACACCGCCCATGCCATCGTCACCATCTGGATCCGATCCGACACTTTCACGCACGGCTTTCTTGTCCCCCCCATCGTCTTGTGGCTGGTTTGGCGCAAGCGCCAAACGCTCGCGCGGATAGTACCCCGGCCCAGTCTGCTGGCTTGTCCACTCATAGCGGGTGCTGCATTCGCCTGGCTGCTAGGGGACCTGGCGGCAGTCAACGCGCTTCGACAACTGGCATTTGTGAGCCTGATCATCCTGCTCGTTCCAGCCGTGTTGGGTTGGACGGTTGCACGGGCGCTCGCTTTCCCACTGGCATTCTTGTTCTTTGCGGTTCCGTTCGGCGAATTCGCCATGCCCCAGCTTATGGAGTGGACTGCAGACTTCACGGTGCTGGCATTGCGCATGACTGGTATCCCGGTCTTCCGGGAAGGTCTTCAGTTCGTTATTCCCTCCGGCAACTGGTCGGTGGTCGAAGCCTGTAGCGGCGTGCGTTACCTTATTGCGTCCCTCACGGTCGGCACACTGTTTGCCTACTTGAACTACCAGTCTACTTCGCGCCGTGTTTTGTTCATCGCGCTGTCTTTGTTGGTGCCGGTAGTGGCGAACTGGATGCGCGCATATTTGATTGTCCTTCTGGGGCATTTGTCCGGAAACAAACTTGCAACCGGCGTGGATCATCTGATTTACGGGTGGGTGTTCTTCGGCGTGGTGATCATGCTGATGTTCATGTTGGGTGCACGTTGGTCTGAGCCGACCCCTGAACCGGCTTCTCCGGCCAGTTCGTCAGACGGTGACAGCCGCAGCGTGTCCTTGGCATTCACTTGTGCAACAGCGTTTTCATTTGCAGTTTTGCTTGCCATGCCGATGATCGTGCGCGACGCTATCCATGGTTCAAACCATGCGCTGGCAACGCCGCAGCTGACGGCACCCGGAAGCCTGGGTTCTGGCTGGAGTTCTACTGCGCTGCAGCCTACAAATTGGCAACCAGCATTTCAAAACCCGTCGGTGCAGGTCCAGGCAGCCTATGCCAACGGAGAGCAAGTTGTGGGCCTTTACCTTGGCTACTACAACCGCCAGGGCGATGACAGCAAGCTTGTGAGTTCCGAAAATGTACTTGTCAAGAGTAAAGATCCGCAATGGACACAGGTATCCCGCGGAAACCATACGCTGGAGCTGGACGGTAAACCCCTCCTGTTTCGCACCGCCGAATTGAGCGGCTCACCTTTGGCGGGTCAGGCCAAGGAAAACCGGCTTGTCGTATGGCAGGTCTATTGGGTGAACGGCATGTTGACCGCCAGCGATGTGGCGGCCAAAGCCTATGCTGCGGGCTACAGCCTGATTGGCCGGGGCGATGACTCTGCCGTGATTCTCGTGTACGCACTCAAGGGCGAGGCGGGTCAGGGCGAAAGTGCCATCGAGGATTTCGTACGCACCAATTTACCTGAAATCCGAAAGCTCCTGGAAACTGCAAATCCCTGATCACGGCCAAAATACTACAGACCGAAGCGGAAGAAAACAACACCATGAAACCCGTCATTTGTATCGTCGGCGCGCGGCCCAACTTTATGAAGATGGCGCCCATTCTCCGCGCCCTGGCTGCGCACAATCCGCCTATTCCCATGCTGCTTGTCCATACGGGCCAGCATTACGACCGCGACATGAGCGACAGGTTGTTTGAAGACCTCGCCTTACCGCACCCAGACATCAATCTGGAAGTCGGCTCGGCCTCCCACGCCGTGCAGACCGCCGAAGTTATGCGCCGGTTTGAACCTGTGGTCGATGCGCAGGACCCTTCCTGTGTATTGGTGGTGGGGGATGTCAATTCCACCCTGGCGTGTGCCCTGGTCGCGGCCAAAAAGGGCATTCCAGTGGCCCACGTCGAGTCCGGCTTGCGCAGCAACGACCGCGCCATGCCGGAAGAGATCAACCGCATCCTCACCGATCAACTCTCTGATCGTCTGTACATCACCGAGCGTAGCGCCTCAGGCAACCTGGCCCACGAAGGAATACCAGCCGAGCGCATATGCTTTGTGGGCAACGTCATGATCGATTCGCTGCTCAATGCGAAACCCAAAGCGGTGGACCCTGCCGTGACACTGATGACCCATGGCGTTGACGCTGCCGTCCTGGGTGAGCCACGCCGATATGGCGTCGTTACCTTGCACAGGCCCTCCAATGTGGATGACCAACGCACACTATCCGATTTGTTGCACGTGCTGGGCGAAGTCGCGGCACAGATCCCCCTGGTCTTTGCATTGCACCCGCGAACCAAGGCAAATATTGAGCGCTTCGGGCTTTTGAACCTGATCAAGCCGGAGTGCATGTTCCTGCTTCCCCCACAAGGCTACCTCGAAATGCTCGGTTTGATGGCGGGTGCCACTTTGATGCTGACTGACTCCGGCGGTTTGCAGGAAGAGACGACTGCCTTGGGTGTGCCCTGTCTCACACTGCGCGAGAACACCGAACGTCCCATCACGATCGACCAGGGAACCAACACACTGGTCGGACGGGACCGGCAAGCCATTCTTGACGCAGCTGGCGAAATCCTTGCCGGCAAGGGCAAAAGAGGACGTGTCCCCGAGTACTGGGATGGCCACGCCGCGGAGCGCATTGCTGCTGACCTTTGGAACTGGCTGAAATGAACGAAAAAACTGCCTTTGAACAACTTCAGGAACGATTGACGCACGAGCCCCATTCGTGGCTGGTTACAGGTGTTGCCGGATTTATCGGCAGCAACCTGCTCGAACGCCTGCTCAAGCTCAATCAGAACGTTGTCGGACTCGACAATTTCGCCACCGGGCATCGCGCCAATCTGGAACTGGTTCGCGCGGCTGTGTCTCCGGAACAATGGGGACGCTTCCGGTTTGAGGAAGGTGACATCCGCAACCTGGACGATTGCCGCAAGGCGTGTGATGGCGTGGAATACGTATTGCACCAGGCCGCGCTGGGCAGTGTTCCGCGCTCGCTGGACGACCCCATCACCACCAATGGCACCAATATTGGCGGCTTCCTCAATATGCTGGTAGCCGCCAGGGACGCACAAGTGCATCGCTTTGTGTACGCAGCTTCCAGTTCCACCTATGGGGACCATCCCGGCCTGCCCAAGGTCGAAGACCGCATTGGAAAACCCCTTTCGCCCTATGCAGTCACCAAGCTGGTCAACGAGCAATACGCCGATGTGTTCGCCAGGGCGTACGGCTTCAAAACCATTGGCTTGCGCTACTTCAACATCTTTGGCCCGCGCCAGGATCCCAACGGTGCCTACGCAGCAGTGGTTCCCAAATGGGCAGCGGCCATGATCAGGAACGAGCCCGTCTGGATCAATGGCGATGGTGAAACGAGTCGCGACTTCTGCTATGTGGCGAACGCGGTACAGGCCAATTTGCTGGCAGCGACCGTTGTAGCCGAGGACGCAACCAATCAGGTCTACAACATCGCCGTCGGCGACCGCACCACGCTCAACGAGCTGTTCGAATCCATGCGCGCCACTCTGGAGCCACGGTTTGCCCACCTCAAGGGCTATGCCCCGGTGTACCGCGATTTTCGGGCGGGTGACGTGCGACACTCCCTGGCCGACATCAGCAAAGCGCGCACGCTTCTAGGCTATGCGCCCAGCCACCGGATTCTCCAGGGAGTTGTAGAGGCGATGGATTGGTACGTTTCAGGCAGTGGGGCCTGAGGCACAATTAAAAGAGCATGAATTAAATTGGGGGAATCCAAATGAGCGTAGTTGCGGTGATCGGGTTGGGGTATGTGGGTTTGCCGTTGGTAGTGGAGTTTGGCAAGCATTTGCGCACCATTGGCTTTGATATTGCGGTGGGCAAGGTGGAGTCCTGTTTGCGGGGCGTTGATCCGTCGCGCGAACTGTCCGACGAGGAAATGGCAGCTTCTCCCCACGCGGTCTACACGGCCGACCCCATGATGCTGGCCGAGGCCGACATCATCATCGTGGCGGTGCCCACGCCGGTCGACAATGCCCACATTCCGGATTTTCGACCGCTCGTAGGTTCCAGCACCAGCGTGGGCCGGCACATGAAGAAGGGTGCCATCGTGGTCTACGAGTCCACGGTGTACCCCGGTGCCACGGAAGAAGTGTGCATTCCCGTGCTGGAGCGTGAATCGGGCATGAAGTGGAAGCAGGACTTCTTCGTCGGCTATTCGCCCGAACGCATCAACCCGGGTGACAAAGAGCACACGCTCACGAAGATTCTCAAAATTGTCTCCGGTGATACGCCAGAAACCCTGGAGAAAGTCGCCAAGCTGTACGAAACCATCATCATCCCTGGAGTCCACCGGGCCTCAAGCATCAAGACAGCCGAAGCAGCCAAGGTCATTGAGAACACCCAGCGCGACCTAAATATCTCGCTCATGAACGAGCTGTCCATCATCTTTGACAAGCTTGGAATCGACACCACCGAGGTGCTGGAGGCGGCAGGCACCAAGTGGAACTTCCTGAAGTTCAAGCCGGGTCTGGTTGGCGGTCACTGCATCGGCGTGGACCCCTACTACCTGACGCACAAGGCCGAAATGCTGGGCTACAACCCGCAGGTCATCCTGGCCGGGCGCCGCATCAACGACGGCATGGGCAAGTTCATTGCCGAGCAAACCATCAAGCACATGATTGCCGGTGGCAGCTACGTCAAGGGTGCCAAGGTCAATGTGCTGGGTCTTACCTTCAAAGAAAACTGCGGCGACCTGCGCAACTCAAAAGTGATCGACATCATCAACGAGCTTAAAACCTATGGTGTCGAGGTGTTTGTCACCGACCCCCAGGCCAAGTCCGACGAGGCCGTTCACGAGTACGGCGTACCGCTGCTGCCCTGGGACGAATTGCCACGCGCCGACGCCATCGTGGCTGCAGTGGCGCACAAGGAATTTGCCGCTTTGTCAATGGAAGACTTCAGCAAAAAACTGGTCAAGGGCGGGGCGTTCATCGACGTCAAGGCAGCTTTTGACGCCAAACTCTTTCGTGCAGCGGGTTATCAACTCTGGCGCCTGTAATCAGATTGCTATCAATTGAATAGCTACTCACGCTTATTTCACGAGGGCCAGGGCCAGTTTTCATGAGCAGTGACAAGCGCCCCCTCGTGCTCCACGTCATGCACCGTTTTGACACCGGCGGGCTGGAGAACGGCATTGTCAACCTGATCAACCACATGCCTGTCGATGCGTACCGGCATGCCGTGCTGGCGCTCACCGATGTGACGGATTTCAAACATCGCGTAAGGCGCACGGACGTAGAGTTCTTCGCGCTGCACAAACCACCGGGGCAAGGCGTCTGGCAGTACCCCAGGCTTTTCAGGCTTTTCCGCAAATTGCGCCCGCACATCGTGCACAGCCGCAATCTGGCGGCCCTGGAGGTTCAAGTTCCCGCATGGGCTGCTGGCGTGCCGGTGCGCATCCACGGCGAGCATGGCCGCGATGTCGGGGATCTGGATGGCAACAACGTCACCTATCAACGTATCCGCCGAATCTACAAGCCCTTTGTGCACCGCTACATCGCCTTGTCGCGCGACCTCCATGACTACCTGGTCCAGAAGGTCCATGTGCCGCCGAGCAGGATTACCCAAGCCTACAACGGCGTGGACACCGACCGCTTCTGCCCGGCACCCGACGGGCCGCAGACCATTGCAGGCTGTCCTTTCGATCCCGCGCAGCATTGGCTGGTCGGCACCGTTGGACGCATGCAGACGGTCAAAGACCAGACGCTGCTGGCGCAAGCCTTTGTACAAGCCCTTCGACTGGACCCGGCATTGAGGCAGCGTCTGCGCCTGGTCATGGTGGGCGATGGACCCTTGCGCGCCAAGGCACACGGCATTTTGGAGGCGGCGGGCATGGCGGACCTGGCATGGCTGCCCGGCGAGCGCAGCGACGTGGCAGACATCATGCGCGGCCTGCATGCCTTTGCATTGCCATCGCTCGCCGAAGGCATATCCAACACCATTCTTGAAGCCATGGCCAGCGGATTGCCGGTCATTGCCACAGCCGTGGGAGGTAATGCGGACCTGGTGCACCAACCCGACACCGGTGTCATTGTTCCGGCGGCCGATGCACCATCCATGGCACAACAGTTGGTGGCATTCGCCAACAACCCCGAACAGTCACGGACCATGGGTCTGTCCGGGCGCCAACGGGTACTGTCAACTTTTAGCATGCAGGCCATGGTTTCCACCTACCAGGGTGTGTACGATCAGCAACTGCGTCAGGCACGATCCACTTAACAAACACTTCATACCATGTGCGGCATTACAGGCATCTTCAACACCCGCGGCGGCGGCGATATCAGCCGCGCTGTGCTGCAGCGCATGAACGACTCGCAGCTGCACCGTGGCCCGGACGAGGGCAGCCTGCATATCGAGCCCGGCGTGGGGCTGGGGCACCGGCGCTTGTCCATCATCGACATCGCCACCGGTCAGCAGCCGCTGTTCAACGAAGACGGCTCAGTGGTCGTGATTTTCAACGGTGAAATCTACAACTACCAGCAACTCATCCCCGAACTGCAGGCGCTGGGCCACGTGTTTCACACCAAGAGCGACACCGAGGTCATCGTCCACGCCTGGGAATCCTGGGGCGCCGATTGTGTCAAGCGATTCAGGGGCATGTTTGCCTTTGCCCTGTGGGACCGCAACCAGCAGACATTCTTCATGGCGCGTGACCGCATGGGCGTCAAGCCCATGTACTACGCGCTGCTGGACGACGGCACCTTGCTGTTTGGCTCCGAGCTGAAGTCGATTCTGGCCCATGGAGGCTTGCGTCGCGAGATAGACCCGCAGGCAGTGGAAGAATACTTCGCGTTGGGTTATGTGGCCGAGCCACGCACCATCTTCAAGCAAGCCCAAAAGCTGTCGCCCGCTCACACGCTCACCATCCGCCGCGGCCAAGCCATTCCCCAGCCAGTCGCCTACTGGGACGTCCAATTCACATTGGACAACCCCATTTCCGAAGCTGACGCCCAGGCTGAACTGGTGGAGCGGCTACAAGAGTCGGTCCGCCTTCGCATGATTGCCGAGGTACCGCTGGGGGCGTTCCTCTCTGGTGGTGTGGACAGCAGTGCAGTCGTCGCCATGATGGCGGGCTTGTCAGACAATCCCGTCAACACCTGTTCCATCGGCTTTGACGACCCTGCATTCAACGAGTCTGCGTTCGCGCAAATGGTGGCAGACCGCTACCACACCAACCACCGCCTTGAGGTGGTCAAGAGTGATGACTTTGACCTCATCGACACCTTGGCCCGCCTGTACGACGAGCCCTATGCAGACAGTTCTGCCATTCCAACCTACCGGGTCTGTCAATTGGCGCGCAAGCATGTCACCGTAGCTCTGTCTGGCGACGGCGGCGATGAGGCATTAGGCGGGTACCGGCGCTATCGCATGCACCTGATGGAAGAGAGCATGCGTTCCGCGTTGCCACAAAGGCTGCGTGGTCCGTTGTTTGGCACATTGGGCAAGCTCTATCCCAAAGCCGACTGGGCGCCCCGGATTTTTCGCGCCAAGACCACCTTCGAAGGATTGGCGCGAAGCTCGGTGGATGCGTACTTCCATTCAGTCTCTATCCTGCGCGGTCCCATGCGCGATGCGCTTTTCAGCGCGCGCTTCAAAGCTGAATTAGCCGGCTACAACGCCCAAGAAGTGTTCAATCGGCATGCAGCGCAGGCGGGTACCAACGACCCGTTGGCCCTGATTCAATACCTGGATCTCAAGACCTACCTGGTGGGGGACATCAATACCAAGGTCGATCGGGCCAGCATGGCGCACTCGCTGGAAGTGCGTGAACCCTTGATGGACCACGAATTGGTCGAGTGGCTGGCTTCATTGCCTTCGCGCCACAAGATCAATGGGCAGGAGGGCAAATACATCTTCAAAAAAGCGATGGAGCCCCACTTGCCGCATGACGTGTTGTACCGGCCAAAGATGGGGTTTTCTGTCCCCCTGGCACGCTGGTTCCGGGGCCCTTTGAAGCAGCGCGTGCGTGACGCCATTCTGGGTGACCGGTTGGCATCCACCGGTTGGTTCGATCAAACCTACCTGCAGCATTTGGTGGAGGCTCACCAGTCAGGCGCTCGAGATTACAGCGCGCCCCTGTGGACGCTGCTCATGTTCGAGGCATTCTTGCGCTGTTCGGATTCGGATGCCACGCAGGTGGCCGCGCCAGCCGCCACACTTGCAGAGGAAAAATAAGATGTTAGTGACTGAGGACCGCTTCCAGCAACACATTCACGTGTTTCGTGGACTGGCCATCATATTGATCGTATGTGCCCACACCGTACCCTCCCTGGACTGGTCGGGTTATCCCACACTGGGCAAATTCATCAACGCGATGGCGGTTGAGAGTTCGATCTTCTTTTTCTTCATCGCCGGATACCTGTTTCAGCACCTGAGTGCCCGCTTCACATTCAAGCGCTATCTGAAACAGAAACTCAAGACCGTTATTGCCCCCTACCTGATACTGTCCATTCCGGCGATCATCGTTTTCACTTTTCTGACACGCCGCATTGGCATGTGGCCGTGGTTTTATGACCTGCCCATCTGGGGACAAATCGGACTATTCCTGCTCACGGGGAAGCATTTGGCGCCACTGTGGTTTGTGCCGACCATCACACTCTTCTACCTGGTGGCTCCGCTATTCTTGTTCATCGACAGGCGATTCAACTGGGGGTACCTGCTCATCCTGCCTCTGATGGTGCTATCTGCCAGTATTGGTCGTGGGGGGCAGTTGGGACCACTGAATATGGCCCTTTACCTTCTCCCCTTCTACATGCTTGGTATGGTCTTCTGCCACTACAAGACCAAGGCACTGGAATTGGTGAATCGCTGGTGGCCCTTGCTGGCCTTGGTGGCTTTGGCGGGCTTGGTTGGAACGATCCTTGACTGGCCTGCCCCGCCCTATTGGCAAGTGCCCATGAAAGCATCTCTTGCACTTCTGATCACATGGCTTCTCTCGCGACACTACCGCCTATTTGGGACTCGCCTCGACTATGTCGCGGAAGTGAGCTTCGGCATTTTCTTTATCCACGCCTACTTCATTTCGGCGATCAAGGTCCTGACGGTCTATGTTGTGACCGGTCAAATCTACACCGGTGAAGGCGCTGAAGTCATACCCGGTAACCCATTGGTTTTTTCCATCTACGTGCTCACGGTACTGGGCTTGTCGGTGGCAGTGATCTGGCTGGCGAAACGACTGTTCAAAGAGAACAGCCGAATGGTCATTGGTGCATGACATGAAAGTATTGCACGTCCTTGACCACTCCATTCCGCTGCACAGTGGTTACACGTTTCGCACGCTGTCCATCCTGCGTGAGCAGCGCAAACTCGGGTGGGAAACGTTTCACCTGACAAGTCCCAAGCACATTGACTGCGAGGTGCTGGAGGAAGACGTCGACGGCTGGCACTTCTACCGGACACAGCCCGCAACCGGGGCCCTTAGCCGCCTGCCAGTACTGGCGCAATGGTCACTGATGAAGAAACTGGAGAGCCGCCTGCTGCAAGTCGCTGAGCGCGTTCGACCCGACATCATCCATGCCCATTCCCCTGTGTTGAACGCCATGCCTGCCCTGCACGTTGGCAAGCGGCTGGGCATTCCGGTCGTGTACGAAGTACGCGCTTTCTGGGAAGATGCCGCGGTCGACCATGGAACAACCGTGGAGGGCAGTCCCCGCTACCGGTTGACCCGTTGGCTGGAGACCCGCGCACTTCAGCAAGCCGACCATGTGTTCACCATTTGCGAAGGGCTGCGCAGTGACATCGTATGCAGGGGAATCCCTGCGGATAAAGTCACCGTCATTCCCAATGCGGTGAACATCGAATCATTTGAACCCGGCGGCCAGCCGGACGCAGCGTTGAAGTCTCGCCTGGGTTTGCAAGGCGCCAGCGTGGTCGGCTTCATTGGCTCGTTTTATGCCTACGAGGGGCTTGACCTCCTGCTCGAAGCCCTGCCAGGCATCCTGGCCCTGCGACCCGATGTTCGTGTGCTGCTGGTTGGCGGAGGCCCGCAAGACGCTGCCCTCAAGGCCCAGGTACAGCGATTGGGCTTGACGGACAAAGTCGTTTTTACAGGCCGCGTGCCCCATGGTGAAGTGCAGCGCTACTACGATTTGATCGATATATTGGCCTACCCTCGCCACTCGATGCGCCTGACGGAATTGGTCACACCACTCAAGCCGCTGGAAGCCATGGCCCAGGGCCGGGTATTGGTGGCATCTGACGTCGGGGGCCACAAGGAGTTGATTCGCCATGGTGAGACCGGCATGCTGTTCAAAGCTGGCAGCAAGGATGCGCTGGCGCAGGCAGTGACCAGTCTGCTGGCCACCCGCGATCGCTGGACGGACTTGCGCGAGGCGGGCAGGCGCTTTGTTGAAAACGAGCGCAACTGGACCGCCAGCGTGGCCCACTACCGTGAGGTCTACGCGTCGCTGGTGGCTCGAAGATGACGGCAAGCGGTTTGCGGGGCCTGCGCATCGGCCTGATCGGGCCGCTGCCCCCGCCATCCGGTGGCATGGCCAACCAGACCCGGCAGCTTGCCGAATTGCTGAATGCCGCGGGCGCTACCGTCACAACGGTGCAGGTCAACGCGCCGTACTGGCCGCAGTGGATTGCCAAGGTTCCCGGGGTGCGTTCGGTCTTCCGGCTCGTACCCTACCTGACAACACTTTGGCGGATCGCTGGTCGCACAGATGTCTTTCACGTCATGGCCAATTCCGGCTGGTCGTGGCATCTTTTTGCCGCACCCGCCGTATGGGTGGCACGCATTCGACGTGTTGCTGTCGTGGTCAACTATCGCGGCGGCGAGGCGGAGCGGTTTCTTCTGCGCTCAGGAAGTACTGTGCGGTTCACGATGCGGCAAACCAGTGCACTTGTTGTGCCGTCGGGCTTCCTGCAGGAGGTTTTTTCGCGCTTTGGCATGCAGCCCGAAATCGTACCCAACATCATTGACCTCAGCAGGTTCCCGCCCCGCGATCCGGTGCGCACGGGATCGCCTCACTTGGTCGTTGCCCGAAATCTTGAGCCGCTGTATGACAATGCGACTGCCATTCGGGCCTTTCAAATCGTGTTGACCCACTATCCGCAGGCGCGTCTGACCATTGCAGGCAGCGGGCCCGAGGAACGGGTGTTGCGTCGTCTGGTTGCAGATCAAGGCATGGGAGACATGGTGCGGTTTGCCGGTCGGCTGGAACGCGACGCCATGGCATCCCTGTACCGAAGCGCGGACCTCGTGCTGAACCCCAGTCTGGCGGACAACATGCCCAATTCGATACTCGAGGCCTGGTCCAGTGGGGTGCCTGTCGTCAGCACCAATGTGGGCGGCATTCCCCACCTGGCGCGCGACGGAGTCAATGCCTCCCTGGTACCGCCTTCAGACCCGGTTGCCATGGGGCAATCCTGCCTGGCATTGCTGTCGGATGCATCGGCCTGGGAAGCGCGGGTACAGGCCGGTTTGCTGGAAGCAAAACGCTACACTTGGGCCTGCGTCCAGCCAATATTGTTCGATGTCTATCGACGAGCCATGGCAACGCCATTGCACTGATCAACGGGAAACTGCATGAGTTTGTACACGTCTTTCGTCTCAGCGTTTGTATTCCCTGTACATGAGCGGATCAAGAGCCATGACACCGTTGCCATACGGCGGCAAATGGAGGAGGCGCAGTGGTGGCCAGCCGATCGTCTGGCAGCCTTTCAACTGCAGCGTCTTCGTGATCTCTTGCAGGACGTCGCAGCCAACGTGCCGTACTACCGCGAACTCTTTGCCCGGATCGGCTTTGATCCGGACACGGTACGCAGCACATCCGATCTGCAACGCCTGCCGTTCCTGACGAAGACCGTCATCCGCGCCAACACGGAATCACTCAAACACAAGCACGCGCAGGGCTTGACGCGCTTCAATACCGGAGGCTCGTCGGGTGAGCCGTTGATTTTTTTCATAGGCACCAAACGCGTCAGCCACGACGTCGCGGCCAAGTGGCGGGCGACCCGTTGGTGGGATGTGGACATTGGCGATCCCGAGATCGTCATCTGGGGTTCGCCGATCGAGCTGGGCAAACAGGACCGCATCAAACACTGGCGCGACAAGTTGCTGCGGACACAGCTGCTGCCAGCGTTCGAAATGTCCGAAGCCAAGCTTGACCAGTTCATTGCGACCATTCGCTCCATCAGGCCCCGCATGCTGTTTGGTTACCCCTCTGCCCTCACCCATATTGCCAAGCATGCCCGAAAACGCGGCATCGCCATGGACGACCTGGGCATTCGGGTGGCTTTTGTGACCTCTGAGCGCCTGTATGACGATCAACGCAGCACCATTGCCGATACGTTTGGCTGCAGGGTAGCCAATGGCTACGGTGGCCGGGATGCGGGGTTCATTGCGCACGAGTGCCCGTCCGGAGGAATGCATCTGACGGCCGACGACATGGTGGTGGAGATTGTTGATGAACAGGGACAGGTGCAACCGCCTGGGGTGGCCGGAGAAATCGTCGTGACCCACCTGTCGACCAATGATTTCCCGTTCATCCGGTACCGGACCGGAGATATCGGCGTGCTGGGTCCGACCCCCTGCAGTTGCGGACGTGGCCTGCCGCTGTTGCAGGATATTCAGGGGCGGAGCACCGATTTTGTGGTTGCCTCCGACGGCACGGTGATGCACGGCCTTTCGCTCATTTATATCCTGCGAGATATCGTCGGTGTGCAAGCTTTCAAAGTGATTCAGGAAACCCGCGCCCTCACCCGCGTGTTGCTGGTTACGGATGACAGCTTTCCGGCGGATGCTGTCGCTAGCATCATCAGCGGCTTTCAACAGCGCTTGGGCGCCGACGTTGCTGTTACGGTGGAGCAAGTAGACGCCATTCCGGCCGAGAAGTCGGGCAAGTTTCGCTACATCGTCAGCCATGCGTGACATCATCATCATTGCCATCGTGATCGCGGGCTGCGTCGCCGCGCTCCGCAGGCCCTGGATCGGCATCATGTTGTGGACCTGGCTGAGCATCATGAATCCGCACCGCTATACCTACGGCATGGCGCTGCATGCGCCGCTGGCAGCCATGGCCGCAGCGTGCGTCATGGTGGGTTTGCTGGCGACGCGCGATCGCGAGTCACCCTTCAAGGGCAGCCCCACCGTCTTGTTTGTTTTGTTCATGTGCTGGATCACGCTGTCCTGGTTGCTCGGACTGGACTTTTCGGGCGACTACGACCAGTGGAAGAAGGTGATGAAGATTGATGTGATGCTGTTGGTGGCGCTGATGCTCCTGCACAGCAAGCAGCACATCTTCTCTCTCATCTGGGTCAGCGCCGGGTCGCTGGCGCTGCTGGGCATCAAGGGCGGCATTTTCACCATCAAGACAGGTGCCGCGCACCGGGTCTGGGGACCTCCGGGGTCGTTTATTGAAGACAACAACGAGTTCGCATTGGCACTGGTGATGACGATTCCGTTGCTGCGATTTCTGCAATTGCAGATCCAGCACCGGATTGGACGACACGCCCTCACCGCGGCGATGCTGCTGTGCGCAGTTTCTGCCCTGGGCTCTCACTCGCGCGGAGCCTTGCTGGGCATCGGCGCCATGGCAATGACACTTTGGTGGCGCGGCAAGGACAAACTGCGCATCGGCATCTTCTTTATCATTTTTGCAGTGCCCCTGGTGGCTTTCATGCCTGCCGAGTGGACTGCGCGGATGTCGACCATCGAAACCTACAAGGAGGACGGCTCGGCCATGGGGCGCATCAATTCCTGGTGGACTGCATGGAACATTGCCAAACGCTATTTCAGTGGTGTTGGCTTCAACCAGGTCACGCCGGAGTTGTTCGCCAGGTTCGCGCCGGATCCCAGCAGCGTGCTGGCAGCGCACAGCATTTACTTTCAGGTGTTGGGCAACCATGGATTCATCGGTCTGTTCCTGTTCCTTGGCATTTGGATTTCCACCTGGCGCATGGCATCGTGGTTGCGGACCCAAAAAGACCTCTCGCCAAAGACCAAATGGACGGCCGATTTGGGCGCCATGTGCCAGGTGTCCCTTGTTGGCTATGCGGTCGGTGGCGCCTTTCTGAGCCTGGCCTATTTTGATTTGCCCTACATCGTGATGGCGATGACGGTGCTGACTTGTCAGTGGGTAAAAAACAAGGCATGGCTGACCGAACCCACTTTTGCGCCCGGCTGGAGAACCGTTCCAGGCCTGGCCTCTTCGACTGGGCCAAGCCAAGCATGATCGGCGCACTTGCAGGATGGATGTCGCCAGCCGGCGCTGGTGCGCGCCTATCGGCTCTGATCTTCCACCGGGTACTGCCTGAACCTGACTCTCTTTTCCCTGCCGACATGCATGCTGGCCGGTTTGACGAGATCTGCGAGCGGCTCCGGGTCTGGTTCAATGTGCTGCCGGCCGATGAGGCTGTCCAACGGCTGAAGGCCGGTACGCTGCCGGCGCGCGCCGCGTGCATTACGTTTGACGATGGCTACGCCGACAATTGCCACGTCGCAGTCCCGATTCTGCGCCGCCATGGCCTGACAGCCGCATTCTTTATCTCCACTGGATTCATGAACGGCGGGCGCATGTGGAACGACACCATCATCGAGTCGGTTCGCGCCTGCCCGTTGCCGGAATTGGACCTGTCTTCGCTGGGACTGGGCAGCCACGCCATGGGTTCGATCCAGGATAGACGGGCAGCCATCGCGGCATTGATTGGCAAGATCAAGTACCAGCCATTCGAGCAGCGCATTGCCGTTACGGAGCGGTTGGCCCAACTGGCACAAGTCCAACTCCCGGAGAACCTGATGGTGACCTCCGATGATGTCAGGGCGATGCGTCGCGCGGGCATGCAGATTGGCGCCCACACCATGTCCCATCCGATTCTGGCCAAACTCACGGATTCCCAGGCCCGCCACGAAATAAGGGGCAGCAAGGACTTCCTGGAACAGTTGCTTGACGAACGCGTGGGCCTGTTTGCCTACCCCAATGGCAAGCCCGGCGAAGACTACACGGCGCAAAATGTGGAAACCGTACGCAGTCTGGGCTTTGATGCCGCCTTCAGCACACAGTGGGGCGCCTCCCGCTCGGGAGACGATATGTTCCAGATCCGTCGCTTCACGCCATGGGACCAGACCAACTGGCGCTTTGGTCTGCGCATGTTGAACAATTTTCACACCTGACAGTTTGCGAAATTAGCCCCTAGCCCTCATGCCGTCTGACAGGTTCACTATATAAAACATAGCAGCTATGGGTTGGACAAGCTGAATCCGGGGGCCTTCACTGCCAACCATTGCTCCAGCATCATCAAAATCCATACCATTTCACCGAAATAGCCCGGGTGCTCAGGCAGTCGTTGCGTCAACAAGGTCTGCACAAAATCGGAACGCACGACGCCGCGCCGGGCGAGGCTGTTCAGCGATTCGCTGGCCAGGGCCTTGAGCTTGGGTTCAGCATTGACCCAGACGCCAAAGGGCAGTCCAAAGCCCTGCTTTTTCTTGACCAGAATTTCGTCGGGTAGAAATCCGCGAAGTGCCTCCTTGAAGAACCAGCGCAGCCTTTGTCCCTTGAGCTTGTACTCGGTCGGCAGCTTGAGTGAAAAGGCCAGCAGCCGGTCGTCCAGCATCGGAAAGCCGACACCAATCCCCGCGAAACCAGTAGCGCCCAACACCTTGGGCAGGTCACTCTCAGCCAAAGTAAACCGCCAGTCAAACGCGAGTTCACGATTCAATGGGCTGCACTCCTGCGGGCTTTGCCACACCTGGCGCTGCAGTTGCAGCGGGCCGGTCATGTCAACCTGAGCCAACATTTGAGGTGTCAGTACCTCGCTCACACCCAGGCGCATGATCAGGTTGTACATCTGCAAGCGATCAGGCATGGGCACGCGGGCCTGCTCCACATAACTGCGTGCCTTGCGCGTTACGGCAAGAACGTCGGCCGCCCGTGTGCCCAACAGGGGTTCCATCAAGCCTTTCCTGAGCGGGCCGGGGACATGGTCGTACCAGCCAAAAACCTTTTGCTTGGCATAGCGGCTGTTGCCGCCAAAAAGTTCATCACCCCCATCACCGGCGAGTATCTTGCTCACGCCATCCTCACGCGCCATCTTTGCGCAGTAGTAGGAAGGCAAGGCTGACGAGTTTCCAAACGGTTGGTCGAAGTGCGCCGCCACAGACGGAATGCTGCGCACCAGGTCCTCTGGTGTCACGTAATACTCGTGATGCTCGGTTTTGAAGTGCTTGGCCGCCAGGCGCGCAAACTCCATTTCGTCGTAGCCCTGGGCATCGAATCCGATCGAATAGCTGGCCGCGGCTTTGCCGCTGGCAAGACCGGCCATGCCCGCTACCGTGGAGCTGTCGGTGCCGCCACTCAGGAAACAGGCCGCTTTGCCGCCATCCAGCTGGCTGGCCACCGCCTCGCGCAACAACGCCCTGAATTCATCTTTCAACGCACCGAACGACGGATCACGTTGCTCCGCGAATACAGGAGCCCAGTACGGCGCTACTGTGAGCTGGCCGTTTTCGAACAACGCAAAGTGCCCGGGAGGCAGGCGGAAGATACCCTTGTAGATGGTCCGTGGTGACGGGATGACGTGAAAGTACAGGTAGTCAAAAATGGCCTGCGGGTCAATGTCGGCATTGGCATTGGCATCGGCCAACTCATCGGCACGTGCTGCAAACCGCAGTTGCCCGTTTTGCAGGCAGTAACACATAGTGCGTATGGAAAACCGGTCGACCGCCAGGAACGTGCGGCCACTGTCCTCGCGAATCCCCACCGCAAAGTCACCTGTGACACCCGCCATCGCGCTGCGCGGATCGGCACTGACGGCTTGGCTCCATGCGGACGCAACACCTTGGCGACTGGCCAGCTCGGCCAGGCGCGGGTCAGAAAACCGGGGGGAACCAAGGGCTAGAAAAGAATCGGTCACAGGCATGGCGTCGTTACAGGTTCAATAGGGGAAGGGCAAGGCCCCAGGATTATGCGGGGTATCGCCCCGCACGTTGTTGCGGTACTCACCCGGCCCGGCTGTCTCCAGTGTACCCATGCCTACGAGGGTATTGCCGACAGCCCGAATGGTGTCTGCCCCTGGCCGCACACGCAAAAAGACGCCGCCCCGTTGCAAGGGGTTCACCAGCGTGTTGTTGACCAGATGAATTTCGTTGCGCGGCCAGTTGTAGCCCTCGGCGCCGAACGATATCAGAGTCGCGTTCTCGGTCAGGGTGCTCTGCGCGATCAGATTGCCGACAACATGGGCCACGCCCCCATTGGGAAACTCCAGCTCGTAGCTCGCGCTTCCACCCTCCCCGTCAGTGAGCCGGTTGTCGTAAATATCGTTCACCCCAGCCCGACTCTTCAGCAGATGGCCGATGTGGGCGTGGTGAAAGAAGCTCGCCTTGACCGACAGCTCCGCGATGCGCCCGACATACAGATTGTGGTTGTGCCCATCGGGCCGCTGGTTGTAGGCGAACTCACAGTTCTCTACCCGCAGCACGGTTGACGGGTCGTTGTTGGTCAGCAAACCCATTTCATTGTGCAGAAATCGGCAATCACGTACGAACAGTGAACCGCGCTCCAGCCGAATGCCGGCACCGTTGCGATCCGGTACCGCTGCGCCTTCAAAGTCAAAACCCTCTACCGACATGCCTTTGGCGCGCACCACCCAGATGCCTTTTTGCTCAGCTGCAGCACCTTGGGCCAGCAGGCGTACCCGACCGCCCACCGCACGCAGGGTCAAATCGTCACGCGTCCAGACCGCTACATCGGCAGCGTAGGCACCAGCGTCCACTTCGATAGTGGCTCCAGCCCTCGCCAATGTTGACGCTTGCGCTATTGTTTTTATAGCTTTTGACGGACCCACACGCAGCAGCACTGGCCCGGAAAGTGGCGCCTGGGGTTGGGCAAGAGCCGCCACGTGGCGACCGCCGAGAATCACACCGCCGGTCAGCAGAGCGCCAAATTTGGAGAGATCGCGTCTACCGATCATGATGGCCCTCGCTGTCTGACCGCATGCACATCAGAGAGGTTAGGATTGCGCAACGCCAATCAGCCTCCCGCCATGAAGAACCCGCACGAGAATTTTCCGCAGCCATTCCCAGGCGTGAAGTGGCTCGTACTGCTCTACGTGTCGTTTGTCGTCTACGGTAGCCTGGTTCCATTGAAGTATGTATACCGCTCTTGGGATGACGCCATTCTCGCGTTTCAGGCCATTCCGTTCCTGGCGCTGGGTATTGAGTCCAGGGCGGACTGGGTGGCCAATGGCGTGCTCTACATTCCGCTGGCATTTTTGACGGCCTGTCAGTTGTTGCAGACTTTCCCGAAAGTTCCGCGCTGGCCGTTACTCGCAATAGCCGGCACGGGCTGCGTAGCGCTCGCAATCACCGTCGAATTCGCACAGCTCTACTTTCCCCAGCGAACGGTGTCACTCAACGACATTGTGGCCGAGAGCGCAGGCACCTTGATCGGGCTGGCGATTTCCGCGAAGTATGTCAATTGGTTTCTGCGACTGCTGGATTCGCTTTCGGGCGATCCCCAACGTTTGCGCCTGCGCATGCTGGAAGGCTATGCCATCGCCTATTTCGCGTTCGCCTTCTTCCCGTTTGACATCCTGATTTCCTGGTCGGAACTGCAAGGCAAGATCCAGTCCGACCATTGGGGCTGGCTGGTTGCAGGGCATCCAAAGAAGATCATCCTGTTGGCCCTTCAACTGGCAGCCGAGGTCTTGCTGGCCATGCCATTTGGCATCTTGCTGATTCGTCTGGCTGGCCGCAGGGGCTCCAGTCTCCCGCAAGCGGCAATCCTCGGGCTGCTGCTTGGTGGCCTTATCGAGGGTGCGCAGTTCTTCCTCGCTTCCGGCATCTCGCAAGGCCTGTCGATACTGTCCAGAGCAGTCGGCGTCAGTTGTGGTCTGGCGCTGTGCAAGCAAGGTGGTAGCTGGACCGCCGAAGGACTCACGCTGATCACAAGGCGCTATGCGATCCCTATCGGGGCGGTCTATGTCACCGCATTGCTCACGATCAACGGATGGTTCGCATCCCATTGGCACGGTCTTGGCGCCGCTGCTGTGCAATGGGAGCAGATCCGGTTCATGCCCTTCTACTACCATTACTTCTCCAGCGAAGCCAGGGCTTTGGTCAGCCTGACGGCAGTTTGCCTTTCCTATGTGCCGCTTGCCCTGCTTGCCTGGGCCTATCGCCGTTCTCCTCCATTCGCCATGGTGTCGGCCCTGTTGCTGGCGACCATCGTGGAAGCCGGCAAGCTGTTCCAGACGGGCGCGCATCCCGACACGACGGCCATCGTGCTAGCTGGTGCAACCGCCTGGCTTGCGGTGTGGCTGATGCGGCAACTGTCATCTGAAGCAACCACACCCACACGACCCGACCCAATGGACACAGCAAGCTTGTACAGGCCCCAATTTCGATCATCACTGCCGATCTGGCTGATTCTTTGCCTCGCAGCCACTGGCATCTGGGCGGCCGCGTTTCCGGCATTCCCCTTGCTGCTTTGCCTGGCGCTTCTGGCATGCGCTGCCGTCGTGTGGCATAGGCCGGAGTGGGTGTTTGCGGTTGTGGCCGCGGCGTTGCCCGTGTTTGATCTGGCCCCATGGAGCGGGCGCTTCTTCCTGGAGGAATTTGATGCTGTCCTGATCGTGAGCATGGCCATCGCCTACGCCCGCTCGCCATCGCCCCCCACACAGCGCGCGCGCAGTGATACCGTGTTTGCAGTCGCGGCGACCCTCCTGGGGCTGAGTTTCGCGATCAGCGCTGTGCGGGGAATTTTGCCTTTTCAGTGGCCCGACGCAAATTCCTTCAACAACTACTACAGCCCCTACAACGCCCTGAGAATTATCAAAGGGGGGCTCTGGGCCGTTTTGGCTTACGGACTGGCCAAGCGGTTCATTGCCAGCCAACTCGACCCACGTAGACCGCTTGTCTGGGGAATGAGCCTGGGGCTGGCACTGACGGTGGCGGTCATTCTCTGGGAGCGGGTGGCTTTCAGCGGTTTGTGGGATTTTTCAGGAGGCTATCGCGTCACCGGACCTTTTTCAGCCCTGCACGTGGGGGGAGCCTATATCGAATGCTTTCTCGCGGCCGCAACACCTTTCCTGATAGTCCTCATGCGCCAAGATCGTCGCTGGCTGGTACGCGCCCCTGGGCTGCTGCTGTTGCTGGCCACGACCTATGCATTGATGGTGACCTACTCACGAAACGGCTACTCGGCCTTTGCGGTGGCCGTCTTCCTGGTTCTCGCAGCCGCGACGCTGCAATCCAGACGACTGGTACGCAGCGCTGTCATATTCGCTGCGCTGGCAGGCGCCTTGCTGCTGGTAGCCGTTCCCATCTTCAAGGGTGAGTTTGCACAGATGCGCCTGGCCCGGGTGAGCGCCGATCTGGACATTCGGCAGGCACACTGGAAAGACGCACTGAGCATTCGCGATGCCGGTCTGGCAACGACGCTGTTTGGCATGGGGCTGGGACGCTATCCTGAAACGAACTACTGGCGCAGCACCGAGGGGCATCGGTCCGCAACCTATCGGCTCGAGAGTACTGCGGGCAATACCTTCCTGCGCCTGAGCGCCGGAGACTCCCTCTACGTGGAACAAATGGTGGCCGTGGAGCCAGGGCAGCACTATGTGTTGCGAATGGACGTGCGCCCCAGCCGCCCGGATTCCAAGATCACGATACCCATCTGCGAAAAGTGGATGCTGACCTCGTACAACTGTATCTGGCAGACCATTGAACTGGGAAAGGAGGCTGGTGCATGGCGCAAGGTCGAGACGCAGTTCACCGCCAAGGAGCTTTCCGTCAGCCCTTGGTATAGCCAGCGACCCATCAAGCTCTCCCTCCATTACGACGTGCCCAACTCGACCATCGACATTGACAATATCCGACTGGAGACCGCGACCGGAGCCAATCTGCTGAGCAACGGCGATTTTTCTGAGCGAATGGATCACTGGTTTTTTTCGACCGACGGGCACCTGCAATGGCACATCAAGAGCCTGTTCTACGGTGTGCTCTTTGACCAGGGCGTGTTTGGCCTGGTGGCTCTGGCATGGTTTGTACTGCTGGCTTTGGTGCGGGCGACGCGAAACATGCTCAGCGGCGACACCATTTCCGGTGCCAGCTTCGCGGCGCTCTGCAGTTTCCTGGTCGTAGGACTGTTTGACACCCTGATTGACACACCCAGGTTCCTGCTACTTTTTTTGCTGCTGGCCGGGGCTTGCTGCCTCCCCTTGGCAAAATCGGAGGGCAAGGCCGCATGAACACTGCCTGTCGGGCGACAACTGCGCCCTACGGGTCTCTTGACTTCGCAGGCCTGGTAGACCATAGTTGGCCACCGGCCTTCGCTCCACGGCACTCGCGCACCGAGTCGGCCGCTTCCCAGTTCTGCATGGTCAGCGGATCAACAAATTGCCGAAGACGTGACGCCGAAATGGCACACAAAAAAGGGAGTAAAAATGACAGTTATCAACATGCATAGGCTCAGATTGGGGCTCGGCGCCGCGTCGTTCGCGTTTCTCTGTGCCTGCGGTGGCGCCGACAATGAACCAGCCTCCAAAGAAGCGGCCAAGCAGCCGCTGGACGCAAAGGCAATGGTGGCCGAAACGGCACGGGGTGACCTGGCTCGGCCGTCAAGCGAGTTTGGCATTGCGCTGAGCGCTGCACCAATCGCCAACCTCGGCGAAAACTACCAAACGCTGGTTGGTGTGAACGGTGGCACCGCGCCGTACAGGTTTGAGGTCGTCGCTGGCGCGACGCCGGCAGGCCTCGTCCTCGACAGCAATACTGGCAATGTGCAGGGACGCCCGTCCGCCATGGGCCGGTTCGATTTGACCGTCAAGGTGACCGACGCCCGCGGGGTGAGCACAAGCGGCGCATTCACGCTAACGGTGATCGAAGCCGATGCACCCGTCGCGGCCAATGCGGACAGAACCATTTCGCGAGCTGCCGGGCGCACCCTGGGCATCAGCCGGATCGATGGTCTAGCCGGGTCTGCTCCGACCACCTCACCGAATGCCTCGGCGTCGCTGGCGAATCTGATGGGGCTGTTGAGCCCGATTCCAGAGGGCAGTTGGGTGATGGCCAACCTCAACCAGTTCCTCGATGTCTGGACTCCGGAGTCGCAGCGTGTGATCGAAAAGAACAGTGGTGGCGTCGCCTCACCGCGCGCCCTGATCGCGGCGTGGAGCAGCTTTGCCTGGGACTCCAATCGCGGCGACCTGATCCTTTACGGTGGTGGCCACGCCAACTACGGCGGCAACGAGGTGTACCGCTGGCGGGGCAGCACGCGCATGTGGGAAAGGGCCTCTTTGCCCAGCGAAATATCACTGGATGCACTTGGCAACTACCGGGCTATCGATGGACCCGACAACGCTCCGGTGTCGGCGCACACTTACGACAACAACATTTTCCTGCCCACGCTGGATCGATTCATGACATTCGGTGGTGCGGCCTATAACAATGGTGACGCGTACCTGCGCGACAACGGGGCCGGCGCGTCCCGTTACACCGGCCCGTATCTGTGGGACCCGAGCAAGGCCGACCCCAACAAGGTTGGCGGCACCACGGGCTCGCACGTCAAGCGGGTCGCACCATATCCCGACGTTTTGGGCGGCCAGATGTGGCAAAACCGCGATATCAAACTCAATTTGTCGGGCACGCCGAACCTGCCATCGGCGCATGTGGTCGGCTGCACGGGCTATGCACTGGAAGGCGGAAAAGATGTGGTCTATGTCGGTGCCCACATTGGCAACGGAGTCGCGAATCATCTCTTTCGTTATGTGATCAATGACGTCAACAGTCCGTCAACTGACTCCTGGACAAAGATCGGTGGGTATTACGACGGGCCCCAGTCCCAGACTGCATGCGCATTCGACCCGGTTCAAAAACTCTTTGTCCATGTCGGCGACAAGACAAGGCCATTCTGGTACTGGAATGTCAACACGCCCAGCGCCAGTGGCAACAATGAAGTGAAGCTGACGTTCACCGAGGCGTCGGGTGAGCTGATGTCGCGCGTGAATGCAGGGACTCTGGAAATTCGGAATTGCGGTTTTGAATTTGACCCCGTGCGCCGCCATTATTCACTGTGGTGCGGTGGCTCTGATATCTGGACGCTTACACCTCCGGCGACAGTCAGCAGTACCGGCTGGGTGCTTCTCAAGCAGGCGATTCCGGGCGGCAGCACGCCCACCACCGCGGTGGGTACCGGGATTTTGGGTAAATGGAAATACATTCCCAATATCGATGCCTTCATGGGTTTGCAGGACAGCAACGCCGGCAACATCTGGATCTATAAGCCGTTTGCCTGGCAACCGCCTAGTGGCGGTCCGGTGAACCTGCCGCCCAGCGTCTCTCTCACTGCGCCAACCGGCGGTCAAACATTTGTCCAGAATTCGCCCATCGGCATCCAGGCAACCGCGAATGACAGCGATGGCACCATCGCCAAGGTCGAGTTCTTTGATGGCGCAACAAAGATCGGCACCGCTGTGCAAGCGCCGTGGCAGATGTCCTGGAGTGGGGCGTCAGTCGGCGCCCACCAGTTGACCGCCAGGGCTACCGACAATCTGGGTGGAACGGCTACTTCGGCCGTGGTTTCCATCACCGTGGGCGCAGCCAATGTGGCGCCGAGCGCGACGATCACGTCGCCAACCGCTAGCCAGACCTTTAGCGTCGGCACACCGGTTCCGATCATTGTCAATGCAGTCGACAGTGACGGCCAGATTGTCAAAGTCGACGTCTTTGATGGTGCCAACTTGATTGGAAGCATCGCGCAATCCCCTTGGCAGTTCAGTTGGAGCGGCGCGTCTGTCGGCTCACATGCCTTGAAAGCGGTGGCGACCGATAACCGGGGTGCCAGCACCACCTCGGCAATCGTGACCATCAGTGTTTCCGCGATCAATCAACCCCCAACAATCACCTTGACTTCGCCAACTGCGGGTCAAATCTTCACCCAGAGTCAGGCGATCACGCTGGTGGCAAACCCGAGTGACCCGGAAGGGCGGGTCAATTCCGTCCAGTTCCTTGACGGGACGACGGCTTTGGCGACTCTGAATGCGCCGCCTTGGCAGTTTGTCATTCCAAACCCGGTGCTGGGTAGCCACACCTACAGCGCGCGCGTCACCGACGAGGCGGGCAATACCGGCACTTCGGCAGGCGTTACCGTCCAGGTCAATCCGGATAACACCGGTGCGACCACGGTTGTCTTGCAAGATGGCCTGAATGGCTATAGCGGCACGCGCGACACCTATCTCTACAGCTTCTGGTCCACTTACAACCTGGGCACGCTAACGACCATGGTCGAGCAGGGCGGCTACTCGTTTCCGCTGATTCGCTTCGCGATCTTCAATCGCGAAGGCGGTCCGGTCCCAGACAATGCGACGGTGACATCGGCCAAGTTGGCCCTGTACAAGACGACCTACTACAACGCCACGTTCTCTGCCAGTCGCCTGCTGTGCGACTGGCGGGAAACTGAAATCACCTGGAACCTGTGCCGTAACGGAATCAATTGGGTAACAGGCGGAGCCGCCGGCGCCGGCACCGACTACCTGTCCGTCCCGGACGGCGTGGGCAGCGTTGGTTGGGATCCGGGGATTTGGCTGGAAATCGACGTCAAGAACGGCTTGACCGCCATGCAGACCGCAGCAGCGCCCAACTACGGTTGGCGCATTGTTCGCACCGCTGGCGACAACGTCAACCAGAAACGCTTCAACACACGCAACTTCATGACTGACGCAAGCCTGCGTCCCAAGATGACGATCAGCTACACCACCAACTGAAAGGCGCCCCGCCAGTTGACGAGCCTGTCGCTATGGTGTAAGCGGATGAAACATCGCTGGATTTTTTCCATATATGGAGCAAGAATCGGGTTTGTTGATACGTCGGGAGTCACAATATTATTTTCCATCCAGGGGCCAAATTGGATCGCCGTCACTTCCTGACCCGAACTGCCTTGGGCGCAGGCGCGCTCACGGTGGGCTGTGGCGGAGGCAGCGGGGCAGACTTGTCGTCCGCGTCTGCATCCGCGACTCCCACGCCCACGCCCACGCTGATACCGACTCCCACACCCATACCCATACCCGGGTTTCTGGGACTGACGGTGTTCGACGTCAACATTGCAAAAATGGTGTGTTTCGACGAATGGGACCACGGTGGCGAGGCGTACGAGCGGTTTCAGCGGCTCACAATACTCACTGGCAGCACTGCAACGCTTGGCTTTTACGCCAAGGACTGGGTAGCCAACACGTTTAGCGCGTTGGCCGCAAGCGAGTACCAGTTGCTGGTAGATGGTGTGTCGCGCGCCACAGCGGCCGTGCTCACGGGGGCCAAGCGGGGTAGCTTCACCCTCGACCTCACTCCCCTTACAGAGGGTTGGCACAAACTCCAAATCGTGGCCCACCCTTCCGAATCACCGGTGCCGCATTTCGTATACATCAATCGCACCGGCAAAGCGGCCACCACTGCGCCCGCCTGGTCCGGTTCGTTCGAGTTGACGCACGGTCGCACGAAGTACAGCTATGTGGAACAACTCCCTCCCACACTCAGCCCCATTGTCCCAGCGATCAAGGTTCGCGAATACCCGGTGTTCAGCGCGGCGCTCGCGCCGAGTCAATTGTTCCGGCAGGATTTGGCGCCGGTTAGACCACAAAATATCTTGCGCCCGAATCGCAACAAAGCGGGCATCGTCTCAACCTGCAACGAGCAAGCCTACTTTTACAGCAGTCTGATTACGAAGTTTCCCCGGCAGCCCTTGCTGGACGGACCACGCGGCATGGGCTGCATTACGATGGCGACACACATTCAAGTCAATCGCACGGGTGGGGCATACGTCTGCGATCCGTGGCGCCTGACCAAGGTCTTGCCAGACGGAACCATCAAGACATTGGCCGGCTACCGCCATAAGGGCATGGGTAGTTATTACGACGGTCCCCAGGACGTTGAGCTGGTAGGCGACTGGTCATCCATACCCGTGGCCCGGCGCGGTTTTCATGAATTGTGGGGAATGACCTGGGACGCCCGCACCCTGGCTACAAATGAGTCCGCTGCACCGATTGATGGAGAGAAGCCTCACATCATTGGGCCAGCCTGTTTCATTACAGACTCCCAAAACAACCGCGTCGTCAAGCTGCAATTCAACCCGGCTGATCGTCTCGACCCGGTCGTGACCGAATTCATTGTTGGGCTGGCTGACCCATGGGATGTCATTTTCGACAATGGCGTGCTGTATGTCTCGGAGCGCAAGGCAAATCGCATTGCGGCATTCAATGCTGACACGGGCGCCTACTTGCGTACGCTGGTGTCCGGTCAGGCGCTGGCCTCCGTAAGCTTCGACCGCCGGCCTGATCGCAACCCAGGAGTCACGCTGGAGCAAGTTCGCGCGGAACCCTGCGTGCTGCCAGAAGGCCTTGCCTTGCAGGACGGCTGGCTCTATTTCGGGTCCAAGGTCATGCAACAGGTCAAGCGCGTCAACGTCACGACCTTGGCCGTTGAAGTCGTTTGCACCCCCTACATTGATGGCAACAGCAAATTCGTCAAGATAGCAATCAGCGACGGCAGTTTCGGGCCGCGCGGCACGGTATTTACCGCCACCTGGAGCAATAACGATTTCGGGTATCCGGAAGCGTTCTTGCCGGGCGGCGCAAAGTGGAGTTACTACAAGTTCACCGCGCAGCCGATCGACTCGGGGCGCGGGGGCAACTGGCAAACGCTGAGCTACACCTCCGCCATGGGAATCGGGATGGGCCGCATGCACTGCGGCTCCGCCGGTGAAGGTTTGGTCACCATCTCCCAGGCGTTGGCCACTGACCCGGTCATTGACACTGCAAAGTACAGGACCGGGCGTACCCAGTACCTTGACCGCGGCTACCATTTTCTCCATGGCGACTGTGGCAATGGCTACTATGGTTATGCGCTCCCGTGGGGTACGTCAAGCGAGATGGATTATTACCTGCAGGTCAACGGCCATACACCTGCTTGACGGGTTGTCAAGCAGCATCTGTTTGAGGACCTTTGCGCCGATTCCATATCTTCATGAAGTTGTCCAGCAAAAATGACTCAGCGCCCTTGGGCCGCCCGGTCACCCACCACAGTGCGACGATAACGGTTGCATAGACAACGGCGCCCAAGATCACTTTCGCAACCAGCGAGGGCAGGAACGAAGACGGCACCCAGACCGCGCCAAGCCACTGGATTGCCCCCGCCATGGCACCGACGGCGACGACAGGGCGCATCAGTCCGCGAGCCAGGTCGCTCAGTTTGAGCGGTGCAAAAACGCGCAGCAACATCGAAAAGAATATGACTCCCGACACGACGGAGACCGCCAGCCTCAACCACGCCACCTGCAAGGCCCCCCCGGTAGGAAAGACCACAAAGGCCAAAATCGAGAATATGCCGACCTGGATCCAGGAATAGATCGCCAGGGCCCTGACGTTGCCAAGCGTGATCATCAAATAACTCGCGCCTGACAGCATGGCACTGGCCAAACTGGACAACGCGAGGATCTGAACGAAGGGCACTGCCATCAACCATTTGTCGCCGAGCATCAGCGAGATGGCCTCCTGTGCCACCAGGGCCAGCCCCGCACCAGCTGGCAGGGCAACGAGAATCTGCACGTTTTGCGCTACCAGGAAAACTCTCTTCAACTCCTGCAAATCTTCTTTCACCTTGACAAACGCGGGAAACAGCACCCGATTGATCGGCATGAGTAGCTCCGATGAAGGCATCACTGCGATATCGCCAGCGATTGCGAAGGCACCCATGACGGTCGCATTTTCCCGCCTGCCCACTACAAAGTGGTGCAGTTGTCCCTCCAAATAGCCGCCGGCGGTCCTGACCAGCAGCCACTGCGACATGCCAAATATGTCGCCAAACTTTGAAAGACTTAGCCGCGGGCGCATGGGGTGCATCCAGTAGCTGCAAGCCACCCCTACCAGTCGACCGGCCACCGTGCCGATGATCAGCGCCCAGTACGAACGCAAAATCCAGGCGGCCACCAAGGTCACAATAAACCCCGAAAACCGCTTCGAAAACAAGAACAGGAAGTCACGCCCGAATCGCATTTCCTTTTGGAAATTGACAACACCCACGTTTTCACAGCCGGTGGCCAAAAGGCTCAAGCCCAACACCTTGATGACATCCTCGACCCGAGGTTCGCGAAAATAAATGGCCGCATAGGGCGCGGCAATAAACAGCACCGTGGCCGCGACCGCGGCCTGAATCAAACCCATGGTCCACGCGGTATTGAAATGGTCCTGGCTTGGGTTCTGCCTCTGGATCAACGTGACATAGACGCCAAGATCAAAAAAGACATCGGCCAGGGCAATGACCAATGAGGCCATCGCAATGACGCCAAAATCTGCCGGCACCAGCAGCCTGGCCAACACCAGCGTACTGACCAGACCAATGAGCCGGTCCGTCCACCGCATTGCGACGGTTAGCAAAGTGCCTTGAATGATGCCTTTCATCGCCATCGGGCTGCCACCAGGTCCGGAAGAAACCGCAACCACGCTCGCCAGTAGAGGCTTCTGTCGGCGGGGAACAGGAGGTCAGACTTCATTGTTGGATGGAAGAACAGCGCACCAAAAACAAGCACTCTCCAAAGCTTAGCCCGCCGGGAAACCTTGGCATCCTTCAGCAGAGACACCAGGTACAAGACTTCCCCGGGAACCGTGTCGCGGCAATAGAGCTCGCTGCGCGGCGGCCCCATGTCGGAGGCAACCTGGCCGAAATGCGCGTCAAGCTGCAGGCGGGGAAAGTCCTTGCCGGCGAACAGGTCCAGGTGAAGATAACCCCAATAGCGTGCATTGATCTCGATAAACCAGAACTCATCCGTTGTGGGGTTCCATTTGTATTCCATCATGGCAACGCCCTGCCATCCGAGCCGTTCCATTTTTTGCTTCGCATCCGCCAAAATGGCCTCGTGCCAAAAGGTTTTACGAAGCGACATCATGCCGCCGCCATGTGGATGCATGTGCAGGCCCAAAACCATGCTCTCCGCCATCACTGCGCCATGGTGTCGCCACAGGCTGACGCCGACCTTCATGCCAGGCGCAAAGCCCTGCCACAACAGTGCGTGGTAGCTGGGTCGCAACAATTCAATCTCACGGATCAAGCTGGAGGCGTCCTCACACCGGATAACGGTGGCCCGTGTGTGGCCAATCCCGTGGCCTGAATCGGCCTTGAGGTAAAACGGGCCGCTGTGCCGGCCAAGTTCAGCCAGATCAGGGCTATCCACCGCACTGGTGATGATCCCCCCGGGCGGAAGGTGCTGGCTGTGCGCACCGGACTCCAACAGCAGGCGTTGTGTCGCAACCTTGCTGAGGCAGACTTCCCAAATGGAGACCGACGTCGCATCCGGAATTAGCGAGCGATATCTTTCGAACTCGCTTCGAATAGCGTGCAAAAACGCTTCGCTGGGGATGATCGCCGCTATCCGGTTGGATTGGACATAGTCCTGCAGCCACGGCAGGAACGACGCGTCGGCATAGGGCGGATGGCAAACGTCAACCGAACGAAAGGATGAATGGAATCCGAGGGCGTCGCGATCGCTTGACGCGGCATGGACCTTGTACCCAGCCCGGCCCAATGACCGAACCACCGCAATCATTCCCAGCGCCTGGCAATCGACTACCAATACCGCGTGCTCACGCCCCAGCAATGGTGCAGCTTTACCAGCCAAATTGGAAACTACGCGCCCCATGGACTCCTTTCTGTGGTCAATGCGATGGTGCAAGAAAAGTCAGCACATCCCGGCGAAGTTTAACTGGTGTTCAAATGAACGTTCCGCGCGCGTGCCTATCAATGCCTGTGCCGTTACACTGCGATCTTCCGGCCACGATTGGTCGTAAAAATCAGGGACAATTCAAATGCTGCAGTTGAAGGTTTTGAGCAGTTCTTCAAAGACAACTGGCTGGGCAAGCACCAGGCTGATCGCCCACGGAAAGGCCTGCTCGTGCTAACGCCCAGCAGCCTCGCCCAGCTTGTGGAAGAGAGAACCACGGCGTTACAGCCTCTCACCGGGTCTACAGACCCTGCCTTGAATAGCTTCCTTGATGCCGTAGCTTCAGCCAAAGGGCTTGCGGATTACAAACACTTCCCGCCTGGCTGCCATGCGATCTGGAAAAGCATCGTTGTGGAACAGGGGGCGGCCGTCGCGCGAGCGTTTCTGGCGATGCTCATTTTGACGGGGATGCAGCGAACCCTGCGTGACCCTCGCCTGGCTGCGTTACCGAACCGGGTCCGGGAAGCACAACTCAAACACTTCGAATGGATGTCAACCAGATTGACCGGAGCAGAGGATTGGCTTGAGTTGGACCACGACACTTTTCAAAAGGAATTTGGCCTGGCCACGCTTCGCCTCTATGTCTGTGGTGCACAACTGGTCGACCCTCAATGCGGTATCCCACGATCAATGATGCTCGCGGGTGGCTTGGGGCAAGTCCTGTCCAGCATGGCATATTTTGTTCGCATCGGCGGGTTCAAGCCATTTTTCCAGATTCACACCCATGTGCACCGACTGGATCACTTCAACGAGGCGGGCTGGAATGAGTGCTACCAATGTTGTGCTGAGCTGTATTCGGTTCACCCGGAAGTACTCGGGATGTACGGCGGCAGTTGGTTTTACGACCCGAAGGTGAAAGAGATTTCACCCCGGCTAAAGTATTTGCAGGAGATCCCCGTTGCGGGCGGCGCCAGGTTGTTTCGAACAGGTCCCTCGGAGGACTGCACGAATGACGCGTTGTCGACCTCCCCGACCCGGAAAGATCTTTTCAACAAGGGGCTTTATCAGCCTTGTGGTTACGCTCTGGTCTGGGACCGTGCGTCCCAAAGGCGGTGGGCTGCCGCCGCAACATAGAAGCTGTTCCGTGCGAATCATGCAAGCGGTATACAGCTTGAGGTAGCGCCCCTGCTCAACAACAGTAGAGTGTGACTTCAATGAAAAGAGAACTGAGGATCGCTGCCTTGCGTACTTTGAGGGCAGTGGGCGTCTTTGCAGTGGCACGCCTGCTGACGCGAAATGAAGCGCGCGTGTTGTGCTACCACGGCTTTTCGTACCGGGACGAACACGGGTTCGCTCCACAACTTTTCATGCAGCCTGCTACGTTCCGCAAGAGGCTGGACCAGATTGCCGCATACGACTTCGACGTCGTCCCCTTGCAGGAACTGATCCGCCGCATGCAGGCCAAGGAGCCCTTGACCAGTGTGCTTGCCTTCACCGTTGATGACGGCTGGACAGGCTTCGCCCGTTTTGCGTTGCCCGAACTCCAGAAGCGAAACTGGCCCGTCACGCTGTACTTGACCACCTACTACGCCACCAAAGGTCGTCCGGTGCTCAATGTGCTGCGGCGATACCTGGGCTGGAAGGGGGTGTCATTGCCGGATACGGCAAAAGACGACCAGCAGGAACACGAGAGCCTCATGCGTGCTGCCAGCGCTGCGGGTGTTGACCTGAAGTGTTCGGACGGGGGGCTCTTTGAACTGTCATCGCCAGATGATGTCGCAAAGCTATGCGCCAACGGACTCGATCTACAGTTGCATACGCACAGACATCGCCTGCCTGCGGAAGATGCATTGCTCACCGATGAGATCGACACCAACAGAGGAATTATTGAGGGATTGAGTGGCCGACCAGCCAACCACCTGTGCTACCCCAGCGGGGAATATCGTCGGTCACAGTTTCCCCTTCTGTCCAAACTGGGCGTTCAGAGTGCCACCACTACGCATCTTGAGCTGGTCAATCACCGGTGCGATTCTCTGGAGTTACCACGACTGCTGGATGGCGAAAACCTGCATCCGGTCGAATTGGACGCGGAACTCAGCGGATTCTCGTCACTGGTCCGACGCATACGCCACCGCGCGTGAATGCCGCTGGCTATGATTTTAATAGCGATAGAAGACCATTACACGAGGGCTAGACGCCGATTTTCCTTATGAGAATTAAGTAATGTCCAGCCCAAGCGTTCAGCGCCTTGTTCAAGTCGACGCCTTGCGTGGCCTGGCCGCCATGGCAGTCGTGCTGTTTCACTACACGACGCAGTTCACGCTGCTCTATCCCTCCGGGACTGGATCCGGTCCCTCGGTCTTTTTTCCCGATGGCCACTATGGCGTCAATCTGTTCTTCATTGTGAGCGGCTTCGTGATCTTCATGACGCTGGAGCGAACGCGCCAGCCGATGGACTTTGTGGTGTCGCGGTTCAGCCGCCTGTTTCCCGCGTACTGGGTCGCGATCTTCCTGACTTTCTTCGTGACACACCTGCTGGGTCTACCAGGCAAGCTGGTGGGGCTGGAGACAGCATTTGCCAATATGCTCATGCTGCACGGGCTGCTCCGCGTGCCCCATGTGGACGGCGTGTATTGGACGCTCGAAGTCGAATTGTTGTTCTACCTCGGCATGTTTATTCTGTACAGGATGCAACGCCTGGACCGGATACACCTCGTTCTGTTTGGGTTGCTGGTGTTGAGATTGGTGTACTACGTGCTTGAAAAGCAATTTGGCATCAGTCTTCCCTGGATCCTCTTCCGATTGATGATCCTGCAATACATCCCCTGGTTCACCCTGGGAATATCGGTCTATCTGGCAAGCCATCGCTCAGGGCCAAAGGCCTGGCATCGGCCCGCACAAACAGCTGCCATGGCGATCCTGACGCTGCTGGTGTGCGAGTCGGCGTTTGTCGCGGCGCTGGCAGTGGCACTGGCAACAGCGGTGTTGTTCGCAGCCAAAGGACGGCTCCCGGTGCTGGGATTCGCGCCATTTGTCTGGCTGGGAACGGTCTCGTACCCCCTCTACCTGCTGCATGAGAACATTGGCTGGGCAATCCAGTTGCAGTTGCGAGCCACGGGCCTGTCAATGGATCTGGTCATCGCGGCTGCGCTTTGTGCCAGCCTGGTCCTGGCAGGCGCACTGACCCGATGGGTGGAGCAACCGGCGATGCGCTGGATTCGCACGCGCTATAAGAACCGAGCCCATTTGAACCGCTAATGTCCACCCGGCAGGCTCTCTGGCTGGTACTTGCCATCCTGGCGTTGCTGGCATTTTGGCTGGTCAGCCCGGCAAGCGTTGGGGGTCGCGGCGGACTGCACACGAAAATTGACCAGCTGGTCCAGATCGGCAATCGACCGGTGATTGCCTGTGACACGATTGCTGCCCAACGACCGATTGTCATTCTGGCGCTGGGACAATCCAATGCAGCAAATTTTGGTGCAGCGCCCAGTGGCGGCCCGCCCATCACGCTGACTGCCGAAGGGAAATGCTTCATGGCGGTCGATCCCCTGCCAGGCAGCTCTGGCGACGGCGGCAGCATCTGGTTTCTACTGGCGCATCGGCTCTCCGCGCTGGGTCTGCAGCGCCCAATCGTGATGTCCGTAATGGGCGTCGACGCCACATCCATAGACGACTGGACGGCGACCCAAAGCCCCCTGCGCGAGCGCCTGGTGCGGCAGCTACAGTCCATGCAGTCGGCGGGCCTTGCGCCGGAGCTGATCCTGTGGCAGCAAGGAGAGGCCGACGCCCGCGCGACCACAACCGAGCCGGTTTACAGCGCCGGGCTCGACAAGTTGGCGGCGATATTGGAGCAAGCGGGGTCACAGGCTCCGATCTTCCTGGCCCGCTCGACGGTCTGTCGATCCGGTCCGAGCACCGCGGTCCGCGCTGCCATCGAAGCCAAGGCGGGCAACGGTCGGTTTCGACTCGGGCCTGACACAGATACGCTGGTTGGTTCTGACTTGCGCCGTGACGGCTGTCATTTTTCGGGGCAAGGACTGGACCGCGCGGCGCAACTTTGGGCCGCCAGGCTTGCACCAGTGGTCAGCGGGCACTGATCCGGCTTGGGGAATGCCTAAGCCTTCGCAGCCCTGCCGGCAAGGCAGGCCTCCCGCAACAAGGGGCGTTTATCCAGGTTGCCGTAAGCCAGTATGAACTCGCGTAGTTCGTGGGTCAGAATTCCCTGCCCACCCATCTGATGGATCTGCGTTCCACCCAACTCGTTGAGTTCAAGGAACACAGGCCCCGCGTTGGTAACGACGACGTCCCAGTGCTGAATGCGCATCAGCGGAAAAAAACGCGCCGCCGCGGTGGCTGCATCCAGCGCTTCACGCCAAAACGGGATCGTGAACTCTGCGAACGAATTCCCCGTGACTGGGTGTTTGAACAACTGTTCGGCATCCGGCCACATGGCGTTGACCGCAAAATCGGCGCGCCCCGTTTCCAGATTCACACGGGCCACCAGATTGCCATATGCGCCCAGGGTGAAGTTGTCGGTCACATTGCTGCCCATTGCCAGCTTCCAGGTGACCAATAGAACCTTGGGGCCTGCCGGGTCATTCAGCACGACAACCCTCAATCCGGAGACCGCCTCCCTGCCTTGAAACGCATTGATAGCGCGGTGCTGATCAATCACATCCTGGAACAGATAGCCCGACTCCACCTGATGGAACGGAGATGCCGTTTGAAAAAGGACTCTGCCGACAAAGTCCTGCACCAATTCCGAGGTTCCATTTGAATGGGTGATTCGATCCGACTGGACATCGTAGTCGGACAGCAGAAACGACCCCACGCCGCCCTGCCCATAAGAGGGCTTGGTAAACATCGGGTAGTTGGAACGGTTGCGCAGAAAGCGCATCGTTTCGTCACTCGAAGTGAGGGCGCAGGGCACATAGGAAGGAATTCCACCGCGCGGTCGGTACACGGCTTTGAGCTTGGAGAACGTGAAGGCCTCGCCGCGAAGTATTGCCATGCAGACCAACTTGTCCCATCCCGGCGCGGCGATACTTCGGGGATTCAACGCTTGGCTGATGTCTTCTTGAATACTTGATCCCGCGAATTCAACCAGCGTATCCGGGGCGACAAAGTCCTCGTCATAGAGCCGGAAGTCGTAATAGTCCCAGACGTTGCAACTTGGGCTGCGGCCTGGCAGCCGCACAATGTCCCACAGCTGGCGCCAGTAGCCCTTCCCGATCTGCTTCTTCACGCAGGTCGCTTTGCCTATTGCCAATTTCAGCTTGTCAAGGTGGTTGCTAATCACGGTTTCTCCACTGCATGTTCAATCGGTATTGCCGGGCCGCTTGCGCTCCCATTTCAATCCAGCGTCGCGTTTCCGCTCTTGATCTTCGTGCGCAATGCATGCCAGCCCTTCTTTGCAAAACGGTGCGACAACCAGCGACCGCGGTTTCCAAGGATGGCGCGAACACTTTCAATGAGGTGGTACTTGAACAAGAAGCGGTCTCTGTAGCGGATCAGAATCCGGGCCACGTCAAGATGACCAGTACGCTTTGCCAATCGAATGAGATCCTCAGTAAACGGGACGCCGGCCAAGCTGCCGGGCTTCAAAATTGAAAGCGATTCGGTCCCGGGATAGGCAGGCAGGCTCACCGAGGTGGCGCCGAGCAGGTGCAGAGCGAGCGAGGTACGAACACATTTGGAGCAACGCCCGCAATTCTTGTTGATGTGATCCCAGCACACCTGCAAGTCATCAAGCAGCTCCTGATGTGCCACGAGGCATTCGGTCTTCTGGGTTCTGCTGAATCCCAGGCCATCATGCAGCACGGTGGTGGACTCGGTGCTCCACAATGGGTCCAGCAGCGGATGGGAACCATATGCGAACAGGTCAGGATAGCTGAAGCCCGACGGAATGATGAAGGTGCGCGGTGCCAGAGCAATGCCAATTGAGGCGAGAACGCAGCCATAACTGGCCTCCCACGACAGATTGCGCGACTCAATGACCTTGCGTATATTGGTTTCTACGGTAATCACGCGCTTGCCGTGTTTATTGGCAAATTTCTGGATACGCCCCGTCAATTGCTGCCACTGCGCACCAGCGTCGGCCAGATCGAAGCCCATCACTACCAGCAAATCGGTGATCTCGGCCTGGTGCTGCGAGAAGCTGAGGCTGCTATCGATACCACCCGAGAAACAGCAAATGACCGACTCCGATGGATGCGCGGTGGCCTCGGAGGTGGCATGAACCTGAATCTTGTGGTTGTCGTCGCCGTTCCATGAGCAAAAAACATTCACCACTTCCGGCAACGCTGCGAGCAATTTCGCGGAGATGGCCCGCTGATCCTCCACCACGACATCTTCTGCACGAACCATGGCTTCGGCAATAGCCACTGGCAGAAATATCTCGGCGCGTAGTCCTATCGAAGCCCACTTGGGAAAGCGAAACCAGACACGCGACCCATCCACCAAAGCGGACAGCTCCTTGTGCTCAGCCGTCTCTTCGAGTTTGACATCTTCAATTTTTATCATTTCAGTGTCCTTATGTTGGAGTAAGTGACAGTCCTTCCCGGGCTCTGGCGTATCCTGGCTAAGAAACTTTTTTGACGGTAGCCGAACTGCCCGAAAGCCATTCTCGCATCGGCCTTTCGAAGAAATAGAACGAGCCACTCGCAATTAACAAAGTCGAACCCACCGCAATTACTCCGAAGTACGGCCAATTCGCGGCATGCGGCTGAAAGAAGTAGAAGATCTGTTGCCACAGGTAGATTGAGTAGGAACACACCCCAAACCACCTTAGAACCGGATTGGACAGCATCGCCAGCGCCCCAGAAGGAGCAACACTCAAGGTGTTGACCGAAACGGCGAGCAGAACAGCCGTACCTACATAGCTGGCAAAGACCGATGGGGAAAACAGCGCGACCGCAAATGCGCCAAGAAAGCAAACCAGTGGAATGACACTGGGCACCGTGAAACTGTACCTGCGAGCCCAGAGAAAGACCGAGCACGAGAGCAACAGTGGAAGCGCCGCCACCTCGGTCCTGTAGTTGAACTGTGATTGCGCCGCTGGGGGATAGTACTTGTAGAACACGAAGAACATGACGCAAAGCACCGAGCACACCGTCAAAACAAACCGTGCCCGCGACTCGCCGAAGCGGATCGCCAGCAGGCTGAGCAAGGACAGCAAGATATAGCAGTGTTCTTCCACATTCAGTGACCAAATCTGCTCAATGGGCACATCCGACTTGGCAATGCTCGTCTCTGGCCAATAGGTTCGTAAGAAGGCTGCCGTTGAGAGCATCTCAGCCAAATTGAATTTACGCAGAAAGAGCCAGCCACCCAAGAACACCACGGCGAGGTAAAGCCAGAACACAGGAACGATTCTGGCAAAGCGCCTGCGATAGAACACGCGCAGTGGAATTCTGTCGACAAACAGAATGCGGCTCATCAGAAAGCCGGAATGGACAAAGAAGATGCTGACCCCGAGGCCACCCAACGCATCAATGCCCGAGAAGTGCCCACACAATACGCAGATGATGGCTGTTCCGCGCCAACCATCAAGGTAGGGAACATGTTTGGTCAACGTCGGTTTGCCTGTCTCAGTCATCCCCTGCATGGACCACCCCGCGTTGCGGCTAGGAGTGAACGGCGCCAGAAGACTGCAGCCGCGCGTTCAAAGGCAAGTCCATCCAGGCACAACCAATGTAATCAGCCATCACATTGAGTTCAATCAGACTGGGCCCATTCGGGGTGATGGCCATGTCCAGCCCGGCAAGCCTAGTTTGCGGAAATGCGGCAACCGCCTCACCAGCCAATTTCGTCGCCTCGCGCCAGAAGGGGATCTGGAAGCCGACGAGTGCAATGCGGGAGTCAGGGTGCAAGGTCAGGGCGTGACCGGCACGCGCCGGATCAAAGGCCTCCCGCACCTTTCCTGACTCAACGTCAACCGGACAGGCAATGCCTCCACTGGAATTGTTGTCAACCTGGCTTCCCTTGCGGCCCACCCGCAAATACCCACCCAACACGCTCCAGTGATCCCCTTCCAATATGACCCAGATGCGAATGGTGTTGACGGAGCTCTCGTTCAACGCTGCCATATCAGGATGCTGTTCCAGATGCGATTCGAGCAAGAATCCGTCCTGGTTCTGGCCATTTTTTTGCCACCAGGCGTCGACCGTCAGGGGCGCTTCGCCTTCCTTGCGGACAAGCTGAACGGCGCCGTCAACCAAGGCGATCCGGTAGCTGGCAAACCCAAACCCGCCCCAACCTTCGACATGTTTGAAACAAACGCGTTGGCCAGCGTGCCGTGCGAGCAGATGGCGCAGTTGATCCGGGTTGCGCACCGGGTCGCCCTGCGCGCACTTGCCGCGAAGCGGATGCACGAATCCGATGAATGCAGGCGTGGGCAGGCGTTGAAGGGTCAACACCGACTTCTCGATCAGCTTGTGCTGCGAAGACTTCTGGTAAGCACCCGGGTTCAACCGGCTAACCAACCGCCGGTACTCGGCCCGATTGATGTGTTGCCACTTGTCTCGAAAAGGAATGAAAGCACGGCCCCAGCGGGCCTGCACGTAATACCCCGGCCCATTTCGGCGCAAGAAGTACAGCAAGGTCATTTCAACCAGTTGGCGCCATCTGGGCAACTGGGGAATTTCGGAGGGTGCAGACCAGTACGTGGCAATCTGGGAGGCAAGTCCGTCGCTCTTCATGGTGATGCGGCGTGGTCGGTGTTTTCACTCATAGGTCGAGAGCCACCCTTTCTGAATACAAATAGTCAATATCGCCCGAATCCAGGCTTCCGCTGAGGAAAACTTTGCGATTGAAGCCGGAGCGAATGACTGACGGCCACGGTACCGCGTCCAACATGCGGCATTCCACATGCGTGCTGACCATTCCGCGCAACAGCAGGTAGGTTGACAGATGCCGGAAGTGGCGCGAAAACAAGCGTCGGTCCGACAAATGCAAAATGATCGCGGCAGGCATGTGCTTGAATGTTGATCGTTTGTAGATCACGTGACACCATTCCCCCGGACTGCCAATGAGCACATGTTTCAGCCATGGAAACACTGCGTGGTCCTGGTAGATTTTCAGTGCACTACCGGACAAGGCCGCTTCAATGTCAGTCGCCTTGTCAAGCAGACCCCCGCCGGTCAACGACGCGCCCGGCAAGTTCAATACGACGGCCTGCGCGTCATCCATTTCCTGAAACTTGAAGAACTTCAAGGTTCCGCCAACGACTTTGGTGGGGGAAAAATCAGTGAAATGGTAGCCAGGCTGCTTGATCACGGTCATGGCAAGTTTCATGCTCTGTTGCCGATAGGTGTCAAGCACACACCAGCTTGTGATATTGCAGAACTTCTCGGGTTTCCCGCGGATCACGCGGTCAGCATAGTAGGCACCAATGCCACCGACGATTTCATCCTGATCGTTCTTCAACATGAAACCGAAATTTGGCAGCTCTGCCATCCACTGGTTGCGCAAACCGCGCTCCCAATCGGCGGCGGAGCGATTGCCCTGCATGTGCTGCTGCAAAAACCTTGAAAACGCGGGCAATGCGGCGTCTGTTACTGGTACTACGGTGGGTTGTGCCATCGATTGTTATAGCAAGATGAGTTGAAGCACCGGCGGAAGCCGCTATTTGGCCGGGTTTTCCGGGGACTCTGGGGGCAACTCGGCCGGCTCTCTCCACTTGCCTACGCTCTGCAGTTTGTCGCGCAAATCCAGCTGCGGAAAACCAAGGCCATATGCCTTTTGCGCCTGAACCAGAGCCGCGTCGTAATTTTTCATATCAAAATAAATCATACCGGCGTTGTATTGCGTAAAGGCATTGTCGGCCGCCCTCGCCGTTGCAACCTCCAGCTGTTTGGTTGCATCCGGCACACGCCCATCTTTCACCAGAAATGTCGCGTAAATCAGTCGGACGGTGCTGTCATCGGGACGGAAACGCAACGCGCGTTCAAACCAGCATTCCACCGAGTAACCGGACCCCTCCGGGTGCGGTGACTTCAGCTTCTCGCCCAGTCGAATCATGGCCATCAATGCCCGGTGATGGTTCGGAGACGCTCGGAGGGTGTAGCTCAATTCACCACCGAGGCTTCCGGAATTCCCCTTGACCAGGCTCTCCACATTGGAGGTGAAGTGGTACTGCTCGACGATTTTCAGACGCCCATCCCGTTCGACTCGGTAATCGTAGGGGCCGTAACTATTTGTGAGGGACCCGCAGCCAGAGGGGCCGGATTGCGCAGCGGCCGCCGAGCAGATAGAAAATAATACGATGCTCCAGCCCCCAGCCAGCGCGTGCTTCAATCGGGGCGCATTACTCCGCGGAATGCCCCTCCCTATCGGCTGTTCTTCGATCATCTTGCTTCCCTTTTATCCCGACTGCGCCCCGAGCACAATGCTTACGTTGCCACAATAGCATATTGATCTGGCGCTGGGAAGCGCAGGGTCTCGCATCGCGGTCCGCGACGAGTTGGTACACTTCCTTGGATAGAAAGGGTGATTCCCACCCACAGGATGTGGAGCACATGATTAGACCCGTTCCCGGTTACATGTTTGATCAGGCTGGAAAACCCCAGATTGGTCTGGACGATGCCAGTCTCTATGGATTCGGCCATTTCATTCGGTCGACCGAACAACTCATTCTTGACCTTTTTGGTCGGGGCTTGCTGTCCGGCACCACGCACACCTGCCTGGGTCAGGAGTTGTGTCAGATGTCGGTGGTCCGCGCGCTGAACGATCCCGATGACATGGTGCTTTCAAACCATCGCAACCACGGTCATTTCTTGACCTATTCGGGTCATGCAGTTGGTTTGGTCGCGGAAATTATGGGGCGTCAGGATGGCGTCTGCGGTGGGTACGGTGGCAGCCAGCACATCGCTTATCGCAACTTTCATAGCAATGGTATTCAGGCAGGCATGACCGCTATTGGCAGCGGCTTCGCGCTGGATATCAAGCGCCGCGCCAGCCGGGGCGTGGTTGCCATCATGATTGGCGACGGAACGCTGGGCGAGGGTTTGCTCTATGAAAGCATGAATCTCGCTGCCGTATGGGGCGCTCCGGTGCTATTTGTCGTTGAGAACAACGGGATTGCTCAAACCACGTACACCCGGGATGTTGTTGCCGGGACCATTGAAGGCCGGGGTGCGGCATTTGGCATGCGTACCTGGCAGTTGGATGACGCCGAGTCGGGCTTCATGGAGGCGGTTGACGCAGTCGTCGCAGAAATGCGCGGCAATAAGGGGCCCGGCATGCTGGTCATCAAGACCGGTCGACTCGGACCCCATAGCAAGGGAGATGACTTGCGCGACGCGGTGGAGCGCGAAGCTATCACTGAACGCGACCCCCTGATGGCGCTTGGTAGCCGACTGGATCCCGGAGTCAGAGAGGGGATTGAGGCCCGCAACGCGGCCTTTATCCGGGAGATTGAAGCGACGGCGATGGCTTCGCCTGAATCACGCTTCGATGAGGTGCCGGAGCACTCGCTGCGGTCAGTGCGCGCTCCGTTGATCGCGCAGCAGCCCCCAGTGGTCGGAAGTGTTCGTCTTGCCATCAATGGCGGTTTGCGCAATTTGCTTGACAGTTGCAGTGATGTGTTGTTGCTGGGCGAAGATTTGCATGAGCCCTATGGCGGAGCTTTCAAAGTAACTGCCGGCTTGTCCACCGAGTTCCCGGGAAGGGTTATTTCGACGCCGATCAGCGAGGCTGGTATTACCGGCGCCGGGATAGGGCTGGCCATGGCGGGACGTCGCCCGATTGTCGAGATCATGTTCGCTGACTTTCTGACGCTGTGCATGGATCAAATCTACAACCACGCCGTCAAGTTCCCGGGCATGTTTGCGGACTGTGAAGTGCCCGTGGTCATACGGGCGCCCTGTGGCGGGCGGCGCGGCTATGGCCCGACCCATAGCCAGAGTCCGGAGAATATTCTGGTGTCGGTCCCCGGCCTGACGGTGGTCTATGGGAGCCATCGCCACAACGTCGGGCAATTGTTGGTCAACGCCGTAACACGGTGGCCGAATCCCGTGGTCTTTCTTGAACACAAGTTGCTTTACACTGAAGCGCAGGATCCGAAGGACTACCAGACGGTGCTGCCAGCGGAAGCGGATTTGGGCGCCGAGTTGTTCCCAACTGTGCGCCGTGGAGATTTGCAACCGGATGTTACGTTGGTTGGTTTTGGGGGAATGCTTCCGGTTATCGAGCGTGCTGCAACGCGACTTGAGCAGGAAGAGGAATTGTCCGTAGAGATTGTGTCGCCCTCCCTTCTGGCACCGATGCCCAAAAATACATTGGTTGGACTGTTGTTGGCTCGCCAGCGCATCGCGGTGATCGAGGAGTCACATCACGAGTTTGGTGTCAGTGCCGAACTGGTGGCAAGCCTGGCTGAAGCGGGTTATCGGGGCAGTATTGTTCGCATCGGCATGCCCCCGGTTCCCATTGCTTCTGCACGCAGTTTGGAGCGGTCCCAATTGCCGGACGAGCAGGCCATCGTCGATAAAGTCCTTGGCCTGTTTTAAATACTTCTTTGTAAGAGAGATCAATTGCAATGGCTGAAGCGCTCTATGTACCAAGAATCAACAACAATGACGACGAGGTAAAGCTTGTCAGTCTGCAAGTGACCGTCGGCAGTCTGGTGAGCAAAGGCCAGGTTGTCGCCCAGGTGGAAACCGACAAGGCCGTTGTCGATGTGGAAGCAAGTGCAGAGGGTTTTGTCCTGGCGATACTGGGTGGCGTTGACGATGTGGTCACCGTTGGGGCCGTGCTGATGTGGTTGGGCAAAACCAAAGATGAAGCGATCCCGGAGCTGAAAGCTGCGAAAGGCAGTCTCGCGGCCAATGGGTCAGCACCAACCGCCAAGGCGCGTGCCTTGCTGAATGCGCATGGGCTGGATGCCGCTATGGTGCCTGCCAGCGGAGACCGGTTGAGTGTTGCGGACATCGAACGGTATATAGCCGCCAACGGCAACCTACCGAAACCGCCGGATCAGCCAAGCTTGCGGAGTGAATCGCTGCCTGACGTGGCCGGTGAATTGATTTCCTTGAAAAGCGAGGATCGCGGCATGTTGTCCACGGTCACTTGGCATCGTGACGTGGCAGTACCAGGCTACATCGAGATCACTTACGACCCAGCATTGTGGGATGCCTATGCCCTGGAGTTCGGGAAGCGCCACAATTTGATGCTGGGGCCGCTGCTGCCTTTGATGGCGTGGCGTCTGGTGGAACTGGCACGCGAAAACGCCCGGTTGAACGCAACGATTGTGGGAACCAAGCGGTACGAATACAAAGACGTCAATTTGGGATCTACGGTGCAGGCCGGTGACGTGTTGTATCTGGCAGTGGTGCGTGACGCCAATCATCTGGGCGAATTGGGTTTTGTAAATGCAATGGTTGATTTGCAGCGGCGCGCCGCGAGCCACAATCTTGGTCCGAAAGAAACACAGGGGACCACGGTGGGATTTTCCAGCATGGCCCGCTGGAAAGTGGCCCGGCATATCCCCATCCTTTCGCCAAATACCTCGCTGATGGTGGCCCACACCGTGGGGGCTGACGGCGTGGCGGTGTTGGGGGCAACCTACGATCACCGCGTCATGAATGGATCGGACGTTGCAAGCACGCTTCGGAAATTATCCAAACCCGCCAAGCGCGATTGACTAAGCACACTCTTGAGACCGGTACAACATGACACTCGACAAAGAATCAATTATTGCGGCGATAAAAACCAAAGTTATGGAGATTGCTGAAACGCTTGACTGCGATGCCAGCGATATAACCGCCGATGAAATCCTGCCGGCAACCGGCGCGATTGATTCGGCCGGTCTTCTGGATCTTATTGCCTGGTTTGAAGCAACGTATGGCTTGCGCATCGCCACCGAAGAATTCACGATCGACAACTTGGGCAGCATGGAGATGATGGCCAACTTTCTCTTGAAGCGCAAGGGACTGATGTAATCAATGGCCGGATCAAACGGGTCAGTCGATGTAGCAGTCGAACCTTTTTTCCTGGACACGCCAAATGGGCGACTGTTCATGGCTCACCATCGTCCGCGCGATGTGTCGAAGATACGCGGCCATGTTCTCGTTGTTCCCCCATTCAATGAGGAGATGAACCGATGCCGAAGCATGATGACGCTGCAGGCGCAAGCCCTGGCTGCATTCGGCTTTGGCACTCTGATCATCGATTTGCACGGGACAGGTGATAGTGACGGTGAGTACCGCGACGCCAGATGGGAAATCTGGCTCAGCGACATTGTCACCGCCCAGCAATGGCTGATGGCACAGCCGGGTGGTTTGAAAGCAATCCTGGGAATCCGCCTTGGTGCCATTCTTGCAAGCACTGCGCATGCAGAATTGGGTAAGCCGGACGTCGCGCTCGTTCTTTGGCAGCCCGTTCTGGATGGCAAGGTTCATCTGACCCAATTCTTTCGTGTTCGCATGGCGGCCAGGCTGGACCGCCCCGATCTGCCAAAGGAAACGACAGCTTCCATGCGGCAACAGTTGGCGTCCGGACTGACCCTGGAGGTAGCAGGGTATGAGATTCACCCCGCGCTTGCCGAAGCCATTGAAGGTGCCAGTCTGGCCGGACATCCGCTGCTTGCGGGATCCTCAGCCTTGTGGCTTGAGAACGCAAGTCCGGAAAAACTGGAGATACCGCTCGCCAGCCGCAATGCACTGCAAACCTGGAACGCAGCTGGCGCAGCAGTAGATGTCATCGCGTATCCCGGACCGGCCTTTTGGCAGGTCCATGAACGGGTTATTGGCGTCACCATCATTGAAAAAACCGGTTGCTGGCTCAACGAGAAGGTGGCCGGACGATGACTGAAATTGCGCTAGCTTTTGAGTGCGACGGCGACTCGCTTGTCGGCATTGTGCACAAGCCAGATGCACCGCGACAGCGTGGCGTACTGTTCGTCGTTGGTGGCGGCCCTCAGTATCGTGCTGGCGGTGCCAGGCAATTGACTCTATGGTCACGCAGGTTGTGTGCAGCCGGTTTCCCGGCCTTTCGATTTGACTATCGCGGAATGGGCGACGCCCAGGGCGAGTTTGTGGGTTTTGAAAGAATCGACAACGATATCAGGGCCGCCATTGACCGGTTTTTTGAGGCTGTTCCGGAGATGACAGAGGTTGTGCTTTGGGGTGAATGCGACGCTTCCTCAGCGATTCTCTTTTACGCCCATCGCGATGTACGAGTCAAGGGCCTTGTACTTCTAAATCCTTGGGTCCGCACGCAGGCCGGCGAGGCCAAGACAATATTGCGGTTTTACTATCTGCAACGCATCATGCAGCCCAGTTTCTGGAAGAAAGTGTTTGGCCTGCGCTTCAATCCGTTCGCATCGCTGTGGTCGGCCTGGAAATTGATGCGCATGACCCGGACTCCGAAGCCCAGTTCAGTGCAGACTGCCGGACAGACCCTGGGGGCACCGATTTCCCGCGAAGGCTCATTGCCCGAGCGCTTGTTGCAGGGACTGACGCGATTTGCGGGGCCTGTCATGCTGGTGCTGAGTGGACGGGATCTTATCGCTCGGGAATTTGATGAAGTGGTAAGCGCCGATGTGGCCTGGCAAGAGCAGTTTCGTGTCAAACCAGTCACCCGTTACGATCACCCAAGCGCTGACCACACTTTTTCTTCTGCCGAAGAACGTGATCAGGTCGTTGGTTGGGGATTGGAGTGGCTTCGCGGCTGGTAGAGGCTTTGTGCCCGGGAATTTGATCGTGAAGGTCAGCCTTCGAGCTTGCTCTGGACAAAAGCCAGAAGGGTTCCAAAAGTCTGAAATACGGAACCATCTATTTCATCGTCTTCGACTGAAAACCCCAAACGATCTTCAAATGCCGTCAGCAGCGAGACCACGCCCATGGAATCCATTTCCGGCAACGCGCCGAGCAACGGTGTGTGTTCATCAAAGGACGATGTTCGACCCTCGAGATGCAATACCTCATCCAGAAGGGATAGCAGTTCTTTTCTTACGTCCATGGAAAAGTTTCCTTTTGAGTCATCGATAAAGTCGGATCATTTTAGGTGCGATACTTTCCCACTCCGAACCAGGGCCAAGTTTTTCGTCCACTTCAAGGCAATTTACTATGACCGAATCTACGCTATTGCATGAACTGATCGCTGTAGCGGCCCATCGCACTCCAGGTGCCATTGCCTTGACCAGCGGTGGCACGCATTTGAGTTACGAGGATTTGAACCTCAACGTCGCCCAATTCGCGTCGGGACTGATGGACCTGGGAGTATCACGCAGTGACCGGGTTGCCATTTACCTGGAGAAGCGTTTCGAGGCGGTAATAGCCAGTTTTGGCGCACCAGCGGCTGGCGCTGTTTTTGTGCCGATCAATCCGCTGCTGAAACCAGAACAAGTCGCCTTCATTCTGCGCGACTGCAACGTCCGGGTGTTGGTGACCTCGCCGGAACGCCTGGCTTTGATGAAAGACGTGCTTGCCGAGTGCCACGACCTTCGCCATGTTGTTGTCACAGACTCGGCCACCGGACTAGCCCCAAGCCCATCCGTTTCGAGCCCAATGGCATTGATCAACTGGAGTGGCTTGTTGGGCAGCCCCCTGCGCGCAGGGCACCGCGTGATCGACACCGACATGGTCGCCATTTTGTACACCTCGGGGAGCACGGGTCGACCCAAGGGGGTGGTCTTGTCGCACCGCAATATGGTGGCGGGGGCCAAGAGCGTGGCATCGTATCTGGAGAACACAGGGCAGGACACGCTGCTCGCAGCCCTGCCACTGTCATTTGACGCGGGGTTCAGCCAGCTGACAACGGCGTTTCATGCGGGAGCCAGGGTGGTTTTGCTGAACTATCTGATGCCGCGTGATGTGCTCAAGTCCATGGAACGCGAAGGCGTTACCGGCTTGACGGCCGTGCCCCCCCTTTACATTCAGTTGGCGCAGCTTGAATGGCCGCAAGCCATTGGAGAAAAGTTGCGCTATTTTGCCAATACCGGCGGACGCATGCCGCGCGAGACGCTGACGCTGTTGCGCCAGCGGGTTCCCAACGCACGGCCTTATCTGATGTATGGTTTGACGGAAGCGTTCCGATCAACGTATTTGCCGCCGGAAGAGGTAGACCGTCGACCAGACTCGATTGGCAAAGCCATTCCGAATGCCGAGATTCTGGTGTTGCGCGAAGACGGTTCACCGTGCGCGCCGCATGAGCCCGGCGAGTTGGTCCATCGGGGCGCACTGGTGGGCATGGGCTATTGGAACGATGCAGAAAAGACCGCGGAACGGTACAAGTTGCTGGCATCGGATGCACCTGGGCGCCAGTCTGGGCTGCAGTTACCGGAATACGCAGTATTTTCTGGGGACAACGTGCGCCAGGACGAGGAGGGATTTCTCTACTTCATTGGCAGACGCGATGAAATGATGAAGACATCCGGTTACCGCGTCAGCCCGACGGAAGTCGAGGAAGTGCTGTATGCAACCCGTATGGTGGGTGAGTGCGTGGCCTTTGGTGTGGACCACGATGTGTTGGGACATGCTATACAAGTGATAGCTACTCCAATAGATTCCACGAGGGCTATCGACCTAATTGCCTTGTACTCCGAGTGCAAAGCCCGGATGCCGGCGTACATGGTGCCCGCCCATATTGACGTGCGCACCGGCCCCCTGCCGCGCAACCCGAATGGCAAGATCGACCGCAAACTGCTGGCCACCGAGTGGGCCGAGCGAGGGAATGCATGAGCACTTCTGAAAATCCACGGCCAACGCCCGTGCACGCTGCGATGGAGCAGTTCCCGGTCGTTGGCGGCGAACTGCAAGTCGGGGGCATGCCCCTGTCGCGCTTGGCGCAGCGGGTGGGACAGACCCCGTTCTATGCCTATGACCGCAGCCTGCTGCGTGCGCGTGTGCTGGAACTGCGGGAAGTGCTTCCCAGCTCGGTAAAACTGCATTACGCCATGAAGGCCAACCCGATGCCTGCTGTGGTGGGGTTTATGGCCGGATTGGTAGACGGCATTGATGTGGCATCCGCCGGCGAGTTGCAGGTAGCCCTCAACGCGGGCGCCAACCCGCTGGAAGTGAGCTTTGCCGGACCAGGCAAGAAAACGGCGGAGTTGCGGCAGGCCGTTGCCGCCGGGGTCCTGGTCAACATCGAGTCGTTTCGAGAAGTGACCGAGCTGGCAGCTATCTCCGCTGAAATGGGTTTGCCGGCCCGGGTAGCGGTGCGGGTGAATCCGGACTTTGAGCTCAAGGGCTCAGGCATGAAGATGGGTGGCGGCCCCAAGCAGTTTGGCGTGGATGTGGAGCAAATGCCGGAGTTGATGGCGCTGATTGGCAGTAGTGGCGTGCAGTTCGAAGGCTTTCACTTGTTTGCCGGCTCGCAAAACCTCAAGGCCGAGTCGATTTGTGAGGCGCAACAGAAATCCTACGAACTGGCTCTGCGCCTCTCCGAACTGGCGCCAACGCCCGTGCGCTTTCTGAATTTGGGGGGCGGCTTCGGCATACCGTATTTCCCGGGTGAGCAGCGGCTGGACCTGACCACGGTGGGGCACAACCTGGCCGGCATTTGCCAGCGCGCTGCCAGCGAGTTGCCGGAGGCGAGCATTGTGATCGAGCTCGGCCGGTATTTTGTTGGCGAGGCAGGCATTTACGTGGCCAAAGTGGTGGACCGCAAGGTGTCACGCGGACAGGTTTTTTTGGTGACCGACGGTGGCCTGCACCACCATTTGGCAGCCTCTGGCAACTTTGGGCAGGTCGTGCGCAAGAACTACCCGGTAACCGTTGGCAACCGGGCCGACGCTACAGACCTGGAAACCGCGTCAGTGGTAGGGCCCTTGTGCACGCCGCTGGACCTGCTGGCTGACCGCATGAAACTACCGGAGGCACAAGTTGGTGATCTGGTGGTGGTGTACCAGTCAGGGGCCTACGGCGCCAGTGCCAGCCCACACGCGTTTTTAGGGCATCCCCCCTGCGCGGAAGTGCTGGTGTAGGCTTTGACCCCCGCGTCGGTTGCGAGTGTGTTGCTGGCGACCGTCAGCGCAGCAGCCGGAGCCACGCTGGCTTTGAACCACCCGCTGTGGCCCATGGGAATGCTCGTGGTGCTGTGGTGCGTAGTGGCAGTGGAGTGGGGAGTCTCTGGCGCTTGGCTGCTATTGGTTCCGGCCTGTCTGCCCTTCATGAACTTTTCCCCTTGGACGGGGTGGATAGCGTTTGAAGAACTGGATATCGTGCTGCTGGCCGTGCTGGCAGGAGGATATGGGCGCCGGGCTTTCTTTCATGACGCCGCAAGCCCTCGCTGGGGGCTGAGGCACATTCTTTGGGGCGTATTGGCTGCGACCGGTGCAGTGGCCCTGACGCGTGGCGTGACAGATGCAGGAGGCTGGTCCTTCAACTGGTTCGCCGGATACGACCACGCGCTCAACAGTGTCAGGGTGTTCAAGAGCGTCGGGTTCGCCCTGCTGCTTTGGCCGCTCCTGATTCAGCACCTGAGGGAAGACTCTGCGTTGGCACATCAACGCTTTGCATGGGGAATGGTGTTGGGGCTGGCTTGTGTCAGTCTGTCGGTGCTATGGGAGCGTGCAGGTTCTGTGGGACTCTGGAATTTTTCGTCCAACTACCGGACAGTTGCCCTGTTCTGGGAGATGCATGTGGGCGGTGCCGCCATTGACGCGTATTTGGCGTTGGCCGTTCCGTTTTCGGCGTGGGCTCTGATGACCGCCAAACGCCCCACACTTTGGGCCGCTGCCGCTGCATTGGTATTGCTGGTGGGGTACGCCTGTTTGACGACATTTTCGCGGGGCGTCTATCTTGCCGTGCTTTGCGCACTCGTGCTGCTGGCGTGTCTGGTGCACAGGCAGGCATACCTGACAAAGCGGACGAGAGTTCGATGGCAATTCATGGGCGGTGTGGCGTTGGTGATCTTGCTGGGCATGGAGGTCTTGGCCGTGCTGGGAGGTGACTCATTCATGCAACAGCGCATTGCCAAGTCTGGCCAGGATATGGGTAGCCGGATCAAGCATTGGCAGCACGGCGTGGAACTGCTGCACAGTGCGCCGGATTGGTGGTTGGGAAAGGGCTTGGGTCGATTGCCTGCGAACTACTCCACTGCTGTCGAAGGAGAAAACTTTTCCGGTGATGCCAGTTTGCACGCCGAAAAAGTGGATGGCGCTGGTGTCAATCGCTTTGTACGGCTGCGCACACCCCTCAATTTGGACGACCTTCCAGGTTGGTATGCCCTCACACAGCGCATCGAACTGCTGCGGGACAGCAAAGTAGTTCTCAAGATGGATGTTCGCGTGCAGAACCCTGTTGAACTGACCGTGCAACTGTGCCAGCGCCATTTGTTGTATGACCGTTACTGCAAGGGAGCTTTCGTTCGCGTCGCACCGCGCGAAGGTACCTGGCAAAGCCTGGAAGTTCCACTTCGGGGTCCATCGCTGGTTTCGGATCCCCGGATTCCGTCCCGGTTGCTGACGTTCGGGATTTCCGTGGACACACCCGGCGGCGAAGTCGACATCGACAACCTTCGACTAGCCGGTGCAGGGGGACAGGAGTTGCTGGAGAACGGGGGCTTTTCCCATCAGTTAAAGCAGTGGTTTCCCGCCGCACAGTCCTATTTCGTTCCCTGGCATATAGACAACCTGTATCTGGAAGTGCTGATTGAACGGGGTTGGCTCGGAGGACTTGCGTTGGGTACGCTTATTGCGTGGGCGCTTGCGTGTACTGTGTGGGCGCCCACATCGGCAAGCCCCATATCCGCCTACCTGGCGTCGGGTCTACTGGGGGCACTGGTTGTGGGGATGGTGAGCAGTTTCCTGGATGTACCCCGGGTCGCATTGCTCTTCTACCTGTTGCCAATGATGCTGATCGGATGCAAAAATCGAACGATAAAATGAATTCGAAACTACTGATCAACGGACCATGAAGGCTGGTTTAATAGACGAAACATCAGACACTGCGCAAGGGTACTGACAACGGGAGGTATTAATTGATCAAGATATACGGGCACTACTTCAATCGGCGAACCCTTTTGCAGGTTTGTTTCGACCTGGCATTGGTGCTGGTGGTCATGTTGTTCGTCATGCTGGTTCACGAACCAGAGCCCCACGTCGATGTGTCGCTGGCTTTGATTCACGCATTGGTGATGGCTCTCGGAATCTTGGTTGGCAATACCGGCTTGGGTTTTTACCAGCGCGTACACAACCGGACCATAGGACAGACGCACGCGCGGGCCGTGCTGGGGTTTTGCGGGTCGGTAGTGCTTGCCGCTGTAGTCTGGAGCTTGTCGCCGCTGACCGGCGTGCAAGCGCACGCTTTGCAGTCCGCGCAAGGGGCAGCCGTGATTCTGACGCTGGTCACGCGGATATTCGTTACCTATATGACACCCCGCGAGTACCTGCGCCAGCGGGTGCTGATTCTTGGCACCGGCAAACCGGCAAAGGTGGTGGGGCGTAGTCTCAAGAAGTCGGACCCGAACGTTGACTTGGTAGGCTATTTCGCCAGCCCGAATGAAACTGCGTCTGTGGTGTCCGCATGGGGCCTTTTGGAACCCGGCAAGACTTTGACCGAGATCGTCGACGAAGAAAAGGTCGATGAAATTGTTGTTGCGCTGACGGAGCGACGGGGCGGCAGCATGCCCCTGCGCGAGCTGCTGGACTGCAAGCTGCGTGGTATCAGGGTGATGGATATTGCTACCCACTTCGAGAAAACGCTAGGCCAGATTCGACTGGATTCGGTCTCTGCGGGTTGGCTGATATTTGGCGAGGGTTTTGGCAGAGGCTGGGGGCGAGCGGCGGTCAAGCGGGTCTTCGACATTTTGTGTGCCGGCATCTTGATTGTGCTGACTTTGCCCATCATGGTGGTGACCGGCATACTCATATTGCTGGAGAGCAAGGGGCCCATGCTGTACTTTCAGGAACGCGTGGGCCTCAATGGACGGCTCTTCAATGTCGTGAAGTTTCGCAGTATGCGTACGGATGCAGAGAAAGACGGCACGCCGCGTTGGGCCAGCGCATCGGACGACCGCGTCACGCGGGTTGGCCGCGTGATCCGCAAACTGCGCATTGATGAGCTGCCACAACTCTTCGGTGTCCTGGGAGGGTCGATGAGCCTGGTGGGGCCCCGGCCCGAGCGGCCCTTCTTTGTGGACCAATTGACGCAAAAGATTCCTTTTTTCGCGGTGCGGCAAAGCGTCAAACCCGGCGTCACCGGATGGGCACAGGTTCGTTACCAGTATGGCGCATCGGTGGAAGATGCCGCTGAAAAGCTCCAGTATGACTTGTACTACGTGAAGAACCACAATCTGTTTCTGGACATCATCATTTTGTTCGAAACCGTCGGTGTTGTGTTGATGCGCAAAGGCGCCCAGTAAATGAACCTCGCGGCATGGGGACATGCCCTAGTTGGCATTGCCTATTCGCTGTTTGCCCTGAAATTGCTTCAGCAAGACCGGGAGAGTGGAAGTCCACTGCCGGCCAATGGTGTGGTGAGCGCCACCGTAGTGGTGACTGCCCTGTGGGGCTGGATGGGCCTGGCGTACAGTTTTGGTTGGAGCGGCCATTGGTTACTCATGAGCCAACTCATGGACTCGCTGCGCTATGCCGGGTGGTACGCATTTCTGTTGATGCTCCTGCAATTGGGTTCGACCGTTCAGACCGCTGGCAACCTGAAGCGCCTGACAGCAACGGCCGCTACGCTAGCGACGCTGGGAATCGGATTTGCCTTCTTGGGGTATCGCTCAGCCGACGGTATGGTGGGTGCTTCCAAATGGAGCCTGATGGTGGCGATGGTGTCCCCTGTCTTTGCGCTGGTGTTGCTGGAGCAGGTATTTCGCAACTCGACGGAAGACTCCCGGTGGAACCTCAAACCACTGTGTTTGGGCTTGGCCGGAGCCTTCCTGTTTGACCTCTATGTATTTTCGGAAGCCGTCATGTTCAACCGCATGGACGTGGACGCCTTCAGCATCCGAGGGGTCGTGCATACGCTGGTAACACCTTTGCTTGTGTTGTCGATGACACGCCGCAGCGATTGGGTTTCGAAAATACGCCTTTCTCCCAAAGCTGCATTTCACTCGGCAACACTATTGATAGCGGGCTTGTATCTGGTATTCATGTCAGCAGCGGGCTACTACGTGCGGTACTTTGGTGGCGAGTGGGGCCGGGCACTTCAAGTCGCGATGGTGTTCTTTGCACTGATCTCGTTGTTTGTATTGGCCATGTCCGGCGCCGTGCGCGCCAGTCTGCGTGTTTTTTTGGGAAAGCATTTCTTCCGTTACCGTTACGACTATCGAGAGGAGTGGCTCAAGTTCACCCGCACCCTGTCCCACCGCAATTCCCCGCAGGAAATGGGTGAACAGGTCATTCGTGGATTGGCCGATATGCTGGAGAGCCCGGCGGGGGCGTTGTGGATGCGCGCACACGGCGAGGCGGTTTTCACGCAGACCGCCCATTGGAATATGCACCCAGCCCAAGGAAAGGAACCTGCAGATTCCGAGATTTGCCAATTCATGGAAACCAGTGGTTGGGTCATCAACCTGGAAGAGTACCGCTCATTTTCCCGTCGCTATGGAACGATGAAGTTGCCAGCATGGCTGTCAGAGATTCCGCAGGCATGGCTGGTAGTGCCTTTGATGGTAGGGCCAACTTTGTTCGGCTTTGTAGTGCTGGCGAGCGCCCGCACCCGCGTGGATGTCAATTGGGAAGTAAACGATCTGCTGAAGACGGCAGGCCAACAGGCAGCCAGTTTCTTGGCACAGATGCAGGCTACCGAGGCACTACTGGAAGTGCGCAAGTTTGATGCGTTCAACAAGATGTCCGCCTTTGTAGTGCATGATCTCAAGAACATCGTTACCCAGTTGTCGCTCATGATGAAAAACGCCAAGCGACTCGGTGGAAACCCGGAGTTTCAACAGGACATGCTGATGACGGTCGAGAATTCTCTGGAGCGCATGCGCCAGCTGATGCTCCAACTGCGTGAAGGTGCTACACCGCCAGGCGCAACGTTTGGTGTAGACCTGAGCGCAATCGTGGATCGACTGGTCTCCGTGGCGAAGGGCCGCAGTAGAACCCTGGAGGTAGAGATTCTTGATCCGGTGGCCGCTCGGGGACACGAGGAGCGTCTGGAGCGCATCATCGGGCACATCGTGCAAAATGCATTTGACGCAACCGATCCGTCGGGGCGCGTCTGGTTGCGGCTTGATAGGGCAAGCGGGCAAGCACGCGTTGTGGTGGGGGATACCGGGCAAGGCATGTCGCAGGACTTCATCCGGGATCGCTTGTTCAAACCGTTTCAAACCACCAAGCAGGCAGGCATGGGAATTGGAGCTTATGAGAGTTTTCAGTACGTGCAGGAACTGGGCGGAAAGATAGAAGTGGACAGCACGGTAGGAGTAGGGACGACGGTTACGGTGCTTTTGCCGATGTTTGAATCGCGCAAAGCATCAGACCTTCATTAACTAGAAGACGCATGACAACCGAAAAATCACGCACCCTGCTGATCGTTGAAGACGATTTGGCGCTGCAGAAACAAATCAAGTGGTCGCTGGACCGCTTCGAATCTGTCACGGCAAGCGACCGCGAGAGTGCAATGGTGCAACTGCGCAAGAGCAACCCGGCTGTGGTGACCATGGATCTGGGACTCCCCCCCGATGCAGATTCAGTGTCGGAAGGTTTCAAACTGCTGGAACAAATCATGGCAGCAGACCCCAACATCAAAGTGATTGTTCTCACGGGGCAGAATGACCAAGCCAATGCCTTGCGTGCAGTGGCAATGGGAGCGTACGATTTTTTCGCCAAACCGTTTGAGCCCGAACTGCTAAATCTGACGGTGGAACGCGCGCTACGACTGTTTGAATTGCAAGCAGAAAATAAACGTCTACGGGAATTTCACCAGCCAGATGCACTGAATGGGCTCATCACGCGCGATCCCGCGATGCTGCGGATTTGCCGCACCATTGAAAAGGTCTCCAATACCAACGCTACGGTGATGCTTCTGGGGGAGAGCGGTACCGGAAAAGAGGTCCTGGCGCGCGGTTTGCACGATGCATCTTCACGGCGCAATGGAAAGTTTGTTGCGATCAACTGCGCCGCTATTCCAGAGAACCTGCTCGAGAGCGAATTGTTCGGTTTCGAAAAGGGTGCATTCACTGGCGCCTCCAAGCAGACCTTGGGAAAGATTGAGACGGCCAACGGTGGCACCTTGATGCTGGATGAGATAGGTGACTTGCCCTTCTCATTGCAGGCAAAACTGTTGCGCTTCCTGCAAGAACGGAAGATTGAGCGCCTTGGTGGACGGCAAGAGATTCCAGTCGACGTGCGCATAGTCTGTGCGACCCACCAGGATCTCCATGCACTGAGCAAAGAAAATCGTTTTCGCGAAGATTTGTACTACCGATTGGCAGAAATTGTGGTCGACATTCCGCCGCTAAGGGACCGCGTAGGGGATGCCACGTTGCTGGCCCATGCATTTGTCAGGCGTTTTTCACATGAGCAGAACCGCGCCTCCATGTCCCTTAGCGAATCCGCATTGCGGGCAGTCGAGGGCCACAAGTGGCCCGGCAATATTCGGGAATTGGAGAACTGCATCAAGCGCGCCGTAATAATGGCGGATGGTAACCAGATCACCCAGGATGACATCGGCCTGAAAGGCGCCACGCCAGAGGAGACAGACAATTCCCTGGACTTGCGCGTGATTCGCGACAATGCCGAACGCGGGGCAGTCATCGCTGCACTCGGTCGCGTAAACGGCAATATGGTTAAGGCCGCCGAGCTTTTGGGTGTGAGCCGTCCCACTCTTTATGACCTAATGCACCGACTCGGCTTGAAGTAATGCGATCGGCATTTGCATATTCACTGAGGTAATTCAATGCACTCAAACAACAACACTACTCGCACCCAGATTTCAGCCCTGTTTCTGGCCCTGATGCTCGTCGCATGCGGCGAAAAACCAGAGGCGATGCTGAATTCCGCCAGAGATTATTTGGCCAAAAACGATGCAAAGGCTGCCATCATTCAGGTAAAGAATGCTCTACAGGCAAATCCCGAATTGCCTGAAGCGCGGCTATTGCTGGGCAAGGCGCTCCTGGATACCGGTGATGCTGTTGGAGCGGAGACCGAGTTGCGCAAGGCATTGGCATTGAAGGCTTCACAGGACCAGGTGCTGCCAATTTTGGCGCGCGCCATGTTGGCCCAAGGGCATTCCAAAAAAGTGGTCGACGAATTTGGGAAAACCACATTGGCACAAGGCCCGGCCAATGCCGATTTGCAGACTACTTTGGCGACCGCCTTTGCTACCGAGGGCCAGTTCGAGCGATCCAACACCGCGCTAGCCGCTGCGTTGAGCGCCGACCCCACCTACGATCCCGCGTTGCTTATGCAAGTTCGGCAACAGGCAACCCGCCAGGACGTGGACGGTGCGATGGCGGGCGTGGATGCCATTATTGCCAAGTCCCCAAAGAATTTCGAGGCCTGGAAGCTCAAGGGCGACTTGACTTTGCACCTGAAGAAGCAACCGGACGAAGCGCTGGCATTCTTTCGCAAGAGTGTGGAAGTCCGTCCAGACTTCATCGCGGGACACGCTGCGGCGCTGCGCATGCTGTTCGGGCAGAACAAGCTTGAGGAAGTGGACAAGCAACTTGCCGGCTTGAAAGCCGTTGCACCGAACCACCCGCAAACCAAATTCTTTGAAGCGCAGTTGGCATTTCAGCGCAAAGACTTCAAACTGGCGCGAAGCCTTTCTCAGCAAGTACTCAAATCCGCGCCGAACAATGCCTTAGGCCTGCAGTTGGCGGGTGCGACCGAGCTGGCGCTCAATTCGCCACTTCAGGCCGAGGCCTACCTGAGCAAAGCTCTGCAAATCGCTCCCGAATTGGCGATGGCGCGACGCTTGCTGGTGACAACCTATGCGCGCACGGGCAATACGGCAAAGGCCATTTCGGTCATAACACCCGCTCTCTCCAAAGAACCTGTGGATCCGGAACTGCTTCAGTTGGCTGGCGAGGTCTATCTGCAGAGTGGAGACGCGAAAAAGGCTGAAGAATTTTTTGCCAAGGCGATCAAGCAAGACCCCCAGAATGCGCGCCGACGCACCGCGCTTGCTGTATCTCAATTGGCAGGAGGGCACGTCGATACAGCATTCAATGAACTGGAGCAAATTGCGGGTTCTGACAAGGGGACCGCAGCCGATATGGCCTTGATCAGTGCGCACCTGCGCCGCCAAGAGTTCGACAAGGCATTGAAGAGCATTGACGCTTTGGAGAAGAAGCAGCCTGGCAAGCCGGACGTTGCAGTACTGCAAGGCCGTACATACTTGGCAAAGAAAGATCCGGGCAACGCACGCAAGAGCTTTGAAAGGGCCTTGGCTATCTCTCCCACGTTCTTTCCGGCCATTGCCAACCTCGCGGCGATAGACATGGTTGAAAAGAAGCCAGAGGAAGCCAAGAAACGGTTTGAATCCCTGCTTGCCAAGGAGCCCAAGAACGGACAGGCCCTGATGGCATTGGCAGAGTTGGCGGCGCGGTCCGGTGCGTCCAAGGATGAGGTAGCCAAATTGATCACCAACGCAGTGACTGCCAACCCATCAGAAACGGCTCCACGTCTCATGTTGATCAATTTCCATCTGAACAACAAGGACACCAAACAGGCCTTGTCGGCCGCACAAGATGCCCGGACGGCGATACCCGACAGCCCCGAATTGCTGGACGCCTTGGGGCGGACCCAGCAGGTGTCAGGTGATCTCAATCAAGCCATCGTGTCCTATAACAAGCTGGCAACCATGCAGCCCATGTCACCCCAGCCGTATTTGCGCCTGGCCGAGCTGCAAATTGCCGCGAAGGACAAGGAAGCCGCCGCCGTGAGCTTGCGCAAGGCACTGGAAATCAAGCCCGACCTGCAGCAAGCCCAACGCGGTTCCATATTGCTGGATGTGGAAGGGAAGAACATTCAGGGCGCCCTCACAACGGCACGAATGATGCAAAAGCAGTCTCCCAAAGAGGCAGTCGGGTATGTGCTCGAAGGGGACATACACGCCTCGGAGAAGAAGTGGGATGCGGCCGTGACCGCCTACCGGAATGGCCTGAAGCAAACGTCCGCCACTGAATTGGCGGTCAAAATTCATAACGGCTTGTTGGCGTCAGGCAAAGCCGCCGAGGCAGACAAGTTTGCGGGTGGATGGCAAAAAGACCATCCCCAGGATGTCGCCTTTGTGCTGTACCTCGCAGATGCCGCCATCGCCCGCAAGGACTACCCGGTCGCGGAGCGCAACTACCAGGCGGCGCTGAAATTGCAGCCGAACAATGCCGTTGCTTATAACAACTTGGCCTGGGTATTCTCCAAAATGAACAAAGAAGGAGCAATCGCCTATGCTGAAAAGGCGCTGGCGATTGCTCCCAATCAGCCAGCGTTTATGGATACTTTGGCGGGCCTGCTGGCGGACAAGGGCGAATATGCCAAAGCAATAGAAATACAGAAAAAAGTGATCATCCTGCAACCCTCGGCACCTCTTTTTCAACTCAATTTGGCAAGAATCCAGATAAAGGCCGGTGACAAAACAGGCGCTAAAGTGACGTTGAACGAACTGGCCAAGCTTGGTGACAAATTTGGGGGACAGGCGGAAGTCACTGCTTTGCTGAAGGGTTTGTAGCGCCAGGCGGTGTCGAAACTTTTTACAAATCTTCGCGCCCATTAACGGCACCAAGGGTTTGATCTTAGGAACAAGAGCTAAGTTATTGGATTTATTAGGTATTTTTTCACGCTGCCGGCATGGCGCGGAAATTGCGTGACTCGTTCATCTAGCGGATAATCAAACCCATATCAGGGTCAAACGGGAAGTCACCATGTCAGAAAATAGTGCAACACCATCGCAAAAGGCTGAGGACAAGGGCGCAACGCTGTCCACAGATGCGCTTGCGCGGCGAAGTCTGCTGTTGAAAGGACTTGGCAGGGGCTCTGCAGTTTTGGCCGCAACGGTACCCCTGCAAACGCTGGCTGGTCAGAGTCTGCTAACCTATGATGGGAAGCACCAGTGCAGCGTTTCCGGCATGCATTCTGGTGTGCATTCTGCGACACCCTCGAACACACCCACATGTGGCGGTTACAGCCCTGGTTGGTGGGGGCAGTCCCAGATCGTCGATGGGAAAACGGTGCCCCGTCGCACCTGGCCGATTGATTACAGAATCAAGTGCGACACAATTTTCACCCGATGCACGTTATTGAATAGCAACGGTACTAGGCCGTCGCTGTTTCAGATCATGTCGGACAGCAGGTTCGCAAGTAGCGATGAATTTCACTGGGTGGCTGCGTATTTGAACGCCTTGTCACAGAGTTTCAACTTCCCATACACAGCGCAGGAAGTACTTGATTTTTACAACTCTCCTTCCTCGTATGCCGACGCCTTGGCGTTTTTTAAGACATACATGGAAAACCATACCTAGTAGCTCCCACAAAACAAAATTTTGTTCTGACCTGTGACCTGGCAGATCAATGCTTTGGTCACGCTGCATTGGCGGGACTGGAATGGAGAGTGGGTGGCCTTTGATGTGGGATCGGGGCAGACGCATCAAATGGATACGCTCACGGCCACCGTACTCATGCTGTTAGAGACTGCCCCTGCTGGTCAATTTGAACTGGCGACGCTTACGGCAGACGCGCTGTCTATTCCGAACGATCATACGTTTTCTGCGGTGCTATCCGGCATTCTCGACGGCCTGCGCGCCGCAGGATTGATCGAGTCTCTTGCCCAATGATCTTGTCCGATTTGAGTGCAGAGGAAGTCAGAAGAAGACTCCACTGTCCGGGGCTTGTTATCCGGACCGGTCCATTCAATTTCAGGATTCGCTCAAGCATTGAATCAGTTGCTCAGGGCTTGGTGCTGTTGTACCCAGACTATCAGCTCGTCGAGGACGGACAGTTTGTTGACTTCACCGTGACGTTGTCTCAAAGTAGCGGTCTGCGCCGGTGGTGGCGCCCACAAGTACGGTTCGTCTACGATGGTGAAAGCCCGTTTGCGGTGTTGCCGCTTGATCATGCCTTTCCCTTGATGGAATGGGCTATGAATTGGTGCATCTCGACACAGGCCCATCACTATCTAACGCTGCATGCGGCGGTGGTGGAACGCGAAGGATGTGCCGTCATCATGCCCGCCCCCCCTGGATCGGGTAAAAGCACGCTGTGCGCTGGATTGGTTAGCCGTGGATGGCGCTTGCTGTCGGACGAGCTGACCTTGATTTCGCTCACAGACGGCTTGATTTCACCCCTGGGACGCCCCATCAGTTTGAAGAACCAGTCGCTTGACGTCATCAGGAAATTCGCGCCTGGGGCATGTCTGAACCAAGTGACGCACGACACCTCAAAGGGGTCCGTCAGCCACATGCGGGTGCCCACCGAGCATCTGCAAAGGATCGAAGCGCGTGCGCGACCGCGTTGGGTGATTTTCCCCAAATACGCTCCTCTGGCGAAAGCGGAACTGACACCGCGCTCCAAGGCCAATAGCATGCTGGAGCTGGGGCGCAACTCATTCAACTACACCGTGCATGGACTGACTGGCTTTGAACTGCTCTCCGACCTGATCACGGTCAGCGATTGCTATGACTTTCGTTACAGTCAACTCGAAGAGGCTGTATCGGTGTTCGACCAGCTCGCTGCGAAAGAGCGAGGATGACCCAAGACTATTTGTCACCGGTTTGGGCCAAGGATGGCCAGCCTCCTGAACTGGCGCCCGGCGAATGGGAAACCATTTTGGGTCAGGCCAGGCAGTCGCGATTGATGGGTCGCTTGGCACAGCATCTTGCAGCTCACGGTTGGCTCACGGCAGTTCCTGAGCAGCCACGACGCTATCTTGAAGGCGCGCTGCGGCTGGTGGATAGACAGCACCATCAGGTGCGATGGGAGGTGGACTGCATCCGTCGCGCACTGGAACATGTCGCTGGCCCGGTTGTCATGCTCAAAGGTGCAGCCTATTTTGTGGCCAACCTGCCGCCCCGTCATGGCCGACTGTTTTCTGACATCGACATCATGGTCGAACGGGCACGTCTGTCAGAAACTGAAGGTGCGATGTTTCGGTCGGGTTGGATCAGTGACGAGCGGGATGCCTATAACCAGCGCTACTACCGCGAGTGGATGCACGAGATACCGCCGTTGACGCATGTACAGCGCAGCACCGTCATTGATGTTCATCACACCATCACTCCACCCACATCACGTTTCAAGGTGGATGGGGCCAGGTTGCTGGAACGCATTGTCGCGGTACACGGAAAGCCTGGCCTGTTCGTTCTGGCCCCGCCCGACATGGTCCTGCACAGCGCGGTACATTTATTCCAGGAGGGCGAGTTTGGCCACGGACTCCGTGATCTGCTGGACCTCAAAGATCTACTGGAGCACTTCTCCACGCAGTCCGACTTTTGGGAAAACCTGTTTGACCGATCCGACGATCTGGGCCTGCAGATTCCCTTGTTCCATGCGTTGTATCATCTTCAACGCTTGTTTGGGTATACGCCTCCAACGGAGTTCGCTGATCGAGTGCGCAAGCTGGCACCACCCGCGCCCTCTCGAATGGTGATGGGGTGGTTGCTGGGTCTTGCATTGAAGCCCGACCACCCGAGCTGCAATACCCGTTGGACCGGCCTTGCTCGATGGTTGCTCTATGTGAGAGCGCACGCCTTGCGCATGCCCCTGCATTTGGTGGGACCACACCTGGTCCGAAAGGCGTGGATGCGACACTTCCCGGAGAAAAAATGAAAAAGTCACCAACCAGAAAACTGACGTCCTGGTCCATTCCAGTGGCAGGACTGTTTTTGTGGATGGGCACTGCAGCGCAAGCTGAAGTGCCTGAAATCATCGCCCGTGTCAAACCCTCTGTCGTCATTGTTGGCACCTTCAACGCCACCAGCAGCCCGCGCTTCAGTCTTCGAGGGACAGGATTTGTGGCGGGAGACGGCAATTGGGCCATCACGAACGCCCATGTCATTCCGGACGGCGCGCAAGTCGATGTGGACAGCAAGTTGGTCGTTCAAGTACGAGTCGAAAGCAAGGGGCACCCGGCGCAGAGTGAATTGTTCACCCGACAGGCCGCCGTGCTTGAAGTGGACAAGTTGCATGACCTTGCGCTACTACAGTTTGATGGTGCACCGGTTCCCAAATTGACTTTGCGCGATTCGGACACTGTGCGTGAGGGCCAGTCCGTGGCATTCACGGGCTTTCCTATCGGTGGGGCACTCGGTTTTTCGGCTGTAACACACCGTGGCATGGTTTCGTCCATCACTCCTATCGCCTTACCCAGCGCGAGTTCGCAACAACTCAATGCCCGAACCATCGCCAGCTTGCGCAGTGGCAGTTTTGATATCTTTCAGTTGGATGCCACTGCCTACCCTGGCAACAGTGGCGGACCAATGTTTGATACCGAGACCGGAGAAGTATTGGGTGTCATCAATATGGTGTTTATCAAAGGCACCAAGGAGTCGGCATTGACCAACCCGACCGGCATCAGCTATGCCATACCTTCCAAATATATTCTTCAGCTGCTGCAGCGGCGCAAACCTGATTGAAGATTGCTCTGAAAATAATAGCAATACACTGAATAACTACGAGGGCTAGAAACCACTAACGCATAAAAAAAGCACTGGAGACCAGTGCTTTTTTTGTAATTGCCGGACGGGGAATTACATGACTGCCTGTTTACGGCGGCGGGCGGCCACCATGCCGACCAACCCGAGACCAAGAAGTGCAAGAGAAGTTGGTTCCGGGACTCTATTGGTTGCCGTTCCAGCAATACTCAGGACTTTGAAGTAGTCATTTCCGTTTTGCAGTCCGGTTGTGCCTCCATTGTTGGCCGCACCTTGGTCTGCGCCGGTCGCCGCACCATAACTGGCGTTGTATGCACTGATCATCCACCAGCTGGAAGTTTGATTGGTGGTATTGACGCTCTTGGCGGTACCCGTAACCAGGTCTGCATAGTTGCCTACCAGGGTCCAGCCGCTTGCCAACAATCCGGCGCCATCCGCTGTACTACCAACCGGAGTTGGCGTGTTGCTGTTTCCCGTATAGCGAAAAATGCTTATATCAGCATCAGGCGTACCACCAGCGGCACTGCCTTTCCAGCCAATTTTGACGCTGTCCAAGTCAAAATTCATATTTCCAAAATTCAGGACGATCGCGTCTGTATACCCGGAATTGTCGGTCGAGTGCTGTGGATCACCCACGTCAGCCGCGTTGGCTTCTACGCCCAATCCGCCACTGTAGCTCTGCAAAGTGGCTCCGGCAAATTTTGTCCCACTGCTGCCAGTTGTGGAAACAGCAAATCCTTTTACGTTGGGCGCACCGAGATCTGCAACCGTTGCCGCGCACGAGCCCGCCGTGACCTCAGAGGCCAAGCATTCCGATGCCGGACTGTTGTCGCCAAATACCCACGTGGAGACCGCAAACGAGGACTGACTGAATGACATCAGCGCAAAGCTCGCCAAGATCGGGGCGATTCGGATGAAGACGTTGTTTTTCATGATATTGGTTCCCACCATTTTATGGCGCTTCGGCAAAATTTACATGCTGTAACCATTTAAGCGAATTTCATGCCAAAAAATAAATTCCATATAAATCAAGGGCTTGTATCCGTTCAGCATATCGGCGCTGATCAAGTGTAAAGGGTGCCGACAGAGTGCTCATCTCTGAAGCGATCACTTCAAAGTTTTCAGTAAAACCGTGGCCTCCGCCGCCGATTCAAAATTCTGTCCACCTTTGAGTGCGCTCTCCAGTTCTTCTCTTGCTTCAGTTTTTCGCCCGGTTTGGGCCAGCACCGTGGCCAAATGGAAGCGGATTTCGGGGTGGGATGGGTCGCGAAGGCGGGCGTCACGCAGCAATTGCAGGGCTCTGTCGGTCTGCCCCCCCTGGAATAGCGCCCAGCCCAGTGTGTCGATAGCGGCGGCATTGCCAGGGAACTTCGCTACCGCTTGCTCGGCAACGGTGATGGCTGCCGGGTCCTTCAAGCGCAGCAGCACGTTGGCCAGATTGTTCAAAGCGGGGCCGTCTTCCGGTGCAATTTTTAGCAGCCCTTCGTAGGCTTTCTTGGCGGCGGCAAAGTTGCCGGTGCGCGCATAGGCGTCGGCCAGGGCGCGCTGGGTTCGCGCATCGGTAGGGTGAGTTTTCATCCAGCCTTCAGCCAACTGGAGTGCAGGTTTGCCGCTGTCCTGACGCCCCAAAACGCCAAACAAGCGCAACAGCGTTTCCGGCGAAGGTTCCAGTTGATGGGCGCGCCGGTACGACTCTTGGGCGGCGCTGGGCTGGTTGCGTGCGACCGCTATGTCGCCCAACAGGCTATGGCCAATGGCGCGCTTCGGGTGCTTGACCACAATGTCTCTGGCGCGCTTTTCGGCCTTGGCGGCGTCGCCCTGGCGTAGCTCCACCTCGGTCATGAGCGCTTGCGCTGGCAGGAAATCGGGCTGGGTGGACAGTGCTTTTTCCAAACTGTACGCCGCACCGGGCATATTGTTGGCTGACAGTTGCAGCAAGGCAATTTGTACTTGTGGAATCGGGTTGTAGTCAGCCACGCGGGTGGCACTTGTGAGTGTGCTTTTGCCACCCGCCATGTCGCGATTGGCAATTTGGGCCTTGGCGTAGGCCATCAACACGCCCAAATCATTGGGCAGCTTGCCTGACACCTTCTTGATGGCCTCCAGCGCCTGGGCAGGTCGGTCGTGGCGCAAATGAAAGTCGGACAATGCCAGGCCCCATTGCACCTCTTTGGGACCAGCCAGGTCATTGGCTTTTTCCAGCCAACGCTGGGCTTCGGCCGGCTGGCCGCGCCGCTCAGACAGCACCGCCATCTCGCCCATGGCTTCGGTATTCTTCTCGTTGACTTTGAGAATGGCAGCCAGGCGCACAGCCGCGGCATCGTACGCCTTGTTGGCGATCTCGATTCGAGCAAGATTGATTTTGGGGGCAACAAAAGCGTCATTAAGCTTGACTGCTTGCTCAAAGGCGGCTTTGGCTCCCGGGAGATCCCCCGCCTGGCCCTTGGCCATGCCCAATACGTTGAAAAAGTTAGGGTTGTTGGGTTGTTGTTTGACCAGACCTTGCGCGACAGTCACGGCCTTGGTTGCCCGCCCACTGCGCAGGTACAGACCGACCAGTGTCACTCCGGCCTGGGTTTGGGTCGCATCCTGCTTGTACGCGGCTTCCAACTCGGCCACACCGCTACCGCCCTGGCCGCTGCGAATCAAACTGAGGCCCAGCACAGTGCGATAGGCGGGGTTGTCTTTGGTCTTGAGGGCCTCCTGCATCAATGTGGTTGCCTTGGCATTTTGCCCCTTGGCCAAGAACGCGGAGCCCAGCAAGGTCATCGCCTGACCATCGGCAGGGTTGGCCCTCAAGTAGCTTTCCAAGACTTCAATGGCCCGGTCCACATTGGACTCGCCCAGATAAATCTGAGCCAGCAACTTGGAGGCAGGCGTGTTGCCTTGCTGCTTTTGAAAGGTTTCGAGATACTGCTTTGCCTTTTCGCGCTCGTTCAGACCAAAGTGTGCCAAGCCGTTGAGCATGAGAAGCTGGGTGCGGTATCGGATGAAATCGATCGGCACGGGGTCGATCAGATCGGTAACTTCCTTCAATGCAGCCTGGGCATCGGCCAGTTTGCCGTTGCGCTCGGCCAGCAAGGCCTGGAGATAGGCAGCGCGCGGCTCGCCGGGGGCAATACTTCGCAACTCGGTTACATCCGCTTCGGCATCTGCCACACGACCCAGGTCCAGAAACAACCCGGCGCGGGCGACGCGGGCCTCGATGTGTCCGGACTGCGCCTTTATGGCACGCTCATAGGCCACCAGCGCAGCTTGCAAATCGCCTGCAACGTGGGCTATAGAGCCTTTTTGATACCAAGCCTCGGCAAAGTCCGGAGCCACGCCAAAGGCCTTCTCTACGGCAACTGATGCTTCCTTGAATTGCCTGGCCCGAATGCGAATGGGCACCTCAGCCAGCCAAACAGAGGGTACGCGACTGTCAATCGCGCGGGCTTCTTCTACGGCCTTCATGGCGTTGCGAAGGTCACCCAGATCGGCACTGGCCGAGGCGCGCAGCAGTTGCAGCTGAAGTTGCTGCGCAGCTGGCAATCCGGCCACATTGAAGGTGGCCTGCTCGAAGATCAGCTTGTGTTTGCCTTGGGCCATGTAGGCTTGCCCTAGCGGGATCACCACCTCTGCTCGGTTCACGCCGAGCCGGATGGCCTCGAGAAACGCCACTTCGGCAGCAACCACGTCACCGTTTTGCAACAGCGCCTTTCCCAGCAGCATCTGCACGGGAAGCATGTTCTTGTCGATCTGCAGCGCGTTCTTGAGCTGAATGACGGCTCCTTCCAGATCTTTCCTCTCGTACCGGATCAACGCATCTTCGTAGTATTTGGAAGCTTTTGCATCCGCCGCCATGGCCACAGGCCCACTGCTCATCATTGCCATCAGCAAAGGCAGCAGCAACCATTTGAATCTTGAAGGAAACAGCATCTGCTCAGTCTCCCAGAAACTGGGTCGCATGGGCCAGATCGTCGTGGGTGGTTCCGGCCTGTAACGCACCTACAAATTTGCGCCAGGCCAGATCTGGCTCATCCAGCTTGAAACCGTACATGCCGCCTTCACCCTTGTGCTTGGAACGGGTCACCATGGCCCGCACGGCTGACTTTTCGTTGCTCCCAAGCTGGACGATGGCCTCGCCCCAGATACGCTCCGGAAGGGCCTGTTTGGTGTAGGCAAAAAAACCCGTTTCCGACAGTTCGACAACCCTGAGACGAGCGGTTGCGGTTTTGCCCTGGTCGGGGTAGAGAAATTCCGCAGGGCAAATCAGGGAATACCGCAGGTGCTTGCGTTGACCGATTTTCGAATCCGTTGCATCGTCCAGGGGCGGCAATACCTTGGCATATTCCTCGTTGTCGTAAATGGCGTGGAGCAGGCGCCGCTGGTGCTGCCCCAGTTTATCCAGGCCGTGGGTGCACTGGTTGAAAAAGTAGTCCAACAATTCCGGCGTCATCACCGGATCGTTGGTAGTGAAGTACCTTCGGTTGGGCATGATGATGTTCTTAAGCTTGGACTTATTGAAATAGATGTGCAGGTTCTTGCGTCGGGTACGGTTTCCATAGCATTTTTTAAACGACGCACTGGATGTACGCATGTTCAGGCACGCACCCACAGCGGGTGCCCCGTTGGCAAAGTCGTAGTTGTCGACCTCGGCTTGCTCCAGACGTTCAAAGCACAGCAGGGATTCGTACATTTCGATCCGGTCGGGGTTGACTGCAATGACCAGATTGGCGGTGTCAAAGTAGTCCTGGCAGTAGTCATTCATGAACTTCATCAGCGGGAACATGATGGAGCCACTGGTCTTTCTGAAGTCGGGGTGCACCGCCAGAGCCGAAGCTTCGGCAATTCTGCCGCCGCGTGCCCGGATTTCGTGCAGGTCAAACGCGGACTGCAAGGGGAAACCAAATGTGCTCTCTCGAATCAACGACAAGGTTCCTACGACCTTTCCGTCAAATTTGGCGCACAGCGTGGTGGTGGTGGGCAGGGCATGGTAAATCGTCGCCCGCATTCCGGAAGGATCGGGTTTCATAAACCCGGCCCCCACGTAGGCGTCATGCAGCAGCCTGAAGCACGCCTCCAGTTCTTCCTTGGTGTCGGCGATCTTGAGAACCAAGCGCTCATCGGGGTGGGGTTCGACGTCGACCATCCATCGGTACAGGGCAAATCGCAACGAACGGGGCAATACCGACAATGCTTTGCGCAAAACGCTATGCCAATGGCGTTTGAGTGTAAATGCAGGCGAATGTTTCATGGAGATGCAATTTGAAGCGTGAAGTCCTCAAATGTCTATATATAGCACTGTATTAAACTGCACGAATGGAAAACGATGCAAAGCTTCGTGCCCGGGTAACGAGCGTTTTGCGTGATAGCAGCGTATTCGGCACGCTGGATGATGCCGTTGTACAAGACTTGGCCGATGTTCTGTCGCTCCAGACCGTGCGTGGCGGGGGAGCAGTGGTGCGAGAGGGCGACACCTCCAACAGCATGCTGTTTGTCATCAGCGGGGCCCTGCGTATCTCCCGGCGCGATCCGTCGGGCCATTTACAGCTTTTTAATGAATTGCGCCCAGGCGCAAGTTTTGGCGAAGCGGGACTCATTCTCCAACAGCCTCGTGCAGCCGACGTCCATGCCTTGCGCGATTCGACCCTGGCGGTCCTCACCCGAAAAGACTATGAGGCACTGCTCACCCGCCACCCCCTGGCACTGAATCGGGTCTTTGTCCACGCAATATACAACTACCTGCGGCATACCGTCCAGACGACCCATCGCCATGCCGAATCGGTCGTGGTGGTCCCGCTGAGCCACGATGTCGATGCCCTGCAGGTTGCAAAGGGACTGGCCGCCGGGTTTGCAAAAATGGGTTCAACGCACCGGCTGTCGCTTGCCGAAAACAACGCCTTTACCCATGCGCTTGAAGACCAATACAGTGACGAAGTCGCCCGGCAGGAAAAACTCGAAAGCGAGTTCGACTACCTTGTGTACGAGACCGGCGTCGGCACTTCTGCCTGGACGCAGCGCGCGTTCAGGCAGGCGGATCAAGTCGTTTTTGTTGCGTCCACCAAATCGCCCCATGACTTGGGGGTACTGGAGCGACAACTGATCAACGAACCGGGGTACGCCATGAAGCGGCGCCATTTGGTGGTGCTCCATCCCCCGGATACTGTCTATCCATCCGCCATGCGAAGCTGGGCCGAGGGCCGTGATGTAGAGCGCATCTACCCTACGCGTTGCGACCACGCTGGAGACTATGAGCGACTGTCCCGGTTTCTCACGGGTAAAGCGGTGGGCATTGTCCTGGGAGGTGGCGGCGCCCGCGGATTCGCACATTTGGGCGTGCTCAAAGCGCTGCACGAAGCAGGCATTTCCATTGATCTGGTTGGGGGCAACAGCATGGGCGCTCTGATCGGTGCGCAGTACGCCTGTGATGTGCCACTGGACGAAATACGCAGGCGCACCCAGGCATTTGCAGCCGGCGGCGAGCGGCCCACCCTGCCCCTCATTTCCCTGGTTTCGGGCAATCGCGTCCGACGCGACCTCATCAAGATGTTTGGTGATTTGCAGGTGGACGGTCTCTGGCGTCCCTTTTTTGCGGCGGCATGCAACCTGACCAAAGGGCGCACCACGGTGCAGGAAACAGGCCCCTTGTGGCGTGCCGTATTGGCCAGCAACTCGCCTGCCGGACTATTTCCTCCGGTCCTGATTGACGGAGATCTGCTGGTCGACGGTGCCATTCTGGAAAACGTTCCTGTCGCCGCGATGCGCATGCGCTTGGGGACGGCGCTGGAGAAGCGTCGTGGCAACGGAACCATCATTGCGGTGGATGTGGATGTTCAGGAAGAATTGAATGCGCCTATGGATCTGTCCAGGTTATCCGTTTGGAGCACATTAAAAGGCTTTGTCTCCGCCGAGGCCAAGCGCACCCCAACGATAGGCCAGATCATGTACCGAGCAGGCCATATCGGCGGACTCAATCAACGCGCGCTGGCGATTGGCCAATCGGACCACTACCTAGAACCGCCGGTGGGTCATTTCCCCCTGATGGGTTACCGCAGCGCGGCCGAGATTGCCGAAGTGGGATACCGCTACACCATGGACCAGATGACCCGATGGGCCCGGTGACGTCTCCCCACGCGGATGACACTGCATTGGCCTTGTCCGCGAGCCAGCGCGAGGTGTGGCTTGACCAGCGTGCGTGGCCTGGCAGTACGCATCTGTATATAGGCGGAGTCGCCTACTTGAAGGGCGTCCTGGATGTTGCACGGCTTCTGGCGGCGCTTGAATTGCTGGTAGCAGAAAGTGATGCACTGCGTTTGGTGCCGCATGAAAACGGCACGCAAACCCTGCTGAAAAGCATCGCACTGCCCATCGAAATTTCCGACTTGCCCCGTGAAACTGACTTGCATGCCGCCGCCAATGCGTGGTGGGCTCAAAGAATTCAGAAACCATTTGCCTGGGACGGCAGTCCGCCCTGGCGCTTTGCAGTGTTGTGTGGCGCTGCGGGGCACCATGCGATTGTCATGCAGTACCACCACCTCGTCATGGACGGTTGGGGTACTGCGCTGTTGATCCAGCGATGGAGCGCGCTCTACAACGGGTTGTTACGCCGCGAGGAAGCCCAGCCTGCTGCCGCTGCGAGCTATTGCAGCTTTATCGACGAATCTGCCGTCTACACACAGTCACCGGCATTCCAGACCGATGGTCACTATTGGCTATCGCAGATGCCGGTGTTGCAACCCATGCTGGTAGACAGGCCTCTTGCGGCGGATACGGCGGGCCTGCCAGCGGCATCCATGGGACACGTGTCGGTTCCCGTCGCTGACTATGAAACCCTCAAGTCTTGCGCAACACAGCGCAGCAGCACGGCATTCAACTATTTTCTGGCCGCGATGGTGGTGTACTTTTCGCGAACTGCCAACCGGCAGACTGTTGTTTTGGGGGTGCCGAGTCTGAACCGTGTGGGGCGACGCTACCGTAGTACCCTGGGTATGTTCGTCGGCGTGTTTCCGGTCAGCGTCACGGTGACTCCGGGTATGACTGTGGATGCATTGCTGGGTTCCATCGGACTGATCATGCGAGGTGCGTTACGGCATGCGCGTTACCCACTGAGTGAGATCGGACGTGCCCTGAAGGTGATGCAGCACGGGCGCGATGGTTTGTTCGATGTCCTCCTGTCTTTCGAGCGTCAGGACTACGACGTGGCTTTTGGCGATGCCCACATGGAGGAATCGCGGCAATTGTTTTGTGGCAAGGCACGCTATCTACTGAGCGTCACGGTCTGCGAGTTTCAGGCAGATCAGGATCTTGAAATCGTTCTGGAGGGCAGTTCCGCCTGCTTTGAGCCCTTGGAGATTAACCGCCTGGGCCAGCGACTCTGGCATCTTGTACGCTCCATGATGGCATCACCGGACCAGTCACTGGACGCCCTGTCACTGCTGACCGAATCGCAGTTGGCCCTGGCTCAGGGGTTGCACCGTATGACGGTATGGCACGAAGAAACGACGCCCTACATTGCCCAATTTGAGTCGCAATCCCGGTTGGCCCCTGAAAGGGTTGCCTTGGTCTGGGACGGCGGCACCATGACCTACGCCGAGTTGGACCAACAGGCCAACCGGTTGGCGCACCGGTTGGTGGCGCTGGGGGCCGGACCTGAAAAGATCGTTGCTATTGCCATGCACCGATCAGCAGACCTGGTGGTTGCCATTCTGGCGGTGTCCAAAGCGGGGGCAGCCTTCTTGCCCGTGGACCCCGATGCCCCGCTGGCCCGCCTATCCGATATTCTGGAAGAGGGCGGCGCCATGGCGCTGGTCATACAGGAGCACAACCTGGAGCGCCTGGCACCTGTACACCCCAGAATTGTGTTCGCAACCTGGAACGACACGGTTGGCGACGACGCCCCGCCGCCCCTGCCCACGCGGGTACATCCGGAGGCACTGGCGTACGTGCTTTTTACCTCAGGCTCTACCGGGCGGCCAAAGGGCGTGATGGTGGAACATGCCAGCCTGTCCCGAAAATTGCTGTGGTTATCCAGAGCCTATGGGATTGGTCCCGAAGACCGCTCGGCATTGGGCACGCAGATCACCTTTGATCCGTCATTGATCGAGCTGTGCCTGCCGCTGATTGCTGGCGCCAGCGTGGCACTGCCTCCTCCTGGACGCCTGCTTCCGGAAACGCTGGCGGATTTCGCGATTCGCCATGCGGTCACATTTATTGCCTTTGTTCCATCCACGTTGACCCGGTTTCTGGATAGAGCACAAGGTCAGCCGAATCTGAAATTGCGAGTTGCGTGCTGTGGCGGTGAAGTATTGCCCGCTGATTTGGTCAACCGGTACCTGAAGGGCACCCATGCAAGACTGTTCAATGTCTATGGGCCCACTGAAGGCTGCATCTTTGCAACAGCCTGGGAGTGCGTCGCCAGCCCTACGGGAAGTGGACTGCCTCTTGGCATGCCCGTCGACGACACCAGCATCTATGTGCTCGACGCGAACTGTCTTCCGGTGCCCCTGGGAGCTCCCGGCGAAGTTTTTATCGGCGGGACAGCACTGGCTCGGGGCTACATCAATCGGCCGGATCTGGACAGCGAAGCTTTTCTGCCGGATCCATTTCGACCCGGTGCCCGTATGTACCGCACCGGCGACCGGGGATGGCTGGCCGAAGACGGCAATCTGCACTTCCTGGGCAGGCTGGATCGGCAGGTCAAACTCCGCGGGTACCGCATCGAGCTCGGTGAGATCGAAGCGGCGTTGCTCAGCATAGAGGGAGTGGCGCAGGCCGCCGTCAAGGTCCTGCGCAGGAAAGGAAAGCCGGTACTCCACGCATGGGTGGCGACTTCCAGCGAGCACGGTGCGGACACGTTGCAAAGGCTCTTGCGGGTCAGGTTGCCGGACTACATGATCCCCGGGGGAATCAGCGTCTTGCCGGAGTTGCCGATTACCACCAACGGAAAAACAGACTACGCCGCCCTGCCGGAGCCTTCGGTTGCGTTCGCGCCCCAGGAAATGCGCCAGGCCAGAAATGATCTGGAGCGTCAGGTCCTGGCGATATGGGAAGATGTTCTGGATGTGCACCCCCTGGGGGTCCAGGACAACTTCTTTGACGTCGGCGGGGACTCGCTGGCGGCGGTGACCATTCTGGCCAGCGTTGAGAAATTGCTTGCAGTCCCTGTGCCGTTGTTTCTGCTGACCGAGAATCCCACGGTCGAGCAATTGGTCCTGGCATTGCAGCAACCCATTGCTGCTCCGAGTTCGGTAGTGAATCTCAGCGCGCCCTCCAACCGGGTCCCTATTTTTCTTGCCGCATCGGGACACGGTGACCTGATGCGGTTCCAGGCTCTGGCCCAGGCGCTACAGGACAGCTGCGACGTGCGCATGTTGCAGCCCCCGGTCGGACCGCCATTCACCACGGTTTCGCAGTTGGCAAACTTCTACGCGGATCTGATCGAGTCTCAGGGCGTATTGCCAGGCTTTGTCGCGGGGTTCTCTGTGGGGGGTATCGCGGCTCTGGAAACCGCCTGTGCCCTACAGCAACGCGCCCTGCCCATTCAGGGGCTTGTACTGATTGATACGCTGTATCCACGGGCCATGTGGGGGGGGACCCTGTTCTGGCGCATGTTTGTGTGGCTGGTGAAAACACTCCGATTGGGCTCATTGACCATGAATGGACGGCGTCTGGACGCCCTGGTGAATGATGCCGCCCTGGTGGGGCAAGTGATGGCAATGGCGGGCTATCGTCCGCAGGCATTCGAAGGACGAACGCTGCTGATCAAGACTTCGGGCCTTGCCCGATGGGACTGGCTATTCTTCGCCCCCTGGAGAAAGCTGCTGAAAAATCGCCTGTCTGAGCGATTGACTCCCGGGCTGCATGGATCCATTTTTGAAGCCAGGCAAATCGCGGCGCTTGCGGCTCTGCTTCGCGATGCGGTCAGCTCCAGCTGGCTGCCAAAGTAAGGCAAATTCGGGAGCGCCACATGGATCCAAACCCTACAACGCCAAAGGGCCTTGCATCCCGGCAACTGCGCTACAAACTGGCTGCCTTGGTGATGGTCATCCTGTGCATTGTCCTGCTGGCACTGGCTTGGTCATTTTCATCACTGCGGGAATGGCTCGATGTGGACCGCATCGTTTTGGCGCTGCGCCAGCTGGCCAATGGTCATGGCCTGTTGGTTGCGGCATTGGCGTTCGCTGTTGCGCTGGTAGTCGCGGTTCCGTTGACCTTTTTGACACTGGTGGTCGTTGTGGCCTTTGGTCCGTGGGCCGGCTTTGTCTGCGCGATGGCCGGGGCGCAGGTCGGCGCCCTGTGCAGCTATTGGATGGGGGCGGCACTGGGTCGGGACATCGTGCGAAAACTCGGGGGCGAGCGGGTCAACCGCGTCAGTCAGAAGCTGGCCCAGCGCGGACTGTTGGCGGTGATCGCCGTGCGCATGGTGCCGATAGCACCCTTTGCCGTAGTCAACATGATTGCTGGAGCCTCCCACATCCGGCTGCGCGACCTCCTGCTGGGCACCTTCCTGGGGATGGCGCCGGGCACCCTGGCCATCGCCGTATTTGTCGAAACCATACTTGATGCCATGCGCCATCCGAGCCCTAGCAGCGGCATTGCGGTGGTGTTCACCGTGGCACTGATAGCCGCAGGCGTCTGGCTGGCAAGAGCCTGGTTTCGTCGAACCGAAACCCGCGACTGACCCCCGCGTGGCTACAAAATTCCGGGTCTAGAACGGAATATCGTCATCCATGTCATCAAAACCGCTGGCCGGCCGCGGTGGCGGCGCCTGGCGGGGTGCCGGGGCCGCAGCCGCAGCACGGGGTGCGGCCGCAGCTGGCGCCATGCGCCGCGGTGCCGGTGCGCCACCACCCTCGTCACCGTCGCCTGGGCCACCCATGCCTTCGCGCCCACCCAGCAACTGCAGCTCGGTGGCAATGATGTCGACCGTGTTCTTCTCGACACCGGCCTGGTCGGTGTATTTACCGTACTTCAGGCGGCCTTCGACGTAAATGGGGCGGCCCTTGCGGACGTATTCGCCGGCGATTTCGGCCAGGCGGTCATAAAAGGTGACGCGGTGCCACTCGGTGGATTCGATGCTTTCGCCGGTGTTCTTGTCCTTGCGCCGGGTGCTGGTGGCCACACTCACGTTGGCCACGGCCTGGCCAGAGGGCAGGTAACGGATTTCGGGATCGCGGCCGCAGTTGCCGACCAGAATGACTTTGTTGACGGATGCCATGGTGTTCCTAAGGGGTTGGGACCGGGTGAGGGTGGAGTTTATCCCGCCTTGGGGTGGGATGGCGCTGCATGCGCCTTGGGGGCCTGCATGGGCCAGGCCACCACCAGCCACGCCAGCATGGCCAGGGCGCAGACGCCAAATAGCACTTGCGGACCAAAGCCCTTGACCAGCCAGCCACCCAGGGCGCCCCCGGTGAAGAACCCCAGCGACTGCAGGCTGTTGTACACCCCCAGCGCCGTGCCGCGCGCACCGGGCGGGGCCAAACGCGAGGCCATGCTGGGCTGGCTGGCTTCCAGCACGTTGAAGCCGCAGAAAAATACAAACAGCAGCAGAGCCAGTCCGTTAATGGTCGGAGTGCCAGTGGCCGTCGCCAGCAAACCGATCTGCACCAGCGCAATCAAGCCAACGGAGGACAAAAACACCGCGCGCAGGTAGCCGCGCTTTTCCAGCGGGAACAATGTCGCGCCCATCACAAAGAACGAGCCCAGCACCGCTGGCAGATAGACCCACCAGTGGTGGTCCTTGGTCAGCCCGGCTTGAACCAGCATGGTTGGCAGCGCCACCCACATGGCCAATTGCACCGCGTGTAACATGAAGACGCCGAAGTTGAGCCGCAACAGGGCGGGCAGACGCAGCACGGCGGCCAGACTGGCGCCCAGCTTGGCGGGCAACTCTTCGGCATGCTTGGCAGGCTCAGCCGGAACCCACCACAACACCACGGCAATGCCAGACACGGCCAGCACGGCCGTCAGCGCGAACAAACCATTCAAGCCCAGCACGGAATTGAGCAGCGGCGACAGCACCAGCGAGATGGCAAACATCAGGCCGATGCTGGCGCCCACCATGGCCATGGCCTTGGTACGCACCACGTCGCGGGTCTGGTCGGCCAGCAAGGCCGTCACAGCAGCCGAAATGGCACCGGCACCCTGCAGCGCACGCCCGGCGACCAGCCATGCCATGGTGGGTGCCAAAGCGGCCAACACGCCGCCAGCCGCAAATATCACCAGACCGATCACCATGACCCGCTTGCGGCCAAAGCGGTCAGAGGCCACCCCGAACGGAATCTGCAAAAAGCCCTGCGTCAGCCCGTAAATGCCCATGGCCAGGCCCACCAGTGCCGGATCATCACCCCCCGGGTACTTGCGGGCCTCCAGCGAAAAGACGGGGAGGACCAGAAACAGGCCCAGCATGCGAAAAGCGAAGATCAACGCCAGCGATGCGCTGGACCGGCGCTCCTGCGGCGTCATGGTGGTGGAGCTGGAGGCCACCCCGGCGGCCGGAATCGGTATCGAAGAGGAAGACAAGGCGGTTAATCGTGGGCTGGCAAAGAGGGCTCCATTGTCGCGCATCCCCCGGCTTTGACGACGCGCTCGGTGGAAGCTGGCGCGTTCACCAGCTTGCCCGCCGGCCGCCGGGGCCGCCGCACCAGTTCGCCGCCGCAATTGGGACACTTGCCCGCCAGTGGCCCATCGGCACACACCACGCAGAAGGTGCACTCAAATGAGCAGATGCGGGCATCCAGGGATTCCGGTGGCAGGTCCTGATTGCAGCATTCGCAGTTGGGGCGCAGGTCTAACATGGCGGTAGCCCTCTTTCTGATTGAATTGTTTGCTATGAAATTTAAAGTGAATTGCACTCACCCGGCCCCACCGAGTTTCCCTGAACGAAGCAAAATCGCTCCCCGGTCGTTGGTGAAGTTCCCGCATTCTCGGACATGGATCAACCTGTAGACATTCACCACACAATAGGCCCATGACCCGCATCGCCGTCATCGACTTCGAAACCACCGGTATCTCCCCCGCCATGGGCGACCGCGCCACCGAGGTGGCCATCGTGATGCTGGAGGGCGGCGAGGTGGTCGGGCGCTTCCAGAGCCTGATGAACGCGGGGGTGCGGATCTCTTCCTTTATCGAATCGTTCACCGGGATCAGCAACGCCATGGTCCAGGCTGCACCGCCCGCGGCCGAGGTGATGGCTGAAGCCAGCCGCTTTGTCGGCGATGCGCCCATGGTGGCGCACAACGCGTCGTTTGACCGGCGCTACTGGGCGGCCGAGCTGACCCGCCTGGACCTGCCCGCACCGCAGCCCTTTGCCTGCACGGTGCTGCTGTCGCGCCGCCTCTACCCCGAGGCCCGCAGCCACTCACTGGGCGCCATGGCCGCCCTGCACCGGTTGCCCAGCGCCGGTCGTGCCCACCGGGCACTGGCAGATGCCGAAGTAACCGCCGCGCTGCTGAAGCGCATCCAGGCCGACCTGTGCCAACGCTTTGATTTGCCCGATGCGCGACACCCGTTGCTGATGAAAGTGCAGTCCAGCCCCAAGCAAGCGATGGCCCGGGTGGTGGAAAAATTTCTGGCAACTGATAGACTTTCCCCATGAAAACTGCACTGCAACCCGTTGAGCATCTTGGCAAGTTTGAGCGCCTTCAGCTGGTGGAGGACCTGTGGGACGACTTCGCGAGTGATTCCGGTCCAGAGACACGCCCAGAAGTACTGGATGAATTGGCGCGGCGGGCTGCGTGGCGTGACAGTCACCCCAAACAAGGAATGAGCCTCTTGCAGATTGCCCAATCGCTCGGCGTGAACTTGTGAATTGGATAGTCGAATTCGAACCCCCTGCACAGGCTGAAATTGCAGAGGCGTTCGAGTGGTACGAAGAGAAGTCTTATGGGCTTGGCGGCGACTTCTTGCGCGTCCTTGCCGCGGCTGCAGAGCAGCTTTCCCGCACCCCGGAAGCATTTCCGCCAACCCAAGCGGGGTTTCGGCGCATCCTCTTGCGGCGCTTTCCCTATGCATTGCATTTTGAGCTACTGAACGGCCAGACAGTGTCTGTTCTGGCTTGCCTGCACCATCGCCGCAACCCATCACGTTGGCCCGGTAGTTAAATTCCAAGCACCCGAGGCGGGAGCGGGGTAGGGGCTGGGGGCGATTTCAAAGAGCGCAGCGTATGAGCCCCAGCCCCTGCCCCGTTCCCGCCGGGCGACCACCACAGTCGAACACGGGCGAACCCCGAAATAGCGCCAGAAGCCAACAGTCACTATCATGGTGGGTTTCCCCAAACGCGGCTCAACACCACTTTTTCAGCGGTTCCCACCTTGAATCCCACTCCCGACAGCACCTCCGCGCCCCATGACCCGCAAGGCACCTACCTGGCCCGGGCCCTGCAGCATCAGACCATCAGCATCCGGGGTGCGCGCACCCACAACCTGAAGAACATCGACCTCGACATCCCGCGCAACCAACTGGTGGTGATCACGGGGCTGTCGGGCTCCGGCAAGTCCAGCCTGGCCTTTGACACGCTGTATGCCGAGGGCCAGCGCCGCTATGTGGAGAGCCTATCCACCTACGCCCGCCAGTTTTTGCAGCTGATGGACAAGCCCGACGTGGACGTGATCGAGGGCCTGTCGCCGGCGATCTCCATTGAGCAGAAGGCCACCAGCCACAACCCGCGCTCCACCGTGGGCACGGTGACCGAGA